>WBZX01000573.1_pt1 | contig 32586 bp, 31 predicted proteins | sample 5204211 | NCBI WGS metagenome assembly WBZX01 (sample SAMN12344362, study PRJNA552823) | activated sludge metagenome | biome: Activated sludge suspended growth; feature: Nitrification reactor; material: Wastewater; isolation source: activated sludge from nitrification reactor of wastewater...
GCTGCCGAAGCGGCTGCGGCCGTGGAACAGCCAGCGGTCGATCACCGCGTCCTTCTGGCGGGCGTAGATGCTGACGCAGTCGAAGGAGATCGCCATCCGCGTGCCGCCCAGGTCGAGGCCGAGGAAGTGCGGCGTCAGCAGGATCACCGGCTGGCGGGCGTCCACCAGCTGGCGCAGCAGCGCTTCGCGGTCGATGCGCACGAGACGGCGGATGCGTTCGGCGGGGGCGAACCAGGCCAGACCGCGTTCGACCAGGCTGCGCCCGGCCAGCGCGAAGTGTTCCTTGGCCAGCGCGCGGCGCTCGCCCTCCGACAGCTCGGGAAAGCACAGGCGCAGGTTGGTCAGCGTGACCTTGCGGCGTGGCGGGATCAGCCAGTACAGCAGATGGCCGATGGCGCGACCGATCGGGGCCTGCACCGACAGGGGCAGCCAGTGGAGCAGCCACAGCAGGGCGACGACGATTCGGCTCATGAGGGGCGGGGGGGAATTGAAGGGGCGGCGACGATGCGGCAGGGCGGGTGGCGTGGGGCCTCAGCCGTCACGCCTGGCGCCCCGGGGCTGCTTGTAGCGATTGTAGCCCCACAGATATTGGGCCGGGTTTTCGCGGATCTGCGCTTCCATCTCGCGGTTGATCGCGGCGGCGCGGGTTTCGGTATTGCCGTCGAGCGGCGTGAGCGGCGGGCGCAGGTGGAGGTGGAAACCCTGTCCGCCCGGCAGGCGTTCGGCCCACGCGAAGATCGTGCTGACGCCGGCGACTTCCGACAGCCGGGCGGCGAGGGTCATCGTGTAGGCCGGGCGACCGAAGAACGGCAGCCAGGCGCCCTCGCCGGCCCCGGGCACCTGGTCGGGCAGCATGCCGACCGCCTCGCCGGCACGCAGCGCCTTGATCAGCCGGCGCACCCCGCTGAGGTCGGCCGGCGCCAGATGCATGTCGCCGCGGCTGCGGCCGGCGTTGATGAAGGGCTGCAGCACGGCTTTTTTCGGCGCCCGGTAGAGCACGGTGATCGGCCGGTGGGTCGAGAAGAACTGCGCGGTGATCTCGAAGCAGCCCAGGTGGGGTGTGATGAAGAGGATCCCGCCGCCGGCCGCTTCGGCCGCCTCGACGTGTTCCCAGCCGCTGGTGCGGACGATCCGGGCGACCAGGTCGGCCTGCGGGCGCAGCAGCATCCAGGGCATTTCGAGGGCCTGCTTGCCGGTCTCGCCGACGGCGCGGCGCCACACCCGGGCGGCCTCGTCGGGGCCGAGGGCATGGTCGAGGTTGGCGCGCAGGCGCCGCCGGTAGGTGGGCGACAGGAGGTAGGTCAGCCAGCCGGCCAGCACGCCGAAGCGTTGCAGCAGGCCAAGGGGCAGACGGGCGATGAGGGAAAAGATGAACGACGCCATCGGGCGGGAGCTGCCTTGTAGGAAATCGGCCGAATTGACGGCCGGAAGCGCAAAGCTATAATTGTGATTCCGCCGAGTTAATCCGACAACTTGCAGGGCGGGGGCGGTTCGCGCTGGTGCTGCGTTCCGGGCCAAAAAATACTGCTAAAGCGTCGCCGCTCCAAGAATCCCCAGAGACGGCAACGGCGCCGGTTCCGGGGATTTTTGTTTTGAGGAGCGCAGCATGGCCAAAGAATACCTGTTTACTTCGGAATCCGTTTCCGAAGGTCATCCCGACAAGGTCGCCGACCAGATTTCCGACGCGGTGCTCGACGCGATCCTGGCCAAGGATCCGCACGGCCGCGTGGCCTGCGAGACGCTGGTGTCCACCGGGCTGGTGGTGATCTCGGGCGAGATCACCACCAAGGCCGACATCAACTACATGGACATCGCCCGCGAGACGGTCAGGCGCATCGGCTACGACGATTCCGACATCGGCTTCGACTACAAGAGCTGCGCGGTGCTCACCTCGATCAACCGCCAGTCGCCGGACATCGCCCAGGGCGTCAACGAGGGCGAGGGCCTCGACCTCGACCAGGGCGCCGGCGACCAGGGCCTGATGTTCGGCTTCGCCTGCAACGAGACGCCGAGCCTGATGCCCTTCCCGATCTACTACGCCCACCGCATCATGCAGCGGCAGGCCGAGGTGCGGAAGGACGGCCGCCTGCCGTGGCTGCGCCCCGACGCCAAGAGCCAGCTCACGGTGCGCTACGTCGATGGCAAGCCGGTGGCGATCGATACCGTGGTGGTGTCCACCCAGCACGATCCGGAAGTCTCCCATGCCCAGCTGTCCGAGGCGGTCATCGAGGAGGTGATCAAGCCGGTGCTGCCGAAGGACATGCTGACCGGCAACACGCGCTATCTGATCAACCCCACCGGCCGTTTCGTCATCGGCGGTCCGGCCGGCGACTGCGGCCTGACCGGGCGCAAGATCATCGTCGACACCTACGGCGGCGCGGCGCACCACGGCGGCGGCGCCTTCTCCGGCAAGGACCCGTCGAAGGTGGACCGTTCGGCGGCCTACGCCGGCCGCTACGTGGCGAAGAACATCGTCGCCGCCGGCCTGGCCGACAAGTGCGAGGTGCAGGTGGCGTACGCGATCGGCGTGGCCCGGCCGGTGAGCCTGATGGTCGAAACCTTCGGCACTGGCAGGATCGCCGACGAGAAGATCGTCGAGCTGGTTCAGAAGCATTTCGACCTGCGTCCGAAGGGCATCATCGCCAGCCTCGACCTGCTGCGTCCGATCTATTCGCGCACCGCCGCGTACGGCCACTTCGGCCGCGACGAGGTCGGTTTCACTTGGGAAGAAACCAACAAGGCAGCGGCGCTGCGCGCCGACGCCGGGCTGTAACTTCCGTCGCCGCGTGCGGCCAGCAAGAAGGGCGACCCGCGGGTCGCCCTTCTTGCTGCTGAGGCTGCCCGCCGCTTGTCAGCGGTCGCTGCGCAGCGGACTGTACTCGACCGGCACCCACGCATAGCCGCGGCCTTCGGCACGCACATGGCCGAGGCCGGGGAAGGGCAGATGCATGCCCGAGACGAGCAGCTTTTCCTTCGCCGCCCAGGCGAAGAGCTTCTTGCGGGTCGCCACGGCCTGCTTGCGGTCGCTGTCGAACTCGATGGCGACTTCCGGGCGGGCGAACTGCACCGCGTGGGCATGCACCGCGTCACCGAGGATCAGCAGGCGCTGGCCTTGCGATTCGACCAGATAGGTGGTGTGGCCCGGGGTGTGGCCGACGGCGGGCACCGCGCGCACGCCCGGCGCCAGCTCGGCGGCGCCGCTGAAGGTCTTCCAGCGGCCGGCGGCCTGGTAGGGTGCGGCAGCGTCGCGGGCGATCTTGAAAAAGGGCTTGAAGCCGTCCGGCGCCTTGGCGGCGTTGCTTTCCGACAGCCAGAAGCTGCTTTCCTGCTGATCGACGCGCACCTCTGCGTTGGGGAACAGGGGCTTGCCGTCGGCGCCGAGCAGGCCAGCGACGTGGTCGGCGTGAAGGTGGGTCAGCAGCACCACATCCACCTGTTCGGGCGTGTAGCCGGCGGCGCGGATCTGCTCGCCGATGAAGCCGAGGGTCGGGCCGAAGGCCTTGGCGGCGCCGGTGTCCACGAGGATCAGCCGGCCGCCGGCGTTGATGAGGTAGGCGTTCACCGCGGTCTGCACCTTCTCGCCGGCGATGAAGCGGGTGGCCAGCAGGCGCTGGATGTCGGCCTGGCTGGCGTTGAGCAGCAGCTTGGCGCCGAGATCGACGTAGCCGTCGTAGAGGGCGGTGATTTCGATTTCGCCGAGGGCCAGGCGATAGTAGCCCGGCACCTGGGTGCGCACCGCCGGGGCTTCGGCGAGGGCCGGCGAGACGGGGGTGAAGCTGGCGCCGAGGGCCAGCGCGAGGGCAGCGAAACTGCGTGAAAGCATCAGTCGGACTCCTGTCGTTGAAGGACAACAGGATACGCCAAACGCCGCCGCCGGAACCTTCAGCGGCGGGCGTGGACGGCCAGCCAGACGGTGGTGGGGCCGGTGGCGGCGACCCGGTGGCGGCAGCCGGCAGGAATCAGCAGCCAGTCGCCGGGCCCGAGGGGCTGGCGGCGGCCGTCGTCGAATTCGAGTTCGGCGCTGCCCTGGACGAGCATCACCCATTCGTCGCCGGCCTGTTCGTACCAGAAGCCGGGCGGGCTGGCGTGGCCGTGGGAGACGATGCGCTCGATGCGCAGATGCGGATCGGCGAACAGGGTTTCGAAGTGTTCGTCGGCGGCGGGCGGCGGGAGGTCGGCGAGGAGGTTGCGACTGCGCATGGATGTCCCCGGGGTGGTGGGGCTCAAGTATGCCGGCGGGTGTCGCCGAAGGCGCGGGCCGCTGAAAAAAGTTGCGCCGGGATGAATCTCTGTTGGGTATTGGGGGCTTTTTTGTTTCGTACCCCGGCGCGCCTGAAGAAACTGCGAAAAACTGCGGCTCTGCTGCCCGCCGGCCTTCTGGATGAAAGCGTCGGGGCAGCGCTGCATGCTACGGGATGCGGCGGGGCGAAGCCAATTGATCAAACACATGCATTGAATAGGCCGTGCCTATCGACTGGCCGCGGCCGGCCGTCAGCGGGCGTCGGGCACGATCCGGTCGATGCTCAGTTTGAGGTTGCGGGCACCGGGGCGGACCGTGGCGCTTTCGCCGGCAAGGTCGCCCGGGCGCGGGATGGCGTCGCCGGATTTCGAGACCCGCGCCTCGATGCGCAGTTCGGCGGCCGACGACAGCTTGAGGTCGGGGCGCAGCGCCATGCTGTCGTCGAGGCGGAAATCCAGCGGCAGGTCGGCGACGCGGGCGCGCAGCACGGCGAGCGGCATGCGCGGACCGTCGGCGGCGCGGGCGAAGACGTAGACCACGTCGTCGGGCGCCGCCTGGGCCTTGAGGGCCGGCGCGAGGTCGACACGGCCGCTGACCGCCGCGCCGGGCGTGGTGCTGGCATCGGTCTTGTCCTTGCCCGCCGGCCGCGTTGTGGCGTTGCCGTCGGCGAGCAGGCTTTTCGCCTTGTCGATGCCGGCTTCGAGGTTGCGGGCGTCGGGGGAATCGGGCGGCAGCTGGGCGAGCACGCGCTCCCAGTGGCGCACGGCGCTTGCGTAGTCGTGGCGGAAGTAGGCGTCGGTGCCGGCCAGCGCCAGCGCCTGCGGGTTGTCGGGCTGTTCTTTCAACACCCGCTGGAGGTAGTCGCGGCCCTTGCCTTCGATCTTGCCGGCGTTGACTTCGGCGGACAGCTCGGCGACTTCGAGCATCAGTTCGGGCGCGCTTTCGAGCACCGGGCCGGCCTTGTCGAAGGCGCGGGCGGCGTCGGCGAAGCGGCCGAGCACCTTGTAGCTGCGGCCGAGCATGACCCAGCCTTCGGGGTTGTCGGGATTTTGTTCGAGGCGGGCGGCGAGGGTGGCGACCATCTTTTCGACCTCGGCGGCGGTCGGCTCGGTTTCCTGCCGGGCGGCCGGATCGAGGGCGGCGGGGTTGCCGAGAACGGCATACAGCGCGACGGCTGCCAGCGGCAGCGCGACGGCCAGCGCCACGGCGGTGCGCGGCAGGCGGCGCGGGGTGGCGGCGGCGGAGGGCGCGCCGTTGCCGCCGAGGTCTTCGAGGACGCGCCGTTCGAGTTCGTCGCGGGCGGCGGCGTGGTCGGCGGGGGACAGCACGCCGCTGGCCAGGTCGCGTTCCAGTTCGGCCATCTGGTCGCGGTAGATGGCGGTGTTGATGGCCTGGCGCGAGGCGTGGGCGGGGCCATGGCGGCGCAGCAGCGGCCAGCACAGCACGGCCAGGACGGCGAGGGTCAGCAGCCCGGCGGCGATCCAGAAGGGGGTCATCGGTCGTCTTTCGGGCGCTGGGTGGCGGCGTCGGCGAGGAGCGCCTCGGCGGCGGCGCGGTCGGTGGCGGAAAGGGGCGTGGCGTCGACCCGGCCGGCGCGGCGGCGCAGGTAGGCGACGAGGCCGGCGGCGCCGCCGGCGAGCAGCACGAAGGGGCCGAACCACAGCAGCCAGGTGCTCGGTTTGACCGGCGGGCGGTAGAGGACGAAATCGCCGTAGCGGGCGACGAGGTAGTCGCGGATGTCGGCGTCGCTCTTGCCGTCGCGGATCAGCGTGCGCACTTCGCGGCGCAGATCCTGGGCCAGTTCGGCGCGCGAGGCGGCCAGGCTTTCGTTCTGGCAGACGAGGCAGCGCAGCTCTTCGGAGATCGCGACGAGGCGTGCCTCGACGACCGGATCTTCGGCCATCGGGGTGGCGTCGGCGGCGTGGAGCTGGGTGGCGAGGGTGAGCAGCACGGCGGCGAGGGCGGGTTTCATGTCACGACTCCGCCGCCAGTTGGCGGGCCAGCGGCAGGATTTTCTGGTCCAGCGCCTCGGGGGTGATCGGGCCGATCTGCTTGAAGCGGATCACGCCGTGCTTGTCGATCAGATAGGTTTCGGGCACGCCATAGACGCCGTAGTCGATGCCGACACGACCGTCCATATCGAGCACCGACAGGAAGTAGGGGTTGCCGTGACGCTGCAGCCAGGCGTCGGCGCGCTGGCGGGTCAGGGTGAGCTCGTCGCCGGCGGCGAGTTTCTTCACGTCGGTTTCGCCGTCGCCACGCACTTCCTTGTAGTTGAGACCGACGATGGGCAGGCCGCCCTGCTTGGCGAAGGCCACCAGCAGCGGATGCTCGGCGCGGCACGACACGCACCACGACGCCCACACGTTGAGCAGCCACACCTGGCCGCGCATGTCGGCCGGCGCGAAGGTCTTGCCGGGCGCGCCGAGCTGTTCGAGGCTGAACGCCGGCGCCGCTTTGCCGACCAGTGGCGAGGGCACTTCGTGGGGATCGCGGTTGAGGCCGACGGCGAGGAAGACGACCAGCACCAGAAAGATGCCGAGGGGGATCAGAAAACGTTTCAAGATGCGGCTCCGGTGGCGAGCCCGGCGGCCCGTGCGGCGGTGGATTTGAGGCGGTAGCGGCGGTCGCTGGCGGCGAGCAGGCCGCCGATGGCCATCAGCACGGCGCCGGCCCAGATCCAGCTGACGAAGGGTTTGTAATAGACGCGCACGCTCCACGCGCCGTCGCCGCCTTCGAGCGGATCGCCGAGGGAGACGTAGATGTCGCGGGTCAGGCCGGGATCGATGAAGGCTTCGGTCATCGGCATCGCCGACGACAAGTACTTGCGCTTTTCGGGGTGCAGCGGCATCACCGGCTGGCCGTTCTGGAGCAGCTCGAGATTGCCGCGGGCGGCGTTGTAGTTGGGGCCGGCGGCGCTGTCGACGCCGAGGAAGCGGATCGTGTAACTGCCGGCGGCGACGGTGTCGCCGGGCGCCATGCGCACGTCGCGCTCGGTTTCGTAATGCTTGACCATCACGATGCCGACCACGCTGACTGCGATGCCCACATGGGCCAGGTGCATGCCCCAGAAGGCCCGCGGCGGCGGGCCCGACTTGAGCCGGGCCTGAATCTGCAGCACCGATGCGCCGACGATCCAGATCGCCAGACCGAGACCCAGCGCGACGCCGCCCGACCAGTGGCCGGCCGCGAAGGGCAGGCCGACGCCGGCCGCCACGGCGACCGCAAAGGCCACGCGCAGCGGGCGGGCGATGTCGGCCAGACTGGCCTGTTTCCAGCGCGCCACCGGCCCGGCGGCCATCAGGAACAGCACCGGCACCATCAGCGGCACGAACACCGCGTTGAAATACGGCGGGCCGACCGACAGCTTGCCGAGGTTCAGCGCATCGATCACCAGCGGGTAGAGCGTGCCGAGCAGCACGGCACCGGCCGCGCACAGCAGCAGCAGGTTGTTGACCAGCAGGAAGGTCTCCCGCGACACCAGCGCGAAAGCGCCGCCGAGACTGACCTTGGGTGCGCGCCAGGCGAACAGCGCGAGCGACGCGCCCACCACCACCGCCAGGAAGATCAGGATGAAGATGCCGCGTTTGGGGTCGGAGGCGAAGGCGTGCACCGAACTGAGCACGCCGGAGCGGACCAGGAAGGTGCCGAGCAGCGACAGCGAGAAGGCGCCGATGGCCAGCAGGACGGTCCAGTTCTTGAAGCTGCCGCGTTTTTCGGTGACGGCCAGCGAGTGGATCAGCGCGGTGCCCACCAGCCACGGCATGAAGGAGGCGTTTTCGACCGGATCCCAGAACCACCAGCCGCCCCAGCCGAGTTCGTAGTAGGCCCAGATCGAGCCGAGGCCGATGCCCAGCGTCAGGAAGATCCACGCGGCCGTCGTCCACGGACGCGACCAGCGCGCCCAGGCGGCATCCAGCCGGCCCGACAGCAGCGCCGCGATGGCGAAGGCGAAGGCCACCGAGAAGCCGACGTAGCCCATGTAGAGCATCGGCGGGTGGAAGATCAGGCCCGGGTCCTGCAGCAGCGGGTTGAGGTCGCGCCCGTCGTCGGCAGCGGGCAGCAGGCGTGCGAAGGGGCTCGAGGTGGTCAGGATGAACAGCAGGAAGCCGGCGCCGACCAGGCCCAGCACGCCTTGCACCCGCGCCACCATGTCGTCGGGCAGGCTGCGCGAGAAGACCGCGACGGCCAGCGACCACAGCGACAGCATCATCACCCACAGCAGCAGCGAACCTTCGTGCCCCCCCCACACGCCGGCGATGCGGTATTCCAGCGGCAGCCGCGAGTTGGAGTGCTGGGCGACGTAGAGCACCGAGAAGTCGTTATCGATGAAGCTGGCGGTGAGGCAGCCGAAGGCGACCGCGACGAGTACGAACAGCGTTACCGAGGCCGGCCGCGCCAGCGCCACCCAGGCCGCCACGCCGCGTTGGGCACCGATCAGCGGCAGCGTGCCCTGCACGAGGGCGACGAGCAGCGCGAGGACGAGGGCGAAGGTGCCGAGTTCGGGGATCATGGGGAATGGGGGAAGAGAGTGTGGGGGGGGGCTACTGCTTGAGGGTCCGGGAGGCCTGGTGGGCCTTGTCGACGGCGGCCTGGGCTTCGGGCGGCATGTAGTTCTCGTCGTGCTTGGCGAGGACTTCGGTGGCGGTGAACAGGCCGTCCGGCCCCAGTGTGCCTTGCGCGACGACGCCTTTGCCCTCGCTGAAGAGGTCCGGCAGGATGCCCTTGTAGGTGACCGGGATGTCCTGCGCGGTGTCGGTGACGACGAAGCGGGCGGTGATGTCGCTGCGCTGCAGGCTACCCTGTTTGACCAGCCCGCCGACGCGGAAGGCGCGGCTCTTCGGTGCCTCGCCGCCGGCCACCTGGGTCGGCGTGAAGAAGAACACCAGATTGCTCTGGAAGGCGTTGAGGACGAGGGTCGCGGCGATGCCGAGGGCGGCCAGCCCGCCGACGACGATGGCGAGGCGTTTTTGACGTGGTTTCATGGTTCGTATTGGTCGTTGCGGTCGGCCGCGAGTTCCCGGCGCAGCGTGCGGCGGGTGTCGGCGAAGCGTTTGCGGACGAGCATCGCTTCGATCAGCAGCGCGGCGGCGGTGACGCCGAAACTGCCCCACACGTAGAGGCCATAGCCTCCCATCGCGAAGAATGCGCTGGCGCTGCCCCAGTTCATCGCTGCATCTCCGGTAGTTCGGCCACCCAGCCGGCGTGGCGTTCCCGTTCGAGGATGATCGACCGCACCCGGTACAGGGCGACGGCGATGCTGTACATCCAGAAGGCCAGCGCCATCAGCAGCATGCCCCACAGCATCGTGGTGGCCATCGACGGGGCCTTGGTCAGCGACACCGAGGCGCCCTGGTGCAGGGTGTTCCACCACTTCACCGAGAAATAGATGATCGGCACGTTCACCACGCCGACCAGCGCGACGATGGCGCCGGCCTTGTCGGCCCGGCGCGGATCGTCGATGGCGGCGGTGAGCGCGATATAGCCGAGGTAGAGGAAGAACAGGATCAGCTCGGAGGTGAGACGCGCGTCCCACACCCACCAGGCGCCCCACATCGGCTTGCCCCACAGGGCGCCGGTCCACAGCGAAATGAAGGCGAACAGTGCGCCGGTGGGCGCCAGCGCCGAACTCATCATGCCCGACAGGCGGGTGTTGAAGGTGATGCCGATGGCGGCCCAGAAGGCCATCACGCAGTAGATGAACATCGACATCCACGAGGCCGGCACGTGAATGAAGATGATCCGGTAGCCCTCGCCCTGCTGGAAGTCGGTCGGCGCGACGAAGAAGCCGATCCACAGCCCCGCCGCGCAGAAGGCTGCCGCCAGCGCCGCGAACCACGGCCAGGCCTTGCCGGCGAGGGGGTAGAAGCTGGCCGGCGAGGCGAACTTGAACCAGTTGATGAGACCGTGACTCATGGGCGCGGGGGTGGGGAGTGAATGGGCGGAGGTTATTCGAGGGCGATGCGCAAGGCGGCGGTGGCGGCCCACGGTGCGAAGAAGGCGCCCAGCGCCAGCAGGGCGCCGAGCAGCGACAGGTGGCCGGCGGCGCCCAGCCCGGCCATGTCCGCTTCCACCGCGCCGGCGCCGAAGATCAGGGCCGGAATATACAGCGGCAGGACCAGCAGCGACAGCAGCACGCCGCCGCCGCGCAGCCCGAGCGTAAGTGCCGCGCCGATGGCGCCGATCAGCGACAGCAGCGGCGTGCCGAGGAGCAGCGACAGCATCAGCACGCCGAGGGCCCGCGCCGACAGGTCGAACTGCAGCCCCAGCAGCGGCGCCAGCAGCACCAGCGGCAGGCCGGCGGTGAGCCAGTGGGCGAGTATCTTGCCGCCGACCAGCAGGGCCAACGGGGTCGGCGACAGGGCCATCTGTTCCAGCGTGCCGTCGGCGTGGTCGGCGGCGAACAGGCGGTTGAGGGACAGCATCGCCGCCAGCAGCGCCGCCACCCACAGCACGCCGGGGGCGATGCGCCGCAGCAGCGCGGTTTCGGGCCCGATGCCGAGGGGGAACAGGCTGACCACGATCATGAAGAAGAACAGCGCGGTGAACACCTCGCTCTTGCGGCGGGCGGCCAGCAGCAGGTCGCGGCGGACGATGGCGGCGAAGGCGTTCATCGGCCGAGCCTCAGACTCGAGCCGGCGCCGCCAAGTTGCACCGCCTGATGGCTGGTGAAGATCAGCAGGCCGCCGCGGGCCAGGTGTTCGTCGAGGATTTCGCACAGCAGGGCGACGGCGGCCACGTCGAGGGCGACGAAGGGTTCGTCGAGAATCCACAGCCGGGTCTGGCTGCACAGCAGGCGGGCCAGTGCGACGCGGCGTTTCTGGCCCTGCGACAGGACGCGGGTCGGCAGATCCTCGCGGCCCTTCAGGCCGATGCGGCGCAGCGCGGCGAGGGCGGCCGATTCATCGAGGGCGCGGCCGGCGATGGCGGCGGCGCTGTGCAGGTTCTCGAGGGCCGTGAGCTCGTCCTTGATCGTCGCCGCGTGGCCGAGGTAGAGCAGGCGGGCGTGAAATTCGTCGCGCTGCGCGGCGACCGGCAGGCCGTCCCATTCGAGCTGCCCTGCGGCGGCCGGGGCCAGACCGGCGACGATGCGCAGCAGGCTGGTCTTGCCGGCCCCGTTGGCACCTTCGATCTGCAGCCACTCGCCGGCGGCCACCGAAAAGTCCACGGCGGAGAAAAGTCGGCGGTCGCCGCGGTCGCAGGCAAGGCCGTGGGCTTGGAGCATCGGCAGGCAAAACCGGAAAACGAGGTCCGGCGCATTCTGCCCGACCGCCCCCGGTGGGTAAACTAAACCGGACGGATCAGGGAAGCCGTCCGGCGCGTCTCAGCGGGTGGCGCCGAGGGCCGCGGTGAACATCTGGCGTGTGGCTTGCAGCATGTCCTCGCTGCGCTGGTAATAGGCGGCGGAGTCGAAGCGGCCGGCGCTGCGGGTCACGGTTTCTGTTGTGCGGCCGTCGATGCTGCCGCCGCGTTCGGTCGTGGTACTGCCGTCGGCGACGAGGTTGCGGTCGGAAACCACCGGTTTCTTCAGTTTGACGAGCACGAACTCCGGTTGCGTGGTGCTGACGAAACGATAGGACGTGTTGCCCGCATGCAGGTGATGGAGGCTCGCGCCGCTGGTCCGCGCGGCGAAAATGCGGCTGGAGCCGGAGCTGCCGAGGCTGGCGAAGTCCACGACCATGTTCACCGACAGCAGGTGGACTTCCTGCTTCAGATCGTAGGTCATCATGACTTCCTTCATGCGGGTGTTGGTGCCGAAGGTGAGACCCAGTTGCTTGAGCACGTCGGCGCGTTCTGGATTGTCCATGTAAAGGGGCATGCCGGTGGGGGCGATGAAGACCGACTGGCTGTCCCGGGTCTCGGTGAGCCACGGGGAGGCGTGCTGGGCGGGGGCCAGTTCGGCGTAGTTCCGGGTGGCCTTGAGGGTTTCGAAGGGCACGACTTCGATGCCCATCGCGGTGAAGTCCTGCTGCACCTGCCGGTACAGCCGGTCGACGATGGCCTGCAGGCGGGCGACGTCCGGCGGCGGGATCTGCATCGAGATGGAGGAGGTGCTCGTCGAGCCGCGCCCGCCGATCGCTCCGCCGACGGCCGAGGCTTCCTTGAAGAGCGCGAATTCGACGCTGAAATTGACGATGCCGACTTTCTTCACCTCCTTGAAGTTGCTGGCGCGGGCCGTCTCGACATAGCCCGCCGCCTGGCTCCGGGCCTCGCTGCCGAAGTCGAACGGCGGTGGCAGATCGGCCGGCGCGGCCGGGCCCGGGCCGCCGGTGGCACCGGCGACGCCGTCGCCGACGGTCTTCGCGGCCTCCTTGGCGGCATCCAGCACGGCATCGAACAGGCCGGCCGCTGCCGGCGGCGGCGACAGGGTCAGGCCAAGCGCGAGCAGGGCGGCGATGGTGAGAGGGCGGGAGGATGCGGGCATGGGGACTCCTTGGCAGGGGAAGGACGTGACGATCGTCCGGGCACGCGGGGACTATCGCTCAATTCCAGTCGATTTGCACAGCGCGGTGTCGGCGCGCGGCGTGCGCGATGCCATGCTTGGCGGCGCTGCGGGGGGCGAAAAAAAGCCTGGAACCCGTCGGGTGTCCAGGCCTGCGTGGCGGCGGGACGGCCGTTCAGTGCGTGGTGTTGCCGGCGTAGTGGTCGGCCTGGCCGGCGGGGGACTGCGCCAGCGGCGGGCGGCCGGGGCGGGATGCTCCGCCGTTGGCGGCGTCGGCTTCGGCTTCGCCGATTTCGAGCACGTCCATCACCTGACGCGCCAGCGCGCGGCAGGCGTTGCCGAGGGTCGACGGCAGGCTGTCGGGGATGTGCGTCTGCAGCAGCAGCTTGGAGGCGGACAGGCTGGCGACCGGGTGGAGCAGCCGCTCGCGGTAGTCGCCGAGCAGCTGCGCGACGTTGCGGTCGGCGGCGTCGCGCTGCCAGGCGTTGGTCGGCCACTGCGACGGCAGCGCGTAGGCGTGGGGGAAGATTTCGAGGTCGTGCTGGACGGTGCGCAGGTCTTCGTGGGAGTCGCGGAACGGCAGCACGACGATGTCGCACAGGCCGTCGAGCACGCGGTCCACCTCGGCGCGGTTGCCGCCGCCGTCGATGACGCCGATCCAGCCTTCCATCGTGCGCAGTTTGCCGACGATCTTGTGCAGCGCGTCGTGGGTGCGGCCGTCAGCGGTGACGTAGCGGCGGCCGTCGGGCGACAGCGGCTCGCGCGAGGTGTCGGTGAGCACGCAGGCGGAGCGCTGGCCGAGCAGGCCGAGGCCCTGGCACAGCATGTGCGACAGGGTCGTCTTGCCGGTGCCGCCCTTGTTGCCGATGATGCAGATGATCCGGGACATGTTGGGAACCTCGCTGGATGCCGGGCGCGATGGCGCCATTATTGGCGCTTTAACGGCAGCGGGAGGCGTGGAATTGAGGGTCTATCGCCCGGCAATTCCGTTTTTTGCCAAGGGTTTGGGCGCCGGCGCCGGACCGCCGGGCAGATAGCAGTAGAGGCGCGTGCGGCGCCGGTCGTCCACGTCGAGCACCGCATCGGGCGCAACGCCGTCGACCGGGAAGCTGTTGCTGACCAGCAGCGCGCCCGGCCGCATCTCGGCGCGGGCCTTGTCCCACACCGCGCTCATCGGCACCGGTGACAGGAAGGCGTAGACCAGATCGTAGCCGGACCACGGAATCTTCCAGAAATCCCCCCGCGCCACGCTGACGTTGGCTTGCCGGCGGGCCAGCAGGCGTGACAGCAGGTAGGGCAGCGGCGCGGCCTCGATGCCTTCGCAGCGGCAGTCGGGGCGCAGCCCGGCGAGCGGGCGCAGCAGAGATCCGGTGCCGCTGCCGAGATCGAGCAGGCGCGGCGCCCGATCGCGCGGCAGCAGGGCGGCGACGCGGGCGGCGGTGCGCGGGTTGGACAGGAACAGCGGTACCTGGGTGCGGAAGCTGCTCCAGTAAACCAGCGCCAGCACGACGAAGGCGGCCAGATACCAGCCCGGCGCGATGCGCAGCAGCAGCATGCCGGCCAGTAGCGGCGTGAAGCCCAGATGAATCCAGCGCCACCAGCGGGCGCTGCCGAGCAGCACCGCGCTGCCGGTGGCGGCCAGCGCCTGGACCGCCACCAGCGCCCCCACGCCGGCCGGCAGCAGCCCGCCCTGGCCCAGCGCGAAGGCCAGGCCCCAGCCGGCGAGCTGGGCGAGGAGGGCTTGCAGGGCGGGGGGCATGGGTGGCGTCCGGTGGCGTCGGGGGTGGCGGAATTCTAGCCGCTCGGGGCCGGGCGTAGCGCGTCGGGGCCGGCGGCCAGCCCGGTCTGGCTTACCGGGACGCGTGCACGGCTTGCGGTGAGGCGCGCCGCGCCGTGGGTGCGAATTCATTCGCACGCGGCGGCCGGATGGGGGGCTGCCCCGCATTTGCCGGGGGGTGTGCGACTGAAGTCGCACCTACGGCGGGCGCCGTGCCGTCTCCTCAGGCCACCCGATGCGCTCCCGTGCCCTCCGGACGGCTGGCGTCGTGCCATCGGGCGAGCAGGGCTTCGCGTTTTTCGGCGGCTTTTTTGATCGACCAGGTCTTGATGTGGCCGAAGCCGCGGATGTCGTCGGGGAGGCGCGCGAGCTCGGTGGCGAGCGGCAGGCGGGTGCTGTCGAGGGTGTCGAGGACGAGCGCGATGTCGGCTTCGTACTGGGCGATCAGGGCCCGTTCGGCCTTGCGTTCGGGGTGGTAGCCGAACGGGTCGAAGGGGGTGCCGCGCAGGCGCCGCAGGCGCGCCAGCCAGCGGAAGGCGGTTTCCATCCACGGGCCGAAGGCGATCTTGCGGATGCGTCCGGTGGCCGGGTCGGGGTGGGCCAGGAAGGTCGGCGCGAGGTGGAAGCGCAGGTGGTAGTCGCCTTCGAAGCCGTCGTCGATGCGGGCGCGGAAGGCCGGCTCGGAGAACAGCCGGGCGACTTCGTATTCGTCCTTGTAGGCGAGCAGCTTGAAGTAGTTGTCGGCGACCGCGGTGGCGAGGCGCTGGCTGGCCAGCGGGGCTTCGGCGGCGCGCACGCGGGCCATCAGGTCGAGGTAGCGCCGGGCGTAGGCGGCGTCCTGGTAGTCGGTGAGGATCGCCGCGCGGTGGGCGATGCGTTCGTCGAGGGTTTCGGGCTTGAGCGGGATCACCGGCGCCGGGAAGGCGGCTTTTTCGACGGCGGCGAGGTCGACGGCGGCGCGGCGGCCCCACAGCACGGCCTGACGGTTCATCTCGACGGCGGCGCCGTTGAGGACGATGGCCTTGTCGAGGCTGGCCGCGCTGACCGGCACCCAGCCCTGCTGCCAGGCGTAGCCGAGCAGGAACAGGTTGGTGGCGATGGCGTCGCCCAGCAGCGCGGTGGCGAGGCGGCGGGCGTCGAGGAAGTGGCAGCGCTCGCGGCCGACGGCTTCGGCGATGGCGGCCTGCATCTTGTCGAGCGGGAACTGCCAGTCGGGGTTGCGGGTGAATTCGGAGGTCGGCGTCTCGCTGCAATCGACGACGCCGCGGGTGGCGCTGGCCGACATGCGCGACAGCGCGTCGGTGCTGGCGGTGACGATCAGGTCGCCGCCGATCACGGTGTGGGCTTCGCCGACGGCGATGCGCACCGCGTGCAGGTCGTCGGGGCGGTCGGCGATGCGCACGTGGCTGAACACCGAACCGCCTTTCTGGGCCAGGCCGGTCATGTCGAGCACGGTGACGCCCTTGCCGTCGAGGTGGGCGGCCATGCCGATCAGCGCGCCGATGGTGACCACCCCGGTGCCGCCGACGCCGGTGACGAGGATGCCCCACGGCTGCGCGGTGGACGGCAGCGTCGGCTCGGGCAGCGCGCCGAAGCGCTCGTCGTGGGCGGTGCCGGCCAGCGCGCGGCCTTTCCGCACGCGGCCGCCTTCGACGGTGACGAAGCTCGGGCAGAAGCCGTTCATGCACGAGTAGTCCTTGTTGCAGGCCGACTGGTCGATCTGGCGCTTGCGCCCGAATTCGGTTTCGACCGGCAGGATCGCCATGCAGTTGGATTCGCGGCCGCAGTCGCCACAGCCCTCGCAGACGGCCTCGTTGATGAACACGCGGGTCGCCGGGTCGGGGTAGCGGCCGCGCTTCCTGCGGCGGCGCTTCTCGGCGGCGCAGGTCTGGTCGAAGACCAGCACCGACACGCCGGGCAGGGTGCGCAGTTCGCGCTGGATGGCGTCGAGCTCGTCGCGGTGGCGGATGTCCACGCCGTGCGGAATGTCGGCGACGTGCCACGGGCGCGCGGTGCCGTCGGTGACGAGCACGATCATGCCGACTCCTTCGGCCTGCAGCTGGGCGAGCAGGCGCGGCACGGTGAGTTCGCCATCGACCGGCTGGCCGCCGGTCATCGCCACCGCGTCGTTGAAGAGAATCTTGTAGGTGATGCCGCTGGTCGGCTGGCGGTGGTGGGTCGGGCGGTTGAAGGCCGCCACCGACTGGCGGATCGCCAGCACGCCGGAGTGGAAATAGGTGCCGTCGCCGAGGTTGGCGAAGATGTGCGGCTCGTCGGTGAACGGGGCCTGGCCGACCCACGGCACGCCCTCGCCGCCCATGTGGGTGAAGGCCCCGGTGCGCCGGTCGGGCATCAGCGTGACCATGTAGTGGCAGCCGATGCCGGCGGTGGCGCGGCTGCCCTCGGGCACGTGGGTCGACAGATTGTGCGGGCAGCCGGGGCAGAAAGTCGGCACCCGGTCGATGGCGAACACCCGGTGGGCGAGGGTCTGCTCCTTGGCCTTGAGGAAGGCCAGGCGGGTTTCGATGTGTTCGGAGGTGAAGAAGCGCCCGATGCGCCCGGCGATGACCTGCGCGATGAGTGCCGGGTTCAGCTCGCCGGCGGCCGGCAGCAGCCAGTCGCCGTGGTCGACGGTCGGCTTGCCGTCCGGCCCGATGCTCGACAGCAGCGCCCATTCGCCTTTTTCGTCGAACTTGCCGATGACCCGCGGGCGCACGTCCTCGCGCCAGTTGTAGAGCTCCTCCTTGAGCTGGTATTCGATCAGCTGGCGCTTCTCCTCGACCACCAGGATCTCGTCCAGCCCGTCGGCGAAGCGGCGCACGCCTTCGGCCTCGAGCGGCCACACCATGCCGACCTTGTACAGCCGGATGCCGATCTCGGCGGCCAGCGCGTCGTCGATGCCGAGGTCGTCGAAGGCCTGGCGTACGTCGAGATAGCTCTTGCCGGAAGTGATGATGCCGAGCCGCGGCGCCGGCGAGTCGATGACGATGCGGTTCAGGCCGTTGGCCCGGCAGTAGGCCAGCGCGGCATACAGCTTGAAGTGGAGCAGGCGTTTTTCCTGCACCAGCGGCGGATCGGGCCAGCGCAGGTTGAGGCCGCCTTCGGGGAGCGCAAAGTCGGTCGGCAGGACGGTGCTGACGCGCAGCGGGTCGACGTCCACCGACGCCGACGTCTCGACGGTGTCGGCCAGCGCCTTGAAGGCCACCCAGCAGCCCGACCAGCGCGACAGCGCCCAGCCGTGCACGCCGAAATCGAGGTAGTCCTGGACGCCGGCCGGGGCCAGCACCGGCATCATCATCGACTTGAAATAGTGGTCGGTCTGGTGCGGGAGGCTCGACGACTTGGCGGCGTGGTCGTCGCCGGCGATGGCCAGCACGCCGCCGAACCGGGCGCTGCCGGCGGCGTTGGCGTGGCGGAAGACGTCGCCGCAGCGGTCGACCCCCGGCCCCTTGCCGTACCACATCGCGAACACGCCCTGCACCCGCGCCCGCGGCGACAGCGAAACCTGCTGGCTGCCCCACACCGCGGTGGCCGCCAGATCCTCGTTGATGCCCGGCTGGAAGACGATGTCGTGGCTCTCGAGATGGCTGCGCGCCTTCCACAGGCTCAGGTCGAGCCCGCCCAGCGGCGAGCCGCGGTAGCCGGACACGAAGCCGGCGGTGTTGAGTCCGGCGGCCCGGTCGCGCTCGCGCTGGATCATCAGCAGCCGCACGAGGGCCTGGTAGCCGGTCAGGTAGACGCGTCCGGTAGGGGTGGTGTACTTGTCGTCGAGGCTGGCTGCGCTGCTCGGCGCGTGGAGGGGATCCTGCTCGGCCATGATGGGTTCCTCGCAAAACCGGGGTTCGACCTGCGGACCGGGCTTGGTGGGCGGTGCCGCCGGGGCTGCCGGAGGCAGCCGTCTGCCGTGGGTGGGCAGTTCATTCTTTGGATAGCCGACCCGGCCAGAGGTTGCAAGTTGTCGCGTGCGCGGCGGGGAAGAAGCCGGCGGGCGGTAAGATGCGGAACTTGCCTGGAGGGATGAGCGTGAAGTCGAGCGCCGCGCGCGTCGGAAAGCCCCTGCTGCCGGAAGCGCCGGCGGACGGCGCGCGGCCGCGGCCGTGGCCCGGCGAACTGGGGCGGCGGCTGGCTTACCTGTGGTGGTTCAAGGCGCTCGGCACGACGGCCTTCATGACCGCCTTCTTCGCGGCCTATCTGCACCTGCTGCATTTTCCGGTCTATCCGGTCACCGTGATGCCGCTGACCGCCATCGACCGCGCGGTCGGCTTCCAGCCGTGGGCGCTGGCCGCCTACGCCACCTTGTGGATCTACGTTGCGCTGCCGCCGGCCCTCGCGCCGACGCTGCCGCGCCTGTTCAGCTACGGCTGGCACATCGGCGCGCTGTGCGTGGCGGGTATCGTGGTGTTCGTCTTCTGGCCGACCGCGGTGCCGCCCGCCGATGTGGACTGGGGGCGCTACCCCGGCTACGCGCTGCTGAAGGGCATCGACGCCGGCGGCAACGCCTGCCCGTCGCTGCACGTCGCGACCGCGCTGTATTCGGCGATCTGGCTGGCCGCCGAGCTGCGCGCGATGGCGGCGCCCGGCTGGCTGCGCACGCTCTCGTGGCTGTGGTGCGCGCTGATCGTCTTCTCGACGCTGGCCACCAAGCAGCACGTGTCGATCGACGTGGCGGCCGGTACCGCGCTGGCGCTGCTGGCGGCGGCGCTGTCGCCGGGCCTGCGCCGCCTCCGTCCGGCCAGGGTGGCGGCGCGGCCGTGATTGCGGTATAACCCGCGCGGGTAAAGCCGGGGGGCTGACCGTTGGGTGGAGAATCTGAAATGGATGAATCGGCGCCTCAGGGCATGACCGCATGCGACGTGCTGGTGATCGGCGGCGGCCCCGCCGGCTCGACCGTCGCCCCCTTGCTGGCGGCCAAGGGCTATCGCGTGGTGCTGCTCGAAAAGGCCCGCCATCCGCGTTTCCACATCGGCGAATCGCTGCTGCCGGCCAATCTGCCGCTGCTCGAGCAACTCGGCGTCGCCGACGAGGTGCGCGCCATCGGCATGGAAAAATGGGGCGCCGAGTTCGTCTCGCCGTGGCACGCCCACCGCCAGGAGTTCCAGTTCGGCGAAGCCTGGGACAAGTCGATGCCTTACGCCTATCAGGTCAAGCGCGCCGACTTCGACCACATCCTGATCCGCAACGCGGCGCGCCGGGGCGCCGAGGTCATCGAGGGCTGCAAGGTCACCGCGGTCGACTTTCTGCCCGGCGACGCCGGCGCCATCGTCCGCGCGCAGCACGACGACGGCCGCGCCGCCGGCTGGCAGGCGCGCTTCGTGGTGGATGCCTCGGGCCGCGACACCTTCCTCGCCAACCGCTTCCAGATCAAGCACCGCAACCCGCGGCACAACAGCTCGGCGATGTACGCCCACTTCGCCGGCGCACGGCGCGGCGACGGGCGGGCCGAGGGCAACATCACGATCTTCTGGTTCGACCACGGCTGGTTCTGGTTCATCCCGCTGTCCGACGGCGCCACCAGCATCGGCGCGACGGTGTGGCCTTACTACATGAAGACCAAGGGCCAGCGGACGCTCGACCAGTTCCTCCTCGACACCATCGCCAGCTGCCCGGCGCTGGCCGAGCGCCTCAAGGACGCGACGATGCTCACCGCCACCGAGGCCACCGGCAACTTTTCCTACGTCGCCGAGCGCAACCACGGCGCCAACTACCTGCTCCTCGGCGACGCCTTCGCCTTCATCGACCCGGTCTTCTCGTCGGGCGTGATGCTGGCGATGAACAGCGGGTTCGCCGGCGCCACGGCCATCGACGCCTGTCTGTCGCGCCCGGCGGGGGCCGCCGCCGCGCTGCGCGAGTTCGACCGGGTGATGCGCCACGGGCCGACCGCCTTCTCGTGGTTCATCTACCGCATCACCAACCCGACGATGCGCGACATCTTCATGGCGCCGCGCAACGTCTTCCGGGTCAAGGAGGCGCTGCTGTCGGTGCTGGCCGGCGACGTCTTCGGCAAGACGCCGATCTGGAACAGCATCCGCATCTTCAAGCTGATCTACTACGTCTCGTCGCTGGCCAATTGCCGGCGTTCGCTCGCCGCCTGGCGCAAGCGCCAGCGCAACATCCGGCCGATCGACGATGCCGGCGTGGGCGTCGGCCCGTGAGCTGCCGCGAGGCGCGTTTGCAGCGTCCGCTGTCGCTGGCCGCGCTCGCCGTCTGCGCGGCCGAACCGGCGTGGCTCGGCGCGTCGTGGGCCGGCGCGGCGCTGCCGGCGGATGGCGCATCCGGCTTTGCGCCCGACGCGCTGCCGCTGCAGCACATCGCCGCGCCGCTGCTCGGCGGCGGGCTGCCGGCCGAAGGCTGGTTCGGTCGCGCCCCGGTGCGCGGCGGCGTTGCCCACGGCGTGCGCTACCGCTGCGACGGCCAGCTGCTGTTCGGCGTCATCGACATCGACGAGGCGGCCTTCGCTCCCCGCGCTGACGCCGCGCCGCTGCAGCAGGCCGGCCAGCATGCCTACGACTCGCTGTTCCGCCTGCTCGCCGACGAAGGCTACCCGCAGCTGTGGCGGGTCTGGAACTACCTCGCCGACATCAACGCCGACGCCGGCGGCCTCGAGCGCTACCGCCAGTTCAATATCGGCCGCCACCAGGCCTTCGAGTCCGCCGGGCGGCTGGCCGGCGACACCATCCCGGCGGCCAGCGCGCTGGGCGTGACCGGCGCCGCCGCCGCGGGCCGCCTCAGCATCGCCTTCCTGGCCGCCCGCAGCGCCGGCCGGCCGGTCGAGAACCCCCGCCAGACCAGCGCCTGGCGCTACCCGGCCGACTACGGCCCGCGCAGCCCGACCTTCTCCCGCGCGATGCTGGCCCGCCTGCCGGGGCAGGAATGGCTGTTCGTTTCCGGCACCGCGAGCATCGTCGGCCATGCCACGCGGCATCCCGGCGATCCGGCGGCGCAGACCCGCGAGACCGTCGCCAACCTCGACGCCGTGCTGGCCGCCGCCAGCCGCAGCGGCGGCGGGCCGGCGTGGCGCCGCGACGAACTGAGCTGCCGCGCCTACGTCCGTCACCCGGCCCAGCTGCCGGCCATCGAGGGCGAACTGCGCCGGGCCCTCGGCGCGGCGGCGCCGATCGTCTTCATCCATGCCGACGTGTGCCGCGCCGACCTCCTCGTCGAAGTCGAGGCCCAGGCCTGCCATGCCGCCTAGCCGACGATCGATGCGCCTGCGCCAAATCCTCCGCGCCCTCGTTCCGCTCCCGGCGCTGCTGGCGCTGCCGGCCGCCGCCGAGCAGAAGCCGCTGTGGGAAGCCGGCGCCGGCGTCGGCGTGGTGAGCCTGCCGGCGTGGCGCGGTTCCGACGACCGCCGCAGCTACCTGCTGCCGGTGCCGTATTTCACCTATCACGGCGATTTCTTCCGCGCCGACCGCCACGGCATCCGCGGCGTGCTGTTCGACAGCGACCGCGTCGACCTCGGCATCAGCGTCGCCGGCTCGCCGCCGGTGGGCAGCGGGCGCAGCGCGGCGCGGGCCGGCATGCCCGACCTCCACGCCACCGGCGAGATCGGCCCGCAGCTCGACCTGACGCTGTGGCGCAGCGCCGACCGGGCCCGCAATCTCAAGCTGATCCTGCCACTGCGCGCGGCCTTCACGCTGACCGGTTCGCCCGAGCCGATCGGCTGGATCTTCTCGCCGGCGCTCAACCTCGACGTTACCGACATCGCGGCGCTGCCGGGCTGGAGCCTTGGCCTGCGCAGCGGCCCGCTCTTCGCCACGCGCCGCCAGCACGCCTATTTCTACGACGTGGCGCCGGCCCAGGCCACCGCCAGCCGCCCGGCCTACGCCGCCGGCGGCGGCTACAGCGGCACCCAGTTCATCGCCGCGCTGTCGAAGCGTTTTCCGCGCTACTGGGTCGGCAGCTATGTGCGCTATGACAGCCTGCAGGCGGCGGCCTTCGACGACAGCCCGCTGGTGTCGCGCCGCGCCTATTTCGCCGGCGGCGTCGGGGTGGCGTGGATCATCGGCGAATCGGGCCGCACGGTGACGGTCGATGACTAGCCCGCTGGCCCGCCTCGGCGGCGCGCTGTGGGCCGCCTACGAGTACGTCGCGATGGTCGCCGGGCTCGGAGCGCTGGCCGTGCTGTGTCTCGCCTGGCTGCCTTTCGCGCTGCTGTGCAGCGTGCTGCCGGAGCGGGCCGGGCGCTGGGTCGGACGGCTGGCGATCATGGTCGGCTTCCGCCTCTATCTGCATTTCCTGACCCTGTTCTGCGCCTGCCGCTTCGATCTGGCGGCCCTCGACGGCCTGCGCCGCGACCAGCCGCTGATTCTCGTCGCCAATCACCCGTCGCTGCTCGACGTGGTGATGATCGTCTCGCGCCTGCCCGACGCGGTGTGCGTGATGAAGGCCGCGCTGATGGACAACATCCTGCTCGGCGCCGCCGCCCGGCTGGCCCGCTACATCCGCAACGACGCGCCGATGAGCATGGTCCGCCAGGCCCGCGCCGAACTGCGCCAGGGCGCGCATCTGGTGATCTTTCCGGAAGGTTCGCGGACGCTGGATTTTCCGCTCGACCCGTGCACCGCCGCCGCCGGCCTCATCGCCCACGCCGCCGACGTGCCGCTGCAGGCCCTCGTCATCGAATTCAGCTCGCCGTATCTGGGCAAGGCCTGGCCGCTGCTGCGCAAGCCCGAACTGCCGCTGCGCTTCTCGATCCGTCTCGGGCGGCGCTTCGCGCCGCCGGCCAACGCGCGCCGCTTCACGCAGGAGCTGGAAGACTATTTCCGCGCCGAAATGGCCGCCGAATCCCCGCAACGTCAAGGCACGGCATCGTGAGCCCCGCATCCCGCACCCACCTGGTCCTGATCCCCAGCTACAACCCCGGCGTCAAGGTCGATGACACCGTCCGCCAGGCGCGGCAGTTCTGGAACCCGGTGTGGGTCGTCGTCGATGGCAGCACCGACGGCAGCACCGTCCGCCTGCAGGCGATGGCGCAGGCCGATCCGGGGCTGCGCGTGATCGCGCTGGCAGAGAACCGCGGCAAGGGTTCGGCGGTGCTCGAAGGTCTGCGGGCGGCGGCGGCGGCCGGCTTCACGCACGTGCTGACGATGGATTCCGACGGCCAGCACCCGGCCGACCGCATTCCGGCCTTCATGGCCGAATCCCTCCGCCATCCCGGCGCGATGATCCTCGGCAAGCCGGTCTTCGACGCCGCCGCGCCGGCGCTGCGCGTCAAGGGGCGCGAAGTGTCGAACTGGTGGGCCAACCTCGAAACCCTGTGGATGGGCATCGGCGATTCGCTGTTCGGCTTCCGCGTCTATCCCGTCGCGCCGCTCGAACGCATCATGAGCCGCCAGCGCTGGATGCGCCGTTTCGATTTCGACCCCGAGGCCGTCGTGCGCCTCGCCTGGGCCGGCGTGCGGCCGATCAACCTGCCGGCCCCGGTGCGCTACTTCCGCACCGACGAGGGCGGGGTGTCCCATTTCCGCTACTTCCGCGACAACCGCCTGCTGACCTGGATGCACACCCGGCTGTTCATCGGTTTCGTGCTGCGCCTGCCGGCGCTGCTGGCGCGCCGCCTCGGCGGCTCCAGGTAGGGGCGAATTCATTCGCCCACAGCGGCAAAACAAGGGAAGGCCCGCGGGTTCCGCCGGTTGAGGGCGAATGAATTCGCCCCCACGGGTTTCAGCGTTGCGGCAGCGCCAGTCCCATCCTGGGCAGCCAGCGGCGCAGGCCCGGCGTGGTGACGACGGTGCTGACGATGGCCATCAGCACCAGCATCGTGAACATGTCCTGCGAGATCACGCCGAGGTCGTAGCCGACGTTGATGACGATCAGCTCCATCAACGCGCGGGTGTTCATCATGATGCCGAGCACGTTGGCCTCGACGTGGCCGAGGCCGCAGGCGCGGGCGGCGAGGTAGCTGCCGCCGAACTTGCCGACGGTGGCGAGCAGCGTGGTGAGGATGCACCAGCCCCACAGCGCGGCGCTGTCGAGTCCGCCGATGTTGGTGCGCAGGCCGGTGTAGGTGAAGAAGATCGGCAGGAAGAACACGGTGACGAAATGGCCGATGCGTTCTTTCCAGGCGGCCACCAGATCGTGCTCGTCGTGCACCAGCACGCCCATCACGAAGCCGCCGAAGATCGCGAAGATGCCCAGTTTGTAGGTGGTCATCGCGCACAGGAAGATCGCCGCCAGCAGGATGCCCATCAGATGCGGCGACAGGTGGCCATGGTGGCGGGTGCGGCGCACCGCCAGCTTGAGCAGCGGCCGCAGCGCGAACCACGCGAAGGCCATGAAGACGCCGACCAGCGCCACCTTGACGCCGAAGTCGGCGGCGTCGAAGTGGGACAGCGTGAGGGTCGTCACCAGCGCCAGCAGCAGCCAGCCGATCACGTCGTTGATCGCTGCGGCGCTGATGGCGATGACGCCGATCGGCCGGCGCGTCAGTTCGAACTCGATCATGATGCGGCCCAGAATGGGTAGTGCGGTGATCGAGAAGGCGGTGGCGATGAACAGCCCCGAGGCCAGCCGGTCGGCTGTCGGCGACAGCGTCGGCGCCGACAGCCAGCCGAAGCCCAGCCCCAGCGCGAACGGCGCCACCAGCCCGGCGGCGGCCACCCAGGTGACGGCCTTGCGGTTGTCGCGCTCGGTGAGGTGGGAGAAGTCGAATTCGATGCCGATCTGGAACATCAGCAGGATCAGGCCGATCTGCGACAGCACCTGCATCGGCTCCGGCGGGCCGGAGCGGAACACGTAGTCGAACACGTCCGGCGCCAGCAGGCCGAACAGCGAGGGCCCGAGCAGGATGCCGACGATGATCTCGCCGACCGCCGACGACTGCCCGACCCGCCGCGCCACCGCCCCGCCGAGACGCCCGGCGAGGATGATCACGGTGAGCTGGAGCAGCGCGAAGAACAGCGTGGCCTCGGCTTTGTGGACGGAAACGGCGGCAGCCAGCTGGTGTTCGGTGCTCATGGTCGGGGCGCGAGGCGGGGCGGAAGGATGCGGTTCAGATCATGCCGCCGTTGATCGACAGCACCTGGCCGGTGATGTAGGCGGCGCGTTCGGAGGCCAGGAAGGCCACCAGATCGGCGACTTCGTCGGGCTGACCGGCGCGTTTCATCGGCACCAGGCGTTCGATGGCGGCCTTGTCGAAGCTGCCCTCGATCATGTCGGTGGCGATGATGCCGGGCGCCACCGCATTGACGGTGATGCCGCGGCTGGCCAGTTCGAGGGCCAGCGACTTGCTGGCGGCGTGCAGCGCGCCCTTGGCGGCGGCGTAGTTGACCTGTCCGCGGTTGCCGACCAGGCCGGCCACCGAGGTGACGGTGATGATGCGGCCCCAGCGGGTGCGGATCATCGGCATCGTCAGCGGCTGGGTGACGTTGTAGAAGCCGTCGAGGTTCACGTCCATCACGCTGCGCCACTGCTGGGGCGACATGCCGGGAAACACCGCGTCGGCGTGCAGGCCGGCGTTGTTGACGAGGATCTGCACCGGCCCGCCGGCGACGATGGCGTCGAGCGCGGCGGCGCTGGCGGCGGCGTCGGCGATGTCGAAGGCGACCGCTTCGGCCGAGCCGCCGGCGGCCAGGATGTCGGCGACGAGCGCCTCGGCCCGGTCGCGCCGGCGGTTGGCGTGGGCGATCACGTGGTGGCCGTCGGCGGCCAGGCGGCGCGCGATGGCGGCGCCGATGCCGCCGCTGGCGCCGGTGACGAGGGCGCGTTTCATGAGCTTCTTTCGAGGGAGGTGGCGTCGAGGACGACCGCCGCGCGGCCGCTGATCAGCAGCCGGCCGTCGGCCGACACGCGGAAGGCGTACAGCACCTGATTGGCGTCGCCGGACAGGCGCTCGGCTTCGACGAGGAGTTCGCCGGTCTGGTCGTCGAGGCGCAGCACATGGAAATCGACGCTGCGCACGCTGACCAGATAGCCCTGGCGCGGCGCGCTGCCGGCCGCCGCGCCGAGCCCGCCGTGCAGGGCCATGGCCTGGGCGGCGTACTCGATGCCGGCGGCGATGCCGAGGCGGCCGCCGACGGCCAGCGGATGGGCCGGCTGGCGGTGGCTGCGGCTGGTGCAGCGGATCGATTCGGGATTCCAGTCGATCACCCGGTCGAGCAGGCACATGGCGCCCTGATGGGGAATGCGGGCGGCGATGGCGGCGCGCTCTAGCATGGGGCGACGTCCACCGCGAGGCTGAGCGGGGCGAGGTATTCGAGCTGCACGCGGCCGGCGTGGCCGGTGGTGAGCGCGTGCAGCAGCGGCAGACCGCGCAGCGCCGGGATCGCGCCGCGGAGCTGCTCCAGCGCCGGGTCGGCGAGGACCGTGGCGGCGGCGTCGCCGGGCGTCACGCTGATCCGCGCGCGGCTGGCCGGGGTGGGCGCCGGGCTCAGTACCAGGGCGATGCCGGCGGCGTCGGGGATCGGGCGGGCGGCGAAGAGCGGCGCCGGGTATTCGGCGTCGTAGGCGATCAGGAGGGTCGCCTGGCCGGTGCTGGCGGCTTCGACGAGGGCTTCGAGCAGGCCCGCCGAGAAGCTGCCGTCGTAGGCGCACAGCGACTGGCTGGCCGCCATCGCGCCGGTGGCGATGCCCCAGTAGCCGGCCGGTGTGTTGTGCAGCGAGTTATGGAAACGCGTCGGCGAGACGCGCGGGTCGTCGGAGGCGAGGGTTTCGCACAGGGCGACGCAGTTGTGGCCGTCGGCGGTCGAGGCGGCGAGGATCGCCGGCAGGCGGCGGGCGTCGGCGCCGGCGTGGTCGACCGCCGCCAGGCCGGTGGCCAGTGCGACGCGCACCACGCGGCTGGCGCGGCGCCGTTCGGCCGCCGGCAGCAGGGCCGGCGCGGGCAGCACGCTGGGGGCGGAGGCGAAGGGCGCGCGGCCGGCCAGCACGTCGATGGCGGTGGCCCAGTCGGGCAGGCCGGGGGCGATCAGACCGATGCCGTCGATCCAGGCGGTCAGCGTTGTGGGCGGGCTCATGCGGCGCTCCCGAAGACGAGGCTGCAGTTGCTGCCGCCGAAACCGAAGGAGTTGCTCATCGCGCGGCGGACGGTGGCGCTGCGGCTGGCGAGCAGGTAGTCGAGCGGCAGGGCCGGGTCGGGGTGGCGGGTGTTGGCGCTGCCGGGCAGGAAGCCGTCGGCGATGGCCAGCGCGCAGGCCACCGCTTCGAGGGCCCCGGCGGCGCCGAGGGTGTGGCCGGTGAGGCCCTTGGTCGAGCTGCACGGCACGCCGTGGCCGAACAGCGTGCCGACGGCGCAGCCTTCGGCGGCGTCGTTGTTGACGGTGGCGGTGCCGTGCAGGTTGATGTAGTCGATGGCGTCGGCGGCGAGGCCGGCATCGGCCAGCGCGGCTTCCATCGCCAGCCGGGCGCCGAGGCCGTCGGGGTGGGGCGAGGACATGTGGTAGGCGTCGCTGGATTCGCCGCAGCCGAGCAGCAGCACGCCGCTGGTGGTGGCGGCCGGGCGTTCGAGCAGCGCGAAGGCGGCGGCTTCGCCGATCGAGATGCCCTGGCGCCCGGCGTCGTAGGGCCGGCAGGGTTCGGGGGCGGTCAGCTCGAGCGACGCGAAGCCGTGCAGCGTGGTGAGGCACAGGCTGTCGGCACCGCCGACGACGCAGGCGTCGATGAGGCCGGCGTGGATCATCCGCGCGGCGGCGGCGAAGACCTTGGCCGACGACGAGCAGGCGGTGGACACCACGGCGGCCGGGCCTTCGAGGCTGAACCAGGCGCGCACGAAGGCGGCCAGCGAGTAGGTGTTGTGGGCGCCGGCGTAGCGGAAGGCGGCGGGCAGCGCGCCGTCGGCACCGCGCTGGCGGAAGGCGGTTTCGGTTTCGAGGATGCCCGAGGTGCTGGTGCCGAGGATCACGCCGACCCGGCGCGGGCCGTGGCGGCCGATGGCGGCGCGCACCGCGGCGTCGAAGCCGTCGGCGGCGAGCCCGCGGCGGGCGAGGCGGTTGTTGCGGCAGTCGTAGGCGGCGAAGGCGGCGGGCAGCGGACTGTCATCGAGGCCGGCGACCGCGCCGATCCAGGTGGGCAGTTCGGTGCCGTGGAAGCGGCATGGTGCGAGGCCGCCGCTGCCGCGCTGCAGCGCGTCGCGGAAGGGCGCCAGTCCGTCGCCGACGCAACTGACCTGGGTGTAGTGGGCGAGGTGGAGTGGGAGCACGGGCGGAGTCGGTGGGGCCGCAGGATGGGGTCGGCGGAGTTTACCAGAATGACTATCGGCCGCCTGCGCGGGCCGGCCGGCGCGCCGCCGGTCAGTCTGGCCGGGCGACGATCAGCGTGTTGGCGAAGCCGGCGCCGCCCATCGGGTGGGTTTCGCAGCGGTAGCCGAGCGCCAGCAGCAGGCCCAGCCAGTCGGCGAGGCGGCGGCCGTGGAGCTGCGGCCAGCGGCCGCCGTGGGCCACGACGACCAGGCTGTCGGTGAGGCGCGACAGACGGTAGGCGAGGCCGGCGGAGGCGTCGCCGACGCGCAGCAGCAGGCGCGCGTCGGGGGCCAGGCTGGCGCGGATGCGGGCGAGCAGCGCGCGCTGGGCGTCGGGCGGGATGTAGTGGAGGACGTCGATGAGGGTGACGACGTCGGCCGGCGGCAGCGGCGCGGCGGTCATGTCGCCGCCGGCGAGGCTGACGTGGTCGGCGCCGGCCAGCGCGATGCGGCCGCGGCGGACGGCGGCGTCGAGGAGTTCGACGCCGTGGTAGCCGGCGAGGGCGGGCGGCGGCGGCACCTGCGCCGGCCAGCTGCCGGCGGCGTGGCGGCGGCCGGCGGCGAGGAGCCAGGCGGCGAGCAGGCCCTGGCCGCAGCCGAGGTCGAGGTAGCGTCCGCGGCGGGGCAGCAGGCCGGGGGCGAGCAGGGCGGCGAACAGCGGGTCGCCGCCGAGCTTGCCGCGGGCGAAGTGCCAGGCCCAGCGGCCGGCCGGCCGGTAGGCGGCGGCCGCGGCGGTGGCGAGCTGGCGGATGAGCGGCGTCACGGGATGGCGGCGGCGAGGGTGACTGGCTGCAGCCCTGCCGCGCGGATGCGTTCGAGGAGCGCCGGCAGCACGGCGAGGATCACCGGCCGGCCGTCGGGAGTGCGGGCGGCGTTGCCGTCGTGCACGAGCAGGATGTCGCCGGCGGCGGGGCCGCCGCGGCGGTCGTCGGCGAGGCGGGCCAGCACCTGCTGCGGGTTGCCGTTGCGGGTGTCGTAGGCGCGGCGCGTCCACGCTGCGAGGCGCAGGTCGAGGGCCGCCAGCACCGGGTCGAGGAAGGGGTTGCGCAGGCCGGCGGGGGCGCGGAAGAAGCGCGGCGGGCGGCCGGCGAGCGCGCCGAGGGTGGCCTGGGCGGCGGCGACTTCGGTCTTCATCGCGGCGTAGCCGAGGGTCGAGAAGCGTTTCCAGTGGTGTTCGCTGTGGTTTTCGACGGCGTGGCCGCGGGCGACGATGGCGCGCACCAGCGCCGGGTGGGCGGCAGCGCGGCGGCCGATGCAGAAGAAGGTGGCGCGGGCGCCGGCGGCGTCGAGGAGGTCGAGGACCGCCGGCGTGACGGCGGGGTCGGGGCCGTCGTCGATGGTCAGCGCGATTTCGCGGCGGGCCGCCGCGGCGGCCGGCAGGCGGGTCAGGTTGGGGCCGAGCAGGCGGCTGCGCGGCAGCAGGCCGGCGAGGGTCAGGGCGGCGTGGTCGGCGAGCAGCGCGCCGACCGCCAGCGGCCACGCCGACGGGGTGAGGATGAGGCCGGCGCCGGCGGCGGCGTGCACGCCGAAGCTCAGCTGCATGAAGGGGCTCGGCCGCCAGCGCGCCATGTTCAGGTCCGCCGCGGGGTGGCGAGGATCGCCGCGAGGATCAGGCTGAGCACCGCGCCGGGACCGACGGTGATGCCGATGGCCTTCAGCACCGGCACCGGCGAGACGGCGAGGATGCCGAAGCCGATCACTGTGGCGAGGTTGGCGAGCAGCAGCGAGGCGAGGGTGCGCGGGTCGTCGGCCGGGTTGGCGTCGGGGCGGTCGAAGAACAGCGCGTAGTTGGAGCCGACGGCGACGATCAGCAGCATGCCGACGAGGTGCAACAGGGTCAGCCGCTCGCCGGCCAGCGCCAGACCGGCCATCACCAGCAGCTCGGCGACGACCAGCGGCGCGATGACCCGTCCGAGGCGGCCGGGGTTTTTCAGCGCGACGGCCATCAGCAGCACGATGGCGAGGCTGCCGGCGAGGGACAGCAGGATCGCTTCGTCGAGGTAGGCGCGGTAGAGCTCAGTGGATTCCGTGAAGATGTCGACGAACAGCGCGGCCGGCGCGTCGCCGTCGGCGAGGGCGGCGCGGACCGGCGCCGGGTCCAGCGGCTGGTCGGCGGCCGGCGCGCGCAGCGGCATCAGCACGGTCCACCCGGCCGGGCGCTGCAGCAGCAGCGAGTCGACGGCGAGGGCGAGGGTCGAGCCGCGCAGGCTGTCGGGGCCAAGCAGCGGCTGGCGGCGCGCGGCGTCGACGGCGTCGAGGAAGGGGCCGAGTTTGGCGGCGGACAGCGGCTGGCCGGCGAGGGCGGCGGCGAGGCGGCGGGCGAGTTCGGCGCGTTCGGGCAGTGCGGCCTGGCGCGCCTGCTGGCTGGCGGTGCTGGGCAGGAAGCGGGCCGGGCTCTCGTAGCCGCCGAGCTGGCCGGCGGCGACCAGGCCGTCGAGGCGGGCGCCGACCTTTTCGGCGGCGGCCAGGGCGGCTTCGCGGTCGGCGGCCTTGAGGACCACGAGATAGCGCAGGTCGGGGGCGCCGAGGTCGGCGCGCAGGCTCTGGTCGAGCGCCTGATCGGCATCCGACACCGGGCTGAGGCCGGACAGGCTGGCGCTCCAAATTCGGTCGTGGTGGGTGACGAGGACCGCCGCGGCGCCCACGGCGAGCACCGCGACCAGCGGGCGCAGGCGGGCGAGGTGGCGCCACAGCCCGGCCATGGCGAGGCCGACCGGGCGGATGTCGCGGATCGGCAGGCCGGCCGGGCGCAGGTGGGGCAGCACGAAGCGGGTCACCGCGGCGGCGCTGACGAGGCCGGCGATGGAATACAGCCCGAGCTGGGCGAGGCCGGGGAAGCCGGAGAACAGCAGCGAGGCGAAGCCGATCACGGAGGTCAGCACGCCGAGGCGGATCGTCGGCCAGAAGCGTTCCATCCAGTTGCCGCCGTCGCGCTCGGCGCCGTCGGACTGGACGAAGTAGTAGATGCTGTAGTCGACCGCTTCGCCGATCAGCGTGGTGCCGAAGCCGATGGTCAGGCCATGCACGCTGCCGAAGCCCGCGGCGACCGCGGCGATGCCGGCCAGCGCGCCGCTGGCGACCGGGATCAGGCCGAGCACGACGGCGGTCGGCGAGCGGTAGATCAGCAGCAGCAGGCAGATCACCGCGAGGCTGCCGAGGGTGGACAGGCGCACCGCCTCCGACTGGATCGCGGCGCGCGATTTGACGGCGAAGACGGCCGCGCCGGAGACGAGCACGCGGGCTTCGGGCTGGCCGCCGGCGACGGCTGCGAAATCGCTGCGGATGCGCGCGATGGCGGCTTCCTGGGCGTCGGTGTCGGAGCCGGCGGCGCGCGTCTGGAGCATCAGGATGGCGCGCCGGCCGTCCTTCGAGACCCACACGCCGTGGGCGCTGGCGGGGCCGCCGCCGCTGTCGAGGCTGCCGATCAGCTCGACCAGTTCGCCGGTCGGGTCGCTGGGCAGCAGCTTCTTCAGCATCATGCCGGCCGGCGAGCCGAGCAGGTCGATGCTGTTGGCGATGGCCTCGCGCAGGCCGTCGACGGCGAAGCGTTCGGGGGTGACGGCGCGGCTCAGCAGGTAGCGGTTGTCGAACAGGATCTGGCGGTCGCGGGCCAGCGCGGCGGCGTCGCCGTTGCGCACCGACAGGAACAGGCCGCCGTCGCCGAGCCTTCGGGCCAGCGCGCGCGACAGGTCGGCGCGGGCCTCGGGCGTGGCGCCTTCGATGCCGACCAGCAGCAGGCGCGACAGCACGCCTTCGGTGAGCTGGTCGACCAGCAGTTGCTGGGCCGGCGTCGGGCTGCGCGGCAGGAAGGCCGACATGTCGGCGGTGTAGCTGGCGCGCAGGGCGAGCACCGCGCAGGCGGCGAGGCCGACGAGCCACAGCAGAACGTGGCGATGGAGGCGCCGTTTCATCGCGCCGCTCACTGGCCGGCGAGCGGCTCGATGGACATCACC
>WBZX01000575.1_pt1 | contig 32561 bp, 24 predicted proteins | sample 5204211 | NCBI WGS metagenome assembly WBZX01 (sample SAMN12344362, study PRJNA552823) | activated sludge metagenome | biome: Activated sludge suspended growth; feature: Nitrification reactor; material: Wastewater; isolation source: activated sludge from nitrification reactor of wastewater...
GCGCGGCGTCGGCCATGCACTGGAACTCGCCGACGCCACGCAGCGCTACGAGGCCCTGAGGGCGGCACTGTTCACCGAGAAGGGCACACCGAAGAAGAAGCTTGGCGACCTGCCCGAGCAGGGGCGACTGTGCCAGGCGCTCGACGCCATGGCGCTCGACCTTGCCCAGCAGCACGCCCATGAGGATCATGTTGCGCTGACGCGCCTGTCGCGCCGGCTGTTCCAGTGCCACACCGACGTCAAGCGCCGGCGGGGCCTGATCGACATGGCCGACCTGGAGCGGGTCGCTCAGGCGCTGCTGTCGGACCACGAGCTGTCGGGCTGGGTGCAGGAACGTCTCGACTCGCGCATCCGACACCTGCTGATCGACGAGTTCCAGGACACCAGCCCGCTGCAGTGGCAGGCCCTGCACGGATGGCTGTCGGCGTATGCGGGTGCGGGCGGCGACGGGCCAAGGCTGTTCATCGTCGGCGACCCCAAGCAGAGCATCTATCGTTTCCGTCGTGCCGAGCCCCGCGTGTTCGAGGCGGCCCAGCGCTTCGTCGTCGAAGCCCTGGACGGCACGCTGGCCGCCTGTGACCACACACGGCGCTGCGCGCCGGGCGTCGTGGCGGTCGTCAACCGGGTGTTCAACGACATCGCGTCCCAAGGGGGCCTGACAGGCTGGCGCGAACACACCACGCACGTGGCGTCGGACCCCATCGCCGTGCCTGCACTGCACGCGCTGCCCGTGGCGCCACGTGTGCCCAAGACCGAGTCGCCGGGCGACCGCGACTTGATCTGGCGAGCATCGCTGATCGAACCCCGTCACGAGCCGGACGAGGAGTCTCGCGCGCCCGAGGCCGCCCAAGTGGCGCGCGCCATTGCCGTGCTGGTCCGCGACCAGGGCGTGCCGCCCGGCGAGATCTTCGTGCTGGCGCGCAAGCGCGAGGTGCTGCGCCATGCCGCCGAGGCGTTGGCGGCTCTGCACCTGCCGCATGTCGCGATCGAAGGATTGAAGCTGGGCGACCTTCCCGAAGTGAAGGACCTGCTGGCCGTGCTCGACGTGCTGGCATCGCCTGGCCAGGGGCTGTCGCTGGCGCGCGCGTTGCGAAGCCCGCTGTTCGGCGCGGCCGACGACGACCTTCTGTGGCTGGCCCGGCGTGCCGAGGCTGCAGGGGGCTGGACTGCGGCGCTGGCCGCCGCCGCCAGCGACCCCCATGCGCCGGCGGCGCTGCAGCGCGCGGCGCGGCTCATGGCGGGCTGGCAGCAGCATGTCGCCACGCTGCCGCCGCACGATCTGCTCGACCGGATCGTCCACGAGGCGCAGTTGCTGCCGCGACTGGCCGCTGCCGTACCTGCACAACGTCATGCGCGCGCGATGCAGGCCGTGTCCGCGTTGCTGGCCTGCGCGCTCGACCTGGACGGTGGCCGCTATGCGTCGCCCTACGCTTTCGTTCGGGAGCTGCGCCGCCGCAGCATCGAAGCACCGTTGCTCCAGAAGGAACAGGCCGTTCAGTTGCTCACCATCCATGGAGCCAAGGGCCTGGAAGCGCGGCATGTGTTCCTGATGGAGGCTGCGCCCGTGCCACCGCGTCCGGAGTCTGCGACGGTGCTGGTCGACTGGCCGATCGACGCCGCTGCGCCGCATCGGGTGGCCTTCGTGGCCCACGAGGGGCGCTGTCCGCCGTCGCTGCAGCCTTTGCTGGCGCAGGAGCAGGCGGCGCGCGACCGCGAGGAGGCCAATGCGCTCTACGTCGCACTGACCCGGGCTGAGGTGTCGCTGGTCATCAGCCGCACCCAGCTCAAGGGAGGTGGCGGTCCCGGATCGTGGTGGGACCGGCTTGCGCCGCTGGCTGCGGAGTGGACGCCCGAGCCGATCGGCGCGCCCGTGGCGGACCCCGGACAGGCGACCTGGGTCGAGCTGCCGACGGCCGCTGGCGCCGCTGTCACGGGTGTCGTGGAAGCGGCCGACACGGAGCCGTCGATGCCCGCTCCGCTCAACGACGATCTGGCCCGGGTCGGCGACGCGCTGCATCGAACCCTGGAATGGGCATCGTCGGGATCCCTGCCTGATCGCGCCGGGCTCGAGGCCCTCGCGCGGGCTGCCGCCCGGGCCTTCGGCGTTGTGGACGTCGCCGCCGTGCTTCAGGGCGCCTGGGCCATCCTTGACAGCCCGGCCTGCCGGCGCTTCTTCGACCCGGACACCGTCGCCTGGGCCGACAACGAAGTCACGGTGGCGGGCGAGGGCGGCGAAGTGCGCCGGATCGACCGCCTGGTCCGACTGCAAGGCGCCGATTCGGCCTGGTGGGTGCTGGACTACAAGCTCGGTTCAGCACCGCAGGACGTGCCTGCTTACCGCAAGCAGCTCGGTGGCTACCGGTGTGCGGTGCAGCGGCTGGTTCCGGGCGAGGCCGTGCGTGCGGCCTTCATCACCGGGCGAGGCGAGCTCGTCGAACTGGCAGATTCGGCGGCCAGCTGAACGTCAACGCGGACCGACCTCGACGCCTCGCGGCGAAGCTGGCCCGCATTTCCCCGCCTGTTCCGGCCTTCGCCGGGTGAGTCGTCGCAGTCCAATCGGCAGACGACCTGTCTGCGCGATGACCGACTTCGCCCCCAGCTCCCACGCACCCCTGCAGCCCGTTCAAGGCGGCGCCGCCGCGCCCGGCACGCGGTCGGCGCCTGCGCGCCGTCTGGGCCGATTCGAGTTGCGGGCGCTGGTGGGGCGCAGCGCACATTCGATGGCTTGGCGCGTGGCGGACCCGCGCACCGGGCAGGAACTTCTGCTGGTGATGCCGCGCCGACAGCCGCCGGACCCGAATGCGCTGGCGCAGTGGATCGACAACGCGCGGCGTGCCGCCCGGCTTTCCCATCCGCACCTGGGCCATTCCGTCGAAGTCGGCGAGCAGGAGCGGTGGCCCTATGTGGCCTACGACACCGACGGGGCTTCGACGCTGGCCGAGCATTTCGCCGCGCGGGCGGCGCGGCGCGACACCGACTCGCCGTCCGACGTGGCGCGCTGGATCGTCCAGGCCGCCAGCGGTCTGGCCTTCGCGCACGACGCCGGCCACGCCCACCGGGACGTGCAGCCGTGGCTGATCACGTTGTCGGAAGGCGGCACGGTGAGGGTGCTGGGTCTCGAAGTGGCACCGCCCGGCGCGGTTCCCGAGTCGGACTGGAAGGACGACGCCACGCTCGGAAGCACCGAACGTCAGGCGTTGCGTGGCGCTGCCGAACGCGACGTGCTGGCGTTGGCCGTGATCATGCATGCCCTGCTGACGGGTACGGCGCCGCTGGGCGAGCCCGACGTGGCTGCAGTGCTCGGCCGGCTGGCGCCGGCCGGACGCGAGCCGGTCAGGCTGGCCTGGGACCTGCCGCGCCCCGTGCCGGACGTGCTGCGCGCGATCGCCAACCGCGCGACCGACCGCCAGCCGCGCCAGCGCTACCGCAACGCGCGAACGCTCGTGCGGGCGCTCGAGGGCTTTCTGGAGGCCGACTCCCGGCAGGACGCCGACGCGCATGCGCTGCTGGTCGATCGTGTGCGCCAGATCGGCGTGCTGCCGGCCCTGCCCGGCGCCGCGGCTCGAGCAGCGCGCCTGGCCCTGATGGAAAGAGAACACACCGAGGAACTCGCCCAGGTGGTGCTGCGTGATCCGGCACTTTCCTTCGAATTGCTCCGCACCGTCAACAGCGCGCAGCACAGCGTGGAGTCGCAGGCCTCGCTGCTGGCCGGCAGCGGCCCGGTGCTCACCGTACGCCGGGCGGTGGCCATGCTGGGCCTGGACGGCGTGCGCCGCTGCGCCCTGGCGCTGCGCGACTGGCCCGGGCCGTTGGACGCCACATCGGCCCAGGACCTGCACCAGGCCATCGCCGTGGCGCAGCGGGCAGGGCGCCTGGCCCAGTTGCTGCGCCCGGCCGGCTATGACGGCGAGATGGTCTCGCTGGTGGCCCTGCTGCAGAACCTCGGTCGCCTGCTCGTGCAGTACCACTATCCCGACGAGATCCGACAGGTGCGGCGGCTCATGCAGCCTGCACCCGGCGCGCGCGAGGGTGACCCCGACCAGCCCGGTCTGGACGAGCAGACGGCGTCATTCGCCGTGCTCGGCGCGGACATCGAGTCGATGGGCGCGGCCGTGGCGCGCTGGTGGGGCCTGGACGACTCCGTGCTGCACATGATCCGACGCCTGCCTACGGGTGTACCCGTGCGCAGCGTCGACCACGACGACGACATGCTGCGCACGGTGGCCAGTGCCGCCAACGAAGCCATGGACGCGCTGGCGCTTCCGGGCGCGCGTCAGGCCGCGTCCCTTGAGCGAGTGGCGCTGCGCTATGCACGCACCCTGGGGCTCAATGTGCGCGACCTCGTCTCCGCAGTGCAGTCCAGCGCGACTGCCGCCACGGCCGCGGCCGCACTGGCGGAAACGCCCGCGCCCCCGCAGGCCCACGCGTCCGATCTGGAAGACCCGTCATGAGCGCGCGCCCCGGCAACCAGCGCATCGGCCGCTTCGCGCTTCTGCGCGAGCTCGGCCGCGGTGCCCAGGCCACGGTCTGGCTGGCCTACGACGACCGACTGGACCGTGAAGTGGCGCTGAAGCTGCTCGACGCCACGTCGGATGAGCTGACCATCGACCAGTGGCTGCACGAAGCGCGATCGGTGAGCAGGCTGTCGCATCCGAATCTGGTGCCGGTGTTCGAGGCCGACGAATCGGGCGGCCGGCCCTACCTGGTGTTCGAGTACGTTGCCGGCCCCACCTTGTCGGCTCACCTGCGCGAGCGCGGCGGCATGCTGCCGGCCCGCGAAGCCGTGGGCCTGATGCTGGGCGTTCTGGAGGCGCTTGCGGCCGCGCATGAGCGCGGCATCGTGCACCGCGACCTGAAGCCGTCCAATGTGCTGATCGACGCCCAGGGTCGTGCGCGCGTGATGGACTTCGGCATCGCCGCGCGCATGAAGGACCCGCTCGAGGCCGGCGTCGTGTGCGGCACGCCGGGCTACATCTCGCCCGAGGCGGCGCGCGGCGCGGCGCCGCAGCCGGCGATGGACCTGTTCGCCGCCGGCGTCATGCTGGCCGAGATGGTGGGCGGGCGACGCCTGATCGCCGAGCGTGATCCGATGAAGGCGATCGAGCGGGTGCAGCGCGAGGATCTCGAGCTGGCCGCCACCACGGCCGGCGGCGAGGCCGTCGACGACTCGCTGCGCGCGATCGTGCAGCGCGCGCTGGCGCGCGACCCGGCCATGCGAACCCGCAGCGCGCAGGCCATGCACCAGTCGTTGCAGCAGTGGCTGCAGGGCGGCTCGACCACGTCGACGCCTGCGGATTCAGGATCGGACAGCTCAGGCGCGGCCCAGGGCCACGCCACGCTCGACTTCCTGCTGCGTCGCATGAAGACACGCGCCGACTTCCCGGCGCTGTCCGACGCCGTGGTGCGCATCCAGCGCGTGGCCAACTCGGAGAAGGACAACCTGTCCACGCTGGCCGACGAGATCCTGAAGGACGTGGCGCTGACGAACAAGCTGCTGCGACTGGTGAACTCGGCCCACTACAGCGCTGCAGGCGGCGCGGTGAGCACCGTGTCGCGCGCGGTGGCGCTGGTGGGCTTTGCGGGCATCCGAAACATGGCGCTGTCGCTGGTGCTTCTGGAGCACATGCAGGACAAGCGCCACGCCGAGCAGCTCAAGGAGGAGTTCCTCCGCGCGCTGATGGCCGCGACCCTGGCCAACGAGTTGACGCCGATGGCGCGCGAGGCCGAGGAAAGCTTCCTGGCCGCCATGTTCCAGAACCTGGGGCGGTTGCTCGTGGAGTTCTATTTCCCGCAGGAGGCGATCCAGGTGCGCGAGCTGGCGCGGCCGGCCACCGCGCGCAGCGCGGCGCTGGACGAGGCGACGGCGGCGCAGCGCGTGCTGGGACTGTCCTTCGGCGACATCGGCCAGGGCGTGGCCAAGGCCTGGGGACTGCCCGACACGTTGCAGCGCGCGATGCGCGTGCCCGAGGGCGAGCCGCCGTCACGGCCCGTCGGCCGCAACGGCCAGGACCGCCAGCGCTGGCTCGGCCGCATGGCCACCGAGGTGGCCGACGCCATGCTCAATGACGGGGCCGACGCCGGACGCCGCATCGAGGCCATTGCCGAAGGTTACGGGCGCTCGCTGGAGGTCAAGCCCGAGCAGGTGCAGGCCGCGTCCGTGCGGGCACAGGAGCGGCTGTCGCAACTGGCGCAGGCGATGCAGATCAACCTGGGCAGCAAGGCCCGCGCGCGTCACCTGCTGGCCGCGCCCGCGGCCGAGCCCGTGGCCGACACGCTGGACCAGCACACGCTCAAGGCGACCGAAGCGGCGCCCCTGGAGGCGGCAGAGGACAAGACGCTGGTGCAGCCCAGGCGGCGCGACCCCGCACTCGTGGCGGACATGCTGGCCCAGGGCGTGCAGGACATCACCCAGCACATGGTCGCGGACAACTTCAAGCTCAACGAAGTGCTGCGCATGATCCTGGAGACCATGTTCCGGGCCCTCGGCTTCCGGCGCGTGGTGTTCTGCCTGCGCGACCCGAAGACCAACCAGCTCACCGGCCGCTTCGGCCTGGGCGACGACGCGGCACAGGTGGCGGCGTCGATCCAGGTGCCGCTCAAGCTGGCGCCAGGAGCTCCCCCCGATCTCTTCGCCGCGGTATGCGCCAAGGGCGCCGACACGCTGATCGCCGACGCCACCCAGCCTGCCATCGCGGCGCGTCTGCCGGCCTGGTTCGTGCAGAAGATCAAGGCGCCTTCGTTCCTGCTGCTGCCGCTGATGATCAAGGGCGCGCCGTTCGCGCTGATCTACGCCGATCAGGCTCAGCCGGGAGGCATCGAACTGGGGGAGAAGGAACTGGCCCTCTTGCGCACGTTGCGCAACCAGGGCGTGATGGCCTTCAAGCAGGCGGGGTGACGAGCCTTACCCCCGGCACTGGTTGCAACGCTAAGGGCTGCTTGGTTCCCCACCTGACCCGGTTGGGCGCGCTTCCATGCGGGGAGGCCCGTCAGGGCGGATTGTAGACGGCGCCCGTGCCGCGGGTCAGCGCAACTGCAGCGAGTCGTCCCCGAAGCGCAGCGACAGCGGCTCGATCAGAAGCTGCTTGTCCCCCGCCTCCACGCGGCCGGCCGACCAGGCGTCGATGCCCAGGCCGCGCGCCACCTCGACCGTGCGACCGGCATCGGCCGCGTCGACGAAGATCGCGAAGCCCGCGCCCATGTTGAACGTGGAATACGCTTCCTGGGCGTCGTGCCCGGCGTGGCGGGCGATGAACTCGAGCACCGCCGGCACGGGCGGCACCTGCGTGATGCGGTAGGTGAACCGCCCCGGATGCCTCAGCAGCTTGCGCCAGCCATGGCCGGTGATGTTGGCGCAGTAGTGCGGCGCGATGCCGGCCTTCCACAGCGCCTCGGTCACCGGCGAGTACAGCGTCGTCGGCGCCAGAAGCGCATCGCCATAGGTGACGCCGGAGTCGTCCACCGGGGTCAGCCAGCCCTGATCCAGACGTTCCACCACCTTGCGCGCCAGGCTCACGCCGTTGGCGTGGATGCCCGACGACGCCAGCAGCACGATCGCGTCGCCAGGACCGAGCCGGTCGCCCACGGACAGTCGCTGCTTGGGGTTGACGATGCCGGTGCAGCTGGCGGCGAGGTCGATCCGGCCGGCCTCGACGATGCCGGCCAGCGCCGGCGTCTCGCCGCCGCCCCAGGCCACGCCGCAGGTCTCGCAGGCCCGGCGCCAGCCTTCCACCAGCGCCTGCGCACGCGCCGCGTCGCCGAACCAGTCGCTGCCGCCCGCAGCCCAGTAGGCCTGCACCACGAGCGGCGTGGCACCAACCGTGATCAGGTCGTTGACGGCCATCGCGATGGTGTCCTGCGCGATGCCGGCGTAGTAGCTGCGGCCGGTCAGGCGCGCCATTTCGTCGGCCACCAGGGCCTTGCTGCCCAGGCATTCCACGATGCTGGCCAGGTAGAACGGGCCGACGTCCACCACGTAGGCCGACTCGCCGCGCGACGCGGCGACCTCGGTGAAGCCGTGGCCGGACAGCTGGGTGGCCGTGGCGGCCGCGGCGCGCTGCGCGGCCACCTTCAGCGGGTCGATCTTGTCGTAGTCGACGCCGGCCTGGTCGTAAGTCAGCGAGCTCGTGGTCATGGCGCCGGATTATCCGGCAGGCCCGGGCCGCGGCCGCCCCGGGCCGGCCTCTAGAATCGTCCGCATGAGTTACGTGGTGCTCGCGCGCAAGTACCGGCCGCGACGGTTCTCGGAGATGGTGGGCCAGGACGCGGTGGTCACCGCGCTGACGCACGCCCTCGAGCAGGGCCGCCTGCACCACGCCTACCTGTTCACCGGCACCCGCGGCATCGGCAAGACCACGGTGTCGCGCATCCTGGCCAAGAGCCTGAACTGCACCGGTGCGGACGGGCAGGGCGGCATCACCGCGGCGCCCTGCGGCGTGTGCACCGCCTGCACCGAGATCGACGCCGACCGCTACATCGACTACATCGAGCTCGACGCCGCGAGCAACCGAGGCATCGACGAGATCCGCGACCTGCTCGAGCGCGCGGCCTACAAGCCCAGCGTCGGCCGCTTCAAGATCTTCATGATCGACGAGGCGCACCAGCTCACCAAGGACTCGTTCAACGCGCTGCTCAAGACGCTGGAGGAGCCGCCGGACTATCTCAAGTTCGTGCTCGCCACGACCGACCCCGAGAAGATGCTGCCCACGGTGCTGTCGCGCTGCCTGCAGTTCAACCTGCGTCCGATGGCGCCCGAGGTGGTCGCCGAGCATCTGCAGCACGTGCTCGACGCGGAGCAGGTCGGCTACGACACCGGCTCGATCCGGCTGCTGTCGAGGGCCGCGCGCGGCTCGATGCGCGACGCGCTGTCGCTCACGGACCAGGCCATCGCTTACGCGGGCGGCACGCTGGGGGCCGATGCGGTGCGGGCCATGCTCGGCAGCGTCGACCGCGGCCACGCCGAACGCATCGTCCGGGCGCTGGCCGTGCGCGACGGGCGCGCCGTGCTGGCCGGCGTGGAGGCTCTGCGCGAACACGGCCTGTCGGCGTCCGGCACTCTGGAAGAACTGGCCGGCCTGCTGCAGCAGATGGCCATCGAGCAGGCGGTGCCCGGGGCGCTGCCGGAGACCGACCCCGACACGCCGGTCACGCGCGAGCTGGCGGCGCTGCTGCCCGCCGACGAGACCCAGCTGCTCTACAGCTTCGTGCTGCACGGCCGCCAGGAACTGATGCTGGCGCCTGACGCCCATGCCGGCCTGTCCATGGTGCTGCTGCGTCTGCTGGCGTTCGCGCCGGCAGGCACAGCGGGCACGCCGGTGACGCAGCGGCCCGCGGCACCGTCGACGCCGAGCCCGACTCCGGCTCCGGCTCCGGCTCCCGTGGCCGCTGCCGCAGCTCCGCGACCGTCGGCCGCACTGGTCAAGCCGGCGCCCCGGGCCGTGGCCAGCACGCCCGCGGCGGCGCTGCCGCCCGCGTCCGACGCAAGGCCGGCGCCCCTGAGCGCGGGCCGAGCGGTGCGGCCTGCGCCCGACGACGTGCCACCCTGGATGGACGAGCCGCCGCCCGATGACGGCTTCGACGCCGCCCCCGCCCGGCCCGCCCCCGTGGCGGCGCCGGCGTCCGCACCCGCTGCAGCACCGCTCCAGCTCACGCCGCTGGGCGACCGCTGGGCCGACATCGTGGCCCTGCTGGTCCAGCGCCAGGCCATCTCGGCCCTCGCGCGCGAGCTGGCCTGGCAGGCCCAGCTCACGGATCAGCTCGACGGCGCCGAGCCGGTGTGGCGCCTGCGCGTGGAGCGCGAGTCGTTGCGCGCCGCGGCACTCGTGGAAAAGCTGCGTTCGGCGCTGGTGGACGCGCTGGGTATCGGGCCGCTTCGGCTCGAGGTCGAGGCCGGCGCCGTCCACGACAGCCCGGCGCGGCGGGATGCCGCCGAACGCGAGCGGCGCCAGCGCGAGGCCGAGGAGCTGATCCGCAACGACCCGCTGGTGCAGGACATGATGGCCCAGTTTCCTTCGGCACGCATCGTGCCCGGCTCGATCAAACCCCACTAGGAGTTCCCGACATGATGAAACAGCAGCTCGCGGGCCTGATGAAGCAGGCCCAGCAGATGCAGGACAACCTCAAGCGCGCCCAGGACGAACTGGCGCAGATGGAAGTCGAGGGCGTGTCCGGCGCCGGGCTCGTCAAGGTGGTGATGACCTGCAAGCACGACGTGCGGCGCATCACCATCGACCCGAGCCTGCTGGCTGACGACAAGGACATGCTCGAGGACCTGGTCGCCGCCGCCTTCAACGACGGCGTGCGCCGGGCCGAGGAGGTGAGCGCCGAGAAGATGGGCAAGCTCACCGCCGGCATGCCGATGCCGCCGGGCATGAAGTTCCCGTTCTGACCGTGCGCGCCTCCTGCACGAGCGCCAACGAGACACGGAACCGTGGCTGAGCCGGCCCTGACCGGCCTGATCGAGGCCCTGCGCCGCCTGCCCGGCGTGGGGGTGAAGTCGGCTCAGCGCATGGCGTTCCACCTGCTGCAGCATGACCGCGAAGGAGCGCTGCGACTGGCAGGCGCGCTGACCGGCGCCGTGGCGCAGGTGCACCACTGCCAGCGGTGCCACACGTTCAGCGAAAGCGCGGTGTGCGACGTGTGCAGCGACCCGCGCCGCGATCCGAGCCGGCTTGCGGTCGTGGAGACGCCTGCCGATCAGGCAGCCCTGGAGCGCACGGGCAGCTATCGCGGCCTGTACTTCGTGCTGATGGGGCGTCTGTCGCCGCTGGACGGTGTGGGCGTGCGCGACATCGGGGTGGCCGAGCTGCTGGAGCGCGCTGCCGAACCGGCGGTCGAGGAGGTGATCCTGGCCTTGGGCTTTTCTGCCGAGGGAGAGGCCACGGCCCATGCACTGGGGCAGGCCCTGCGTGCCCGCGGCAAGGCGGTCACCCGGCTGGCGCGGGGCGTGCCCGTGGGCAGCGAGCTCGAGTACGTGGACCTGTCAACGATCGCCCACGCGCTGAGCGATCGGCGCTGATCCGCCGCGCGCTAGCGCTTGCGGGCAGCGTTGCGGGCCGGCTTTGCCGGTGCGCGCGATGGCTTGTCGGCACGCGCAGCGGGCTTCTGCGCGACGTAGACCACCACGCGGCTGCCTGCCGCGAATCGCGCACTGGTCGACACCTGGTTCCAATGCGCCACGCTCTGTGCCGGCACGCCGAAGCGGCGTGCCACGCCGCTCACGGTGTCTCCTTTCTTGCCTACCCGCACCGTCACGCGTCGCAATGGCGGGCCGTCGGCCGTCAGGGCCAGCGTGCCGCTTTCGGCCAGGCGACCGGGCACGTCGTCGGTGTCCCGGTGCGGGTGTCTGGGCACGAGCAATGTCGATCCGGCCTTGACCAGCATCCGCGGCGGGATGTCGTTGACATCGCGCAGCTCGTCTTCGGTCATGCCCACCTGCCGTGCGGCGTCGGCCGTCTTCATCGTGCGCGGCGCGACCCAGGCGGTCCAGCTCGCCAGGGGGCCCGGGTGCTGCGCCACCGCCTTGACGAAGTGGTTGGCGTTGTCGTAGGGCAGCAGCACCTGGGGCGTGCCGGCCGCCACGATCACCGGCTTGTTCATCTGGGGATTGAGCGACCGGAACTCCGCCACCGGCAACTGCGCCAGCTTCGCGGCAAGGTCGACGTCGATGTCGCGCGCGATCGGCACCGCCAGGAAGTACGGATGATTCTCAAGCGGCGGCAACGTCAGGCCGAAGCGAGCAGGGTCGGCGACGATGTTGATGACCGCCTGCAGCTTGGGCACGTAGTCGCGCGTCTCGCGTGGCATGCGCAGGCTGGGGTAGTCGGTGGCTCGGCGGGCGCGCTGGTTGGCGCGGATCGCGCGCTGCACGCTGCCCTCGCCCCAGTTGTAGGCGGCCAGCGCCAGATGCCAATCGCCGAACATGCCATGCAGCTGCGTCAGGTAGTCGAGCGCCGCTCGGGTGGAGTCCAGCACGCTGCGCCGGTCATCGCGAAACACGTTCTGCGCCAGTTCGAAATGGCGCCCAGTCGCCGGCATGAACTGCCACATGCCCGAGGCGCGCGCATGTGACATCGCCTCCGGGTTGAAGGCGCTTTCGATGAAAGGCAGCAGGGCGAGTTCGCTCGGCAGGCCGCGGCGTTCCACCTCCTCCATGATGTGGAAGAGGTAGCGGCCGCCCCGCTCCGTCATGCGCTGAACATAGTCGGGGCGCTCGGCGTAGTAGCGCTCCCACTTTCGTACGACGTCGCCTTCCAGGTCGGGCATCGAGAAGCCGTTGCGCACGCGAGCCCACAAGCTGACCCGCGCTCCGCGGTCATCGAGGTCGATGCGGGCTTCCGGACGCAGCGGGTCCACGGGTGCTTGCGTGGCAGGGCCGGACGACTCCACCTGGGCCGCAGCGGTGGCCACCGACACGGCAGCCGCGGTGGGAAGCTCCGGCGCGCTGGCGGCAGGGGCTGCAGCCACCGGCGCAGGCGGGGCGGGCGCTGCCGGTGAGACTTCCATGGGCGCCGTGGCGCAGCCCGCGAGGAAGGCGACGCCGGCCATCGCCAGTGCGCAATGCCAGCGGCGTGCTCCGGTCATCGGAAGTTGTTCTTCCACTCGCGCAGAGCCGCAAACACCGCCACCGGGCTGTCGTCCTCGGCACCGTGATCCCGGGCGCTGGACACCACCTGCGGCTGGGCACAGCGAAGGAAAGGGTTGATCGACAGTTCCCGGGCGATCGACGACGGCAGGGTGGGCCGGTCCTGTGCCCGTTGCGCCTCGCACCATGCGGTGTAGCGGTCGATGTCGCCATTGCCCGGTTCGACTGCCGCCGCGAATCGGAGGTTGGACAGGGTGTACTCGTGGGTGCAGCACACGCGGGTGGTGCCGGGCAGGGCAGCCAGCAGGCCCAGGGACGCGTGCATCTGCGCCGGCGTACCTTCGAACAGGCGGCCGCAGCCGGCCGAGAACAGGGTGTCACCGCAGAACAGCAGGGGCGGCTGGGCGTCGGATCGGTGCAGGTAGGCGATGTGCCCGGCCGTGTGGCCGGGCACATCGAAAACCTCGAAATCAAGCCCGAGCGCCTGGATCCGGGCGCCGCCCGACAAGGGGATGAACGGCTCCGGGATGACCTCGCGTGCAGGACCGAACACGGGGCCGCGCAGGCGGGAACGCAATTCGTCGATACCGCCGACGTGATCGCCATGATGGTGCGTCACTAGAATTGCAGCCAGCTCGAGGCCAAGCGCGTCGAGCGCGGCCTGCACCGGCGCCGCTTCACCCGGATCGACCACCAGCGCCTGCGCGCCATCGTGCAAGAGCCAGATGTAGTTGTCCGTGAAGGCGGGTAGGGCGAGCAGTTCCATCGGCGTCGGGATTATAGGAAGCGCGAGCAAGCGGTTCGGAATGAAAGACCACCCTCCTGGCACTGCGGCCCTGGCGGAATGGCTCGCCACCCCGGCCGGACAATACCTGCTGGCCTGGGAGCAGGCGCAGCTCGACCGCGTGGTGGCTGATGTCTTCGGCTATCACGCGCTGCAGATCGGACTGCCAGAACTGGACGCGCTGCGTGCCAACCGGATGCCGCATCGCTGGGTCACCATCGAGCAGCCCGGATTGCCGCCGCGGTCGGTGGCGCTGCTGGCCCACGGCGATGCGTTGCCCTTCCCCGAGCGCACGCTCGACCTCGTGGTGCTGCCGCACACGCTGGAGCTGGCGCTGGACCCGCACCAGACGCTCGCGGAGGTCGAGCGCGTGCTGATGCCGGAGGGCCGCCTTGTGATCCTCGGCTTCAACTCGGCCAGCCTGTGGGGCCTGCGACAGCGCCTGGGTCGGGTTCGCCAGGCACTGGGCGGCAAGGCACCGCTGTACCTGCCGCGCCCGGGCGACTTCATCGGCTACTGGCGCCTGCGCGACTGGTTGCGGCTGCTCAGCTTCGAAGTCGAAGGCGGGCGATTCGGCGCTTACCGGCCGGCACTGACGTCGCAACGATGGCTCGACCGGTTTGCCTGGATGGACCGCGTGGGCGATCGCTGGTGGCCCGTTTTCGGCTCCGTCTACATGGTGGTGGCGGTCAAGCGCCTGCGCGGCATGCGCCTGGTGGGACTGGCCCGGAACGACCGTGTCAAGGCTCCCGCCGCGCCTGCGGTGCTGACGCAACGCCGCGAGACTGGACACGAACGGGAAACATGACTGACAGCATCATCACGATCTACACCGATGGCAGTTGCAAGGGCAACCCCGGTCGGGGAGGCTGGGGCGCCTGGCTGCGCTGGGGCACTCACGAAAAGGAACTGTGGGGCGGCGAGCCGCTCACGACCAACAACCGCATGGAACTCACGGCCGTGATCGAGGCCCTGTCGGTGCTCAAGCGCGCCAGCCGGGTCGAGTTGCACACGGACAGCCAGTACGTCCGCCAGGGGATCACGACCTGGATCCACCAGTGGAAACCCCGTGGCTGGCTGACTGCCGACCGCAAGCCGGTCAAGAACATGGATCTGTGGATGCGGCTGGATGCCCTTGCGGCCCTGCACGAAGTGCAGTGGCGCTGGGTCAAGGGCCATTCCGGCGATCCCGGCAACGAGAAGGCCGACGCCCTGGCCAACCGGGGGGCGGACGCCCAGATGCAGTAGCCGACCCGATCCACGGATCGGCGACAACGAATACATTCGACAGATGGCGCTCAAGAAATTTCACACCTGGGTGGCTGTGGCTGGAATTGCTGTCATTGCCGCGGGAGCCTGGTGGTTCCAGAACAAGACGTCGGCGCCGAAGGCACCGGATTCCGCCGTGGCGGGTACTTCGGGCGCGGCCAACAGGCCGGCAGGCGCGGGCGGCGCGGGCGGCGCGGGAGGGCCGGGCGCGGGAGGCCCCGCGGCGGTTGAACTCGGGCGTGCCGAGGCCATCCGCATCGAAGACGACGCCCAGGCCGTGGGCACCGTGCGCGCCGTGCAGGCGGTGACGCTGCGCCCCGAGGTCAGCGGGCGCGTTCAGCGCATCGGCTTCAAGGACGGCCAGCGCGTTCGGCGCGGCCAATTGCTGGTGCAACTCGACGATCAGCTCCAGCGCGCGCAGCTGCAGCAGGCCGAGGCACAGGCGTCGATCGCCCGCACCAATCTACAGCGCAGCCGTGAGCTGCTGGCGCAGAACTTCGTCAGCCAGAGTGCCGTCGACCAGAATGCCGCCGCTCTCGACGTGGCCATGGCCCAGGTGGCACTGGCCAAGGCGCAGCTCGCACGGCTGTCGATTCTGGCGCCGTTCGACGGCGTGGCAGGCATCAGCAGCGTGGACGTCGGCGACTACCTCAAGGACGGCGCCGACATCGTCAGCCTGGAAGACCGGTCGCGCCTGTGGGTGGACTTCCGGCTGCCCGAGCGCTATGTCGGGCTGACCCGCCCCGGGCTGGGCGTCAAGGTCACCTTCGACGCGCTGCCCGGAGTCGCCTTCGACGGCAAGGTCGACGCGCTGGACTCGCTCATCGACGCCAATGGTCGGTCGCTTCTGGTTCGAGCGCGTGTCGACAAGCCCTCTGTGGTACTGACTTCCGGCATGTTCGCCCGTGCGCGCATCGTCTTCGCCGTCCGGGACCGCGCGGTGGTGGTGCCCGAGGAAGCGCTGGTGCCTCTTGGCGGCAAGCAATACATCTTCAAGGCCGTGGACGGCCCGGCAGTGGCCGCAGCCGCCAGTGGCGCGGACCTGGCCCGCGCGCCGGGCAAGGTGTCGCAGCGGATCGAGGCCAGGCTGGGTGTGCGCCAGGCCGGCAAGGTCGAGATCCTCGAGGGCGTGTCGCCGGGCGATCTGGTCGTCACCGCCGGACATCAGCGCCTGTTGCGGGGCGATGGGCTGCCCCTGAGAGTGGTGGATCTGGCGCGCGCCGGGGAAGCCGGCCCTCGCAAGGGTACCCCTGGCGGGGCGAGCCCGGCCGCCAGCGGTGCGTCGGCGCCGCGCGCGCCGGCCTGACGCAAACCGCTCCAGGACACGCCGAACATGCGAATTTCCGAAACCTCCATCCGCAGGCCCGTGCTGGCCAGCGTGATGTCGCTGCTGATCATCCTGGTCGGGCTGGTGTCGTTCAACCGCCTCACGGTGCGCGAGTACCCGCGCATCGACGAGCCGGTGGTCACGGTGAACACGCGCCTGGTCGGCGCGTCGTCCGAGGTGATCGAGTCGCAGGTCACCAAGCCGCTGGAAGACTCCATCGCCGGCATCGACGGGGTGGACATCATCACGTCCATCTCGCGTGCCGAGCAGAGCCAGATCACGGTGCGGTTCAAGCTCGAGAAGAACCCCGACAACGCGGCCGCTGACACGCGAGACCGCGTGTCCCGGGTCCGCGGCCGCCTGCCCGACGCGATCGACGAGCCGGTGATCGCCAAGGTGGAGGCCGACGCCACGCCCACCATCTGGCTGGCCTACACCAGCGAGACTCTGAGCCCGCTGGAGGTGACGGACCTGATCAACCGCATCGTCAAGCCGCGCCTGCAGACCGTGCCCGGCGTGGCCGACGTGCAGGTGGGCGGAGACCGCAAGTACGCGATGCGCATCTGGCTCGATCCGGACAAGCTCGCGGCCCACAACGTGACGGTGCAGGACGTCGAGGACGCGCTGCGCAAGCAGAACCTCGAGGTGCCCTCCGGCCGCATCGAGAGCGCCCAGCGCGAGTTCAACGTCACCGCGCGCACCGACCTGAACACCGTTGCGCAGTTCTCCGACATCGCTTTGCGCACCTTCAGCGGCTACACGGTGCGCCTGCGCGACGTGGCGCGGGTCGAGGAGGCGGCGGCCAGCGAGCGGTCGCGCGTGCGCCTGAACGGCGTGCCGTCGATTTCCACCGGCGTCATCCGCAACGCCACCGCCAATCCGCTGGAGGTGGCGGCCGGCGTGCGCGCGGTGATGCCGCAGATACAGCGCGACCTGCCGCCGTCGGTCACGGTGGTGCAGGCCAACGACAACTCGGTCTTCATCGACCGCTCCATCAAGTCGGTCTACACCACGGTGGCCGAAGCCGTGGTGCTGGTGGCGCTGGTGGTGTTCGTGTTCCTGCGCACGCTGCGGGCGTCGATCATTCCGCTGGTGACCATTCCGGTCAGCCTGATCGGCTCCTTTGCGCTGATCGCCCTGGCCGGCTTCACCATCAACACGCTCACGCTCTTGGCGCTGGTGCTGGCCATCGGCCTGGTCGTCGACGACGCCATCGTCGTGCTGGAGAACATCTTCCGCCACATCGAGGAGGGACTGTCGCCCTTCCAGGCGGCGCTCAAGGGTGCCAAGGAAATCAGCTTCGCGGTCGTGGCCATGACGATGACGCTGGCCGCGGTGTTCGCGCCACTGGCCTTCACGCCCGGACGAACCGGCCGCCTGTTCGGCGAGTTCGCCCTGACGTTGGCCGGGGCGGTGGTCGTGTCGGGTTTCGTGGCGCTGACCCTCACGCCGATGATGTGCAGCAAGCTGCTGCGCCACAACGCCAGTCCGAGCCGCTTCGACAACTTCATGGAGCGCCTGCTGGTGGCCACCGGCCACGGGTACGAACGGGCACTGCGCCAGGTGCTGGCACACCGCTGGATCGTCGCGCTCGTGATGGTCGCGTCGGCCGCGGGAAGCTGGTGGCTCTACACCAACGCCAAGAGCGAACTCGCGCCGCTCGAAGACCGCGGCACCATCATCATGCCGGTGCGCGCGCCGGACGGTGCCACGCTGGACTTCACCGCCCGCTACCTGGACGCGATCGACAAGATCATGGCGACCTACCCGGAGTTCGACCGGCGCTTCATGTTCATGGGCGGTGGCCAGGTGTCGCAGGCCACCGCGGTGATGCGTGCCGTCGACTGGGACCAGCGCAGCCGCACCACGCTGGAACTGGCGCGTGACATGACGCCCAAGATGGCGGCGCTGCCTGGCGTCAGCGCCTTCCCGATCACGCCGCCCAGCCTGGGGCAGGGCTTCCGCGAGCGGCCGATCAACTTCGTCATTCTTACCAGCGACAGCTACCAGAACCTGTCCCGCGTGGCCCAGCAGTTCACGGCCGAGATGGCAAGGAACCCGGGCTTCGTGCAGCCCGACATCGACCTGCAGCTCAACAAGCCCGAGATCTTCATGGAGGTCGACCGCGACCGCGCCGCAGACATGGGCGTGAGCGTCGATGCCGTTGCCCGCACGGTGGAGACCATGCTCGGCGGCCGTGTCGTCGGGCGCTACAAGCGCGAGGCCGACCAGTACGACGTGATCACTCAGACCTCGATGCGCGGCCGCACCACGCCGGAAGACATCGAGAAGCTGTTCGTGCGTGGCCGCAACGACACCATGGTGCCGCTGTCGTCGCTGGTCAAGGTGCGCGAGTCGGTGAGCCCGCGCGAGCTGAACCACTTCAACCAGCGTCGCTCGGTCACCATCACGGCCAACCTCTCGCCCACCTACTCGCTGGGCGAGGCGCTGCAGTTCATGGACGCCACCGCGGCCAAGGTGCTGCCCACCGGCTACGTGACCGAACTCAACGGCGTCAGCCGCGAGTTCCGCGCCTCCAGCGGCGCGCTCGGGCTGGTCTTCGTGCTGGCGCTGCTGTTCATCTTCCTGGTGCTGTCGGCGCAGTTCGAGAGCTTCATCGACCCGTTCGTGATCCTGCTGGCGGTGCCGCTGACGATGGTGGGCGCGCTGATCGCGCTGCGGCTGTCTGGAGGCACGCTCAACGTGTATTCGCAGATCGGGCTGGTGACCCTGGTGGGCCTGATCAGCAAGCACGGCATCCTGATCGTCGAGTTCAGCAACCAGCTGCGCCAGCAGGGCCGGTCGATCCATGACGCCGTCGTCGAGGCCGCGAGCCTGCGCCTGCGTCCGATCCTCATGACCACCGGAGCGATGGTGCTGGGCGCGCTGCCACTGGCGCTGGCCACGGGCGCCGGCGCCGAAAGCCGCACCCAGATCGGCTGGGTCATCGTGGGCGGCATGTCGGTCGGCACGCTGCTGACGATCTTCGTCGTGCCCACGGTCTACACCTGGTTCGCGCGCCAGCGGGTGCCCGGCGGCAATACCGAGAAGGCAATGGACGACGCCGTGCCTGCCAAGTGACGGTTTCAGCGCCGGCCGCCCAGGAACCTCTCATCGTGGCGCCTGCTTCACTCGAGCTCCTGCAGCAGATGCCGATCTTCGGAGGCGTCAAGCCGCCGGCGCTGGAGGTCCTGCTGGGCAGCGGGCGGCGGGTCGAGGTGCCGGCAGGGAGCTATTTCTTTCGCGAGCAGGAGCCGGCGCAAGGCCTCTATGTTCTGGAGGCCGGCCGGGTGGTCGTGGTCAAGCAGTGGCGCAGCCAGTCGATGCAGCTGCGGGTGCTCGAGCCGGGAGATTGCTTCGGCGAGATGGCGCTGCTGGACCTCTTTCCGCGCAGCGCTTCGGTGCGGGCGCTGGACGCCAGCCGAGCCTTCGAGATCACCGCGGCCGATCTGCTTCGCCTGTTCGAGCACGACATGGAGCAGTTCGCACTCGTGCAGATGAACATCGCACGCGAGATGTGCCGCCGCCTGCGCGAAACCGACGAGATGCTGTTCGAGGCCGTCATGGGCGGACAGGCGCCCACGACGGACACGAACTTCCAGGCCCTGTGACCGGGCCTGGCGCGAAGGCCTAGTCCTCGCTGCCGACGGCGCGCCAGGCCAGGGCTCCGAGGATCGCTCCGACGATCGGTGCCACCCAGAACAGCCACAGCTGGCTCATCGCTCCCGCGCCGGCGAACAGCGCCACGCCGGTGCTGCGGGCCGGGTTCACCGAGGTGTTGGTGACGGGGATGCTGATCAGGTGGATCAGCGTCAGCGTCAGGCCGATCGCAAGCGGCGCCATGCCGGCCGGCGCGCGCTTGTCGGTGGCGCCCAGGATGACGATCAGGAAGAACGCCGTCAGCACCACTTCGGCCACCAGCGCGGCCACCATCGAATAGCCGCCCGGTGAACGCGCGCCATAACCGTTGGATGCGAAGCCCTTGGCGGCGTCGAAGCCGGCCGCGCCGCTGGCGATCACGTACAGCACCGCCGCCGCGGCGATGGCGCCGAGCACCTGGGCCAGCACGTACAGCCACAGCCGCTCGGCAGGGAAGCGGCCGGCCATCCACAGGCCCACCGACACCGCCGGGTTGAAGTGCCCGCCCGAAATCGGCCCGACGGCATAGGCCATCGTCAGCACGGTCAGGCCGAAGGCCAGCGACACGCCCAGCAGGCCGATGCCCACGCCGGGGAACGCCGCGGCGATGACGGCGCTGCCGCAGCCGCCGAGGACCAGCCAGAACGTTCCCAGAAACTCCGCTCCGAGTGCCTTGTTCATGTTTCCTCCTCGCATTGAAGATCTTCGTGCGGGCGAAAGGCCCGACAGCGCAACGCTACACCAGTCCGTCGAAAGGGACCACGTCGACCTCGTCGCCGGCCGCCACGTTGCCCTGGTCGTGATGCAGCACCACCATGCCGTTGGCCACGCTCATCGACGACAGGATGCCCGAGCCCTGGCTTCCGGTGATGGCCACCTGCCAGCGTCCGTCCGGCCCCCTGCTGACGATGCCGCGCTGGTATTCGGTGCGGCCGGGCTTCTTGCGCAGTGCCGTGGTGCAGGCGGCGCGCAGCAGCGGCAGGGGCTCGGGCGTCGCGCCGCTCATCGCGCGCAGCGCGTCGCGCACGAAGGCGTAGAACGTGACCATCACTGCCACCGGGTTGCCCGGCAGCCCGAACAGGACGGCCGGCCGCCCCGAGCCGGCATCGATTCGGCCGATGGCCATCGGGCGACCAGGGCGCATCGCGATGCGCCAGAACAGCACGTCGCCCAGCTCGGCCATGATCTGCTTGGTGTGGTCGGCCTCGCCCACGCTCACGCCACCCGACGTGATCACCGCGTCGGCGCTGGCGGCCGCTTCGGTGAAAGCGGCGCGCAGGGCCGCGGGGTCGTCGCGCACCACCCCGAGGTCGAGCACCTCGCAACCCAGCCGCTGCAGCATGCCCCACAGGGTGTAGCGGTTGCTGTCGTAGACGCAGCCGTCGTCGAGCGGCTCGCCGATGGAGCGCAGCTCGTCGCCGGTGGAAAAGAACGCCACGCGCAGGCGCCGGAACACCGGCACCTCGGCCTGGCCCAACGATGCCAGAAGGCCCAGGTCGGCGGGGCGGATCACGCGGCCTGCGCGCAGGGCGGCCGACCCGAGGGACAGGTCTTCGCCCTTCAGGCGCCGGTTGTCGCCGGTGCGCACCACACCCGCAGGGATGCGGACCCGGCCGTCGGCCTCCACGCGGGTGAACTCCTGCGGCACCACAGTGTCCAGTCCCTGCGGCATCACGGCGCCGGTCATGATGCGCACGCAGTGCCCCGCGGCCACGCCGCCCTCGAAGGACTGGCCCGCCAGCCCGGTGCCGGCCACCGGCATCAGCGAGTCGGCGCCGACGGCCAGGTCCGCGCCGCGCAGGGCGTAGCCGTCCATGGCGGAGTTGTCGTTGGACGGCACGTCGATCGCCGACACCACGTCGGCCGCGAGCACCCGCCCGAGCGCAGTGCGAAGGGCCACCTTCTCGACAGCCGCGACACGCGGCACCAGACGGGCGATGAACTCCTGCGCCTGGGCCACCGGCAGGGCGTTGGGGTCGTAGCCCGACACGCACGAGGCGATCTGTTCCAGCGTCTGGGCCGGGGCGGGTTCGGTGCGGAGGGTCATCGCAGGCGGCGCACCATGTGGTGCTTGTCGAAGTAGCGGTCGCCGACGCGGATCGCGTGCGGCAGGGTGCCGAAGCGCACGAAGCCCATGCGCTCGTAGAGCCGCTCGGCGGCGGCGTTGCCGGCGGTGACGGTCAGCGTGAGCTGTTCGAGTTCCGCGTCGGCCTCGGCGCGCGCGAGCAGGGCTTCCATCAGGGCGCGGCCCACGCCGGATCCCTGCTCGCCGGCCAGCACCATCGTGCCCACCACATGGCCGACATGCCGCACCTTCACGCGCGCATCGCGCTCGCAGCTCACCGCACCCACAAGGCGGTCGGCGCGGAACGCGCCCAGCGTGAACGAGCCGCCCTCGTCCGAACGGCCCAGGCGCGACGCATAGCTCTGCGCCGTGCGCGTGGCTTCGGCAGCGGCGTCGGACGTGAACGCTTCTTCGTGATGCGCCAGGGCGTGGTCCCGCAGGGCCTTGTAGGCGGACAGGTCGGGCTCGGCCAGTTCGCGCACCGACAGCACCGACGGTGCGGCCGGCGTGCTCATCGCTGCAGCTGCGCCAGCTCGGCGGCGGTGTTGGCGTTGAAGAACGCGCTCGCGTCGGCGAACGGGACCCGCACCGACCGGTGCTGCGCGAACCAGGCGTCGATCTTGCGGCCGCCCCCGTGCAGGAACGCCACCAGGCTTTCCATCAGCTCGCTGCGCAGCAGGCAGAACACCGGGTGCGGCTGCTCGCGGCCGTCTTCCAGCGTGGTGGGATAGGCGATCTCGGCGCCTTCGCGCGCGGCGGCCTCGGCCAGGCGTGCGACCAGGTCCTGGGGAAAGTCGGGCGTGTCGCACGGCACGGTCACCAGCCAGGGTGTCTCGCAATGCTCCAGGCCGGCCATGAACCCGGCCAGGGGGCCGGCGAAGCCGTCGATCGGGTCGGGCCAGACCGGGGCGCCCAGCGCCTCGTAGGCACCGATGTTGCGGTTGGCGTTGATCAGCAGAGCGCCGACCTGCGGCTGCAGGCGCAGCAGCGCGTGCAGCGCGAGCGGCACGCCGCGGTGGTTCTGCAGGCCCTTGTCGGCGCCGCCCATGCGGCTGCCGCGGCCGCCGGCCAGCACCAGCCCCGTGACCTCTTCAGCGTCGATCATGGGCGGGTCTCCCGGGTGTCCGTGTGTTCGGTGGGGTAGCTGTCGGCGGTGCGCTGCGGCCCCTTCATGACGCCGACGATCCAGCATCCGAAGGTCACGACCACCAGCATCGCCAGGCCGAACACCGTGGTGCCGGCCACCAGGAAGTCCACCCGCATGGCCTCGCGTGCGGCGTCGTCGGCCAGGCCGGGCTGCAGGCCGGTCTTGATCCAGGCCCCGGCCAGCCACGGAAGGGCCAGCACGCCCAGCAGGGCGAAGGCCAGCCAGGCCCGCGCGCGGGGTCCGATGGGGCGGTGGGCGGGCGTCCTGTTCATCAGCCGCCGATGTAGTGCATCTCGACCTTGCGTTCGCCCGAGCTGCCGAGCAGGCCGGCGCTGCGCAGTTCGGAATAGCGGTCGCCGCGCGCGGCCCAGATGTCGGCCAGCGCCCCGCCGATCTGAGCGTCCGTGGCGCCGCCTTCGCGCAGCAGGTGGCGCAGGTCGTGGCCCTGGGTCGCGAACAGGCACAGGTACAGCCGCCCTTCGGTGGACAGGCGCGCCCGGTTGCAGTCGCGGCAGAACGCCTGCGTCACGCTGGAGATGACGCCGACCTCGCCGCCGCCGTCGAGGTAGCGCCAGCGTTCGGCCGTCTCGCCGGGTGCCACGGCCTGCACGGGCTCCAGCGGCCACAGGTTCGCAATGCGCTCGATCACCTCGCGCGAGGGCAGCACGTGGTCCATGCGCCAGCCGTTGGTTTCGCCTACGTCCATGTACTCGATGAAGCGCAGCACCACGGCGCCACCGTAATGGTCGCGGAACCAGCGCGCCATCGGCAGCACCTCGCCATCGTTGGTGCCGCGCTTGACGACCATGTTCACCTTGACCTGCCCGAGACCCGCCTCGAGCGCGGCGTCGATGCCGTCCAGCACGTCAGCCACGGGGAACCCGACATCGTTCATGCGCTGGAAGATGTTGTCGTCCAGCGCGTCCAGGCTGACGGTGATGCGTTTCAGGCCCGCATCGGCCAAAGCGCGGGCCTTGCGCCGCAGCAGCGAACCATTGGTGGTGAGTGTCAGATCGAGCGGTTGGCCGTCGGCACCCCGCAGGGCCGCGAGCATCTCCACCAGGGCTTCAAGGTGTCGGCGCAACAGCGGCTCGCCACCCGTGAGCCGAAGCTTGCGCACCCCGTGAGCCGCAAACACGCGAGCCAGGCGGGTGATCTCCTCGAAGCTCAGCAGCGACCCCTGAGGCAGGAACGCATAGTCGCGGTCGAACACCTCCTTGGGCATGCAGTAGCTGCAACGGAAGTTGCATCGGTCGGTGACCGAGATGCGCAGATCGCGCAGCGGCCGACCGAGGGTGTCCGTGAGGCCGCCGGTGGGTGGCCTGGGAGCTGCGCTGACGCGGGGCACCATGACGCGCACACGCTGGTCCGCGATCGGTATGACCGCGGGCTTGCTCGGAGGCGATGCTTCTCCCATGGCGGGATTGTGCCCGCGGCCCGGGCAGATCAGCGCGCGAAGTCCGGGAGGTCCGGCAAGGAGTGGGGTCGGCCCGGACCGGTGGCCGCTGCGGCCATCGAGCCGCCGGTCAGGGCCGCCACGCGCCGACCGCCGTCGAAACGGCGCTGCCAGTAGCTCGACGCCATGCTCTCCAGCCGCACCGCCGCACCCGGCTTCGGCGAGTGAATGAAACGGCCGTCGCCGACATAGATGCCCACGTGCGAGAACGCGCTTCGCAGCGTGTTGAAGAACACCAGGTCTCCCGGCTGCAACTCCGTCCGCGGCACCTCGGCCAGGATCTTGGCCGCCGCCTGCTCGTGCGAGCGCCGGGGCAGCGCTATCCCGAGGTTGATCTGGAACAGGTGACGCGTGAAGCCGCTGCAGTCGAAGCCGGTTTCGGCGTCGTTGCCGCCGCGGCGGTAGGGCACGCCGACGAAGTCCATCGCGGCCAGCGCCATCTCGGTCAATCGGCTGCGCGCACTGGGGGCGGGTGGCGGCAATGCGGCGTCGGCGGTCACGGGGGGCGTCTCGCCACGTTGCTGGAGCCACTGTGAAAGCGGGTCGGCCGCCTGCGCGCGCGGGCTGCTCGAAGCCAGCACCAGCACGACTGCGAGGAGGGTTCGGCAGACTGTGGGCGACATGGCCCGGAGGCTATCACGCACATGGGCATTTGGCAGCCGGAAAAACCAGTCGCGGCAAGCACTTGTTGTCGATCGTGCACGTGGTTTCGAGGATCGCGGGCCGCTTGGGGCGTCGGGCGTGCGTCAGGGGCTCGTCAGCGCCAGGCGTGCCAATAGCGGCCGCGGAGGGCCTCAGAATCAAAGCCAGCCTCCGAGGAGACACATTCCATGTTCCAGGCCCTGGTGCTTCGCAAGGACGACGCCGGCTTCCGTGCCGGCATCGAGACGTTGACCGACGCTGACCTGCCGACCCTGGGCGATGGCGACGTGCTCGTGGGGGTCGACTACTCGACGCTCAACTACAAGGACGGCCTGGCGCTGACGCAGCGCGGGCCGGTGGTGCGCAGCTGGCCCATGGTGCCGGGCATCGACGGCGCCGGCCGGGTGATCGAAAGCCGACATCCGCGCTGGAAGGCCGGCGACCGCGTCGTGCACAACGGCTGGGGCGTGGGCGAGACGCGGTGGGGCTGCCTGTCCGAGCGTGCCGTGCTGGCCGGCGCGGGACTGGTGGCGCTTCCGGACAGCTTCACCCCACGCCAGGCCATGGCCATCGGCACCGCCGGCTACACCGCCATGCTGTGCGTGCTGGCGCTGGAAAGACACGGCGTCGCGCCGGGTGCCGGCGACGTGCTGGTGACTGGCGCCACCGGCGGCGTGGGCAGCGTGGCCGTGGCCCTGCTTGCGCGCCTGGGCCATCGCGTGGTGGCGTCCACCGGCAAGGCGTCCGAAGCCGCGTACCTGCAGGGCCTGGGCGCCGCCGAGGTGATCGACCGCGCCACGCTGTCGGTGCCGGGCAAGCCCTTGCAGAAGGAGCGCTGGGCCGCGGTGGTCGACACGTTGGGCTCGCACACGCTGGCCAACGCCTGCGCCCAGACCCGCTACGGCGGCGTCGTGGCGGCCTGCGGCCTGGCCCAGGGCATGGACTTTCCGTCCAGCGTCGCGCCGTTCATCCTGCGCGGCGTCACGCTGGCCGGCATCGACAGCGTCATGGCGCCGACGCCGCTGCGCGAGACGGCGTGGCAGCGCCTTGCGCGCGACCTCGACCCGGCACTGCTGGCGTCGATGACCGAAGAGATTGCGCTTGCCGACGCGGTGGCCCGCGCCGGCGACTTGATGGACGGCAAGGTGCGCGGCCGCATCGTCGTCCACATTGCCTGATCCGCCGATCCGACCACCCCTCGAGGCAGCCCCATGAACTACGAAGCCTTCTACCGCCGTTCCATCGACGACCGCGACGCCTTCTGGGCCGAGCAGGCCAAGGCCATCGACTGGCATCGACCGTTCACGCAGGTCTGCGACCACTCCAACCCGCCCTTCGCGCGCTGGTTCGTCGGCGGGCAGACCAACCTCTGCCACAACGCGGTCGACCGTCATGCCGCCACACACCCCGGCCGCAACGCGCTGATCTGGGTGTCCACCGAGGTGGACCAGGAGCGCATCTACACCTTCGCCCAGCTGCAACGCGAAGTGGAGGTCATGGCCGCGATGCTGGTGTCGCTGGGCGTGAAGCAGGGCGACCGGGTGCTGGTGTACATGCCGATGATTCCCGAGGCGGCGTTCGCGATGCTGGCTTGCGCCCGCATCGGCGCGATCCACTCGGTGGTGTTCGGCGGCTTCGCCAGCGTCAGCCTGGCCAGCCGGATCGAGGACGCCGAACCCACCGTGATCGTCAGCGCCGACGCGGGCAGCCGCGGCGGCAAGGTGGTGCCCTACAAGGGCCTGCTGGACGAGGCGATCCGCCTGTCCGCGCACAAGCCCTCGAAGGTGCTGCTGGTGGACCGCGGCCTGGCGCCGATGAGCCGCGAGCCTGGCCGGGACGCCGATTACGCCAGCCTGCACGAGCAGTACCGCAATGCGCACGTGCCCTGCGCGTGGCTCGACGCCACGCATCCGAGCTACACGCTCTACACCAGCGGCACCACCGGCAAGCCCAAGGGCGTGCAACGCGACACCGGGGGCTATGCGGTGGCGCTGACGACGAGCATGAAGAACATCTTCCTGGGCAACCCCGGCGAGACGTACTTTTCCACCAGCGACATCGGCTGGGTGGTGGGCCACAGCTACATCGTCTACGGCCCGCTGCTGGCCGGCATGGCCACGATCATGTACGAGGGCCTGCCGATCCGGCCCGACGCCGGCATCTGGTGGAGCCTGGTCGAGCGCTTCAAGGTCACGTCCATGTTTTCGGCGCCCACGGCCGTGCGCGTGCTCAAGAAGCAGGACCCGTCCTTCCTGAAGAAGTACGACCTGTCGAGCCTGCGCGCGCTGTTCCTGGCCGGCGAGCCGCTGGACGAGCCCACCGCGCGCTGGATCGCCGACAGCCTGGGTCGGCCGATCATCGACAACTACTGGCAGACCGAGACCGGCTGGCCGATCCTGTCGCTGTGCAACGGCATCGAGACGGCGCAGTCCAAGTTCGGCTCGCCGGGCAAGGCGGTCTACGGCTACGACGTCAAGCTGCTCGACGAAAGCACCGGCGAGGAACTGAAGGGCGCCAACCAGAAGGGCGTGGTGGCCATCGAGGGCCCCCTGCCGCCGGGCTGCATGCAGACCGTCTGGCGCGACGACGCCCGCTTCGTCAAGACCTACTGGTCGAGCATCCCGGGCCGGCAGGTGTATTCCACCTTCGACTGGGGCATCCGCGACGAGGACGGCTACATCTTCATCCTGGGCCGCACCGACGACGTGATCAACGTGGCGGGCCACCGCCTGGGCACGCGCGAGATCGAGGAGAGCATCTCCAGCCACGCCAACGTGGCCGAGGTGGCCGTGGTCGGCGTGGCCGACCAGCTCAAGGGGCAGGTGGCGATGGCCTTTGCCGTGCTGAAGGATCCGTCGCGCGCCGACACGCCGGAGGCGGCCCTGAAGCTCGAGGGCGAGATCATGAAGGTGGTGGACGAGCAGCTCGGCGCGGTGGCGCGGCCGGCACGCGTGCGCTTCGTGACCGTGCTGCCCAAGACCCGCTCGGGCAAGCTGCTGCGCCGGGCCATCCAGGCGGTCTGCGAGGGTAGGGACCCGGGCGACCTGACGACGATCGAGGACCCGACGGCCCTGCAGCAAGTCAAGGACCTGGTCAGCGGCGGCTGATCCGGGCGGCGCGCGGCCCCGGGGATGACCGGGCCGCCGGCCGTCCCCCCAATCGCGCGGCCCGTCGCATCGGCCGGCCACACGGGGCGCGGCGCGGGCACAATCCGCGCCTTTGCGACACCGAGAGGCCCCATGCGATCCCGCATCGTCCTGCTGTCGCTTGCCTTGGCCGTCACGAGCGGCCTGGCTGCGAGCGATCCGTCCCCCTTGCCGGGCCCTGCATTCCCCGTTCCGGCCACGCCGTCCGCCTTGAAGGCCGACTGCGACAGGCATCTCGCCACCGCCCGTCGTGCGGTCTCCCGGATCGAGCGCCGCCCGGCCGACGCCGCCTGGCTGGCGGCCTACGACGACGTGTCGGGGCTGGTCGAGGACCTGTCCAGCCCGGTTTTCCTGCTTTCCAACGTGCACCCGGACAAGGCGCTGCGCGAGGCTGCCGAAGCCTGCGAGCTGAAGTGGCAGAACTTCTTCTCGGCCCTCAACCAGAACGAGAAGCTGTACCGGGCGGCGCGCAAAGTCCGGCCGCGCAACGCGGTCGATGCGGAGCTGCTCAAGCGAACCCTGGAGAGCTTCGAGGATTCCGGCGTCGGCTTGCCGCGCGACAAGCGGGCCCGGGCCAAGGCCATCTCCGACCGGGTCAACGAACTGAGCCAGGCCTTCGATCGCAACATTCGAGACGCCAATCCGCAGTTCGCCTTCACCGACGCCGAGCTTCGGGGCGTGCCCGAATCGGTGTGGAAGTCCGCGCCGCGCGACGCCGACGGGCGCGTGCTGCTCGGGCTCGACTATCCGGTGTACGTGCCCCTCATGCAGACGGCGGTGGTGCCGGCCACGCGTGAGCGGATGTGGCGCGCCAAGACCGACGAAGGTGGGGCGCGCAACATCCAGGTGCTGGGCGAGATCTCCTCGCTTCGGCGAGAGTACGCCGGACTGTTCGGCTTCCCGAGCTACGCCGACTTCGTCCTGCGTCGCCGCATGGCGCGCGACCCGGACCAGGCGCACCGGTTCCTGGAAGGCGTGCGCGTGGCGGTCACGGATCGCGAAAGGCGCGAGATCGACGAACTGCGCGACGCCAAGGCGCGAGACCTGGGTCGTCCGTTGGCGGAAGTCAAGCTCGACCGCTGGGACACGGCCTACTACACCGAGCGCGTCAAGCGCGAGCGCTACAGCGTCGATCAGGAGGCCTTCCGGCCGTACTTCCCGCCGCAGCAGAGCATCGAGTTCGTGATGCGGGTGATCGAGAAATCGATGGGCCTGCGCTACACGCGGGTACCTGGCGTCAAGCTCTGGCATCCGGACGTCCAGGCCTACGTGGCGTCGGACGCGAAGACCGGCCGTGCGCTGGCCACGCTGTACGTGGATCCGTACCCCCGTGAAGGCAAGTACAACCATGCCGCGGTGTGGCCGATCCGCAGCGGTGCCGCACGGGCGGGGCGGGCGCCGCAGGCGGCGCTGGTGGTCAACCTCGACCGCAAGGGCCTGAACCTCGAGGAGATCGAGACCCTGCTGCACGAGTTCGGCCATGCCGTCCACAACAACGTGTCGGCCACGCGCCATGTCGGGGGCAACTCCGTGCTGGACGACTTCGTCGAAGCGCCGTCGCAGATGCTCGAGGAGTGGGTCTACGACCCGCGGGTGCTGGCCACGATGCGCGAGGTGTGCCCCGCCTGCGTTCCGGTACCCGATGCGCTGCTGGCCAAGGCCAAGGTGGCCGAGCGCTACGGCAAGGGCGCCCAGTACGCCCGGCAGCAGCTCTTTGCCAGCTACGACCTGGCCCTCTACGGCCGCGACCATCACGAGCCGTTGGCGCTGTGGGCCCGCATGGAGGGGGGAACCGTTCTGGGCCATGTGCCTGGCACGATGTTTCCCGCGGGCTTCAGCCACATCACGGCCAGCAACTACGCGGCGGGATACTACGGCTACCTGTGGAGCGAGGTGGTGGCCGCCGACCTGCGGACCGCCTTCGAGCGCGACAAGTTCGATTCCGATGTCGGGCGTCGCTACCGCGACGCGGTGCTCGCGCGGGGCGGCGAGCGACCGCCATCCGATCTGGTACAGGATTTCCTGGGCCGCCCGTCCAGCAGCAACGCCTTCTTCGAGGACCTGAAGCGATGACACCACGAATCAACCCATCGGCCGTCGGGCCGACCCGTCCGGTGCTTGCACTGGCCCTTCTGATGGCCTTGGTTGCGCCCCTGACGGCACTGGCGCAGGCTCCCGCGCCGGCACCGGCAGCGGCCAAGCCCCGCATCGAGAAGGCTGCCGACGCGCCGCGCTTCACCTACAAGCTCGACGCCAAGGTCGAGGACGTGGTGCGGTCGCGCGAGCGCTTCGGCGTGCTGGCGGCGCAAGTGCGCCGCGACGTGGAGTCGATGCTCTCGGGCTACGAGATCACCGACAAGGCCATGCAGCGCGACCTGATGGGACTGCTGGCGACGCTCGACTTTCTCGACGGGCAGTACGACCGCACGATCGAGCGGGCCGAGCGCATCCGTGCCCTGCAGGACAAGCCCGCCGACAAGCTGCTTTCAGGGCTGCGCCTGCGCGCCATGGCGCTGGCGGCGAAGTCACATCCTGTGGGCAGCGACGCCTACGTCAAGGCCGTTGGCGAAGCGATCGCGCGCGAGATCGCGCCGATGCCGCGCGAGCTGGTGGAGAACGGCCTGAAGGAAGCCAAGGCCGGTGCCGAGACGATGGGCGAAGGGCGCCTCGTGGGCTACCTGCGCGAGGTGGTGCAGCCGGTGGTGGACACCAACGGTGTGCTGTCGTCGGACTACGCGCCGGCACTGGTCGGCATCCGCATGACGCTGACGTCCGTGCTGCCGCTCAAGCAGGCCCTGGTGGACACCTACGGCACCTGGCTGGCAGCCAACAAGGTCGTCAAGCCGGACATCTGGGCTGCACGCGACGTGACGCTGGCGGAGGGCCAGGGCAGGCCGGTCACCATTGCGGTGTGGGACAGTGGCACCGATCTCGGGCTGTTCGGCAAGGTGGCCGTGCGCGGCCGCGACGGCAAGCCGGCCGTGATCGCGTTCGACAAGTACAGCCGCCCGGCCCAGGGCGACCTGATCCCGATCCCGCCGGCTCTGCAGTCCCGCCTGCCGCAGATGAAGGCCCGCAGCAAGGGCTTCTCGGACCTGCAGTCCAACATCGACAGCCCGGAGGCTGGCGAGGTCAAGCGCTACATCTCCACGCTGACGCCCGAGCAGTACAAGGCCGCCATCGAGGAACTGCTGCTGACCGGCAACTACGAGCACGGCACGCACGTGGCCGGCATCGCCCTGGCGGGCAACCCCCAGGCCCGGCTCGTGGTCGGGCGCATCGAGTTTGGCCACACGCTCAAGCCCGATCCTTGTCCCAGCCGCGAACAGACCGAGCGCGACGCCAAGGCCTACGGTCGATACGTTGCGTACTTCCTCAAGCACGGCGTGCGCGTCGTCAACATGAGCTGGGGTGGCAATGTCGGCGCCATCGAGAACGACCTTGAGCAGTGCGGCCTGGGCAAGACCCCCGAAGAGCGCAAGGCCGTCGCCCGCCAGTACTTCGAGATCGGCAGGAAGGCGCTCACCCGGGCCATGGCCAGCGCTCCGGAGATCCTCTTCGTCACGGCCGCGGGCAACAGCAACAACGACGCCAGCTTCGTGGAAGACATCCCCGCGGGCATCGTGCTGCCCAATCTGCTGACCGTGGGTGCGGTGGACAGGGCGGGTGACGAGGTGAGCTTCACGAGCTACGGGCCGACCGTCAAGGCGCACGCCAACGGCTACCAGGTGGAAAGCTACCTGCCCGGCGGCGACCGCGTGGCGTTGTCTGGCACCTCGATGGCCTCGCCCCAGGTGGCCAATCTGGCCGGCAAGCTGCTGGCAGTGAACCCGAAGCTCAAGCCAGCCGACCTGATCCGCATCATCGTGCAGACCGGCGAGCGCACCCCGGACGGGCGCCGCAACCTGATCCACCCGAAAAACGCGCTCGCAGCCGCCACCGGCCAACGGTGAGGCCGCTGCCGCTCGCGCCGGAAAGGGCAGCGGGCGGCTGTCGCCGCGGGGGTTGCGTCAGAGCACCTCGCTGGCGAAGTCGGCCAGCCTGGAGCGCTCGCCGCGCGCCAGCGTCAGGTGGCCGCTGTGCGGCCAGCCCTTGAAGCGGTCCACGGCGTAGGTGAGGCCCGAACTGCCCTCGGTGAGGTAGGGCGTGTCGATCTGTGCCAGGTTGCCCAGGCAGACGATCTTGGTGCCCGGGCCCGCGCGGGTGATGAGCGTCTTCATCTGCTTGGGCGTCAGGTTCTGCGCCTCGTCGATCAGCACGAACTTGTTGAGGAACGTGCGGCCGCGCATGAAGTTCAGGCTCTTGATCTTGATCTTGCTGCGCACCAGGTCGTTGGTGGCGGCGCGGCCCCATTCGCCGGCGCTGGTGTCGCTGCGCGCCAGCACCTCGAGGTTGTCGTCCAGCGCGCCCATCCACGGGCCCATCTTCTCTTCCTCGGTGCCGGGCAGGAAGCCGATGTCCTCGCCCACGGGCACCGTGACGCGCGTGACCAGGATCTCCGCGTAG
>WBZX01000576.1_pt1 | contig 32537 bp, 27 predicted proteins | sample 5204211 | NCBI WGS metagenome assembly WBZX01 (sample SAMN12344362, study PRJNA552823) | activated sludge metagenome | biome: Activated sludge suspended growth; feature: Nitrification reactor; material: Wastewater; isolation source: activated sludge from nitrification reactor of wastewater...
CGCCAGACCGGTCCACGATATAGGTCCGGTGAAACTCACGGCGAAACTCCTGAAACGTGCCGCCCCGGACGGCGCTCCGGATCTCTTCCATCAACTTCGCAAAAAACCACAAATTGTGAATCGTATTCAGACGCGCGCCTAACATTTCCTTCACACCGAACAAGTGATGCAGGTAGGCTCGTGTATATCGAGTACAGACCGGACAGCCGCACGCCGGATCAATGGGCTGTTCGTCCCGCGCATACCGGGCTTGCTTGATCACCACACGCCCGAAGGAGGTGAACAGCCACCCGGTCCGACCATGGCGAGACGGCACGACGCAATCGAACATATCGATCCCGCGTGCGACGCCCTCCACTAAATCCTCGGGCATCCCGACGCCCATTAAATAGCGCGGCTTGGCCGAGGGCAACTCGGGGACCGTGACATCCAACATGGCATACATGTCGGCCTTGTCCTCACCGACGGATAAACCGCCGACGGCATACCCGTCAAACCCTACCGACACCAGATCGCGGGCTGATTCCACTCGCAATCCCTGATCCAACCCGCCCTGCACGATCCCGAACAGCGATTGATCGGCGCGGCGTTTGGCCTCGACGCAACGGCGCGCCCACAGAGAAGTGCGTTTAGCGGCAGCACGCACCTGGTCGATCGAGGAAGGCAGCGCCACGACATGGTCGAATGCCATGATGATGTCCGCGCCCAACGCTTCTTGAATCTCGATCGATGTTTCAGGGCTGATGAATCGGGACGATCCATCGATATGAGATTGGAAGACCACGCCCTCATCCGTTACCTTGCAAAATTTTGCCAAACTGAACACTTGAAAGCCGCCGCTGTCGGTAAGAATGGCACCTGGCCAAGCCGTGAAACCATGCACGCCGCCCAATTCCTCCACGACTTTGTGCCCGGGACGCAGGTAGAGGTGATAGGCATTATTCAAGATCAGCCCATAGCCCATCTTCAGCAGTTCTTCTCCATCGACACTGCGTACATTGCCCAGCGAACCGACCGGCATGAAGGCGGGCGTCGCCACTTCGCTGCGTCCGGTGGTAAGAACCCCGACCCGCGCCGCCCCTCCCGCTTCTTCATGGGTAATTCGAAACGATAACATCCGATTGGCAGTCCTACATCTGCTCTGGGGCCGAGACGCCCAGCACCGTCAGCCCGTTGCGGACGACCTGTTGCACCGACCACATGAGGGCCAGGCGGGCCCCTGTCAGACCGGGCGACACAGTCTCAGAGCTCCGACTGGTAGGCGCAAGCGGCTCGGTTGGATCCGCCGGAGTTGCTTCAAGGCCGGCCATCGGAGGCAAAATCCGGTGTTTGTTGTAGAACGGATGCACCAGGCCTGCCAACTCACGAAGATAGTAAGCCATCCGATGCGGCTCCAGTTCCACAGCGCTCGCTTCCAGCACCACCGGGAAGACCGACAGTTTTCGAATGATCGCGAGTTCGTCGGGATCGGCCAACAGGTTGAGGTCGGCTTGACTCGGAAGCGGACAATCAATACCTCGAGATGCCGCCACGCGCAACAGACTGCTGATCCGCGCGTGCGCATACTGCACGTAATACACAGGATTCTCCTGTGACTGCTGCTTGGCCAGCTCCAGATCGAAATCCAAATGCGTACTGGAATCACGCATGAGAAAGAAAAATTTGGCCGCGTCCGCGCCGACTTCATCCATGACTTCCCGGAGGGTAATAAATTCTCCGGCCCGCTTGGACATTTCCACTTTGCGGCCGCCTCGGAGAAGATTGACCATCTGCACCAGCACGACTCGCAAACGCTCTTTGGGGTACCCGTAGGCCTGCACGACAGCTTGCATCCGCGGGATATACCCATGATGGTCGGCCCCCCAGACATCGACCAGGAGGTCAAACCCACGCCGCAGCTTGTCGCGGTGATAGGCAATATCGGAGGCCAGGTAGGTATACTCCCCCTCTCGCTTGCGCACCACCCGGTCCTTTTCATCGCCATAGGCTGATGAGCGAAACCATTGCGCGCCTTCCTGATCGAAGAGAAGGTCCCTGGTTCTCAACTCGTTCAGGACTTGCTCAACCGCACCGGAAGCCAGCAATGAGGCTTCACTAAACCAGGACTCGAAGGTAATTCCGAAAGTATCTAAATCTTGCCGGATCAGAGCGAGGAGTTCCCGATAGGCGAACTCCTTACTTCGCTGCTCTGCATCACTGGAGGGAAGTGAGAGCAACGCCACACCGTGCTCTGCCTTTACGCGCGCAGCCACGGCACGAATATACTCGCCTTGATACCCGTCTTCAGGAAACGGGACTGTCTGCCCGCACGACTCCAGGTAACGCGCGAGAACCGACACTCCAAGCAATTTCATCTGACGGCCGGCATCATTGATATAGTATTCGCTGACGACGTCATGCCCTGTGGCACGCAAAAGGCGAACGAGCGCCTGCCCCACGGCGGCTCCACGCCCATGGCCGACGTGCAAGGGACCAGTCGGATTAGCGCTTACATATTCAACCAGCACCCGCCGCCCCTGCCCAATCCGGCTATGGCCGTACTCTGCCCGCTGTGTTTCAATGTGGCGTAGCACTTCCGTCCAGAGATCAGGCTTGAGCGTGAGATTGAGGAACCCAGGCCGCGCGATATCGACTCGGGCGAACAGAGCTTCTCGCTCTTGAATGTGGTCCACAATAATTTGAGCAATTTCAAAGGGGGGCCGTCGCTCGGACGCCGACAAAGACATGGCCACCGTGCAGGACACATCCCCCCACTCGGGTCGTTTTGGCGCCTCAAGATTGATAACCGGCATTTCCTCAATCTTGAGAATCCCGCGTTGTTGTGCCGAACGAAGCGCCCCGGCCAACGCATCGGCAACCTTATCCTGAACAACACCCTGAGCCACAAAAACTCCTCTAAGTCTGCGTGGAAACAGCGAAAATCAATCTCGCAATCTAACATACCGGGATGTGAGAGACAAGATGACGAGATCGGTGAGAATGACTATGGCGGACTCACCAAATGAATACGACAGGCTTCAATCATACTTTCCACGGAAATTTGCAGACAGACTTTCTCGTCGCAAGTCTCAACCTGGCTCCAATCCGCGCAAACGCATAGCCTGCCGGATAGGACCGATACCCCCGATCCGCGCGGAGCCCAGCGAGAAGCATGAGTGGGTCCGAACCACGCCACCGTAGGAATGGCTAACGCAGCAGCAAGATGTGTCATTCCCGAGTCATGACCTACGTAGAGCGCGGCGTGCGCCAGGACACCGGCTACGATCGATAGACTTAGGTCGCGAATGACCGGCACCGACACAGTCAGTGATGAACGCACCTGGGCAACCTGCCGCTCATCAGCTGGCCCCTCGAGGAGCATGGGGGTCATATTGGCCTTGAGCAACCACTCTATGACCTTTGCTAGGCGCCACGCCTCCACACACTTGTGCACACTGCCGCTTCCCGGATGAATCAGGACCAGAGGCGACGCACCGTTCCAATTGCACGCCTCCAAGATCCGCTGCCCCTGCCTCTTGAGTTCGCCAGACAAGATGAGAGGATGGGTGAATTCCTGCCCGATCCATTCCATCCCAATGGCTTCGAAATAACGATCTGCTTGATGGATGGCGGCCAAGTCAGAAGAAAAAGGAGATTGTACATTGAGGCTCTCGATTCCTGCAGCGCGCAACGAATCAGTCAGAGCCCCTTCCGTATCTCGCAGCCATCCCACTCCTACCTGACACTGCCTCAACCATCTCCTGAATGCATCACCAATACTCCCGTAACCGGCAAACAGCTGACTCAGATACATCTCTTCCAGGGGGAATGTTCGATCAACCTCCCCGCTAGCGCACAAAAGAGATCCTACGGCATTGGCCGAAAGCAGTGCGATTTCATGGGTGGGGAATTCAGCACGCAGCGCATGCAAAACAGGGCGGGCCAACAATACATCACCCAACGCCCCGGGGTGAATGACCAACACCCCTCGTTTAGCCGCAGGATTATTCGCGCCAGTGGTCACGGTCAAACGGAAGGTGGTGACTCAGCCAGAGCTAGGTCGTGGGGAGTATTGATATTTTGAAACGATCTGAACTCAGGACCGAATGCCCGGAGATCATTTTCTGTCAATATCGCTATTTGCAGTGCGTCCTGTTGAAACAATCGTTGAATTTTGAGTTCTTTCCGCTGGACCATGGTGTGGAGAAACGAGGCACAGCGCTTCGAATACACAGCGTGCATGGGCTGGAATCTACCTGACAAGCTGGCCACTATTACATCAGCTCGCTTACTGTGGGACAACATGATGCGGATTACGTGGGGATCTAAAAACGGCATGTCACACGCCACAGCGAATACTCTCGGTCGGGTCGCGGTCATCAATCCTGTATACAGTCCACCTAAACTGCCAGCGTCGGGGATCAGATCATAGACTACCGGGCAGTTCTGGGGATCAAGAAGTTCTGTAGGCTCCGCTAAGACAACAATATTCTCCACAAAGGTGGCGCGTAAAATAGAGAGTGTTCTAGCAAACACACTTTCTCCGCCCACCTTCATGAAACGCTTATCATGCCCCATTCGGCGACTCTTACCGCCGGCGATCAGAACACCTGAAACATCTTCTATCATCGTGTCCCTACCATACGTCAGGCTACACAACATGTCCTAAAAAAACGAGGGGGTGAGTTTCCTCACCCCCTCGCCTTATCACACATACATCCCCTGCTATCGCTTAAAGAACCTTGCCCTTTTTCTTATTGGCACGGCGGGTCAACATCCAACCCTCTAAGAACACCACGCCAACAGCGATGACGGCCGGGTAAATGTACACTTCTTGCGGAATCGGAGGCTGCAGGATCGTGTAGTAGAAAGCGGAAACCGCCATCTTTCGACCTGCATCACCATTGTGTCCATCCCAGGCGAAGAACACCATCGGGATGTACTTACCAATATCAAACCGAGTGTATTCGTCATAATCATCCTTATTGCCCTTGAGAGGACGGGAGATCATGACGGTCCACTGACCATTCTTCCATTCTGACTTTAAGAGCTTAACCTTCTCTTCGAAGTCATCACGCTCTTCGAAATCCTGATCCCAGCCAGTTCCCTTGAATGAACGCAAGGAGCCGTCTGCTTCCCACTTCAAGATATCAGCGTTGAACTTGGCATCTCCCCACAAATAGCGGGGCTTGAATGGCGCTGGGATCTCCTGCCACTTGATCGGAAACTGGAACCCTATCGCATCGTTATAGACCGCATAGTTATTCTGGGCAGCCGCGATAGAACCTTCTTCGCCAGTCTTTGGCGCCTGCTCCTTCACGCCGAAGTTTTCGACGTTCACCTGAGTTGGTGCCCAAGGAAGTTTCCCTTCAGCAATGCTCTTCGTCCGATCATCCCATTGAATCAAGTACACAACACTCTTCTCGTTGTAGAGCGACTTGACCCAGATGTCATCGATACGATTCACAAAGTTGCGGGGCTTGTGAGTGATTTGACCACCCATGGCGACATAACGACGACCCTGCTTCTTCCACATTTCATGCTCAGGGTCGCTCGAAATTTCTCCTTCAACGGGAGCTGAAGGAACGACGAAGTTGATTTTTGGCTTGTCCGTCAATGGGTCAATGCCGAGAGGTTTGCCTTCCTCGTCGCGCTCGCACAAAGAATTCACGAAATTCGCAATATTCCAGCGATCTTCGACGGAAGTGCTATCCGCAAAAGAGGGCATCGGAGTTCCGTTAACGCCGGTGGAAAACGTACGAAAAATATTCCGGACGTTGTACGGATCCTGACGGCTGCCACGGAAGTTCCAGCATTTGTGCCAATTGGCCGGCTGAATAGAGAATCCCCAGTCATCTTTCAGGTTGAAAGCATTGCCGTCACCGCGTCCTTCGACACCGTGACATTCGATGCACTTCTTGTCCACGATCAACTGGGCACCCTTCTTGACGCTATCTTCGGTAGCCTCGGCCGGCTTGATCGTACCGAGTTGAAGGATAGTTTGGGTCTCGGACTGCTTATCCGTAAACTTGCGGTCTTTCACTAACTGCGTTGTCACGAATGACAGCACTTGAATCCGCTGTTCTTCAGTTAAAATACCTTCCCACGGCGGCATAGCGGAACCGGGGAGGCCGTGAGTAACCGTATCGAACAAGTCGTTCTTGCCGCTGTCCGGAGTTTTCTCATTGTAGTTAAAGAGGGGCAATTCTCCACTCGCCGTATGACGAATCTTGAAGGTACCCTGATTGAAGTTTCTCGGGCGAGGCCAAAGCCGATCGGCACCAGGACCATCACCGGCTCCATCCACACCATGACACCACACACACTTGGTAAAATACACACGCTTTCCCGCTTCGATCATGTCTGCGGGCGGGGCCGGAGCTAGTTCTCCCTTCGCGAATCCTTCAGGAAGATCTCCAGCGTGGCCAATCCCAACCGCAGTGGCGGAAATGAGAAGGGCACCAAGGGCAGCCCCGATGATCGGGGATGCTTTTACATTCACACGAAGTTTGCTCATTGTTAACCTCACCACCTGTTCTCCCAGGTTGTTTGTAAGATTCAGAATTAGTCCCATGTCCGAGGATAGTACCCCGTGTGCCAATATTCGAACAAGATCACCTTCCAAATTTCATCAGTGGTCAGGTGTTGTTCCCATGGCGGCATGACGGATGCCCAAGGGAAGCCTTCATTAGGTAAACCAATTCCGCCCTTAGCGACGCGCCAGAAAATAAAGGTCTCTTGCAATTGCGCAATCGTTCCTGGGTCCGTGAAATTCGCAGGGATTGGATTAAACGCGAAGGCATGAAGTCCGCGACCGTTCAGATTGTCGCCGTGACAGAAGTGGCAATTCTGGAAGAAGATTTCTCCACCTTCCCGAACATATTTTAGATACCCTTCAGCCTTCTCATCCCAGGGGTTCGCATTGGGAGCCATTAATCGCCCCATTCCCTGCTCAACAATCAGCTTATTGCTGTAAGCCTGATCGTACTTACCTTCGAGATTGACACGGTAAGGGTTCTGCGAAGTTTGAAGCGTATAGGTCTTGCCATGAACCTTTGTGCTGGCTGGAGGTGCCGGGTGCACAGTACGCAACTCGATCGGTTCATCAACGCTGGGCTTCATAGTCATGAAAGAAAAGCCCCCGATGAGCAATGGCAAGAGAATCAGATACATCGTGCGAAGGGCTTTATGGAAACCCGTGTTGGCATCAAGCACGTTGAGAATAGGCTGGCGAAACTTCTTCCAGTCCTCCTCGTTCGCCGACACCCACATGAACACCGCAACAAACGAGACGACCCCGTACATCGCTCGAACGCTGAACGGGATGGGTGGGTAAATACGAAACTTGAGATATGTCTGAACAAATGCCCAAAACAATACCCCCTGCCAGAACCGAGGAAAGGCAACTCCCATGGAATTAGCCAGATAACTCAGGCCGGTAAAACCGGCGACAAAGATAGCCAGCTCACTTAATACCTGCATGGGCATGTAGCCCTCAACGAGCCTGACGGTGTTCGATGGAACCACTCCGAAGATCATACCGATCAACATGAGCAGTCCAAGGACGCCAATCAAGGCTCCGACTGACATTAATGCTTTCATGTCCTCATCTCCCTTTCTTCCGCAATAGCAACCAGATCCCTATTCGCCGAATTTAGGAGGCCTTAGGAGGCTCTTTTCCTTCCTGAACCTGCGAGAGGTAATCTACAAGCTTTTTCAGAGCGCCAGCACTAAGCTTTTGGCCGAATACTTTTGGCATCGTGTTATCAGGGAATCCCTTGACAACGTATGCGCTAGGCTCAACGATTGATTCCATGATGTAGTCAGGGACACTCTTCGCTTTGCCCTTATAATCCTTATCCTTAATTCGGAGAGGAGCATTGGTGCCCTCGACAAGCTTAGGACCAATCGTTCCAGTGGCCCCTGCGATGCCAGGGATCGTATGGCAAGCGACACACTGACCTTTAGCAAAGATCTGATCGACCGGTTCGGTTCCGTCAGCCATCAAAGCACTTGCTCCTGGCTTAGCATCACCTTCTGTCGGCGGCTTCGGACGGTCAGATTCTGGAATAAACTTCTCGTAGGACTTCACAATTTCGTCAAATCCAGGAGCCTCGCGTCCCTCTCTCACATACAGCCAGGTATCAACCGCAGCCAACTCTGGAATGCTCAAAGAAATTGGCGGCTTGTGGATAGATGGCATGGGGCTTTCCTTGTCGTTCGTACCCTTCACACCGAAACCGGCTACGACGAAGCAGCTTGGACATGCATGGGATTCAGCAATATATTGGATTCCGTTTTCTGCCGTACCAGAACCTGCAAAGGCTTCCTTCTGGTTGGAATCACGAGCTGCGGGGTTACCCTTATGATAGCGAGGATCGTTAATCTGAGTTTCAGCACGCTCAGGAATCCCGTCGAGGTTTGGAGCGCGTTCGCCCAACATACCCTTGTGGAACGCGTGACAGAGAGGACACTGTCCTTTGCCGATAGCACCCTGCACCTTGTTTTGGCCCACACCGCCGAAAATGATCTTCTCGCCCTCATCGGCAAGTTCGGTTTGCGGCATGTTGCTGAAATCTTTTTTCTCTTCGATCGGAGGAAATCCACCCTCGACCTGAGGCAGCCAGTTTCCGTAACCTGACAGTGCCGCGGCAATGAAGAACATGAAGCCCCCGATTTTCAGCAATGCGCTGATATTCGTAAAATACAGGGCCATCATGAATGTCATGGAAGTGATCAACACCAGCGAGACTGGCAATAGGCGCGACTCACCAAAGAAGTTCATTTTGTAGTTGGCGATGGCCATGAACAGAAGCATGGCACCCCAAAAACCAATAAACGTCTTAAAAACTGCCCGCTTGTTAGCAACAGGATCCGAAATGGACGCCTTAAAGTAAAACATCAGGGCGACGAGAAGCCCTAGTGCTGGCCATCCCATAGCTACGGCCGATTTAATGAGTTCAATCACAGCTCAAACCTCCTGCAGGAGGGGAAGGCTCCGGTTGCAGAGCAACCCGGACACCTTCCCTCATTGATTCATTACTTGCGTTCTGATTAGTGACCGACCGCTGGCGCCGTAGCCCGTCCGGGGACTGCAGCTTTCGCTTCGACCGGCGCCTTCTTGGCCGCTAGGGCACCCAACCAAAACACAAACATGATGCTAATCCAGAAGAACAACACGTTGGCCGAAATCATGTTCGCAGCAAAACCCACCGTGTGCGTGTAAGCCCAAGGGGAATTATCACGCATGATTTCGTTAACGTGCCAGAAGAGTCTGACTGATGATCTGATATATCCCATCAGTCCCATCATCCAGGTAAAGGCCGTAGCCAGCATGATGAGCGCGTATTGGGATCGGGCAGAGATTTTCCCCCACTCGATCGGTCCCATTTGCTTGGCACCCTTCATCATGACGCTGTTGAGAGCAAACATGAAAAAGAGACAGGACAATGTCGTGGCCACCTGAGGCACCGACAGACCGACGCGAACGTTTGCAGGGATGTAGTAGCCGTACACAGCCAACATAATGATGTTGAGGTAGGCAAAGAAAAAGAAACATCCCATGAAAATGTTGCCGAACTTCGCCCACGAGACCGTGGACACCTTATTGCCCCGCATGTACCACACGAAGCTTAAGACGGTGGTCGTGATGATCACGTTGATACCACCATTTTTGGCCGACATGACGCCGTAGTTACCGAGCACAGGGTGCTGCTGACCACCCATGGCCTTCAACTCCGCCGGAGTCATAACGATGGTGTGCGGGGTGATGAATACCAGATAGCCGCAAGTGAGCAAGAACACAAGATACTTGATGTAGCGCTGATACTTTTCAGCACCGCGCATCCGACCAAGCGCCTGCCACAGGTAGTAGTTGGTGCTAAGAAACAGGATGCCGATCATGGTTGCTTGAATGATAAACAACCAGGCCAACAATCCACCCATCAGCGTAATACCCATCTGCTGGCGATAGGCATACACTTCCCGCATCAACCAATAGCCCGCGAATGGCAACGGAATAAGAAATGACACACCCAACGCCATTGCGATGTAGCCCATCCAGTCGTAGTGAGCGCGCTCTTCATCGGTTTTGGCCGATAAGAACCGATACGCAGCATAAGCGGCGACGACACCACCACCGAAGGCCATGTTGCCAAGGATTCGATGCAAATTCAGGGGATTCCACAGGGCGGTATGGATCACATGCCAAATGTTCCCCAAGTAGCGGCCCTGCTCATCAACACCCGCCGGCGACATCATGAAACCGATCCATGAATTGGCCAGGAACATCAAGATGGTACCGATCACGTTCAGGACAACTGACATGCTGAGGTGAATCCACTTCAGGAATCCCTCCTTCATTTTGTCCCAACCGTAATAGTAAATATAAAGCGTACCGCTCTCGGCCACGAACATCAGCGCATAGATGTGCATGACAGGCCTAAAGATACCCGAGAGGTACTGGAAGAACGCAGGATAGAGAGTCAGGAAGGTAAAGATCAGGATGCCGCCTAAAATCGCAGTCAGCGAGTAGGCCGTCAAGCTGATCTTGATAAAATCGTAGGCCAACTGATCGTATCGCTTGGCCAACGCCTTATCCTTACTCACCACGCCCATGAACTCAATGATCATACAGAAGATCGGCACAGCCAACACGAAGCTGCCATAGTAGAGATGCTGCTGGTTGGCAAACCAGAGAAGGACGCGACTCTCGAAGTTGTAGCGCGGATAGTCCTTCTCACTGTCCGTCGTCTTTGGTGCCGGCGGCCCAGAGACAATACCTTCCGTCTTGTAATAAACGTCCTTGCCCTTCTCAACCTTTGCTTCTCCACCCTCTTTTTTAGCGTCAGCAGCAGGAGCGCCGCCATCACCAGCAAGGGCAGGGATCGCAACCAGAACAGGCATGAGGAGGAGGCCGATCATCGCGCACAGCGCCATGACCGACATCAACTTCGTGCGGGTTACAGAGCCCATGGGTTACCTCCTTGATACATCGCGTATGTGAACAACAACTTCAAAGCCTTGCCCCTCGAAAGATTACTTTCGAAGGAGATACCAAAAGTCCAATCCTTGCGCATCCATCAAAAAGTGATCGACCGCTGCAAAAAACGAGACGCAGATCAGCACTGATACGACGACATACACAATTGTTTGGCCCATCTCAAACCCCCCTCAACTTAATGGACATTTCCCTGGCCAGGATTCGCGATCAGCACGGACACTGAATCCCTCCGAACCAGTAAAAAAACCAAAGACTCACTGCACAGGTGATGTAGAAAATCATTTTCCCGATCTTAACTTTGGCGTCATCCTGAGCAGCTTCCATCATGATTCTCCCAACGTTTTAAGTACGTATTTTAAATTGACACACCAACTACGCTGTGTTAATCAAAATCCCTCACGCACATGATTTTTAAAGGGATTTTTATGGCTAAAAACTCAAAAGTGTTCGACATTATAGTTTTGGCTGGAATGGTTGTCAATATCATTTTGGCCGTGTTTCTGATCCTCTACTACTTTGATTTCCTATGATTTTCTCCGACTCTCGACCTCAGATATGCGACCGGTCTTGGCGTTAGATTGCGCACAGCGAAAGCCGATTGTTTCATCCCGAAAATCCGACATCATTTTACTGCGGGCGGTGATACGCAGGTCAGATCCTGAACTGGTATACGCCGCCCCGCGCAACACCTTATAGGTACCGTATTCTGGACTTTCAGGATTACGGTCTGCGGCTGCAGCATAGGCGTCCTCCAGATACCAATCTGCCACCCACTCCATGACGTTACCCGCACCATCCATCACTCCATAGGGACTGGCATCGCTCCGCACCCGGCCCACTGGAGCCGCAACCTCAAAACCATCGTTCACGCGGGCCCAGTTAGCCCCGTCGGGAATCTCAACATTGCCCCACGGCCAGAGGCGTCCGTCGGTACCGCGCATGGCCTTCTCCCATTCCGCCTCTGTCGGCAACCGGCGGCCTCGCCATTCGCAATAGGCCTTTGCATCCTCCCACGAGACATAGACTGCGGGTTGATTAACTCCCCGCATGCGGACTGTATTTTTTGCATAGCGCGAAGGAGGGCCAGATTTGCGATGGCCCGTGGCCTTCACAAACGCGGCATACTGCCCATTCGTCACTTCGTATCGATCGATGAAAAATTCGTCGAGATAGATTTTGCGCTCGGGCTGCTCATCGAATCCTCCCTGACTCGTTCCTCGAATGAACGGCCCCGCAGGGATCACGACCAGCTCCTCCTCCAACGGCTGCTCGGAGGCTGTGGAATCAGGAGGATTCGTTGCAAAATCGTCTTCTGAATGTTGAGACTCGGCCTCAAACGGGGTTGAAATCGTCCCGCGGAGGATGGCGATGATGGGCAAACTGGCGGCGAAGAGAACCGCAAGGAGAAACACCACTTTGAAACGTGTTTCCAACATGTTTCGATGGACTACTTCACTGCCGTATCGGCATCTACATCTTTCGCGCAACGAAATCCGACGGTGATATCATGCCGCCACGGTTTCGCCTGAAATCGCTTGGATGCGCGAACATTCCGTTTCGTTTCCCTCCACGAACCACCACGAATGATTCGTTGCTCGCCCTGATCAGGCCCCTTGGGATCGCGATACGGAGAGGCTCGATAAAAGTTCTCCTCATACACATCCGCCACCCATTCACCGACGTTTCCCGTCATGTCGTAAATGCCGTACGGACTACGCCCAGATTCGAACGATCCCGGAGGAGCCAAATATCGAAAACCGTCTTCCGTTCCGTCGATGTTGGCGTATCCGGAAACAAAGTCATCACCCCACGCGTAGCGGCGCTTCCCTTCTCCACGAGCGGCTTTTTCCCATTCAGCCTCAGTGGGCAACCGTTTACCGGCCCATTTGCAGTACGCCTCCGCGTCATCCCAGGTCACAGCAATGGCTGGATATTCAGGTTTCAGCAATTTGGCAGGATCGTCTTCGAACACCTCGATCTTTCGCTTCACGCGCTTCGTCATCTTGAGAAACCGATCGTAGGAGTCCTGGGTGACTTCGTGCTTATCGAGGAAATAGGTTTTCAAATAGACTTGATGCTCGGGTTTTTCATCGGGATCACTGTCATTGTCGCGGCTACCCATCACAAACGGCCCCTCGGAGATTTGCACCATTTCGCGCCCGTCATCCCCGATAAATGTCTTATACATTGAAAAGTCCTGCGCTGCGGGTGTGGCGATAGGCTTGGCTTCCGTCACGATGGAAAGGGCCAGTTGGCGCATCTGCTTGGCCTTATACGATTCATAGACCAACCCCCCGATCATCAAAATGAACGACCCGAACACGAAAATAATCGATCCGATCAGTACCCCTCGATTTTCCATCGCCTTACTCGCACCTCATAGTTTGGTCACTGCCGAGTGAGCCGCGCCAGCGTCCTCACCCTCTTCCATCTGTGCGGCTTTTCTGGCCGCTCGCATGTCCAGCAACATCGAAATCTGCACGCCGAGAAAGCCTCCCATCGCCGCACCAGCTCCGGCTCCAAAGGAAACCTTTTCGAACCCGGCGATGAACCAAGCAAGCAAGCCCCCCAAAACAGTGCCGACCAAAATACTGACCAGAAATCTCCGCCCGCCCAGATACCCCACCACTGCCCCGAGAGCGAGCCCCAACCCAGCGGTCACAGGAATGGACGAGGCACCAAGAAACGACCCAATAAGGCCGCCGACAGTGGTCATGACTACCACGCCAAATACCACATCGAACCAGGCACTAGCAGACGGTCGGGTCATACAAGTCGCATCCTCAGTCAGATGTCCCTGCACTTACTTGGCCGGGCCCACCGTCACGGTGCCGAAATCAATTTCCACACCCGGACCGGCAAATAGGGAGATGCCCCAGGCCTTCTCCGCCGGCTCGTGCTTATGAATGCGCTTGAAGTCTTCGTAGACATTGACACGTTCTTCGACCCACTCGCCCACCGGCAGCACCCCGCTCTGCACGACGAGTTCCGAACCGCTGAACATGCCTCCCTCAACGAACGTCCCCACCGGCTTGCCAGCGCTCCAGATGTATTTCGTAAAGACAGGAATAAACATGAGATCGGTATCCAAGGAGGCATACAGCGCTGCAACGGGCTCTGCATTGCCCGGGGCCTTGTGAAGGCGCCATCGCCAAGTCAGCACCGGATACACCTTTGGATCCCAGTCGATTTTGCGTTTTTTTATACGCTGCCCCGCATCTTTTACAGCGAGAAACTTCTTGCCCTCTTCAGCCTGAAGCTTGTAGGCATCCCGCCCCTTCGCCTGGCTACGCTGGTTTTCATGCTGCCAATCAACAGGAAAGCCATCTTGATCTGCCGACTGAAAGTCCTCCAAGACCAACACGCCTGCCTCGCCCGCATAAGCTGGAGTAGCGACAGCCAACGCTGCACACAATCCGATCACACTCACAATACCCAAGGCACTGACACCTATCCTCATACGCATCACGAGACTCCCTAATAAACCTTGCTACCCTTCATGCGAGGGAGACGGCAAAAACCCCGCCTCCTTCTCCGCGCTCACATCTTCATGCATCACTGGCTGCTGTCCTCGCTGGCACACCCAGAACAAAAAGAATACTGCGCCCCAAAACAGCACCATGTTGATGGTCACCATCTTTGCCGCAAACCCCAGCGAGGGGGTGAAAGCCCAGGGCGAGGTATCCGGCATCAATTCATTGACATGCCAGGCCAACCTGCCGGAAGAACGAATGTAGCCCATGAGTCCCATGACCCACGTAAATGCTGCCGCCAGACCGAATAGACCGACCATGCCGCGAACTGAAATTTGCCCCCACTGCACCGGACCGTGAATGGTCGCTCCTCGTAGCATACGCCGATTGAGCAACAATCCTAGCGTGACGACCAGCAGCGTGGTCACTGCCTGCGGGCCGGACAATCCCACCCGAAGACTGGCCGGGAGATAAAATCCATAGATCGACAATCCAATGATGTGCGCCGCCCCCAGGCCGAACAGCGCTCCCAGAATAACGTTCCCCGCCCTGGCCCAGGAAATGGTCATCGTCCGGTTTGCGCGACGATAATAGATGTAACTCAACGCCGTGATGCAGATCATCACATTGACGGCCCCGTTTTTCGACGACATCACCCCGTAATTCCCGATCACCGGATGCTGCGCGCCACCCATGGCTTTGACTTCCGTGCCGGTCATCAACAGCGTGTGCGGAGTCAGCCAGATGAACAAGCACCCCGTCAACGCCAGCAGGAGATATTGATAGTAGGGCTGATACCGCTCCCCGCCACGAATACGTCCCATGCTCTGCCAGAGATAATAATTGACGCCAAGAAACAGTGCGCCGATCAACAGCGCCTGCACCACAAAAAGCCACGTCAGCAGGCCGCCCATCATCGTGACGCCCATGCTCTGGCTGTAGGCATAGACGGACCGCATCAACCAATAGCCCGCAAAAGGCATCGGCAGTAACGCGCAGACCGTCACAAATAAAAATACGTAGCCGACCCAATCGTAATAGGCCCGCTCCTCCTGGCTCTTCCCCGAGAAAAAGCGGTAACAGGCATAGGCCAGCACCACCGCGCCGCCCGACATGATGTCCGCCAGAAACCGATGGAGGTTCAGCGGATTCCAGAGCGCGGAGCGAAGTAAGTGCCACGGGTTGCCGAGATAGCGTCCCTGCCCGTCCACGCCGGAGGGCGCCATCATAAACGCAGACCAGGAATTGGCCAGGAGGAGTAAGGACGTCCCGCACACCACGGCGAGCAGGCCGATCGAAAGATGAACCCATTTCGTTCCAGGCGCCGCCATGCGTTCCCAGCTGTAGTAGTACGCGATGGTCAGGAAGGTAGTACCGACAAAGACCAAGGCATACAGCGGCATCATGCCTTTGAAGGTGCCGCCCATATACTGCATGAAGCTGGGGTAGAGCGTGATGAACATCGTCAGCATCAGGCTGCCGACCGCAGCCGTCACGGAAAGCGCCAGCAAGGCTACCTTCAGGAGATCCTGGGCCAGACCGTCATACCGTAAGGCCATTGCGGGATTTCTGGCGACTAATCCCAAAAACTCCAACAGCACGCAAAAGACCGGCAAGGCCAGCACGAACCCGCCGAAGTAGGTGTGCTGCTGGATGATAAACCACATCAATAACCGGCTATCCAGTGAGCCAACCTGCGGATAGTGATTGTCATTGGCCGTCGGCGCAGAAGGGCCGCTCGGAACGCCTGGCGTATGGAAGTACACATCGTTCGATGGATCCGCAGCCATGAGTGGCGGAGGACTCAGCACGATGAGACTGGCCACTGCTAGCAGCCCGCCAACGAGGAGAAGGATCACGAACAAACGCAAACGACGTGTAGTCATGACGACACTCTCTGGCTGCTCTTCTCGAAGACAGCCGCAGATTCACTCAAGGCTGAGCCGGCAATGGCTTCGCGAGACTTGCCCAGAATGCCCATCACGAACGGGCAACGCAGCAAGGCGCTCGGCACGCCACCGGGCTGACGACTTTCAATTTCCCGCCGATGTCCCAAGTAGTAACAATACAACGGCATGATGCCGCCGACGAGGCCGGCTACACCCGCAGACAATGCCATCGAATTCATCGGCTGCCTCAGGACGTAGAGGCATCCTCCGACCAGGACCAGGTAATAGGTCGCGGCGAAGGCCAATCCAGGCCACCACCAAAACTTCATCAATTCACCCCAGCTGGTCGCAGCAAGCCTGGACGCGAAGGTTGTACGGTCTCCCTGACCGGCAAAATACGCCAAGAGCCCAACCGTGCCCGCCGCCAGGGTAACGATGCCCCCTTGCGCAAACACCGCGAGGTCGCCACTCATGGCCGTCGCGGTCAGCGCGGAAAGGGTGACTGCTCCAAGCGCGCCTGCCGTCACCCACAGCACGAGCGCCTGATCGAACCGTTGCAGCAAGGTGCGTAACGCCGCGCCATCGGGAAAGGTGATCAGCGGCCTCCCACTCGCCTGAAGCCACCGGACATAGCCGATTTCAAACGCATCGCGCGCGACAGCTGTGCTGGGAATAATCATGGCCATCATAGCCGGTCCGTCGGGGTGCCTGGCATAGTCGTACCCCACAAGCCATAACAGCGCCAAGACCAGCAGTGATAACTGGACTCCGTAGACAAACCCGATCCAGGTAAGGATCCAACCGATGCGCTGCCATCCATCCGCTGCAACAAGCTGCAGAAATGGCACGGCCCGCCCGACTCGATAGGCGCACAACGCCGTCGCCATCGACACCAGTCCGCACAGCACCAGTAATGTGAGGGGATCAGCCAGCGAGAACCCGTGTTTGGCCGCCCGGTATACGGCAAAGGCCACCAGCCCGGGGACAAACATGACGAGACGCTTACGTGTGCGAACCGAATCTTCTGTGACGGCGAGCGTCAAACTCGGAAGCACTCGTAGGGCCAACCGATGCAACATTGTGTCATCCACCCGAATCAAGAGAGCCAGGCACGGGAGGGACATCCGGTGACCTCCTGCACACCGCCTCAATGCGTTCCACTACGCGCGCTGCGCCGCCATGCCGAAATATCGCGCTTTGACCTCTTCCATCAATGCCACGCTCACCGAACGCGCACCACGATCCAGAGCCGTCCGCTCGAGTTCAATTCGTGCCATGGCACGCACGGGCGCCGGGACATTGGCTAGACGCTGCTCAGCATCCGCATCCCAAGCCACGACGTCTCCGGTCAGAGACTGGTCGATCAGGTCGTACGTGATGACCCGATGCCGCCTGGATTTGGCAAACCCTTCCACCAATTCACGCAAGGCCGGCGCAGCGTAGGGCGGAACGCGGCCTAACCGGTGCTTCGCGTCATCCGACCACATCAACCGATCGACGAGCCCATCAACCTTCCCTGCCGGCACATCGATTCCGATCAGCCACTGGCAGGGACGACATTCCGTGCGGACAAACCATGTCGCTTCGCCGTCGTGGGACAGTCGTTCGTCGATACCCTCGGTATGCATCCACCCGCCGCATCCGCACACAAGCATAAGACGCGCAACCCTTCAGCCGGTTCTCTCGCTAACCGATTTTCCCCGGGTACAAAATATACAACATTGCGTAGGTAAACGTTCCCGTCAGGAACAAGATGCAATAGACAATCATCGTGAACCGGCCCAACGCCCGATGCCGTTGACCACCATCCGGCCAGATCCGCTGAATCCCCATCTCCACGGCAAACACAATGGCCACCAGGCTGAGAAACCCAAGATAGACCTCCAGCTTGCGCATGGAAAACCCGGCCGACATCACCCGGGTCCCAAAGAGGACGATCACCACCGTGAGGAGGAGCGCAAAGATCAGCCCGACTTTCTTCCAGGAGGTCATCAGCAGCGAGGGGCTCAGCACACGGCTGCCGCCGATGAATTGTTGAGATCGAAACCCCAACACAATCATATACACGGCCATGACCAGCCCGATGATGACCAGAATGATGTGGATGGTCAGCACAGGGATAAAGACATAGTCGTACAGGGCTTGCGACCCGCCGAACCCTTCCTTCCCTTCAAACGCCAGCACGCCTAATTGTCGAAACAGATAGTAGGCGGTAAAAAACCCCACCATCGTGATCATCCCGCCCAGCATCAACCAATGATGAGGATGCCCGCGATGCTGCTTGGCCTGAAGCCACCCCACGATGAAGAGGCCGGTAAACAGCGTCGCCATCAACTGGCTGAGATCGGCGCCCATGGTGGCGTGGGTTCCGAAGAATCCCGGCTGTCGAAGGAATTCAAACATGGTCAACTTTAGCCGGCGCTCGGCTTAACTCCTTGCACCACAGCCGTCCGCTCAATTTCCTCAACCGACACATAGCCCCCGTCATGCATCCATTGCATGGCCTCGGCAGTGCGATAACAGGCACCCTGCTCCGTATTGACGAGGATATGAACGGCAAATGCTGCCGTCCAAGCCGGGCTTGTGCCCGACGCATCGAGGAACCGATCCTTAATGATCAAGCGACCGCCGGGGGCGAGATGATGGTGAATCTTCTTGACCAACGCGGCATTGGTTGCAAGATCCTGATAGTGGAGGATGTCCGACATCAGCACGACGTCATACGGGCCACCGAGGGCATCACGGTTGAAGTCACCGGCTTTTAAGGCAATTCGCCCCTCAAGTCCTGCGTCTTTTATGGTTCGTTCAGTCAACGGAAGGGTCGTGGCGAGATCAAATACGGTTGCTGAGAGGGCCGGATACACCTGACAAAAGGCGATCGCATTAGTACCGGCGCCACCTCCGAGATCCAGCATGGTCTTCGCCTCGCCAAGCGCGAGTCGCCTTGCCAGGTCCGGCCCGCTTTGCTGGCCGATCCGGTGCAGGACGGACAGCACATTGGCGCCCAGTGCCGGATCCGTCTCAAACACATGCTGGGTGACTGGAGATCGACCGGTTTTGATGGCCTCTTCCAACTTGCCCCAATTCCCCCACTCCGCATCGTGGAGAAGAAGCAAATGGCCGACATATTGAGGTCCATGCTTCACGAGATGGGTCGTGGCCACTGCGGTATTGGCATACACGGCTCCGGTTTTCGTCAACAACCGGATGGCCACCAACGCGTTGAGGAGTAACTCCAGTGCTCGAGCATCAGTGCCGAGTTTTTGAGCCGCATCCGCAGCAGAACGACCCTGACTATCTAGCAGGGAAAACACATCTAACTTCACGGCAGTTAACAGGATTTTGGTCTCCCAGTAATAGCCCAGCTGGAAGACTTCGGCGAGAGACAATTCGCGAGGCACAGATCCCCCACTTAGTTAGGATTGCACTGAAGTTGATCATCTTACCCAGTTCAGAAAGGGAAACGCAAGGTAAGCAACGGACGGAAAGAAGTCTGAAAATCGAGTGTTCATGCGGGTTGTGCGGGATAACGCGGAGAGACGACGGACATTCAAAATTGCTGTGACCAACTGCAGTTCTTTGCCGGAAGCCTACGCTCAATACAAACAAAAAGGGCAGTGGTTCGATGTGAACCACTGCCCTTTCGTCAGCGGACTTTTCCGCTAATGAGGAAGAACTACTTGATTTCAGCCTTCAAGTTGGCCGTTCCGCCCTCGGCTACTTCGATCTCGAATTCGTTCAGCTTGCCCTTGCCGACGAACGGATGCCAAACCACCACTTTGTGCTTCCCGGCAGGCACGCCAGGGATCTCGAACGAACCATCATCCTTCACCACCGCGTGGTACGGATTCCACACCGGCAAGAAGAACGACTGCATGAATTCATGCTGGTCGCACTGCAAACGATAGAAGCCCTGCTTTTCGGCGCCGCCACGGAAGGTCACCGGCTTCTCCAACTTGTCGCCCTTCTTCGCCAGACCGATGTTGAAACCGGTGGCGGAGCTGGAACCCTTCACGACGAAGCTGTGCGGATTGTGGAGCACGCCCAAGACGGACTTGGGATCATCAGGATCGGCATCCTTGTTCTCAGCGCGGAAGTTCTTATTGTTCACCACGACGCCGCTAAACGGCAAGAATTCGCAGAATTCCGCGGTGACGTCCGTACCCTTGAAACCATCCTGGAACGCCTGATCTTCGATATCAACCACGGACACGACCGCACCCTTCAAACCACCGTCCTTGGCCACTTCAATGGTCTTGAGGAAGCGCTTATCGCCATCCATGAGGCTCTTGTTCGGGTTCTTCGGGCAAAACTTCGGGTTCGGGAACTTGGCGAAGGAAAATTCCTTCTGCTCTGCCTTCCCGGAATAGGTCACTTTCCCGGCGATCGTACCTCCGGCAAACGCGGTGAGGGGCGCAGCCAAAAATGCCGCGGCCGCAACGCCGAATACTGCTTTCATCGCACCCTTCTTCATGTCACTGCCTCCTTGTAATGAACATTAACCGGCCAACTACTTCGTCACCACTCAACCACAAGGGCTGGTGACCAATGCCCCTTGTTGGATCGTTCTCCGCTCATGACGCAGTCATAGATTGACTGCGTTTAGGCCTCTGAACATTTCTCTATACTGGAATCTCACTCGCACTGTCAACTTCTAATCCCCCCTTCCAGATCCCTTATGATTTCGCATGATTGGGAGAGGACTTCGAGTGACCAATGATGCGTGCAATCGACCCACCCACCGTGGCTCGCACGGCATCATCCTCGTCATGTAACGCGGCCTTCAACATCGGCAAGACTTCCGCCCCTCCGATTTGCCCGAGGGCGCGGGCGGCAGCGATACGTGGTCGGGGGATGGAATCTTTCAATAGTCCGGCAAGGAACTCGATCGCAGCTTGCGTATTGGCTCCATGCGCTCGCCCAGCCGCCTTCCCTGATGCGGACCGCGTGCCCGGATCATTGTTTTGTGCCAGTTCATACAGTGCCTGGGCGACAGACTCAAAGGGCTCCCCCACCCGCAACAGCGCCGAGACGACGGCAGCCTTGACGACCGGATTGGGATCAGCCAAGGACTTTCGCAGCGCCACCAGCGACTCCTTGACTCCCAATTCACCCAAACTGATCGCCGCTGAAGTTTTGACTGCTGGAATCTTGTCGTCGAGAGCCTTTTCCAACGCGGGAATTCCCTGCACCTTGCCGAGGTCCCCCAATGCCGAGGCGGCAGCTCCTCGCACGGAAGGCTGAGTGTTGGTCATCGCCTCCAGGAGAATCGGGAGTCCCCGCGCATCTTTCAAATCCCCCACCATTCTCAAGGCCGTGGCCCGCTCTTCGGGATTCGGTGCTCCGGCTGCCTTTTGTATCGCCTCCCACATCGCCGTCTGGCCAGTGTGATACAGAGCCCCGGCCGCTGCGAGACGCACCGCCGGCTGTTCGTCTTTCAAGGCCTTTTCGAGGAGCGGAATCACGGAGCGATCACCGCTTTTTCCCAACACTTTGATGACCGTCGCCTTCACCAACCCGGCTTGGTCCTCCAGCGCATTGCGCAAGCGTGGCGACTGCCGACCCGCATCAAGTTTGCCCAAGGCCTCGGCGGCGAGAGCGCGCACCAGGCCGGAACCATCACTTAATCCATCCTCCAGCGCAGGGATTGTTTCGGCGGAATCGACATCCTTCAGCGCCGTATAGGCAGCACCGCGCATTTGCTCGCGCATATCTTTCACGAGGACATAGATGAACCCGAGCGCCACATCCTTCAGGAGCGGGCGATCCTCTTGCTTCAATTCCTGTTCATACCGTTCGTATTCAGCCAATGCGTCTTTGGGCTTCCCGAGAAAAATCAGCGACCGGACTTTCAGCCGCCGAATCTCCGCCGGAGCGCCTTTCTCTTTGGTCACTTGCTCGATAAGGTCCAACGCTTCCTGATATTGCTTCTTGTCGAAGGCGGCCTGCGCGTCCTTCAAGGAAGCCGCACTGGCGGGACCCGCCAAAGGACCGAACAGCGGTCCCAACACCATGGCTGCGGCCAAGCACACGTTGACGGTCCTGATCCAGCGGCTGTTATTCTGCGATACCATGAAACCCCTTCCTGATCGTGCCACTCACGCTTATCCCCGTTCTTGTGCGTTCGATTGTGGAACCCAGCGTTGATATCCGGTGGGCTCTTCAAAATAATAGTCCGGTTGAGCAGAAAGCCGAAAGCGGAGATATTCGATCGCCCAATCTCGATCCTGGCTCACTAATTTCAAAACGACGCCCGTCTCCACATCGACCCATTCATAGAACCGCTCGTTGCGGCCATTATAGTCCACCCGAACTTCGTACAATCTGGTCGCTCGCCCGATGGTGGTGGCATCGCCAATCAACGTCCGGGTCTGTTCTCCCGGCAGAGGTGGCTGAATCGGCAGGATTTCTTCGGGTTTGATAGGAACCGAGAGAATTTGCCGGCGTTGGGCCAGCAGAAACCACGACTCACGTTTATCCAATCGAAGAATTTCTATGCTGGAATAACCCAGTTCGGTCTTGACCGCATATTTGTACTCCAACCGAATGCGATCACTCTTGGCAAACACCTGGGCTTCGAACCGGCGACCCTCCACTCGCTTGACGAGTGACGCGGAGAACTCAATAGCCGGTGTGACTTGTGGCCCGGTGGACTCCCCGCCGGAAACAGGCAGGCTCGACAGCAGGCAGAGGCTTATGGAGAGGCACCCTCTCGCAAACCATTGCCGAACGCCGGCCCAGCCGTGATTAGTGCTGATGCTCCACCAACGGCTGAATCTCCACGGGATGTCCGAGGGATTCAAGCCCAAACCGGGGATTGTCCATCACCCGGTACGCTGTGCGTGTGCCTTTTGGAGCCGGGAGCGCGACTTTTTCGGTCGTTGCTCCATCCGGAAGGATCGTAATAGTCCGCGTCACTCCAGGCCCTGATTGCGGGTGCCAGACCACCATTTGATACGTGCCCGGCGGGATATTTTCGATCTTAAAGGCTCCCTGGTCGTCCGTCACCGCATAGTAGGGGTTATTAACGGCCATAGCCCAACTTTCCATATAGGCGTGAAACCCGCACTGCATGTAGAACGTCCGCCGCCCCTTATTTAAATAGACGGGCCCGACCAGCGACTTGCCGGGAGCGTGATCGTGTACCGCGTGCATATTCCCGCGCTGATGCTGGTGATTGAGGATCAACGGGGTATTGAACAGAACCCGCGCGCCCGCCTCCGGCGAGGTTTCATACCCCTGAATGTCGTGCATCACGGGGTCCATATTCACCACTTCCACCGCGTGCCCATTCCGAACGATGGTCACCCATGGCTGGAACATGCAATCGCGTGCTTCGATCAACGGCACCGACATGTCAAAGGCTTTCCCCGTTTCCACACCTTCGAGCGTGACAATCGCGTTTTTTAACCCGCCCTCCTGGGAGACGATAAAATCGCGCAGCAAGCGCCATCCACTTCCATTTGAAATCCGCCCGCAGTACGTCGGGTCGGGGAACGTGATGAGATTGAAGGCCTTGGGGGCTGGAATCCCTCCGGACAGCGTCACGGTCCCATCTAGGGTGCCGCCGTGTTGCACGTCGATCACCTCATAGGCCCCAACAGGCGACACCACCAGCCCCACCCACATTAAGACAGCCGCTGCGAAGGAATGACTCCTCTGAACTCGATTCAGCATCATGACCTTCCTTGTCTGCGATTCACGCGCTGCTAGGGGAACTGCCGCTCTAACGTCGGACGGATATCCACAACCTTACCAAGGGATTCCGGTCCGTAATGCGGATTGTGCTCAATCTCGTGGACGCTGCGCCGCCCTTTCGGGGCCTCGAACGCGAAATCGACCGTGGACATTCCCTTCTCCGTGACCGTGACTTTCTTCTGCAACATGGTTCCTAAGGCCGGATGCCAGGCCATGAGAGTGTATTCGCCAGGCGGCACATCGGTCAGCGTAAACGTGCCGCCATCACTCGTCAGGGTGTAGTACGGATTGTCGACGGCCATGCCCCAACTTTCCATATAGGCATGAAACCCGCACTGCATCACGAAAATCCGCCGGCCCTTGGTCATATGGATGGCTTCCTTGACCGGCTCACCTGCCAAGTGCTCATGGCTTTCGGCGGTGACGAATCGCTGATGGTGGGGGTTCATCGGCAGTGGCGTATTGAACAACACGCGCGGCCCCAGTTGCGAAGTTTCATAGGCCTGAATGTCGTGCATCACGGGGTCCATGTTCATCACCACGACATCGGACCCGTTTCTCACAACCGTGACAAACGGCAGAAACCGACAGTCCCGCGCTTCAATCGTGAGCGGTTGGAAATTAAACGGCTTTCCCTTCGTAGCATCCGTCAAGAGAACCACCACGTCATTCAAACCGCTTCCAGAGGTCATTGAAAACTCATCAAGAATTCTCCAACCCGTCCCGGTGGAAATACGACCACAGTACACGGGATCTGGAAATGTAATCAGGTTATATCCTTTCGGGGTCGGCTTGCCCCCCGTCATCGTGACCATACCGGTGATAGTGCCGCCATCGGTAACAGCGATTTCCTCATAAGCCCATGATGAGGCGCAGAAAACATTCAGTGCAGCAAACAAAGCAAGTCCGGCCGTTCGCATGTATGAATCCTCCAACGTTGAGCGGTTGGTCAGAGTCTCGGTAGACGAAATGTCACACTCTGAGCTGATCATACACAATCCCTGTCTCATAACAAAAGGGGGGAAGCCCTCTTGGGCTTCCCCCCTTTCTCACCTCGCGTGAGATGTACCCAGCTTACTTCGACGCGACAGGTATCGCGTGCGCAGCAGGCTGCTCGACTTCGGCACTCTTCGCCCCGGCGCCAGCGCCAGTCAAGGGCAACAGCCTGGTATCACCGGACGGCAACACCCGCACGTAACCCCACTGGCCGGACTGCGAGTACGGCAACCGCTGGTTGCTATACACATAGTCTCCCGGCATCCGATACATTCCACCAGCCGAGGGCAGGAATGCATCGATCGTCTCGGAGCCTGAGAACTCGACGACACTGATCAAGTCAGCGCCACGCATGAACGGCTCGATCGGCCACTCATGCTTTTCGACGCTGAACATGCCATTCTGCTCGTTGCTCACACCCAGCACATGGATGCGCACTGGATCACCAGCATGCGCTTCGATGAGCGGGGTCGCAGGATCTTCCGGCTTATCCGCCTTGCACGGCTGGAAGACCTTGCCGAGCGAACACCCCTGCTCTTCACGGAACTTGTACGGTTCCGACCGGTAATTGACGCCGGTCAAACCCGCCACGTTCTGCACATAGGGCATGAAGCTCGTGCCGATGATGTTGTCTTCGTCCTGGAAGAACAACGCCACGTCACGATAATTCGCCCGTGTTTCATTACCCGGCACCGAATGGTCAATGATGACATCGGCCGCCCAGGCATTCTTATTCGACAGATCCGCGCCGGTCTTGGGATCACGATACTTCGATCCCTTGGGGCCGACCACGACGGCACCGAACAACCCGTTCCGAGGATTGGTCATCACGTTGCCCCAATCCCACACCAACGAGGTCGTCTCGCCGTTAAATGGATCTGCATAGTACGTGTAGTCACGCTCGCCTCCCGGGGCCACAGTCTGGTCGCCCGGATTGTTCCCCACGTTCGCGCCCATGGAATCCTTCGGATCGAAGGCCAGGCCGATTGCAGAGAAGGAGGCTTTGCTGTCCTTCATCTTGTTCTTCAAATGCACTTTGACGCAATCGCCGCTGTTCACACGCAGCGTCAGCGGCATTGGATGCGCGCCGGCGGCGACCTTCGCGGTGTCCTCCTCCAATGCGTAGATCTTGGCTTCGGCATTGGTCATGAGAATCCGGCGTTCAAAGTCCACTTCGATGGATTCCGGTGCCTTGGCATTGAACTTCATGCCGGCATAGTCCATCGCGACCACATTGAACTGCTTCACAGGAGCATCAGCCGGGCAGACCGGCAACGGCTTCGGAATTTCGCCCTTGATGGAGAAGCCCGCGGGCAACTTCTTCAAATCTCCCTGTTCCTTGTCCAGAACCCGGATGATTCCCCAACCGCCTTCGGAGAACTTCGAAGACCGGCCGTTGAAATGGATGTAGTCACCAGCCTGATGCCGGGATCCACCCGCTTCCGGAACCACGAGGTCATACCGCTCTGCGATACCGATATGAATCGAGTTCTTCCGGTTCGCATCCGAAGCATACCGCTCAGTCCAGAACGTGTGGCCGGACAGGGTCCAGACCATCGACTCGTTCATGAGGGTGTGCAACAGACGGAACACCATCGTGTCACCGACATACGCACGCAAGGTGGGCGTATAGGGATCGCCGTGCACCTGGCTGCTGAAAATCTGTGACGCATCAGGATTGGTCGCCAATCGCTGGGCGACCGGCGCCGCCCGGAAGTTCAGGCCGCTGCCAGTGGTGTGCGTACCACCATTCAAGAACGGCATCGGCGTCATATAGATCTTCTCAGGCATCATGAAGGAGACGGTCTTTCCTGCCTCGAGCGCCACTTCAATCGGCTGCCCGGGAGGATTGCCCGCCGTCACGATGTTGACGGTATGCGGCACGGTGTCGTGCACTTGCACCATCAATTCACGGAAGCTGTTGTTCACGCCATGACCAACCGGTTCATTCGTGTGAATGTCCGCGATCGGTCCGCTACGAATCAACTTACCGGTCTTCGGGTCATGATAGGTAGATCCGACCGGCTCGGCGATGAAGGTGCCGAAGCCGCCGTGCGGCCAGGTGGTCGCACCGAACGCGTGGTCGTGCCAGAACACGGTTCCCACGTCCGCATCGACCCAGAACCGCTGACGCACGAACTCGACCGTGACGATGTCATTGGCCGGGTGATCGTTCTTCAGCCCTTTGGCCAACGTAATCGTATTGCCGTTGATGGCCTTGATACGAGAGATTTCATTGCCCTTCACATTGTCGGCACCCACGAGAAGCAGGGTCCCGACATGGAATTGCTTCGCATTCTTCACGGTAATCGTGTTCGCGCCCTTTTTAGCGGCGGCGGTGACGACCGTGTTCATCGGAGCCGGCAACCCTTTGGCATTCTTCTTTTCCAGCATCGTAAACGGACGCACCGACTGTTCGTATGAGAAGCCGGTGATGACGCCGTCTGACGCCTGGTTGTCGAATTGCAGGAAATGCCAGTGGGTGTTGATCTTCGACGACTGGAAGTTCGTGTAGTCGTCGTCATCCCACTCGCTGGTCAAGGTCCAGTCTACGCAATCGTAGATGTTGCCGCGAACGACCAGCGGGTACTTCAAATCGTCATTCTTCCGGATCTCAGCTTCCTCTTCATGCAAGACATAGATCAAGCCGTTCGGATCGACGACCGGCGGCTCTTTTCCCGTCTTCTTGGCGATGGTGATCGGGAGCTTGATGAAGTGGACATTGTAGTGCTTCCGTCCGGCATTCTCCGGGCAGAGGCTCCAGTTGCCGTTCTCGCCCGGCAACGCCTGGTCAACACTCTCCTCACCGTTGGCGTCACGGCGGATCATCTCCAACCAGGGCGCGCCCACGTGATTCGGAGAGAACATGACCCGTCGGCCGAAGTGCGGCGTCAGGTGAGGCCACGCCACTTTGCCGGTCAGCGGCTCGAACGTGATCGGATGCCGCTTGCCCGGGTGAGTCGACTTATACTTCGGATTATCAATGGCGCTTTCCGGTTCACTCAATGCACGGGTGCCTTCCCAGGCCCAATCCAACACCGTGGCATCGTAGGAAACGGTTTGCCCCTTTTCGTCATTCTTGTGTCCCGGCTTGCCCATCGTCGGGAGCTGCATTTCAACCCAATCCTTGATCGTCACGACGGCCGGATTGGACTTCCAATCACTCTTGCCCTTCTCAACGATCTTGAAGGACTTGCCGAACCAATCCACCGTCTGACCGACTAACTTGTCCGACGTGATCGGCCCCTTGATGCGACCTTTCCGATCGGGCAACTCAAGCAGATCCGGCATGACGTCATTGCGCATGTCACCCTGCTGCAGGGTGTTGTAGACCCGCCAATATCCCCACATCCCCGCCACATAATGGTGAGCCACATGGCAATGGAAGAGGAAATCGCCGGCCAACTGCTGGCACAGGCCCGAGCCGCACTCCGTCTCGAGGTCCAGAGCTTCTGACGGCCCGATGACTTCGACGTCGACACGATCCGTTTTGGCACGGATCACCGGATACTTGACCGGTCCGTTTCCGGCGGTCGTCCACAGATTCATGTCATCGATGGCACGCGGGCTGCGCGGCCACCGGATGGTGCCGCCATGCGGATGGTGACTATGAAAGACTTCCGATCCGCCATGCACGAGGCGGAACTTGGCCGGATCGCCCATGTAGGAGCGCGGAATCGTAGGAGATGGGTCACCGAAGGTGTACGAGCTGTACCCCATCGACTCGTCCTCGAAGCCGAAGTACTCGTGCTGCACATGCATGTTATTGATGCCGAATGGCTCGCTGCGATAGTTGATCGCACGACCACCCGGACGGTAGGCGTCGGTCAGCGGGTCACGCTGAGGAAGAAAGTCGCCCTTCTTATTGACGGGGCGGAAGGCCTCGTCGCCGACCTCGTGGTAGTAGAGGACGAATTCACGGAAGTCCGGACCGGTTCCGTTCTTGATCATGACCTGCCAACCGCTCGAAGCCGGCATGGCCGCCCCGCTCCCCAGCGCTTCGAGGTACTCGGAGCCGCGGGGTTCGACGACGAACGACCCGAAGAGACCCATGACGGTCAATTCGCGGTCATTGGCAAAGGTGTGGAACTGCCGGACACCTTCCTGCGTGCTCGGGTGAATGTACCACTCGAACTCGCCGCTCTTGTCCTTCTGAACAATGCTGTCGGAGTTCGTGGTGGCAGCGGCAGCACCGGTCGCACTCACCACCATGCTGGAGCCATGGATGTGAAGGCTGACGTCTTCGCCGCCTTCCAACTTATTGGTCAGCTTGATCTTGACGCAGTCGCCCTGGTTGCCGCGAATCGTCAGCGGCTGAATCCATTGGGCCTGCACGCCGGGAATCACCGCACCAGGATCAAACCCTTCCTTGTCGCGGGCTTCCCGATTCTTCGTTTCTTCCGCCCGTACCTTGTCGAGGTTTTCATCCAGCGTGTACATGTAACCGGGATAAAAATCGAGCCACTGATTGAGCGTGATCTCGACGTTGATCGCCGACACATTATATTGCCGGACCGGGGCGGTAGCGGGGCACTTCCCGCCATTCGTCATTGCCACTGGCTCGACTCGCGGGTCAGACATCAGGAGCAGATCCTGACCGCCTGCCCCATATTGGTGCATCATGGTCTGGGTATTGAACATACCCGTATTGACCGCTTGCGCCTGCGGATCATTGGTCAAATGCTCCATGACCCGCTGGTGCTGCTGTTCGACCATCGCAGACCGCTCCGGCTTTCCAGCCATGGCATCTTCGACGATCGTTTGTCCTTTCAACTTCTCCGCCCATGACGGGAGTTGATGGGACATTGCTGTTTGTTGAGGCACCGCATGATCCGCGTGCAGCTGATTTTCAGCCGACGCGGCTAGCGGCAGACACACAAGCGCACCACCAGCGATAACGCTGAGGGCGCGCGATGTGACGCGAGTGAACCACTGACAATCCATGGACCGGCCTCCTTGGATAGAATTGGATGAAACCTTGATGTTAGATGTTACGAGCGCTTACGAACTAGAACATGACAACCTCGATAAAAGAGCGACTCGTCCTGGTTGTAATCCTGCGGTTTCACGGCCGCAGAGCACTCCCTTTGAAAACAAGTGCCGGAGATTACTGAACTCACCCGTCTCTGTCAACCCCCTTGCCCTGTGGTCAGGCGAAACTCGACGGCCTCATCATGCCTCAACAGCCATTCGGCAGCGTCCTCCGCGCGAGACATCGAGATGGGAATCACCCTCACTGCCCTCCTGCGCGAATCGCCACGCTCCATTGTCTCTCTTCCGCCACTTGAGGCATAATGTCGCATGATCTTGAAACGCTGGCTTGTTGGCCTGCCACTCAAGACGAAGGAAGCCGCTCACGAACGCCTTTCTAAGCGACTCGCCCTAGCCGTCTTTTCCTCCGACGCCCTCTCCTCGGTGGCCTACGCCACGGAGGAGATTCTGCTCGTCCTCACCCTGGCCGGGACGGCCATGGTCGGCTACTCCATCCCGCTCAGCCTCTCGATCATCGGCCTGCTCGTCATTCTGACCATGTCCTATCGCCAGATCATCTTTGAATATCCGGAGGGCGGCGGAGCCTATATCGTCGGCAAGTCCAATCTCGGGGAATGGCCCGGCCTGGTTGCAGCAGCCGCGCTGATGATCGACTATGTGCTGACGGTCGCGGTCAGCGTCGCAGCCGGTATCGCGGCGCTCACCTCAGCCTTCCCGGACCTGCTCGCCCATAGAGAAGCCCTCTGCATCGCGGCTATTCTTCTTGTCACGGTCGTCAACCTGCGCGGCGTCCGTGAATCGGGGCAGTTTTTCGCCGTCCCCACGTACATTTTTATCGGCACACTTGCGGCCATGCTTGGCGTAGGCGCCGTTCAAATCCTGCTGGGCCACGCGACCAGGATCGAACCGTTGCCGAGCCTGGCTCCCACGGAACCGCTGACGCTCTTTCTGCTCCTCCGCGCTTTTTCATCCGGCTGTACGGCGCTGACAGGCGTCGAAGTGATTTCGAACGGCGTGTCCGCGTTTAAGAAACCTGAGCCTAAAAACGCCGCCTTCACCATGATCGGCATGGCGGTGATCCTTGGAGCCCTCTTCATCGGCATCAGCGCCATGGCCTACTATTTCGGCATCGTGCCGAAAAGCGATGAGACCGTCGTCTCTCAAATCGCACGGGCCACCTTCGGGACCGGCCTGCTGTATTTCCTCGTGCAGGCCTCGACCATGACCATTTTGATCCTGGCGGCGAACAGCAGCTTCAACGGATTTCCCCGGCTGGCCTCGATCCTGGCTCGCGACAGCTACATGCCGCATCAAATGTCCATGATGGGCGATCGACTGGTCTTCTCCAACGGCGTGATCATTCTGGGCGTGTTTTCCTGCCTGCTCATCATTCTTTTCAATGGCGACACCCACGCGCTCATTCCGCTGTACGCCGTCGGCGTCTTCCTCTCCTTCACGATCTCGCAGGCCGGAATGGTGAAACGCTGGCTCGTCAAGAAGGGACCACACTGGGAAAAGAAACTCCTGGTCAACGGAATCGGCGCGGTCACCACCGCCATTGCCACCGTGATTATCGCCAGCACCAAGTTCGCTCACGGCGCATGGATCGTCATCGTGCTCATTCCGATGCTGATTATGTTTTTCCGTGCGATTCGCTCCCACTACAAAGCCGTCTCGGAACAAGTCGCGCTGTCACGGGGGCACCGCCCTCCTATGCCGCGGCGCAATATCGTGGTGTTACCGATCGGCGGCGTCAATCGCGCGGTCATTCGCGCGGTGGACTATGCGCGGAGTCGCTCGGGAGATATTCGGGCCGTCTTGGTCGATGTTGATCCGGAAGAGACCGCCCGGGTGGAAATTCAATGGGCCCAGTGGGGTTGCGGAGTTCCGTTGACCGTGCTGCCGTCTCCCTATCGATCCGTCTTGAGTTCTCTGCTGGACTACCTCGAGCAAGTGCTGCAGAAGGACCAGGAATGTTGGGTCACCGTGGTGATTCCGGAAATTCTTCCTGCGCGATGGTGGCAAAATATTCTGCACAATCAACGGGCCTTCATGCTGAAAGGGGCCTTGTTGTTTAAAGATCGCGTCATTCTGACCGACGTGCCATATCACCTGACGAGGTGAGCATGCGAAGAACACTATTCAGTGAATACCGTGAGAGTTGGAACGCAGGCGTTTACCTCCTGATCGTCGCCGCCGTGCTTGGCGCGCATTCCGACCCGGGGCTGGCATTTACGATTGTGGCTCCCCAAAACGGCGCCACATTGACCTCCGGCCAGCCAACCACTGCTGAGGTCGAAGCCGGCCGTGAGGCGGGCCTCGTCGAAGTGCGATACTACTGGTATTCCGAACAGACGGAATCTCTCGTGGAGCAAGCCGACGAGCGCGCGGGAAAGGGCTCTCAGGACAACATCTCGACCGAAAAGTATTGGCAGAAAGACAGCATCACCGGCGCGCCGGTTGTCGCGCTGCCGGCACTGACGTCAACGGTAGACCGGATCCCGCCGT
>WBZX01000577.1_pt1 | contig 32510 bp, 23 predicted proteins | sample 5204211 | NCBI WGS metagenome assembly WBZX01 (sample SAMN12344362, study PRJNA552823) | activated sludge metagenome | biome: Activated sludge suspended growth; feature: Nitrification reactor; material: Wastewater; isolation source: activated sludge from nitrification reactor of wastewater...
CGACGCCCGCGTCGGGCACCCCGGCGTCGATGGCTGACGCGCCCGGCACGAGGTGGAGGTCGCCGGCCGCGGCGTCGACGAACTGCGAGGTCGCGGCCTGCTCGAGGTTGCCGTCGAGGGTCGCCGTGCCACCGTCCCGCATGGTGATCGAGTGGCTCACGAGGTTGTTCACGATTTGCGCGCTGGTGTTGCCGAAGCGGTACTCCATGCTCACGAACGGCTGCTGCAGCGCGACCACGGTGTTGTGCACGACCGTGGCGCCACAGGCCTGCTCGAGCGCGACCCCGGAGTCCATGCCGAACTGCGACGCGAACAACGACGGCGAGGCACCGACGATCATGTTGTTGCGCACGACGCCGCCGTAGTGCCCGACGAACCCCTGCACGCCAGGACAGGGGTCGTCGCCGTAGTCGCGGCTGGTGCCGTTGCCGTTCTCGCCGAGCCCGAAGCCGACCCCGCGGGCGCAGTCGATGATGAGGTTGCGCTCGACGACGGTGTCGCGGCCCGAGTTCCACACGTGCACGGCGTGCTCCGAGAGGCCGGCCTCGCACCAGAAGCCGCGGATGGTGTTGTCGCGCACGACCCAGCCGCGCGCGAGGTGGGCATCGATGCCGCCGGTGTAGCAGTCGGTGACATGGGTCCGACCTTCATCGGTCATCTCGATGCTCGAGCACGCGACCTCACCGTCGTCGGCATAGAAGCCGTTGCTGGCATTGATCTTGATGGCCTGCTGACCGGGGTCGATCACGTGCACCCGGTAGATCACGGTGCCCTGCGTGTTCGAGTCGGCGCCACCGGTGACGTGGATGGGGTGATTGATGGCGCGGCGGATCGTGACCTCGGCAATGGTGATATCGTCGGCGACGATCGAGAACACCTCGCCGATGCCGTAGCCCCCGTCGATGATCACGGCGTCGGGATCGCCACTGGCGGAGCGCAGCGTCACGCCATCGGCCGCGAACACGATGTAGCTGGCGCCGCTGACGTCGTAGGTCCCGTCGGCGAGCACGAGGGTGGTCCCCGCAGGCGCCGCGGCGATCGCAGACGCGAGGTCCTCGGACGGTGACACCATCACGACGGCGCCCTCCGGAGCCGGCAGCGGCGCGCAATCGGTCGAGGGATCGGGATCGGGATCACCCGTGGGGTCTCCGGTGCTGCCGTCGCTGTCGCTCGCGCTGCTGGCCGAGCTCCCGCCAGTGGCATCGTCGCCGGTGGCACTGAAGCTGGCGCCGCTGCCCACCGTCGCGCTCGATGCCGACGACGAGCCGCTGACCCCCTGCGATGCGCCGCCGTCGGCATCGCTCGCATCGGCATCGTCCGCGCTACCACCGTGGCAGGCCGGCGTGGCGAGCACCGAGGCGAGCAAGGCGACGCGCGAGCGTGTTGGCATCATCGCGCCACGGTAGCCGGCGGCGGCGTCTGGGCACCATCGGCAGTTCTTCCGATTCGTGCCGCCGACGACTCGCCGCGTCGCAGCCACCCGTCCGCGATCTGCACCCACGGGTAGTTGGGATGGGCGGCGGCCGCGAGCAGGTCACGCGCGCGACGGACGGTCGCGATCGACTCGGCGGTCCGTCCGTGCGCGATCGCTCGCACGATCTCGGCCGCCTGCGACTCGCCGTGCTGGATGATCCGCGTGGCGAAGATCGTCGACCACTTCAGCTGTTCGATCGCGTCGCCACGCTCGAACGCTGCGATGGTTGCGACCCCGGCGAGCTCGATCGTGCCGAAGTCGGCGACGGCGGTGGTCTGTGCGGTATCGAACGCCGCAAGCGCCCCGGCGGGATCATGGGTGAGCAACAGCGCGGTGCCGCGAAGGATCTGCAGCTTCGTCCAGCGAGGATTGGTGGCCGGATCGCCCAGCGCTCGGTCGCCGATCGCGAGCGCGGCGAGCGGCTGCGCGGCGTGGAGTTCGACCTGCATCGCCACGATCGCGATGTCGGCGGCGGCCACCGCTGCCCGCGGGTCGGCGCGGGCCTCGTCGAGCACCTCGCGCGCTTCGGTGATCCGCCCCAGCGCTGCCGCGACGGCGACGTAGTGCAGCCGCGCCGACATGGCCAACGACCCGGTCATGCCAGCGGCGCGGATGCGGGCGAGGGCGTCGGCGGCGAACTGCAGGGCCAACACTCGATCCTCGCGCCGTGACGCGACCATCGAGCGATACACCACCGCCCGAATCGCGTCGACGTGGGAGCGCCCCACCGCTGCGTCGTAGGCCTCGCTGGTCTCGGCGGCCACGCGCTCGGCCTCGTCGAGGCGTCCCAGCACGAGCAAGGGGTTCACCCGGTTCATGCGGGCCCCCACAGCCTGGCGCTCCATGTCGGGCCACCCGCGGTACGCCACCTCGGCCCGCTCGCAGCTGGCGAGCGCTGCCTCGAGCTGGCCCACATCGCAGAGCAGCAGGCAGGTGTTGTTGTGGATGTCGCCGACCAGGTTGGGTGGATCTCCGATCCGATGCAGCAGGCCCAAGGCGATCCCACTCCAGCGCCGCACCTCGCCCAAGCGCGCGCCATTGCGCTCCTGCATCAACAACAGCGCACGATTGATGGCGCGAACGCTCCAGCCGTCCTCGCCCAGCTGCAACGCGCGCGCGATGACGTCGTCGAGCAGCGCGTCGGCCTCGGTGAAGCGGCCGAGCGTCCCCAGCAGCGCGATGTACTCGAGATCGGCGCGCAGCTCGAGCGGCGCGAACCCGGTGTCGTGCGCCGCGCGACGCAGCTCGGTGAGAGCGTCGAGGCTGGCGCTCGCCTCCTGCATGCGCCGCACCATGCCCGCGTGCACCAGCTGCTCGTCGAGCACTGCGACCTCGCGGGCGAGCTCCGGGTCCTCGGGAACGCGCATGGCGACGCCGGGGTAGTCGCCGGCGCACTCGTCGAGGTCGGGCAGCGCGGCGAGTAGCGCGTCGAGACGCGTCAGCTCCACACCATCGCGCGCGAGCAGCTCGATGAGTCCCCGCGCAGCGGCGTAGCGATTGTCGAGGCACGACGCGCGGTCGCGGGCAAGGTGGTCGTCCGCGGCCGCGCCCTCGGGCACACAGGTCGCATCGTGCAGCTCGGCCCAGCGCGCGAGGTAGCGATCGAGCGCGCCGCGGAGGTAGTCGTTGCGCTCGGCGAGCCACGCCGCACCGGCGTCCTGCGAGACGACGAGCTGGGCCGCGCGCACGTGCGCCGGCCACACCGCCTCGATCGCCTCGGCCCCCGGGACACAGCGACCCGCCGGCGTCGAGCCGCGGTAGGCGAGACCGCCGAGCGTCGCCGCGAGCGCGGCGGTGCCCACCACCGCGGGGCGCCCCGGCCACCGTGGCCGCACGGCGCCGCGCAACGCCGCCACCAGGCTCCGCATCGAGGGGAAGCGGTCGGCGCCCGCCGGTGACAACCCGCGCAGCAGGATCGCACGCAGCCGCCTCGGGATCGCATCGACGCGCGCACGATCCGGGACGCCGCCCGTGATCGCGGCCGCGAGCGCGGCGACCGAGTCGCCACGGAACGGTCGAGCGCCGGCGACCGCCTCGAACAACGCCACGCAGAAGGAGAACTGATCGCTGCGTCCATCGAGCGCGCCGCCGGCGTACTGCTCGGGTGACATGTACGCGGGCGTCCCCGCGTGCGCAGCGATCGAACGCCGCACAGCCGAACCATCGTCGCTACCGCGCGCGATCGCGAGGCCGAAGTCGACCACGACGACGCGGCCGTTGGCGCCCACCAAGACGTTGCTGGGCTTGAAGTCGCGGTGCACCACGCCGGCCTCGTGCGCCGCTGCGAGGCCCTCGGCGGCGGCGATGAAGACCTCCACCAACGCGCGCAGCGAGGGCGAGCGCGCGCGTTGCCAAGCGGCGAGCGTCTCGCCCTCGACGTACTCCATCGCGAGGTAGACGTGATCCTGCCAGACCCCGACGTCGTGCACTGCGACCACGTTGGGATGCTGGATGCGCGCCAGCGACTGCGCCTCGCCGAGCAGCTCCCGCCGTCGCGCGGCGGTGGGGCCGAGCGACTCGTACAGCACCTTGATCGCGACGCGGCGATCGAGATCCGCGTCGTAGGCAACGTGCACCGAGCCCATCGCACCGCGACCGAGCTCGGCGGTCACGAGGAAGCGGCCGATCTCGGTGCCGCGTGCGGGCACGACCACGGCGTCGCGGCGGCGATCGGTGGCCGACACGCGCGAGCCGAGCAGGGTGTCGTCGCGGGAGTCGGTCATCGTGGCCCGGCGACTACGGTACCAAGTTCGTGTGCAGGCGGCCCGGCGTCATCCCGGGGCCCCGCCCGAGGCGGACGGCCACGACAGGCCCTCGCACGCGAAGCGGGTCCCCGCCGGCAGTCGCAGCGCGAAGACCTCGTCGAGCACGACGAGTAGCTCCCCGGGTGTGTCGATGCGGCGGTGCTGCGCGCTGCCGTCACCGGCGCGCACCGTGAGCTCGTGGTTCAGCAGGGTGTGCCGCACACCGTCGACGTCGGCCCGCGCCGCCATCAGGCGGTTCTTGAAGTGGGACTGCGGGTGCGCGCTGGTGAACCAGTTCGCGACCTCGCGATCGATGGGCGGCATCGTCTCGAGGGTGAACTCGCAGACGTCGGCCCAGGCGTCGCCCAGGCGGGCCTGATGGAACCACACGCCGCCCTCCCGCACGATGCGACGGGGCTCGTGGGGCGTGGCCTGTTCGTCCTCGACGTCCAGCCGCAGCGCGCAGGTCGGCGACAGGCCACCGACGCCGACGTCGGCCAACCACGGGTGGCCATCGAGTTCCACGCGCACGAACATGTGCGTGCGCGGCGGGATGAAATCCCGCGGCCGCTGCAGCCGCACGCGCGCGCTCAGGGGTTGCACCGCGAAGCCCAGCGCCTCGAGCACCGCCAGCAGCAGGCCGTTGTGTTCGAAGCAGTAGCCGCCGCGACGGCGATGCACGAGCTTGTCGATCACCGACGGGAGGTCGAGGGCGATCGGACGGCCGAGCAGCACGTCGAGGTTCTCGAACGGGATCGTGCGGGTGTGCGCAGCGATGATGCCGTCGAGGGTGGCGAGCGTCGCGTCGCGCGCACCGGCGTAGCCGATGCGCTGGAAGTACGGCTCGAGCAGGTCGACCATCGCGCGTGACGCTACCCCAATCCGCGGTCGCCGAACCACCGGATCAGCGCCGCGCGCAGGCCGTGGTCACCGCTGTCACCGACCCATGCGACGTGACCGTCGGGGCGAACGAGCACCGCGCCGGGCGCTGCGATCGCGCCGAGGGTCGGCAGCTCCCAGTCGCCGTCGTAGGTGGCCGCGACGCACCGCACGCGGTCGCTCCACGGCCCCGCATCGAGCCCGCCGCGCAGGTCGAGCAGCACGCCACGCGCGTCGTGCAGCAGCGCGAAGACCCGCGTGGGTCCCGTCGACGTCATGATCGCGAGGTCCGGCATGCGCCGCCCGACCAACGGATGCGCGCCGCCGAGATCGTAGGTGATGTCGAGCCCCGCCATCATCGCGCCCATGCGCAGCCGCAGCGCATCGGTCGCGAGCAGCTCGGCCATCGTGCGGCGCAGCGCGGCGGTGCGATCGTCACCGCGCAGCAGGGCCGTCTGCGCGAGGTTGTGCTCGATGACCCGCGCTCCGACCGGGTGTCGCTCGGCGTGGTAGCTGTCGAGCAGGGTCGCGGGCGCGGTACCGGCGACCACCTGCGCGAGCTTCCAGCCCAGGTTCACCGCGTCCTGGACCCCGAGGTTCAAGCCCTGGCCGCCGGTCGGCGAGTGCACGTGGGCCGCGTCGCCGGCGAGCAGCACGCGACCGCTGCGGTACGCGACCGCCTGGCGGGCCGCGTCGCTGAAGCGCGACGACCAGCCGACCTCGTGCAGACCGAAGTCGCTGCCGTAGACCGAGACCAGCGCCGCGCGCAGCTCCTCGATGCTCGGCGCGTCGCCGTGCCGCAGCTCGGGCTCGGCGAGGACCATGCGCACGCGGCCGTCGGGGAGCTTGCCGATGGCCTGCACGCCCCGCTCACCGTGGCGGATGCCCGCCGGCGGCTCGTCTCGCGTCGAGCCCTCGGCGATCAAGTAGCTGACGGAGGCGTCGACGCCGGCGAACTCGATGCCCGCGCGCTTGCGGATCACGCTGCGCCCACCGTCGCAGCCGACCAGGAACGCCGCGCGCAACGACGCACCATTCGACAGCCGCACGTCCACGCCCGTCTCGTCCTGCACGAAGTCGGTGACCTCGACCCCGCGCATGATCGCCACGCCGAGCTGCTCGACCCAGGCCAGCAACGTCCGCTCGATGCGTTCCTGCGGCAGTGCGAGCACGTAGCCGTGACGCGTGGGTTGGTCGGCGAGGTCCAGTGGGATCATGGCGTAGCCGGCCGCCTGCGTCGGCTTACCCTCGGCGAGGAATCGATCGACGACCCCACGCTGATCGAGCACCTCGATCGATCGCGCGTGCAGCCCACCGGCGCGCTGGCCGGGCAGCTCCTGGGTCTCGCGCGGCTCGACGAGCACGGCCTTGGCACCCGCCAGTGCCAGCTCCGCCGCCAACATCAGGCCCGTCGGGCCCGCACCTGCGATCACGATGGTTGCGTTCGTCATCGAAGGCGACGCTGCCGCAAGGCCCCGGGCTTGCCGCAATCCCGGGGCTCTGGCATAAATTTGATGCGGCGGGGGCGAAGCCGCATTTACAGCTCGAGGTAAGGCAGCAGCTGTTCGCGGATCGTCGCGAGCACGAGCGCCTCGCCATAGCGCGACTGACAGCTGCACATCGGCGAGTCGTGGGTGATCGCGAGGGTCGTGCTGCCCTCGCCCCAGATCACATCGTACTGGGCGCCGCGCACGTGCATGCCGAGGAGCTGGCCGTCGATCGAGAAGACGGGAGCCCCCGACATGCTCTGGTACACGTCGAGGGTGTCGTAGAACGTCGCGCCGGAGCTGTGTAGATCCGTGATCCACGAGGTCGGCGTCGCGGCATCGACCGAACCCACATGCGACAGTGGATGGCCGAGCGGATGCGCGAGCGCATAGACGAGGGAGCACGACTCGGGCTGCGCTCCGACCTCCGGCAACGGCAGCGGCGCACGATCGGTGATGGGCTCCGAGAGCTCGAACAAGGCCCAGTCGTGGGCCCGCTCGGTGGGTTCGAGCAACGGCGGCCCGCAGGCCACCACCGCAGCGACCTCGACGCGCACCGCCTGACTGGGGTGTGGCCGCTGCTCGTCGTAGTCGAAGAGCATCGTGGTGGGCGGAAGCGGAGCCGATGTGACGCCGTCGTCGGTGCAGTGACCGCTCGGCACGCAGTGACGTGCGGTCAACACGTGCTGCCGATCGACGAGGAAGGCCGTGCAGGGTTCGACGATGGAGGTGTCACCACCGGTCCCCCCTGCGCCGGAGAAGACCGGTCGGGTGTCGCGGAACGGATCATCGAAACCCTCGGCGAGTGCAGCTTCGTCGGGGTGGTCGACCAGGTCGGTCGGCAAGAGCAGACCGATCGCCGCGTTGGCCCCGGCCGCGACCTCGGGCGGTCCGATGAGGTCGAAGTTCAGTGGGCCCGACGCACACCCCGGCGCGTGATCGAGATCGGGGCACGCGAAGGAGTCACGGCTGATGCGCGCCCAATCCTCCTCGGCGTTCGCCCAGTCCAGCGTGCGCGCCGTGTAGAACGCGGTCAGCTCCCAGCAAGTGCTGTCGCGCCAGCGCTTCGCGAGGGCCTCGTCGATCGCGTCGGTCTCGGGACAGCTCGCGGCAACGGCCTCGGGGAGGACCCAGCCACGCGCCTCCAACATCCCTTCCGCCCGCAACATCACGACGGGATCACAGGGTGCGCACGTCGGCGGAGGCGGGCGATCGCAACGGCCACACGCCGCCCCGACGAACGCGCCGACGCCGAGCCCGACCACGTGCCATCGACGTGCCATCGACTGCCCCTAAGGCTTCACCTTGATCGGGAAGACGATCGTCGGGCTACCGTCCCGCGGGATCCAGGGCAGCTCGCACGCTTCACCGAGCACGACGGTGAACGACACCTCGCTCGTGCCACCCCCCGCGGGATCGAGGATGCAGTCCGACGCCATCGGCTCCGCGAGCGCGAAGCCCTCGCGGTGACGCACGGTGACGAGCACCTCGTCCATCTCCGCACCACAGTCGCAGTCCGAGAGATCGACCTCGACCGATTGTCGCATCGCCCCGCTGCTGTCGAGCACCCGCATGCCGTTGCCATCACCGGTGATGTCGAAGCGCGTGGCGGGCCCGAGGCAGCCACACTCGACGCACCGCGGCGAGTCACTCGGGCAACAGGGCGCCGACGCGGCGAGGGCGAACAGTGCAGTGCGAATCGCAATGGACATGATGGACTCGGTGAACGAAGTGCAGGTCGAGCGCGGATCGATCCATCCCCTCGACGAATTTCTCGCGTTGGTCGGGCGTCTCAGGGCGTGCGGGGATCGAGCGGCACGGCGCCGCGCAGGCGCTCGGCCCACTGCTCGAGCGCCGGGTCGGCGGGTGAGCCCTCGGCCGCCTCGGCGGTCACGGGGGAACCCTCGTAGATCCCCCGCAGGCGCTCCTTCGCCCGCCGCAGTCGACTCGCGACGGTGCCCTCGGGCACCTCCAGCACCTCGGCAATCTCGCGGGCGTTGAGCTGCTCCCAGTAGTACAGCTCGAGCACGCTCTGCATGTGGAGTGGCAGCATCCGCAGCGACGCCAGGAGGTGCTCGTCCTCGCGTCGACGCCAGCGCAGCGTCGATGGCCCGGCCCCGAGGTCGGCGACCGAGTGCTCCTCGACATCGACGGGCGCGCGAGCGCGATGACGGTAGTGCTCGCGGACGACGTTGCGGGCCACGCCCAGCACGAAGGACTTCGCGCTGCTGCGCCCCTCGAAGCGCTCGCGTGCCTCGAGCACGCGGCTGAAGGTCAGCTGCGCCAGCTCCTCGACCTCGGCGCCGACCTTGCTCGCCAGGAAGCGACGCACCGGCTCGAACAGGCGCCGGATGAAGGCGTCACCCGCCGCGCGATCCCCCGCCGACCAGCGGTTGAACAGCTCCTCGTCGGTAGGCATGGCGTCATCCACGCTATCATCCGCGCCGGCGCCCGTGCAAACCATGCACGGAATCGCCGGCTCCCCGCACGACACCTGCGACGGCGTGATGGACGACGGTCTCGACGATCAGCTGCGCGCGATAGCAGGGGCACCGGGGGCCGGTGACGACGACGGCATGGTCGATCGCGTGGCCGCGTTCGTACTCGGCACGCCGCCGCCGATGCGAACCATCGATCGCTTCCGGGTCGAGCGCGCGCTCGGCCACGGCGGCATGGGGCGGGTGTACGAGGGCTGGGATCCCCGCCTGCAGCGACGGGTCGCGCTCAAGCTGCTGCGCACCGATCTCGGCACCTTCGCGCGCCGCCGCGAGGTGCTCGAGGCCGAGGCACGGGCGCTCGCGAAGCTGACCGATCGCCACGTCGTGCAGGTCTACGAGATCGGCGAGCACGACGGTGGTCTGTGCGTGGTGATGGAGCTGGTCGACGGCCAATCGCTCGATCGCTGGCAGGCAACCCCGCGAACCCTGCCCGAGCTGCTCGAGGTCTACGTGCAGGCCGCGCGCGGGCTGGCGGCGGCACACCGCGTGGGCCTGGTGCACCGCGACTTCAAGCCCGCCAACGTGTTGGTGCGCGCCGATGGCGAGGTGCGCGTGGCCGACTTCGGGCTCGCGCGGGCCGTCGATCCCGATCGCGACGACATCGTGGTGCCCGAGCCCGGCGACGACGCGCGGCGCAGCGACGCGCCAACGCAGTCGCGCAGCGGCACGCGGGCGTACATGGCCCCCGAGCAGCTCGCGTTCGGCACCACCGATGCGCGCAGCGATCAGTTCAGCTTCTGCGTCGCGCTCTACGAGGCGGTCTGCGGCGTGCGGCCGTTCGGCGAGGCCGAGCTGCGCGAGGCCAGCACGCAGCCCGCCCACGCCATCGCGCCCGCCCGCGGCACCCGTCGCGTGCCGCGGTGGCTGCTGCGGATCCTCGCGCGGGGCTCGAGCGCACGCCCCTACGATCGCTACCCATCGATGGACGCGCTCGTGCAGGCGTTGGTGGCCACGCCGCGGCGTCGACGTGTGGTCGCGGCCACGGCGATCGCCGGCGTGGTGCTGGCGGGCGCGTGGTGGTGGCAGCGTCCGACGCCGTCGTGCGACCCCAGCGCGGCGATCGAGGCGGTGTGGAACCCCGCGATGATCGAGCGGCTGCGCGGCGCAGGCAGGGACGCACCGAGCTTCGCGGTCGCGTCGGTCGCCGCGCTCGAGCGCGAGATCGAGGCGTGGACGCAGCGATGGCGGGCCGACTACGCCGCCGCATGCGATGCCACGTGGGTCCGTGGCACCCGCACGGGTGCGCAGCTCGAGCGTACCGTCGCGTGTCTCGAGCGCGGCCGCGTTGCGCTCGGCAAGGCGGTGGAGTTCGTCGAGGGCGCGACGCCCGAGACCCTCGCGCAGGCCAGCGCCGCCGCCTCGGCGCTGCCCGAGCCGGCCCACTGCATGGCCCTCGATGGCCTCGCGCAGGGCGAGCCCTTGTCGGAGCGCGAGCTCGCACTCGTGCGCACCGGCGACACTTCGCAGCTGCTGCTGGCGCTGGGCCGGCCCCTCGATGCACTCGCGCTGCTCGACGGCGATCCGCCGGACGGCAGCGAGCGCGGCCGCGTGGCCGCGACGGCGTGGCTGGCCCGCGGCGTCGATCTCGCTGCGCTCTCGCGATCGCAGTCCGCCGAGCACGCGCTGCTCGAGGCCGCCGGCCTCGCGCTCGCCGACGACGATCTGCGCACCGCGGTCGCGGCGTGGCGCGAGCTGCTGGTGCTCTACGCCCGCGAGCTGCTCGATGCCCCGCGCGCCGCGATGGCCGAGCAACTGCTGCAGCGCCTGGAGACGCGGGTCGAGCTCGACGCGATCGAGCGCGCCGAGTCGATCGGTGCGCGCGCCCTCGCGGCCGATCTGCGGCAAGACTTCACCGGTGCGCTCGCGCTTTCTCGCGAGGCGCTCGCGCTGCTCGAGGGCTCCGGCCGCGCCGATCCCCTGCGACTCGCGCGACACCGCCGACAGCTCGCGACCGCGCTGCAGCGGGCCGGTGAGCTCGACGCCGCCTACGCGATGCATGCGACCAACCGCAGCGAGGTCGAGCTCGCGCTCGGGCCCGCTCACCCCGAGCTGGGCAGGATCGAGCTGGCAATGGGCGCCCTGCAGCTCGACCGCGAGCGGCTCGAAGAGGCCCGCGTGCACTTCGAGGCCGCGCTCGCGAACGTCCGTGCCGCGCTCGGCCTGGACTCGGTGCGCACCGCGGCACCGCTGGGTGCGCTCGCCCACCTCGCGTTGCTGCGCGACGAGAACGCGCTGGCGGTCGAACTCGCGACCCAGGCCTGGGCGCTCGAACAGACGCTGCCGGTGGGGCACGAGGAGCGTGGCACCGCGCTGCGGGTGCTCGCGGTCGCCCACGAGCGCATCGGCGAGCACGCGCGGGCGCTCGCCGATCACGAAGTGTTGCTGCGCGAGCTGGGGGAGCGCGCCAGCGCCGAGGAGCTCGACATCCATCGCATCAACGTCGGCTTCCTGCTGTGTCGACTGTCGCGCTGCGCCGAGGCCCGCGAGCCCTACGAACGGGTGCTGCGATCGCACGCGCCCGGCGAGCCGATGTACCACTACGCGCGCAGCGGCCTCGCGCAGGTCGAGCTGGCCGAGGCGCGTCCGCAGCAGGCCCTCGCGCGGGCACGCCGCGAGCTCGAGGATCCCGACATGCGCGCGCTGGACGATGCGAGTCTGGTCGCCGAGTTGTCGTGGACGCTGGCGCGCGCGCTGGCGCAGACCGGCGCGGATGCGGCCGAGTCGCTGCCGCCGGCCCAAGCCGCGCTGGCGTACTACGCCGCCCACCCCGGAGATCGCGGGCTCGCCGAGGCGATCGGCGAGTTCATCGCCCAGCGCGGGCGCGTGGCGGCTCGACGCTGAGTGCGAGCGCGGCGACCTGGACACGCCGGCCACCCGCGGCGGCCCGCTGGAGTGACGCGCGATTCCCTGCCAGCGGCACCGACACGGGACCAATCATCGCCAAGGGGTTGCCCCGCGGGCGCGCTCGGGCGGATCCTCTGCCCGGGCGCGCGCGCGCTCGTGCATGCCTCGTCCCGACACGTTCATCGAAGGTGGAGCCGCACAGCTGACCGTGCACGCCCACGGCCTGGTCGGCATCACGGTTTCGATCATCGAGTGCAGCACCGGTGAGACGCGCAGCGCGGTGCGTCTGCCCTACCCGAGCGCCGGCTACGGGGGACACGAGCTGGTGGTGTCGCAGCGCGGTCGCTACCTCGCGCTGTTCCTGTTCTCGGGCCAGAGCGAGGTCGGTTACGAGCTGTTCTCGCTGGGCCGCGAGCTCGAGCACATCGGCGGTCTCGACTACATGTTCGGCGAGGGCGATCACCCGGTCTTCGCGCCCGACGAGCGCAGCCTGGTGATGTGCTGGGAGACCTACTTCGATTGGGTTCGAGATCGTGCGCCGACCGAGCGCAACCGCGTGATCACCTGGGGCGAGATCACCGTGCACGCGCTGCCCGACGGGCCCATCGAGCGCCGCCAGCTGCAGGCACGGTTGCCCGATGGCTGGCGACCGGAGCCGTGGGCCTGGACCGCGCCGACCGACGTGCACTTCGTGCACGCCCGTGAGCTCAAGCTCAAGACCCCGTGGGGCAGCGAGCCGTCGTTGCCCTACCCGCTGCCGCCCGATCCGACCATCACGGTCGAGTGATCGCTACGTCGGGGGCAGCACCTCGACGATCGCGGTCGCGTCCCCCGTGCGACCGCGACGGACCTCGAACTGCTCGTGCTGCAGGCCGAAGCGCTCGGCTGCGCGCGCGACCAGGTCGTTCGCGATCGCAGTGTCCCTGCGCACCGTAATGCGGATCCGCGAGCGCGCGAAGACATCGGCGAGCAGGCCCAGCTCGCGCACGAGCTTCGCCTCGGCCTCGCGCGAGGACAGCACGTCGTCGAAGCGACGCGTGAGCAGGGCCTGTGCCTTCGCCGGCGTGGGCGCCCAGCGATGGGGCACCGCAGCGTTGCCTTCACCGCGCCCGCGCTCGACGGCGACCAGGGCCGCCATCACCACCGCCGACACCGGCGGCTGCTCGGGCGCCGGCGTGGCCAGCACACCCGCGTCGCGCAGCAGCGACCAGCCATCGGTGAAGAGCACGTCGAGCCGTGCGGCGCGACGGCCCGCGAGCCCGCTGGCGGCCGCGGCCTCGCCGAGGTCGGCGAACTCGAGCCAGCCGAGCGCGTCGATCAGGTCGACGGCCTCGGGTGCGCCGGGCTGCGCCGCCACCAATCGCGTGGCGCCGGCGGGATCCTGCGCGAGCTGCCGCGCGCCGGCCTGCCACACGCGCATGAACTCGACCAACGCGTCGCGCTTGGTGGTCAGCGTGCCACGCGGCGCAACCGCGACGATGGGCACCAGATGCACCGCATCGGCGGTCGAGAGCACCACGTCGCGCGCATCGATCTCGCCCGAGCGACGGCGCACGCGGGCATGCAGCGCGGCCCCGTGGGCATCGCCGAACTCGACCCGCGACGACGCCACGCCCGCGTGCGCCAGCGCGAACAGGCCCAGCATGCCCTCGGCACTGCCGCGGTGGGCGTCGAGCACGAACCGCGCCTTGCCCGGCGCGCCACGCTGCAGCACCGCCGCATCACCCGTCAGCACGTCGGCGCCGCGCGACCAACCGATCACGAAGAACACCTGCGGCGAGAGGGCGCGCAGGCGCTCGTACGACGCGATGAAGGTCGGCAAGGGCATCAGCGCCAGGTCGGCGCCGTCGACCACGTCACCGCCGCGGCCGAGCCGGGACTCGAGACCCGCGGTGTCGGTGGCAGCAGCGAACGACACCCGCAGACCCACGGCGTCGAACTGACTGCCGGGCGCGGGCTCGGCCCCGCGATTCATCACGATGCCCGGCGTGACGAGCTCCCAGCTCGACGCGACCACGCGCAAGCCGACGGGACCACGCGGGGCTGCGAGGGTCGAGGCGCCCGTCGTGGCAGCCGCCGTGGCGGCCGCGGCCGCACCGGCATCGCCGGGCGTCGCTTCGACGGTCGCATCCGCCGTCGCCTCGGCGGTCGCCTCGACCACCGCCGGACGCTCCCGCCCCGCGACCATCGCCGACGAACCACCGAGCAGCGCCAACAGCAAGCACGACACCAGCGCGCGACGCATCACCACCTCGACTCGCCCAGGGCCCGGGCGCGGGGATACTCCGACTTGATCATCGGCTTGAGCTGATCGATGGGCACCGCGAGGTTGAGGTTCTCGCCCCACAGCTTGGCGACCGTCACGCCGACGACGTCGCCGTAGCGATTGAACACCGGGCCGCCGGAGTTGCCCGGCGAGACCGGGGCCGACATCTGGATGAACTTGCGGCCCGAGTACAGCCGCCGCGCCGACACCAAGCCGTCGGTGAGGGTGTGCTCGAGGCCGATGGGGTTGCCGATCACGATCACGGCCTCGCCGACCACGACCTTCTCGGACTCGCCGAGCACGACCGGTACCAGCGTGTGATCGGTGCTGACGCGGATGAGCGCGAGGTCGTCCTCGGGGTTGGCATCGAGCAGCTCGACCTTCTCGATGCGGGTGCCATCGAACAGCTTCACCTCGATCGCGGTCGCGCCGTCGATGACGTGGTGGTTGGTCGCGACCGTGCCGCGGGCATCGATCACGAAGCCGGTGCCCATGCCTTCGCCCTCGCTGGAGCGCACGTGGATCGTCACGACCGACGGCGCCCAGCGCTCGAACAACGCCGCCGGCTCGAGCGCGCTGCGGGCCCCCGCGTCGGGCGCGGGCGTGAACTCGGCACCGGCAGCGGGCGTGGCCGCGGGCGCGACCGGGCCACCCGTGGCGATCGCGACCTCGGCCGCAGCTGCGTCGGGGGCCGGCACCGGTGCCGACAGCTCGCCGATCCACCGCAGGCCCCACGCCGGCCGGTGCCAGCCGCGATCGTCGAAGGCCTGCGCCTGCGCGCCCAGCCGCGTGTGCAGCCGCGACGGCGCGATCGCGAGCACCACCACCGCGGCGATCATCCACACGCTCGCCATCACGTCGCTCACGAGCCCGGGTCGCGAGGCACCCGAGCGCGGCAGCAGACGATCCGCGAGCACCAGCGGCAGCGCGATCGCGACGACGACCGCGACCCCGAGCTGCAGCCACAGCCGCTCGGTCCAGGCCCCGAGTACGGCTGTGATCGCGAACGTCGTGACCACGCCACCGACGCCCAGCGCCACCAGCTTCAACGACAGCGTGAACCATCGCAGCCGCACCCGCGAAGAACGTGTCGCCGCCACCGCCACGGCTCGAGCAACGACACGCGCTCCGGCGATATTTCGCGAACTCGCGCGAACGGTCCCCATCGCGTCGCGAACGGTCGACCACCGCGTTGCGAGCGGCCGCCATCGCCGGGCTCGCGCGACCGCACGCGGCGTCCCCGGGGACGTCCCCCCGGCCACGGCCCGATCGGACGCAGGTGACTGCGCTCCCAAGCCCGCGAAACGAGGCGCCCACCGCCACGGCGACGAACTTGCTCGGCACCGGTGCCATGGTTCGTCGTCTGCACGTCGTCGCTGGCCTCGCCGCCCTGGGCACACCGCTGCACGCGGGCGCACGCCCGATCGTCTCCCCCGACGATCCCGCGCTCGCCGGCGCGCTGCTGACCGGCTTCGACGACATCGCAGACGCCTCACCGAGCGCGGCGGCGTTCGTGCTCGGCGAGACGCTGGTGACGATCGAGGCCGCCGCGCCACCGCCGGGCGACATCCTGCAGTGCAACGCACCCGGCGACTGCGACCTGACCACGTACATGACGGCGCCGGTGACGATCACGTTCGACCCACCGGTGGCGGCGATCGGCATGACGATGTGGTACTCGGTCGGGCCGTTCGCGATGATCGTCACCGGCGCGGACGCGACCGAGGTGCTCGACGACGTCTCGCTGGGTTGGCAGCACCCCGATGGTTCGTACGCCGGCGCCACCGACCTCGGCGCGATCACGTCGGTCCAGCTGACCGCGCAGGACTACTCGACCTACTGGGAGGACCTGCGCATCGTCGAGGGCGACGGCATCGCGGCGGGCACCGATCTGTCGCTGTCGGCGAGCGGTTCGGCGAGCGTTGCCGCCGCGGCCCCCTTCGAGGTCGCGCTGCAGGCCCGCAACCTCGGGCCCGCGACCGCCACCGCCGTCCGGATCGTCGCGCTGCTGCCGGCCGACGTCTCGCTCGACACGAGCGCGCCCACGGCCACCGTCGACGGGCTGCAGGCGAGCTTCGCGATGGGCGATCTCGCGAGCGGCGCGGCGGTCGACGCATCGATGCAGCTGACGTCACCGGCCGCGATGACCTGCGACGACCAACTGCGCACGATCGCGGTGCTGCACCACGCCGCCGGCGATGCTGCACCGGGCGACAACGTCGCCGCGATCGACAGCGCCTTCGACCGCAGCAGCGCACCGTCGCACGAGGACTGCAGCAGCCCCGGCGACGACGACTGCGACGGCTTGGTGAACTGCGTCGACGACGACTGCAGCGGCAGCCCGGCGTGCCCCCGGCCGCTCCCACCCGAAGATCTCGGACAGCAGCCGTTTCCGCCGAACCTGCCGTGGGTCGACGTGCCCGAAGATCCGCTCGAGCAGCTGCGCCAGTTCTCCGACCCGTGGAACATCCCGGTGATGCACAACGAGTGCGAGGTCAGCGACAACCACGGCGGCACGGTGCTGCGGCCTGCGATGTGCTGTGGCCCGGCGCCGAGCATCGCGTCCGAGCGCCCTTCGTATGCCCAGTGGCTGAACGCGTGCACGCCGATCGATCCCAATTTCAAGTCGGCGGTCCCGGCCACCAACGCGCTCGGGTTCGGCACCACCGCGGCCGGCGAGACCATCGAGTACACCGTCACGTTCGAGAACATCGGAGGCGTCGACGCGCTCGATGTCGTCGTGCTCGACGTGCTCTCGCCCGAGCTCGACGATGCGAGCCTGCTCGTCGACGACGGCGGCCGCTACGACCCACAGACCCGCACGCTCACCTGGATCGACCCGGTGCTGCCGCCACACGAGCCCCACACGGTGCACTACAGCGTCGCGGTCCGCGACGACGCACCACTGGGCACGCGCGTGCACAACACCGCGACCATCGTCTTCCAGGACGCAGTGCCGCCGTCGCGCGTCGACACGCCGCCGCTCGTGCACGTGATCCCCGATCCCGCGCGCCGCGTGCGGGCCGACCTGCGCATCGCCGCCTGCGAGCCCATCGGCGACGGCCGCTGGACGGTGAGCCTCGTCAATGCTGGCCTCGCGCCCGCCTACGACGCCGCCGCCCGCATCGTCGCGGCCCCCGACGCGTTCGTCGTCGACGACGACCGCTGCGCCTTCGCCCACCCCGACGATCCCAACCCCTCGGCGCTCGCATTCGTGGCGCCGTGGTCGACAACCGCGGCGATCGACGACGTCGTCTTCACCGCGCCCGCCGACCTCGACGACCCCTGCGCTGAACTCACCTGGGAGATCACCTACGTCGAGCTCGACGGCGGCGAGTTCTCGGTGCAGTCACGACTCGAGCCGGGCGGCGCGGGCAGCAGCGACGACGACGGCGGCTCGGGCGAGGGCTCCGGCGGCGCCGCGACGGGCGACACCGACGGCTGCAGCTGCCGCGCCGACGACGGCCGCGGGGGACGCGGGACATGGCTCGGGTTGGTGCTCGCCCTCGCCAGCCGCCGACGACGGGTCCGCGCATGATCGCGAGGTCCATCCCCTCGACATGCTGCCCGCCCCGCGCCGCGCCGAGCCCGCCCCAGCCGCGCCCCGGCCCTCGCCCCGGCCGCGCCGGCGATCCCTGATCGGAGTTCCTGCGGCAACCTCCCGCCGCCGGGTCGGCACGCCGGGCCGGAGCAACATCACTTGCGCCGCGCTTGAGTGGATCGGTCGGCTTGGGGCATGACCTCCGCCGTGACGCTCGACGTGGACGCCCTGCTCCGCCGCATCGGCACGTGGACGCTCACGCTGACGGCGATCTGGGCCGCGGGCATGGGCCTGTGGCTGGGCTTCCCGATGGCGCTGGGCGTGGTGCTCGGCGCGAGCATCGGCTACGCGAACATGTACTTCGCGGCGCGAACGCTGCGAACGATCGTCGCAAACCCCCGAGATCATCGCCCTCCCGCCGGAAAGACGTGGTCGTTACCCGCGGGATTGCTGCTGAAATGGCCCCTGATCCTGCTTGCGCTGGCCGCAGTCCTTTGGTACATGCCGGCCCGTCCGGAGGGGGTTGCCCTCGGCGTGGCGATCTCCCTGGCTGCAGCCTCGCTCGCAGCGCTCCAACGATCCAAGCCGTCGGGATCGCCCCCCTCCTGATGCGACGGCGACGAGCCGATCTCCATGGGCGATCACGACACTTGGTACACGCTTCTGCCTGGCTGGCATGACCTCGAGCACATGTTCGAGGAGGGCCTGCGTCGTGACTGGCGCGCGCTCATGTTCCAGGAGACCAACTTCACCCTGATCCACGTCATGGCGGCGCTGATCGCCGCCGTGTTGATCCTCGTGGCGGCGCTGCGATATCGCGCCAGCCTCGCGGACTCGACGCAGGGCGTGGTGCCGTCGCGGCGCTTCACGCTGGGCGCGATGATCGACGGCTTCGTCGGCGCGGTCTACAAGCTCGCCGCCGACGTGATGGGCGAGCACGACGCCAAGAAGTACCTGCCGCTGGTCGGCACGCTGGGCCTGTTCATCTTCTGCTGCAACATCCAGGGCCTGATCCCCGGGTTGCTGCCGGCGACCGACACGCTCAAGACCAACCTCGCGCTGTCGGTGCTGATCTTCGGCGTCTACAACGTGGCCGGCGTCTATCGCAACGGCATGCACTACCTCGCGCACTTCCTCGGGCCCAAGATCGGCGGGTTCCCGTGGCTGTTCCCGCTGTTCCTGGTGGTCGAGATCGCCAGCCACCTGGCGCGCCCGGTGTCGCTGTCGCTGCGCCTCATGGGCAACATCCTCGCCGACCACAAGGTCGTGCTCGCGATCGGCTCGCTGATCGCGTTGCTGCTGCCGGTGCCGTTCCTCCTGCTCGGGGTCATGGTCGCGATCGTGCAGACCCTGATCTTCACGCTCCTCTCGATCATCTACATCGGCATGGCCATCGAGCACGCCGAAGAGCACTGATCGCGCCGTTCGACGTCTTCCAAAAAAAGAGAAGAGACCGCCATGACCAACAACAACGCCCGCATCGCCAAGCTCGTCGCCTTCGCCACCGCTTTCCTCGCGCCCGCCATCGCGGCCGCTGCCCCGGCTGCCGCCGGTGCCGCCGCCCAGTCGAGCGGCCCCAACGACGGCATCTACGCCATCGCCATGGGCTTCGGCATGGGCATCGCCGCGCTCGGCTGCGGCATGGGCCAGGGCAAGGCCGCCGGCGCCGCGCTCGAGGGCATCTGCCGCAACCCCAACAGCGCCGACAAGGTCTTCACCCCGATGCTGCTGGGTCTGGCCTTCATCGAGTCGCTCGTGATCTTCACGTTCGTCATCGCCTTCATGATCTTCGGCCGCTTCGGCTTCTAGTCCGCGGCCCTTCGCTGGGCGCCAGGTCGGCCGGCGCGCGTGCCCCCACCCGGGTCTCGCGTGGCCGGCTTTCCAGCGTCGACCGGGCTTTGGCGACTTCCGAGACGCCCCCGATCGAGCGCGCTACCCTACGGTGCCCGTGACGCGTCGCGCCCTCCCCCTCCTCGCCTTCGCTGCGCCGCTGCTGGCGCTGTCGCTCAGCTGCCAGCGTCCCGGCACCAACCCACCCGAGCGTGGGGGTCGTGGGGGTGGCCGCGCGATGCAGCTGCAGGTCGTGCGGCCCAAGGCGCCGACCGGCGATCCCTCGCCCGTGCTCGACATCCTCGAGCGCGAGCTCCAGCAGAACCTCACCCAGCTCACCGGCGATGGCGTCGAGCAGTCGGCGTACTTCCTCGCCTACGATCTCGTCGCGCAGGAGCAGCTGTGGATCGCCGCCGAGGACGGCGCGCTGGTCCGCGACGAGCTCGACAGTGATCGCACGATCGACGTCGACGTCCGCGTGGGCTCGCGCAAGCTCGACAACAGCCACAGCCGCGACGGCGACTATGGCCCGGGCAACGGGCTCGGCTCGGGGCTGTCGGTGAGCCTCGACGACGACGAGCTCTCGCTGGCGCAGGGCCTGTGGCTGGCCACCGAGGCGCAGTACCACAACGCGGTCTCGGCCCTGCGCGAGGTCGAGAGCGACGAGGAGCTGCGCAGCGACGACGACCAGCACCCCGACTTCTCGGCCGAGAAGCCGACCCGCATCGTGCAGCCGGAGCGCGAGTTCGATTTCGCGGCAGCGGCCGAGAAGCTGCGGCCGCTGGCGGTCGAGGTCTCGCAGGTGCTCGGCGCCGACCCGCGGGTGCTGAGCAGCAGCGTGTCGGTCACGGCGACGCTGGAGAACCACTACTTCGTGAACACCGAGGGCACGCGCGTGCAGAGCGGTCGCGTGCTGCTGCGCATCCTGCTGCAGGCCGGCACCCAGGCCGAGGACGGCATGCGGCTCGGGCTCACCGAGACCTTCGAGGCCCACACGCTCGCGCAGCTGCCGACCCGCGACAAGCTGGTCGCCGCGGCCGAGAAGCTGCGCGGCAACCTCATCGCGCTGCAGACCGCACCGATCGCCGATCCGTACACCGGGCCTGCGGTGCTCGAGGGTCGCGCCGCCGGCGTGTTCTTCCACGAGATCTTCGGCCACCGCCTCGAGGGCCATCGCCAGAAGGATGACGCCGAGGGCCAGACCTTCACCGATCAGCTCGGCAAGTCGGTGCTGCCGAAGTTCCTCGACGTGGTCGACGACCCGACCATCGCGATGCTCGGCGAGCAGCCGCTCTCGGGCCACTACTACGTCGACGACGAGGGCGTGCCGGCGCAGCGCACCGCGATCGTCGAGCGCGGCAAGCTGAAGACCTTCTTGCTGGGGCGTTCGCCGGTGCGGCCGTTCATGAAGAGCAACGGCCACGGCCGGCGCGAGCCGGGCTATCAGGTGGTCGCACGGCAGGGCAACCTGGTGGTCAGCTCGCGCAAGGCGCTGTCGCGCAAGCAGCTGCGGGCCGCGCTGCTCGAAGAGGTCGAGCGGCAGGACAAGCCCTACGGACTGTGGTTCACCGATATCTCCGGCGGCTACACGCTCACCGATCGCAGCGGCCCGCAGGCCTTCAAGGTCGAGCCGCTGCTGGTCTATCGCGTGTTCGCCGATGGTCGCCCCGACGAGCTGGTGCGCGGCGTCGAGATGGTCGGCACGCCGCTGCAGGCGTTCGAGACCATCCTCGCCACCGACGATCAGCCCGGCATCTTCAACGGCGTGTGCGGGGCCGAGTCCGGCTGGGTGCCGGTCTCGGCGGTGAGCCCATCGCTGTTGCTGCGCAACCTCGAGATCGAACGCGGCGTGCACGATCGCGACAAGCCACCGTTGCTCGAGCCACCCGGGACCAGCGACGACGGTGCGCGCAAGAAGGGCAGCGTGACGCGATGAGTCGATCTCAGCTCGCACTCGTGGTCGCAGCGATGCTGTGCGCCCCGCGGTCGACCGCGGCCGCGCCAGCGCCGACGCCGACCGCCGCCGAGACCCCCGCAACCCCAGCCGCGGGCGCACCTGCGACCACGGCCACGACCCCGCCCGCGCCTGCGACCCCGCCGACCGCGGGCGAGGTGTCGCCGACCAAGCCGACCGACGACCCCGAGCTCGCCGCGATCCTCGCGGAGCTCACCCGCGGCCTGCAGGGGCTGCGCGTCAACGGCACACCGCCGCCGTACCGCGCGGAGGTCCGCATGGTGCGGGCCGAGCTGCTCAGCCTCGACGGCTCCTACGGCGGCGTCATCGTGAACCTTCGCGATCGTCAGTCGGCCGGCGCGGTCGAGCTGCGCGTGGGCACGCCCGCGCGCGACAACACCAACTACTTCGGCGGCGACAGTGGCATCGCGCAGCTCGAGGTCGCGCTCGAGCCCACGCCCCAGTACGCGGCCAAGAAGCTGTGGCTCGCGCTCGACGGCGCTTTTCGGGGCGCGAGCAAGGCGTGGTCGCAGAAGCAGGTGATCCTGAAGCGCCTCGCGGGCGCCGAGCAGCCGCCCGACTTCACGCCGCCACCGCCGGCCACCACGCGCCTGGTCGAGATGGCGCCCGCGACCATCGACCGCGACGGCCTGGCCGCGATGGTCGCTTCGCTGTCGGCCCGCTTCGCCGAACACCCCGCGATCGACAACGGTGACGTCCACGTGCAGGTGCTGCGCACCCAGGAGAGCGTGGTGAACAGCGAGGGCCTGACGGTACAGTGGGTGCGCGAGCGGGCCGTGCTCGCCGTCGTCGCCGACACCAAGGCCGCCGACGGCATGCACCTCGATCATGGCTACGCGATCCACCTGCAGGGGGTGCCGGTGGCCAACGACGAGCTGCTCGCCACCGGCGAGGCCATGGTCGATCGCACGCTCGCCGAGCTCGAGCAGCTCGCGGTCGCACCGATGATCGAAGAGGACTACGACGGTCCGCTGCTGTTCGTCGGCGACGCGTCGGCGCAGCTGCTCGGGGCCACCGTCGCGACCGAGGCGGTCGGGACCCCGGCGCCGCTCGGCGAGAGTGGCCGCATGGTCGACCTCGAGCCGTCGTGGCAACCCAAGCTGGGCAAACAGGTGATGCCGAAGGATCTCGATCTGATCGACGATCCAGCGCAGGCCGGCGGGTTCGGCAGCTTCGACATCGACGCCGAGGGCGTGCGCCCCGGCAAGCTCGCGCTCGTTCACGGCGGCAAGCTCGAGACGCTGCTGATGACGCGCATGCCCAACGCCAAGCTCTCGGGCAGCAACGGGCGCGCACGCATGAGCCCGGCGCTCGAAACCGGCGCGACGATCAGCAACCTGACGCTGAGCAGCAAGCGCAAGGGCTCGACGCGGGCCGCACTCGAGCGCGAGCTGCTCGCGCGCGCGGCCGAGGACGGCTACGACTTCGCCTACGTGATCGAGAGCCTGCGCGACGGTACCGTGCTGGGGCCAGTGCCACGTGAGAGCGCAGCCGCGTACGCCGGCACCGGCAACCTCAATCTACCGCTGCCGGGTCGACTGCTGCGCATCGAGGCCGGGGGCAGGCGCACGCTGGTGCGCGGTGCCGTGCTCGCGCCGGCATCGATGCGAGTGCTGCGTCGAATCCGCGCGATCGGCAACGAGTCGCGCACCGTGAAGATGCGCATCCCCGTGGGGGCCTATGGCGGCTTCGGGGCCGATGTCGGCATCGACGGTGCGCTGAGCCAGACCGTCGATGCGCAGGTCACCACGCCCGACCTGCTGGTCGATGGTCTCGAGCTATTGGTCGAGCGCGGCGAGCACGAGAAGCTGCCGACCTTGCAGCACCCGCTCCGCCGCAAGGACAAGCCGCAGCGCCGGCAGTGATCCGCGCGGGTTCTCGATCGGGACACCAAGGATTCCCGATCGCAGCTGGCCGCACGGCCACGGCGGCGGCATGAAGGCACCGACGTGCCCTGTGTGCTGCACCTGGTCGCGAGGCCGCACCCCGGCGAGCCCAGCTCGATCGCGCGCGATCTCGCGAGCGGTGACTGGCAGCTCGATGGCGCGGCCGCTCGCGTGATCGAGCTGTTCGATCCGCGCCCCGGTGTCGCGGTGGTCGACCTCTCGCTGTCGGAGCGCGACGTGCCCGAGATCGCCTCGCTGCTGCACGTGACCGAGGAGATCCATCTGCACGGTGTGCATCCGCGCGTGGCGATCGAGTGCCTGCCCGACGTGCGTCAGGCGGTGCTCGCCGGCATCTCGCTGGTGGTGCACGGACCGACGCCGAAGCTCTCGATGGTGGCCGAGGCGCACCCCGAGCGTAGCTGGCCAGGATCCGTGCGTTGCGACGAGGTCGCGGCGAAGACCCTGGAGCTGGCCCCCGCCGCCGCCACGCGCTGGGTGATCGATCCGGCCGCACCCGCCGTGCTGCCGCGTGCCTGCGGTGCGATTCCACTGGTCACCGACGACGGCCGCTACCTCGCAGCGGTGTGCTTGGGCCCGAACATCGACGACGCCCACTACGCGCAGCTGCGGCTCGAGGTCGAGTCGCTGTCGCGCGCCGAGGTCCGCATCGAGGCCTACGTCGACGCCGAGGTCCCCAGCATCGATCGCGCCGCGCGACGTCGATCCGCGCAGGCGATGATCATCGGGCCACAGGATCCCAGCGCGCCCTCACGGGTGCTGCTGGAGGCGCTGCTACAGGGCCTGCCGATCGCCATGATGGGCGAGCGCGGGGCCGCGCCGGTGCCCGGCGTCACGTACCTCGGTCCCCACGCCGACACCGATCGCGCGATCGCGGCGGTTCGCTCGTGGGCGGGCCTGTGGGCCGAGGGCGAGGCACCTCCGGTCGGACTCGCGGCTCGACGCGCGTGGGTCGAGCGTCATCGGCTGCGGTGACCGCGTCGCGCTGCGATGCGCAACATCGCGGGCGGTCGCCAGACCGCCCGCGGGCGCGCGGCTAGAGCTTCTCGAGAGCGAACTTGACCGCCTCGATGATCGTGTACTGCTCCGGCACGGTCACCTTCGAGTCGGCCGCCGGCGTCGTGAGGCCCTCGGAGTGCCAGCGCACGATGCCGCGATCGTCGAGCATGACGATCGCCGGGCTCTGCCCGAGGTTCTCCATCACCGTGTACGCGTTCTCGAGGCCGAGCTCGCGCGCCGAGTTGAACTCGGTCTTGTTGGGCCGGCGATAGAACGGGATCATCGGCATCTTCTGGCCGTCCTGCTTGACGGCCCACTTGTCCGCCCACGCACGGAGATCCGTGTCGTTCATCGGCTCCTTGCGGCCGGTGGGGAACTTCGCGTGGGTGAACATGATCTCCACGCCCTTGGCCTGGAGATCGACGGCGGCCTTCTGCAGCACCTGCATGAACGCCACCGCGTAGCCCTCCTCCTGGCGATCACCCCAGTCCCAGTACACCAGCAGGCGCTTCTTGCCGACCAGCTGGCGCCCATCGAGGATGCCGCCGTTGATGCTCACCAGCTGCACCATCGGGCTGGCGTGCCCGAACATGCGGCGACGGGCCCACGGCGGCGCGGCGTCGAGCTGCTCGGCGCCGACCGTCCAGAACGGCGGCACGTCCTTCAGCGGCGGCAGGTTCTCGAGCGGCTTGGCGGTGATCTCCACCGACTTCGGGTCCATCGAGCCCGACGACAGCAGCTCGAGCTTGTGCGGCTTGCCGTCCATCACGTTGGCGGCGTCGAAGTCCTGGCCGGTCTTGACGGGCTTGCCGTCGATCGACTGGATGAGATCGCCTTTTTGGATCTGGTCGCAGCCGGCGTCGCAGCCGAGGTTGTAGGACACGAAGACGCCACCGGCCTTCAGGTCCTTGTGCTGCGGGATCTTGAACGCCCCGCCGCCGCCCTTGTCGCAGGACGACAGGCCGAGTGCGGCGACGAACAAGAGGGACACGACGGTACGCGACATGGGGGTTTCGCTCCTCGTTCGCGCGGCGCAACCCGAAGACCAAAGGGGCGGGCGGGGCGTCCGACGCGGCCGGACTGTAGGACGGCGGCAGCAGGGCGTCAACGCGCCTGACACGGCGAGATTTCAGGCGTGAGCCACTTCGAGGCGCTGCCCCAGCGCGCGGCGGGCCCGCGAGGCCGCCCCCGGTCGATCTCAGATGCGGGCCCGCAGCCCGAGCCCGAAGGTCCAGAACTGCGGCAGCTGGCTGCGCAGGCTCGCGTTCTGCAACTTCGCGGCCTCGTCGAGCACGCGCACCGGCACCGTGAACGCCTGCGCGCCCTGCTGCAGGTTCGCCAGTCCGTACCACGTCCACAGGTAATCGAACTGCAGGCCGACCGCGACGTGCTCGTGCACGTGCACGGCGAAGCCGGCCTCGACCGGCACCGCCAGGCCGTGGAAGTCGACACGTGCGGCTCCGCCGGCGGTGTCGTAGCGACCGCGGAACAGGTTGTAGTAAGCGCCGGTGCCGACCCACGCCGCGAAGCGACCCCGCGGGATGAAGTGCACGCGTAGCAACGGACCGGCCTGCGCCGAGCGCAGCTTCGCGTCGTTCACCGCCAGCGAGGCGAAGTTGATGCCCAACGCCTGACCTGCGAGCACCGCCAACGCGCCCTGCAGCACGTTGGGATCGAGGCCGTAGAGCGTGAGCACGTTGGTGCCCTTGGCGACGTTGGCCTCCATCGTGCCCCAACCACCCGCGAGGCCGAAGTCGACCCAACCGCGGATGTTGCCGCCGATGAAGCCATCGAGTCGCAGGCCCGGACGCGCGCCGTGGCGGTCGGCGGCACACGTCGCGCGGAAGCAGCCGAGCGTGCCAACGCGCGCGTCGACGGTGAAGCCCGCATGACTGAAGCGCTTCGACATCGGCGTGGCCTGCCGATGGACCGTCGGTCCGCCACCGCTGGCCGACGCCGAACTCGAGTGCACCCGTGGCGCCGGCAGGGCGCTCACGGTCGGATCGATGCCCGAGTCGTCGTCGATGGGCTGCGCCGCGACCGGGAGCTCCGCCGGCGAGGCCGGCGCAGGGCTGGCGGGCGCCGGCGTCGCCGCGACCGGCTCGCTCGGCCCGACCACCACCGGCTCGGTCGTCGTCAGCGCCCGCGGTCGCTGCACGGGCGGCATGCTGGCGTCGACGGCGTCGTGCCCCTGGTCCTGCAGCTCGGTCGCAGCCTGCTCACCGCCCAAGGCCGCATGCGCGAGGTCCGGTCGCAACACCGACCCGAACCCCACCCACATGGCCACAACCCACTTCGTCACGCGAACGACCCGACCCCTTCCCTTGCCCGCAGTCGCACGACCGTTACAGCTGGCGACGGCGCCGCGATCCGGGGTGCGCCCAGTGCACGCGTTGCACGCACGCCGCACGGTGTCACCCGAACCCCACGCATCCGCACGAACATGGCCATGGCGACGCCGAGGGTCTTCCGTGCTTCGCACCGCCGGATCATCGGCCGCGCGTCCCCGAGCTTTCGCCCGCCCACGCGCCCACGACACACGTTCACGCCGCCGCGGGTCGACGTGATCCCGCGCTTCGTGTCACCGTGGGGGTCGCATGGATCGACGGCTCGCGAGGCTTGGGTTGTGGGTTGGCGCAACGTGGCTGCTCGCCCCGGCGTGCTCGGGCAACCCAGTCGAGGCCGCCGACGGCAGCTCGCTCGGTAGCGCCGAGAGCGGCGGTACCGGCAACACCTCCAGCGCGGCGACCTCGCTGACGGGCGGCTCGGCCACGGGCGACGACTCGTCGAGCGGCCCGGTCACGGACACCTCCGACACGGCCACCACCGGCGAGCCCGATGCAGTCTGCGGCGATGGCGTCGTGGAGGGTGACGAAGCCTGCGACACGGGCCCGAGCAACGGCGTGAACAAGAACGCCTGCCGCGCCGACTGCCAGGTGAACGTCTGCGGCGACGCCTACCTCGGTGGCACCGAGACCTGCGACGACGGCAACCTCGAGGACGACGACGCGTGCCCGTCGACCTGCACGCTCGCGTCGTGTGGCAACGGTGTGCTCGACGAAGGCGAGGACTGCGATCCCACCGATCCCGCGACCATGGAGGGCTGCCTGCCCGGCTGCACGCTGCCAGTGTGCAACGACGGCGTGCTGACCATGCCGCCCGAGAAGTGCGACACGACAGTGGCGAATCCGTCATGTGCGGCGTTCAGCGCCGCGTTCGACAGCGGCATGCTGAGCTGCGTCGACTGTGACATCGACACCAGCGGCTGTGGCTCGTGCGGCAACAACGTGATCGATGGCGACGAGACCTGCGATGGCGCGCAGCTGGGCGGGGTCAGCTGCATGTCGATGGGCATGGTCGGCAGGGTCACGTGTGACGCCTGTGTGCTCGACACCTCCGGCTGCAGCGACTGCGGCGACGGCATGATCGACGCCGGCGAGGACTGCGACATGGGCCAGCCCGGCGCGCAGAGCTGCACCAGCCTCGCTCACGACGGCGGCACGCTGTGCAACCTGACGACCTGCCTCTACGACGAGTCGCAGTGCTTCGACTGCGGCGACGACAACACCGACCCAGGCGAGCAGTGCGACGGCACCGACCTGCCGCAGACCCAGTGCACCGCGCTGGGCATGAACTACGGCGGCGGTACGCTCGACTGCGACAGCAGCTGCATGTACGACGTCTCGGGTTGCTGTCTCTCGCTCGGCACCGACTGCAACGGCGACGACAACGCGTGCTGCGGGCAGATGGTCTGCGACAACCAGACCGACCTCTGCTGCGGGCAGATGGGCGCGAACTGCAACGTCAACGCCGATTGTTGCTCGGGCAACTGCAACGGCTCGAACCACTGCATGGGCAACGACGCGGGCTGACGGCCGCGGCGCGCTCCGATCAGGCCGCGGCGCGTCAGCGGCCCTTGTACTCCATCATCCCGCGCATGGCCTCGCCGGCCGCCGCGTCGATCTCGGCCTTCTCGACCGCGATCTCGTGGCACTGCGGACACAGCTTGCGGACCTTGCGATCGACGGTGAGCTTGATCAGCTCGTCGGACTCTTCACCGCACTCTTGGCACTCCATCGTGGTGACCTCCGGGCCGACAGGGTAACACGGCGGGCCGATCTGCTACCGTCCGCGCCATGGAACTCGCGGGTCGCGTCGCCATCGTCACCGGAGCTTCGTCGGGCATCGGCCTCGCGGTCGCGAAGGCACTGGTCGCCGCCGGCTGCAAGGTCGCGATGGTGGCCCGCGGCGCCGCGCGGCTCGAGGCCGCCTGCGCCGAGCTCGGTGAGCTCGCACAGCCGTTCGCGCTCGACGTCGGTGATCTCGGTGCGCTCGCGAAGCTGCCGCAGGAGGTGGTGACGCGCATGGGCAGCCTCGACATCCTCGTCAACAACGCAGGCCTGCACCACCGCGGCGACATGCTGCGACACGGCCACGAGAAGCTCGCGCAGATGTTCATCGTCAACCTGGTCGCGCCAGTGGTGCTGACGCGCGTCGCCGCCGACGTCATGCCGCGCGGCGCGGTGGTGGTCAACGTCGCGAGCCTCGCGGGCAAGCTCGGCGTGCCCGGCTCGGCGGTGTACTCGGGTACCAAGGCGGGACTGCGCATGTGGGCGCTGGCGGCTGCCGAGGACCTCGAGCGCCGCGGCATCCGCATCGCCAACGTCAACCCCGGCCCGGTCGACAGCGGCTTCTTCGACGACGATTTCGAGAACGTCAGCGCACTGACCTTCTCGCAGCCGATGGTGACCTGCGAGCAGGTCACCGCACGCGTCATGGAGGCGATCCACGCCGACGCGACCGGCCTCGACCTCGACATCCCCTACGTCTCCGGCAAGCTCGCCACCATCAGCTATCTGATGCCCGGCCTGGGGCGTGCGCTGCGGCCGATGCTGGAGCGCAAGGGCGCGAAGGCAAAGGCCGCCTACGCCGCGCGCAAGCGCGGCGGGTGATCGCGAGGGCAATGCGCTCGACTGGCGGTGGTGATCACCAGCTCTCGCAGCGATCCGCAGGGGCCATCGGCGTGCCCGGCTCGCAAGCGAACGCCGCGGCGAACTCGGGCAGCTGCGCGAGCACGCCGTTGACGCGGTAGGCCGAAGGCGGGTGGACATCGCCGCCCTTGGCGAGCAACTCGGCCATCATCGGGTGCATGCACATCGATTGCGCATAGGCGACGAAGAAGAGCTGCTCGGAGGTGAGACCGCGGATCGTGCGGGCGTCGGGCTTCGCGTCGGCGAGCGCGGCGTGGGCGAAGCGAACGCCACCGATGTCGGCCATCGCCTCGGCGGCGACGGCTGCACCACGACCGGCAAACGGCGCCTCGGTCATGCGGCGATCGTAGTCTGCGACGACGCAAGCCTCGGCCTCGCGTCGGGCCTCGACGACCTCGGGGCCCGGCAGCTCGTCGACCGGACCCGCGAGCCACCAGCGCAGGTCGAGCGCGTGCGTGAGCTCGTGCCCGGCGATCGAGCCCATCGCACCGTAATCGTAGGCGACCGGGTAGTCGCGACCGAACAGCGGCGGCTGCAGGATCGCCGCCGGGAACGACAGACCGTGGGACAGCGGCTCGAAGTAGGCGTTGAGATCGTGGGCGACGACGGTCCACGTGGACGCCAGCGGCCGACCGAGCCCATCGAGCTCGCGCCGCCACTTCGCCTCTCGGTGGGCGAGCGCGTCGTCGAGCGGTCGTCCGCTCGCACGCGTCAGATCGCGCGGCCACTGCTCGGGGTGGCCGACCCCGACGTGCAGCCGCGCGAGCCGGGCCTGTGCGCGTTGCGAGGCCGCCGCGGGCATCCATGGGATCGACGGCAGTCGACGATCGAGCGCCGCGCGCGTGCCGTCGATCATCTCCCTCGCCAGCGTCGCGGTCGCGGGTTCGAACGCGCGCGCGAGGAAGGCTGCGTCGACCTCACCGGGGAACACTTCGCCGGTGAGCTCGCGGCAGACCTCGTCGCGCGACGGCACGCGATCGGCGACCGCGTGGTACAGGCCCTCCCATGCGCCGTCGAGCCGCGCGGTGTACGGCGCGACGGCATCGATGACGCGGGCCCGCAGGTACGCCTGCAGCACGAGCGGCTCGGCCAGCTGGTCGACGGCCGCGAACATCGCGACGAGATCGGCCTCGTCGAAGCGCACGCGTACACCGGCGTCGAGCCCCGCGGCTTGCAGCAGGGCGTGCAGCTGCGCCAGCGCGGGGTTCTGCGCCAGCTCGCCGACGGTCGTGGTCTGCGGCGCACGTCCCTTCGTGCCGACCGGCAACCCCCGCTCGAAGGCCAACGCCGCCTCTGCGCGACGCACGGCGAGCGCCTTCGACTCGCCGAGCACCGTCATCGCGGTCACGTAGGCATCGCGGGTCGCCGCGAGATCGGGCGCCGCGAACTGCGGTCGCTCACCGCGACGCTGCAGGCCGATCTGCAGCATCGCGTTGCCGTCGTCGCCGGGCACCACCACGAACCGCAACGGACCGGTGATGCCGTGGGTCGCGAGCATGCCCGCGACCGACGCAAAACTCGACGCATCGGTGACACCGTCGATCGCCGTGAGCAGCGGCGCGATCGCTTCGGTGCCGGCGCTCGCACGCGCCTGCGGATCGAGACATGCCATGAAGAAAGTCGCCGCGGGCGTGGATGCACCGGCCTGCACCAGGCCGCGGAACGTCTCCTCCATCGTGCGGTCGTGATGGCGCGCGACCTCGATGAGCCCGGTCGCGGCGCTGCTGCCCTCGGTCTCAAGCGCGCCGATCCAGCCTCCGCACGCATACTGATGGAAGTCCTGACAAGGGTCGCTGCGGCAGTCCATGCAATCGCGAACCCGGGTCGGCAGCGTCGCCGCGGTGGGCGGCGGCGCATCGAGCTGGTCGATCGCACGGCCGGCGGCAACACTGGGACACGGGAACTTGCTTCGGTGCGCACAGCCGAGCGACACCGCAAACGCGAGCATGAAGATCCTCTTCATCGGCGGCGATCGTAGGGCATCGCGACGCCGTGCGGCAATGGGCCAAACGGCCAGCGCCGGCTCAGCCTGCGACGTAGAGGCCCGGCCGCGCGTCGTTGGCCCAGCTCGGTGAGTGCCCGGCGCCCGACTTGTCGGCGATGTCGTCGGGCGTTGGGTTCTTGTTGATGTACCAGACCGCAGCAGCGCCCGCGGCGGTCGCCGCCGCATCGTCCTCGCTCGCAGCCTCGACAACGATGTCGTCGATGTCGAGCGGCACGTCGAACAGCGCGAAGCCCCGCAGCACGCCACCGGGCGACTCGTTGTTGCTGCTGCCATCGCCGGTCCACGGCGAACCACCGAGCGTGAACGCCGGGCTGACCGCGTCCGCGGCCGCTGCGTTCACACCCGCGAGCGCGACACTCTGCTCGATGAACGCATCGGGTGCCGCGAGGTCGGGCCAGTAGCGATGCACGACTTGGTTGCCGACGACCTCGCAGGTGCGCGCCTGCGTGACCCAGACATCCTTCGCCACCAGATACGTCGGGCCCGGGCCCGGCGACGCGATGAAGTCGGATGCGCCGAGGCCCGCGATCTCGTAGTAGTGCACGAGCCCCCCGCTGCCGGTACCACCGGTCGACTGACCCGACGCCTCGACGGTGCCAGTGGTGGGGTATGGATGGGTGCCGAACTCGAAGAGACTCGCGTGCCAGGTGCCGTCGTTACTGGTGTGCCAGGCGACCGCGTAGTAGCCGCTCTGCTGCACGTAGCGCGCCTGCCAGATCGCGGTGTGCGAGGTGCGGGGCAGCATGTCGGCGCCGTCCCAGACCAGTCGCGCATCGCTGCCGGCCATGCCGTTGGTGGGAAACTCGAGCCCGGTACCCGTCGTCGGGCCACCGCTGTCGCTGCCGTGCGTGCTGGTGCCCTCGGACACGGCGGTCGACGCCTCCCCGCTCGCGTCGGTCGTGGTCGCGTCGGTCGCTGCCGTGGACTGTGTGCCGACGGTGTCGGAGCCCACCGTGTCGGCGCCATGGGTCGCACTCGCCGACTGCGAACCCACGGAGGCGCTCACGCCCGTGCCCACGTCACCGCTCGACGACCCTCCAGCGGGCTCGCCGGCGCCGGTGCACGCGACGACG
>WBZX01000578.1_pt1 | contig 32472 bp, 31 predicted proteins | sample 5204211 | NCBI WGS metagenome assembly WBZX01 (sample SAMN12344362, study PRJNA552823) | activated sludge metagenome | biome: Activated sludge suspended growth; feature: Nitrification reactor; material: Wastewater; isolation source: activated sludge from nitrification reactor of wastewater...
CAGCCGGACCAGTAGCCGAAGTAGGCCTTCGCCACCGCGGCATGGCCGGCGTCGGCGCCGCCGCGGGCTGTCCATTGGCTGCGGATGGCTTCGGCGGCGGCGAGCAGGCGCGACATGACGCGGCCCGGCAGGTCCCACAGCGGCCGCAGCGCCAGCATCAGGTAGACGGCCCAGTTCCACAGCACGAAGCCCATGAAGGGCAGCGCCATCAGGTTGACGTGGTGCGGCTGGGCCAGGCGGTCGGCCGCGAAGGCGCCCAGCGCGGCCAGGCCGAGCGCCGCCACCGCCACCAGCCGCAGCACCGCCGTGTCTCGCAGGCGCCGCACCACCGGCTGGGCCGACGCCGCCTCGTCGAGCAGACGCTGCGTGCGTGGCAAGAGGAAACGCTGGACCCAGTCGGCGTCTGACAGGCCGGCGGCCGTCGGACCGATGCTCTTCCAGACCACGTTGCCGGCGGCTGCACGCTGCGTCGCGTCGAGCATGGGGACCGCGCCGCCGTGTTCCTCCAGCGCGCGAACCAGCGCGATGCCGCGTGCTTCTTCTTCGGTGACCGTCACGGCGGTCTTCATGGCGTGGACTCCAGCGCCAGCAGCAGGCTGGTGCGGTGCTCGCGCGCCACGGTCTGCCAGGGCAGGCCGGTGAGCGCACCTTCCAGCGCCCACAGCAGGTTGAGGCTCGCGCGCGGGTCGGTGCGGCGCACGCGTGCGAACGCGGCCACTGCGCCCAGGGCGCGCAGTTGCTCCGCGCTGTGGATGCCGGCTGCAGCCAGCATCTCGCGCGAGCGCGGGCCGAGGTTGGGCAGTGCGTCTACCGCTGGCAATTGCAGACGCTGTAGCCGTTGTCGAACACCACCTGCCAGCGCCCGGTGGCCGGGCTGCGGCGCCAGGTGGAGGCGTAGCGCACGGCCACCTTGCCGTCGGCGTTGGTGACCGGGCCCTCGCTGTAGCCCAGCTCGCCACCGGCGGCAACTTCCACGATCTCGGGCTGCCAGGTGAACGGGGCCACCGGGCCGTCGAAGTAGGCCTTCCACTGCGCCAGCACGGCGGCCTTGCCGCGCAGCGGCCGGCCACCGCCGATGAACACCGCGTCGTCAGCCACGTGGGCGGCAAAGGCAGCGAAGTCGCGTTCGGCCATCGACCGCGAAAAGGCGATCTCTGCGGCACGCACTTCGGCGGCGCGGCCGGCCAGGTCGACTGTGCCGCCCGAGCCGGGCGCCACGGCGGCGCAGCCCGCCAGCAAGGCCGGCGCCATCCAGCCGAGGAGTCGGATTCGATGCATGCGGGCATCATCGCCCCGCGGCGCCCTGGCATCAAGGGCGGCGACTACGATGCGCCCCTGCCGTCCCGCCCATGCCCAAGCCCGCCGCCCCGACCCGCCCCATGCCCCCCGCCACCGAGATGCTCACCCTGCCCGGCGGCGCCCGCCTGGTGGCGCTGCCGACGCCGGCACAAGCCACCGCCACGGTGGCGGTGTATGTGCGCAGCGGCAGCGCGCACGAGGCGCGCCTGGTCAACGGCATCAGCCACGTGGTGGAGCACATGCTGTTCAAGGGCACGGCGCGGCGCGACGCACGGCGCATCAACCTGGACGCCGAGCGCCTGGGTGCCGAGGTCAATGCCCACACGGACCGCGACCACACCGCCTTCTACATGCGCGGCCTGCCCGAGCACGTGGGCGAGTTCACGCGCATGCTGGCCGAGCTGGTGCTGACGCCGGCCTTCCCCGCCGACGAACTGGAGCGCGAACGCCAGGTGCTGCTGCAGGAACTGGCCGAGGACGAGGACGACCCGGTCTCCACGGCGTACAAGCTGTTCGACGCCGCCTGCTACGGCACGCACCCGGCGGCGATGCCGGTGATCGGCTCGCGGGCGCGCGTGGAACGGCTCACGCGCGACGACCTGGCGCAGTACGTGCAGAGCCAGTACCGCGGACCCAACGTGGTGATCGGCGCGGCCGGCGCGTTCGACGCCCAGGCGTTCCTGCGCGACGCGGCATCGGCTTTCGGGACGCTGCCGCCCGGCGACGCCAACCGCGTGCCGTTGCCCGGCTACGTGGGTGGCGTTCGCACGCGCGCCCAGGCCGGGTCGAGCCAGACCCATGCGGTGCTGGGCGGAGCGCTGCCGGCGCGGCGTGACGCGACGCCGGCCCAGGAGGCCGCCTGTGCGCTGGCCGCCGCGGTGCTGGGCGAGGGGATGAGCTCGCCGCTGCTGCACGAGCTGCGCGAAAAGCGCGCGCTCGCCTACCACGCCTCGGCGGCGGCCGACGCGATGGACATGTGCGGCCAGTTCGTCATCGAGACATCGACGGCGCCGGAGCGCTTCGACGAATGCCTGCTGGCGGTGCTGGAACTGTTGCTCGCCCACGCGCAGCACATCGCCCCTGAGGAGCTGGCGCGCGCCAAGCGCCAGCTCGCGGTGCGCCGCCTGCGCGCGCAGGACAAGCCGCTGCGCCGCATCGAGGAGGCCGCGCTCGACCTGTTCGCCAACGACCGTCTGCACTCGCCGGCCGAGCGCCTGGCGGCGATCGAGGACACCAGCGCCGCGGCGGTGCGCCGGGTATTCGAGCAGATGCTCGGCGCCGGCCTGTCGCTGGCGATCACCGGCGAGCTGCGCCGCGCTGCTGGCCAGCGCGCGCGCGCGGCCCTGCAGGCCCATGGACTGCTGCGCGCCTGAGGCCGAGCCCGGGCACGGGCCTTGCGTAACATCCGGTCATCGCCGCAGGGGCGGCGAATTCACTGCAGGAGACCGTTCCATGACCACCCGTCGCCTCACGACGATCATCGCCCTCGCGGCCTTCGCGGCCCTCTTCGCGCTGCTGTCCGCGCCACTGCCCGCCCGGGCCCAGACCGCGCTGGACGACGTGATGGGGCGCAAGCTGCTGCGCGTGGCCATCCCGACCGACTTTCCGCCCTACGGCTTCGTCGGCACCGACCTCAAGCCGCAGGGCCTGGACATCGACATGGCCAACTACATCGGCGCCAAGCTCGGCGTGCCGGTGGAGCTGGTGCCGGTGACCAGCGCCAACCGCATCCCCTACCTGCAGACCAAGAAGGCCGACCTGGTGATCTCCACCCTGGGCAAGAACGCCGAGCGCGAGAAGGTCATCGACTTCACGGCCGCCTACTCCCCGTTCTTCCAGGCCGTGTTCGCGGCCAAGTCGATGCCGGTCAAGGCCGCGGCCGACCTCGCCGGCAAGACCGTGGGCGTGACCCGCGGCGCCATCGAGGACCTGGAGCTGACCAAGATCGCGCCGCCCTCGGCCGACATCAAGCGCTTCGAGGACAACAACGCCACCGTGGCGGCGTTCGTGTCCGGCCAGGTGCAGGTGCTGGCCACCGGCGCGTCCGTGGCGGGCAACATGATGGCGCGCAACCCGCAACTGGGCACCGAGTACAAGTTCGTGCTCAAGGACTCGCCGAACTTCATCGGCCTGAACAAGGGCGAGGACAAGCTGCGCCTGAAGGTCAACGAGATCATCGCCGCGGCCAAGGCCTCGGGCGACATCGACAGGATGGCCGTCAAGTGGCTCGGCCGCCCGGCCGGCGAACTGCCGAACTGAGGCTCCCCCCGTTGCGCCTTCGGCGCTCCCCCGGGACCGTGAAGGTCCCTTGTCGGGACCGGGGGCGGCGCTGGCGGACCGGCCTAGCCGGATCCGCGGCGCCTGCTGGGGGGAAGTCACAGGACCATTCACAGGACATCAGCGATGGTGACGTTGGACTTTGCGGCGGTGCTGGTGGAGTGGCCGCAGCTCGCGCGCGGCGCGGCCTTCACCGTGGGGCTGACGGCCGTGTCCGCGGTGCTGGGCGTGGCGCTGGGCGTGGCCTGCGGCTGGGCGCGCGCGTGGGGGCCGCGCTGGCTGGGCACCGTGGTGGCGGCCTACGTGGAGCTGATCCGCAACACGCCGTTCATCGTGCAGCTGTTCTTCGTGTTCTTCGGCCTGCCGAGCCTGGGCGTGAAGCTCACGCCCGAGCTGGCCTCTGTGATCGCGATGGTGATCAACCTCGGCGCCTATGCCGCCGAGATCGCGCGCGCCGGCATCGAGGGCACGCCGCGCGGCCAGATCGAGGCGGCGCGCAGCCTGGCGCTCAGCGAAACGCAGGTCTTCGTGCGCGTGGTGCTGCCGCCGGCCCTGGCGCGTGTGTGGCCGGCGATGACGAGCCAGATCGTCATCGTGATGCTGGGCTCGGCCGTGTGCGGCCAGATCGCGGCGCAGGAGCTGAGTTACTACGCCAACCTGATCCAGAGCCGCAACTTCCGCGCCTTCGAGGCTTACATCGTCGCCACGCTGGTGTACCTGGGGCTGGCCGTGGCGCTGCGCGGGCTGCTGAACTGGGCCGGGCCGCGACTGATCTTCGGCCGCATGCCGGCGGCGGGGCGATAGGCACGCCATGGTCGACTTCAGCCTCTGGGACATCCTGCGCAACCTGCTGCTGGCCGCGCGCTGGACCGTGGCGCTGTCGCTGATCGCGTTCGCCGGCGGCGCGCTGGTGGGCGGCGCGCTGCTGCTGGCCCGGCTGGCCGCGCTGCCCGGCGCGGTGCGCGGCGTGTCGCTGTACGTGCAGCTGTTCCAGGGCACGCCGCTGCTGATGCAGCTGTTCCTGGCCTACTTCGGCATGGCGCTGCTGGGCTGGGAGGTGTCGGCGTGGCTGGCCGCCAGCGTGGCGCTCACGCTGTATGCCAGCGCATTCCTGGCCGAGATCTGGCGCGGTTGCGTCGACGCCATTCCCAAGGGTCAGTGGGAGGCGGCCGACAGCCTGGCGCTGTCCTTCGGCGAGAAGATGCGCCACGTGATCGGCCCGCAGGCGCTGCGCATCGCGGTGGCGCCGACGGTGGGCTTCCTGGTGCAGGTGATCAAGGGCACCGCGCTGGCGTCGGTGATCGGCTTCATCGAGCTGACCAAGGCCGGCACCATGATCAGCAACGCCACCTTCAAGCCGTTCATCGTGTACGCCTGCGTGGCGTTGATGTACTTCGCGCTGTGCTGGCCGGTGTCGGCCTGGAGCCGGCGCCTCGAAAGGAAGCTGCAACGTGCCCACTGACGCCTCCCCGGCCGACCGACCCATCGTCAGCGTGCGCGGCCTGCGCAAGCGCTTCGGCGACAACGAGGTGCTCAAGGGCATCGACCTGGCGGTGCAGCGCGGCGAGGTGATCGCCATCATCGGCAAGAGCGGCTCGGGCAAGAGCACGCTGCTGCGCTGCATCAACGGCCTCGAGGTGTTCCAGGACGGCGCGCTCGAGGTGGACGGCCAGCCGCTGGAGCATGGCAACGCGAAGGCCATGCGCGCGCTGCGCCAGCACGTGGGCATGATCTTCCAGAGCTTCAACCTGTTCCCGCACCTGAACGTGGGCCGCAACGTGATGCTCGCGCCGACGCTGGTGAAGCAGCAGGACGCGGCGGCCGCCGAGGCGCGCGCCCGCAGGCTGCTCGAGCGCGTGGGCCTGGCCGAGAAGTTCGACGCCTGGCCGGACCAGCTCTCGGGCGGCCAGCAGCAGCGCGTGGCGATCGCGCGCGCGCTGGCGATGGAACCCAGCGTGATGCTGTGCGACGAGATCACGTCCGCGCTCGACCCCGAGCTGGTGGGCGAGGTGCTCAAGGTGGTGGAGTCGCTGGCCGACGAGGGCATGACGCTGCTGATGGTCACGCACGAGATGAACTTCGCGCGCAAGGTGAGCGACCGCGTCGTGTTCATGCACGCCGGCCGCATCCATGAGATGGGCCCGCCGGAGCAGCTCTTCGGAGCGCCGCAGTCGGCCGAACTCCGGCAGTTCCTGTCCGCGCTGCACTGAGCGCGGCCGGCCTCAGCGTGGCGCCGCGCCGCGCTCGCGGCGCCGCCGCAGCAGCCGCATCAGCCCGATCGCCATGCCCATCACCAGGAACGACACCAGCGTGGTCACGGTGCCAAGCGCATAGATGGCCGGCGTGGTGACGGTGCTGGTCAGGCCCTGCAGTTCCAGCGGCAGCGTGTTCACGTCGCCGATGGCCTGCGAGGTGCGCGCGATCTCGTCCCAGCTCAGCGTGAATCCGAACATGCCCACGCCCACCAGGCTGGGGGCGATCAGGGGCAGGACCACGTGCCGGAACCCCTGCCAGGGCGTGGCGCCCAGATCCTGCGCCGCCTCCTCGAGCCGGGTGTCGAAACGGTTGAACACGGCCAGCATGATCAGCAGGCCGAAAGGCAGGGTCCAGGTCAGGTGCGCGCCCAGCGCCGACGTGTACAGGCCCATTGCGGTGCCGTAGGTCTCGAGCAGACCGTCCGCGCCCAGGGCCTCCAGCGCCGCCTTGAGCGCGTTGTCCACCAGGCGGAACTGCAGCCCGATGCCCAGCGACACCACGATCGACGGCATGATCAGGCTGGCCACGGTGGTGTAGAAGAGCAGCGACGAGCCCGCGAAGCGCTTGCGAAACGCCAGCCCCGCGCCGAGCGACAGCAGCACCGTGACCGTCATCACCACGGCCCCGAGCGCCACCGACCGGCGCAGCGCGGCCGCGATGTCCACGACGCCGATGCCCTCCCAGAGTCGAACGAACCAGTGCAGCGACACGCCGCGCATCGGGAAGGTCAGACCGCCCTCGGGGCCCTGGAAGCTGAGCACGAAGATCGTGATCATCGGCCCGTAGAGGAACAGCACGAACAGGCCGAAGACCGCGGCCAGCGCATAGAAGGAACGCGGGCGCGGCTCGCCCTGGCGCGGCGCGGCCACTACAGCTCCTTGCGCAGGTCGACCACGCGCGTCAGGCCCCAGATCATCATCAGCGTCACGGCCAGCAGGATCACCGCATTGGCCGCGGCCATCGGGAACTGCAGGTACGAGGTCTGCACCTGGATGATCTTGCCCACCGAGGCGATCTGCTGGCCGCCCATCACGCCGATGGTGACGAAGTCGCCCATGACGATGGTGATCACGAAGATCGAGCCGATCACGATGCCGGTGCGGCACAGGGGCACGACCACGTTCCACACCGCCTGCCATCCGCTGGCGCCGGCGTCGCGCGCCGCCTCGATCAGCGCACGGTCGATGCGCATCATGGAATTGAAGATCGGCACGATCATGAACATCGTGTAGAGGTGCACGAACGCCAGCACCACCGAGAAGTCGCTGAACAGCAGCCACTCCACCGGCTCGTCCACCAGCCCCGCGGCCATCAGGCCCTGGTTGACCAGGCCGTTGCGGCCCAGCAGCGGCACCCAGGAGATCATGCGGATGACGTTGCTGGTCCAGAAGGGAACGGTGCACAGGATGAAAAGCAGCGTCTGCATGCCCACCGTGCGCACGTGGAAGGCGAGGAAGTAGGCCACCGCGAAGCCGATCACCAGCGTCAGCGCCCAGACCAGGACGCAGAACTTCAGCGTGGACAGGTAGGTGCGCAAGGTCACGCACAGCTCGTCGGTGCTGGTGCAGCCGTTGAACGAGTCGACGTAGTTCTGCAGCGTGAAGGCCGGGATCAGCTCGTAGTCGGTGGCGCGCCAGAAGCTCACCGCCGCCACCAGCAGCAGCGGCAGCACGAGGAAGACCGCGAAGACGAGCGCGAAGGGCGCGGCCTGAAGCCAGGCCCCGACCTTCGTCCTCGCGGCGTTCATGCGTGCTCCGCCCTGCGACAGGAGTGCGCCGCGGCCGTCAGGCGGCGACGAACTCGTTCCACTTCTGCACCATGTACGCGTTCTCGTCCATGATGGCGTTCCAGCAGGCGATGCCGCCCATGCGCTGCTCGTAGCTGCCGCCGTCGCGCACGCTCCCGGCCTTGGCCAGCAGGTCGCCGTTGGGCGACTTGATGTCCTGCGTGGCGGCCTTGCCTTCCATCCAGTAGGCCCACTCGTAGGCTTCCATCTTGGCCTTGGCGGTGTCGAGCACCGCGCTGTAGTAGCCCTGGCGGTTCAGGTACGCGCCGGCCCAGCCGTCGAGGAACCAGTTGATGAACTCGTACACCCCGTCGGCCTTGCGGCCGGTCACCGACTTGGGCACGCCGAAGCCGGCAGCCCAGGCGCGATAGCCTTCCTTGAGCGGCTGGAAGGTGCAGGCGATGCCCTTGGTGCGCACCGCCGTGACCGCGGGCGACCACATCGACTGGATCACCACCTCGCCGCTGGCCATCAGGTTGACGGATTCGTTGAAGTCCTTCCACAGGGCGCGGAACTGCCCCGCCTTCTTGGCTTCGATCAGCGTCTTGATGGTGAGGTCGATCTCCTTCCTGGTCATGTTGCCCTTGTCGGGATACTTGTACAGGCCCATGGCCTCGACCACCATCGCGGCGTCCATGATGCCGATCGACGGAATGTTCAGGATCGCCGCCTTGCCCTTGAACTCGGGGTTGAGAAGTTCCTTCCAGCTGTCGATCGGGCGCTTGATCAGGTCCGGCCGGATGCCCAGCGTGTCGGCGTTGTAGACCGTGGGGATCAGCGTCATGAACTGCGTCGGCGCGGCGGAGAAGGTCTTCGCGTCGGGCTTGGTCAGGTACATCACCTTCTTGGGAGCGGTGCCCTGGTCGCCGACCTTCTTGCCGGCAACCTCGCCCTTGGTGAAGAGCGAGGTGATCTTGTCGGCGTTCTTGATGCGCTTGGTGTCGATGCCCAGCAGGTTGCCGGTCGGGATGATCTTCTTCAGCGAGAAGTACTCGGTGTCGATCAGGTCGAACGAGTTGGGCGCGGTGACGGCACGCTTGGTCACGTCGTCGGTCGTGACGGGGATGTACTGGATGGTGATGCCGGTGTCGGCCTTGAACTTGTCGGCGATCGCCTTGTCCTGGTTCACGGCGGTGCCGAGGTAGCGCAGCGTGATCTTCTCCTGCGCATGCACGTAGGGAAAGCCGAGCAGGCCGCCGGCGGCCGCGGCGCCCTTGAGCAGGCTGCGACGGGTGGGGAGGTTCTTCGGAGCGGTCATCTTCTTGCTTCCTTCCTGGGGTCGTGGGTGGTGGGTCGGTCGGGGGTGTCTCAGGCCAGGGGATGCGCGTCCTGCTCGGCCCAGGACACGCCGACGGTGTCCTGCGGGCGCAGCGGGCGGGCATCGAACTCGTCGTCGCGCACGGTCGCGGTCCAGGCGCCGGCCGCGTCCAGCGGCTGCAGGGTCACCAGCACGAAGGTGCCCTGGTACTCGACGGCGCCGACGCGGGCGGAGCGCATGCCGGCGCCGGCCTGCATGCGCAGCCGGTCCGAGCGCACCGCGATGCGGCCCGCGGGCGTGTCGATCACGTTGTGCGCGCCGATGAAGCGCGCCACGAACTCAGAGCGCGGGGCATTGAACACCGCGCGCGCAGAGCCGGTCTGCTCGATGCGGCCATGGTTCATGACCACCACCTGGTCGGCCAGGGCCATGGCCTCTTCCTGCGAGTGGGTCACGTGCACGAAGGTGAAGCCCAGCTCCTGCTGCCAGCGCTTGAGCTCGGCGCGCATCTGCACGCGCAGGAAGGGATCGAGCGCCGACAGCGGCTCGTCGAGCAGCAGCACGCGAGGCTCGGTCATCAGCGCGCGCGCCAGCGCCACGCGCTGCTGCTGCCCGCCCGACAACTCGGCCGGCAGCCGCGCGACGTAGGGCGTCATCGCCACCAGCTCCAGCAGCTGGCGCGCGCGCTCATGGCGCTCGGCGGTGCCCTTGCCGCGCATCTTCCGGCTGAAGGCGACGTTGTCCAGCACGCTCAGGTGCGGGAACAGCGCGTAGCTCTGGAACATCATCGCGGTGCCGCGATCGGCCGCGGCGCTGCGGGTGATGTCCTTGCCGCCGAGCAGCACGCGTCCGTCGGTGGCGAACTCGTGGCCGGCGATCATGCGCAGGGTGGAAGTCTTTCCGCACCCCGACGGGCCCAGCAGGCAGCAGTAGCTGCCGGAGTCGATCTTCAGGTCGATGCCGTCGACCGCGGTGGTGTCACCGTAGCGCTTGACCAGCCCGGTGAGCACGAGCGACGAGTCCACTGTCATCAGGGCAAGTATGCAATGGACATGCCAATGGGCGTGCCCATGGGCGCCCAGGCGCACCGCGCCGGTGCGGGCCCGATGCGCGCCCCAATCTGGGTCGGAAGCCCCGTTCTGGTGCGCCCGTGGCGCGTCGCGAGACCGCCCCTGCCCCTGCCGCGCCCGCCCGCGAGGTCGGCGGGGACCTCAGCCCCGACGGCTCAGTCCAGGGTGCGGGCAGCCGCTGCGCCCCACGCCGCGCCGCCCCAGGCGCGCTCCAGCTCGCGGCAGGTGTCCACCAGCTTGACGACATGGTCGTCGTCGCTTTCGATGGCGCGCGCCACGATCTCGGGCCAGGGCAGCAACGTGAGCGGCGGCAGCGGCGCCACGGGCGCCGGCACCGTGGCCCAGCCCGCCAGGAAGGCACGCGCATAGTGCGCCAGGGCCCGAGGACGATCGGGTTCGTCCAGCCAGGGCAGCAGCAGGTGCATCGCGTGCGCGCTGGTCACGAGGTGCAGCACGGTGAAGTCCGCCGAAGCGGCGTAGCGCTCGGCCGCACAATGCGCCAGACGCGGCAGGGTCCGAACCGCGTCCACGTGCAACCGGTCGGCCACCGGCGCGAAGCGCGGGTGCGCGGCGGCAGCGTCCAGGCGTTGCGAGATCAGCGGCAGCGGCGGCAGCGCCGCCGCCAGATCGAGTTGCGCCAGCAGCGGCGCCGGGTCAGCCTGGCGGCCGGCGGCCGGGGGATCGCCGATGGGGAACCAGCGGCAGGCCCAGTAGGCCAGCGCATCGGCCAGTTCGTCGGCATGGTTGGCCGACAGCGCGTAGGCGGTGCGGATGGCGCCGTGGAAAGCCGCCGCGCCGACCCCGCGCATCAGCTCGGGCAGCACCTGCTCCAGCACGTCGGTGGGGCCCTCGTGAAACATCCAGTCGCGGAACAGCGCGCGGTAGCGCGGCCAGGCCCGAGGCTGGCCCAGGTGCGCGCGCCAGGCGTCGCCGGCCGGCCAGGGTTCGTCGGGCGGGGCCGCGTGCAGCCGCTGCGCGTAGCGGCGGGCGAACTCGGCGCAGCGCTCGTCGTCGGCGCCCAGGCGCGCCAGCGCCACCAGCGCCATCGGCAGGTGATTGGTCAGGCTGGCGCCGTACTCGGCGTCGAGCCGGCGGGCGTCGTCCAGGCGCAGCCGCAGGGCGGGGGTGTCGACAGTGTTCATGGCAGCAGCAGAAACGACGAAGGCAGGAGCTTGCGGCCCCTGCCTTCGAATGGAGAGGTCCGAAGCGGATTACTTCTTCTTCTCTTCCTTCTTCATCTCTTCCTTCTTGGCCGGAGCGGCGCTGGCAGCGGCGGCAGCCGGCTTCGCGTCCTTCTTCATTTCCTTCTTCTCTTCCTTCTTCATCTCTTCCTTCTTGGCCGGCGCAGCGGCGGCGTGGGAAGCGGCGAAGGCGGGGGCGCCGGCGACGCCAAGGGCGACGACGAGGGCGGTCAGGAGCTTGCTCATGCTTGTCAACTTTCGAGGTGGAGGTCAGGGTGGATTCAACGCTGCCGCCGTCCGGTCTGTTGACCGGTTGGGCGACGGGGCACGTTAACCCAGGCGCGACGCCCGATGTAACAGGGCTTGCACGGAGGGTCCGCAGGACCTGGACAAGTCGCAGGGCCCGGGTCGTTACCATCCCCTGCCTTGCACACGATCGCCTTTTCACTGTTGCGAAGCCGTCCAGCCCAGGCCGTGCTGGCGCTGGCCTGCCTGGCCGGCGCCGCCGACGCCGCCCCGTACAAGCCCGAGTCGGACGCCCAGGTGCTGGAGCGCGTCAGCGCCCGGGCATCGGACCCGCGTTCGCGCGAGATCGAGTCCTTGCGCGCGGCCTGGCAGCGCGACCCGCGCAACGTGGACGTGGCCGTGCGGCTGGCACGGCGCTGGTTCGACGAGGCCCTGGCGCAGGGCGACCCGCGCTTCGTGGGCCATGCGCAGGCGGCGCTCGGCCCCTGGTGGAGCGAACCGGCGCCGCCCGCGCAGGTGCGGGTTCAGCGCGCCCGGGTGCTGCAGTACGGGCACCGCTTCGCTGCCGCCCTGGCCGACCTGGAGGCGGTGACACAGGCCGACCCGACGGACGCCGAGGCCTGGGCCACCGCGGCGGCGATCCGCATGGTGCAGGCCGACTATGCCGGCGCCCGGCGCGACTGCCTGACGTTGGCGCCGCTGACCACGCCGCTGCTGGGCGGCGCCTGCACGGCCTATGCCGAGTCGATGACCGGCCGCGTCGACGAGGCCGCGCGCGCGATCGAGGCCGCGCTGGCCGCCGCGCCGACGGACGCTCCCGCCGCCGAGCGGCTCTGGGCCCTGACGCGGCTGGCCGAGATCGAGGACCGGCGCGGCAGCGACGTCGGCGCCGAGCAGGCTTTCCGCAGCGCACTGGCGCTGGGTCTGCCCGACGTGTATCTGCTGGCCGCCTACGCCGACTTCCTGCTCGACCGCGATCGTGCCGCCGACGCCCTGTCGCTGCTGACCGCTCCGCGCGGCGGCATGCAGGAATCGGCACGCGCCGACGTGCTGCTGCTGCGCATGGCCCTGGCGGCCAAGGCCGCGGGCGACGGGCGCGCCGCCGCCTGGACGCGCGAACTCGCGGCCCGCTTCGATGCCGCCCGCGCGCGCGGCGACACCACGCACGAGAAGGAGGAGTCGCGCTTCGCGCTCGTGCTGCAGGGCGACGCCAAGCGGGCGCTGGCGCTGGCCCGGCGCAACTTCGAAGTGCAGCGCGAAGTGGCTGACGCCCGCGCGCTGCTCGAGGCCGCGGCGGCCGCCGGCGACCCCGGCGCGGCCGAGCCGGCACTGGTGTGGATGCGCACGCACGGCGTGCAGGGCGTGGTGCTGCGCCGGCTGGAAAAGCAGGTCAGGAAGTGAGCGCCGGCCTGCTGCGCCACCTGTCGCGCCACCTGCTGGCGCTGTGCCTGTGCCTGCTGTCGTGGCCGGCGCTGGCGCACAAGCCTTCGGACAGCTACCTGGCGCTGGAAGTGCACGGCGACACGATCACCGGGCGCTGGGACATCGCGCTGCGCGACCTCGACTTCGCGCTGCGCCTGGACGCGGACGGCAACGGCGAGATCACCTGGGGCGAGGTGCGCGCGCGCCATGACGACATCGCCGCCTACGCGCTGGCGCGGCTGACCGTGCAGGGCGACGGCGCCGCGTGCGCCGCCACGGTGGGCGAGCAGCTCGTGGACGACCACACCGACGGCGCCTACTCGGTGCTGCCGCTGGTGCTGCGCTGCCCGACCTTCGGCCGTGCGGCGCCGCAGCAGCTCGCGGTGGCGTACTCGCTGTTCGCCGACCTCGACCCGCAGCATCGCGGCCTGCTCAAGCTGCAGGCCTGGGGCAGCACGCGAACGGCGGTGCTGGTGCCGCAGTCGCCGCCGCAGGTGTTCGACCTGGGCTCGGCCAACCGCTGGACCCAGTTCACCGACTACGTGCGCGAAGGCGTCTGGCACATCTGGATCGGCTTCGACCACATCCTGTTCCTGCTGTCGCTGCTGCTGCCGGCCGTGCTGGCCTGGGACGCGGCGGCCGCGCGCTGGCGCGCCGTGAATACCGTGCGCGAGGCCGCGGTGGACGTGCTCAAGGTGGTCACGGCGTTCACGCTGGCGCATTCGATCACCCTGTCGCTGGCGGTGCTCGGGGCCGTGGAGTTGCCGTCGCGACTGGTGGAATCGGTGATCGCCGCGTCGGTGGTGGCCGCGGCGCTGAACAACGTGCGCCCCTGGGTCACCTCCCGGCTGTGGCTGGTGGCCTTCGGCTTCGGCCTGGTCCACGGCTTCGGCTTCGCCAGCGTCCTGGCCGACCTGGGGCTGCCCTCCGACGCGCTGGCGCTGGCGCTGGTGGGCTTCAATGTCGGCGTCGAGCTGGGGCAGCTGGCCATCGTGCTGCTGTTCCTGCCGCTGGCCTTCGCACTGCGGCGCACCGCGTTCTACCGGCGCTGGGTGATGCACGGCGGCTCGCTGGCGATCGCCGCGCTGGCCACGGTGTGGCTCGTCGAGCGCGCGTTCGCGCTGCGGCTGCTGGGCGTCTAGCGCGCCGCCAGGTCGTCCGGCCAGGCCAGGCTGACCGTGCAGCCGGGGCTGCGATAGCAGATCGTCGCGCGCGCCAGGAGCTCCACGCGGTCGCGCTCGGTCGGCGGGGTCCACAGGTCGACCGTCCAGGGCCGCGCCGGGTCGAGCGGGAAGCGGGTGCCGTGGACCTGGGCCGTGGGCACGGACGCGACGGCCGGCACGGCGGCCGCCGGCGGCAGCTCGGCCCGGCACACCAGCCGCACGAGGTCCCGCGACAGTTCGCAGCGCCAGTGCGTGTCGGCTCGGGCGCCCGCGGGCAGAACCGCCGCGGCAGCCAGCAGGATCGCGCCGGCACGGCGCGCAAGGTGGGTCGGCATGCCGGCGACTTCGGCCGCGCGGCGCCTTTCTGGAGCCCGCGCCAGCGCCGCCCGTGACGCCTTGCACGCCGGCGGCGCGGATCAGGCCGCCGGTCGCAGCCTGGGCCGCAGCGCGGGGCTGGCATCCCGCCGCCCCTGGTTGTCGATCACCAGCACCTGGTCCACCCCCATGCCCGCGGCCACGCGGCGCCATTTCGACGGCCCGGCCACCAGCAAGGCGGTGGCCGCCGCGTCGGCCAGCGTGGCGTCCCGATGCAGCACGGTCACGCTGGACAGGGCCTGCGCGGGCCGGCCAGTGGCCGGGTCCATCACATGCGACGCGCGCTGCCCGCCCGCCATGCGAAAGCGCTCGTAGGTACCGGACGTGACCACCGCCTCGCGCTCCTGCACGTCGATGCCGGCCACCAGGCCGCCGCCGTGCGGGTCGCGGATGCCCACGCACCAGGGCCGTTCGCCACGTCGGCCCATCGCCGCCAGGTTGCCGCCGAGATTGAGCAGCGCGTCGCGCACGCCCATGCGCCGCAGGCCGTCCAGCGCCAGGTCCAGCGCGGCGCCCTTGGCACAGCCGCCCAGGTCCACCTGCACGGCGCGGCCGCTCGCGCCCACTCTCGACCCGTCGATGCGCAGCTGATCCAGCCCCGGCCGCGCGGCGCACAGCCGGGCCAGCCGACCGGCGTCCGGCGCGGGACCGTCGCGCAGCACGTCGGCATGGAAGCCCCAGGCTTCCACCAGCGCGCCCAGCGCCGGGTTGAAGCAGCCGAGCGAGTCGTGCTCCATCTGCGCGGCGCGGCGCAGCAGCCGGGACAGCGCCGGGCTGACGGTCAGCGTGCGGCCCCGGCGCAGGGCGGAGTTCAGCTCGTCCAGTTCGCCCGGCTTCCAGGCGTTCCAGCGCGAATGCAGCGCCGCCAGCAGTGCCATCGCCCGGGGCGCGGCGTCGTCGGGCGCGGTGTGCGGCAACAGCAACTCCACCGGCCCGCCGAACAGCCGCGCCTCATGCCGCTGCGGCTGCGCGCCGGCAGCGGACCAGGCCGATGCCGGCAGCAGCAGCAACCCGGCGCCACCGCACAGCAGCGCGCGCCGTGCCGTCGCGGTCGTCAGCGCAGGCGCCGGCCAGTGCAAGGACACCGCGCGGCTCATGACGTCAGTACCTCACCCGCAGCCGCGCCAGCGCGGCCACCGCAAGCTCCCGCTCGCCCTCGAGCGCCCGGATCGCCGCCACGGCGTCGTCGAGCCGGCCCTGACGCGCCATGGCCTCGATGTCTGCGCACAGCAGCGACAGCGGCACGGCGCCGATGTTCTGCGTGGCCGACAGGAAGCGGTGCGCCAGGCTGCGCAGCGCGACGGCGTCGCCTTGTTCGTGCGCCGCGGCGATGCGCAGCACGTGGGCTGCCGAGTCGGTCTCGAACATGTCGATCAGCTCGCGCACGAGCGACGGCTGACTAGCATCCTGCATCGAGCGCAGATGGTCCAGTCGTGCCGCGTCGATGACGCGGTCCGCGCCGGCGCCGTCGGTGCCCGGCTCCGGGTCGCCGGGCCGGCCGAGCGCGTCGACCAGGTCGCGCAGCTCGATCGGCTTGGCGAGGTAGCCGTTCATGCCGGCCGCCAGGCAGGCCTCGCGGTCGCCGGGCATCGCGTTGGCCGTCATCGCGATGATGCGCGGCCGCGCGCCGGCGGCCGTACGCTCGACGATCGCGCGCGCGGCCTGGATGCCGTCCATCTCGGGCATCTGGATGTCCATCAGCACCACGTCGTAGGCGTCGCGAAGCACCGCGTCCAGCGCATCGCGGCCGTTGCCGACCACGTCCGCCCGATGCCCCAGGTGGCCGAGCAGGCGCACCACCACGCGCTGGTTGATGACATGGTCCTCGGCCACCAGCACGCGCAGCGGCCGCGCCGGACCGGGGGGCGGCGGTGGCGCGGTCGGGCCCGGCACGGCGCCCGCCCGCCCCTGCACCGCGGCGACGAGCGTGTCGAACAGCTGCGCCACCTTGATCGGCTTGGACAGGCACGCCGCCAGGTGGTCCGCGCCCAGCTCCTGCAGCGGACGCTGGCCGAGCGAGGTGAGCAGCACGATCGGCAGGCCCTCGCCGCCCGGGCACTGGTGCAGCCGCGCCGCCAGATCGAGCCCGTCGCAGTCGGGCATGCTCATGTCGAGCACGGCCACGTCGAAGGGCTCGCCGTGGCGCACGCGGTCCAGCGCCTCCAGTGCGGTGGGCAGCGTGGCCGGCCGCATGCCCCACAGCATCGCGAAGCGCGTGAGGATGCGGCGGTTGGTCTGGTTGTCGTCGACGATCAGGATGCGCTTGCCGGCCAGTGCCGGCGCGTTGCGCTGCAGGAACGGCGCCTCGCTCGCGCCGCCCGCGCGTTCCACCTGCACCCGCACGTGGAACACCGAGCCGCGCCCCGGCGTGCTGTCCACGTCGACCGAGCCGCCCATCAGCTCGGCCAGGCGCTTGCTGATGGCCAGGCCCAGGCCGGTGCCGCCGTACTTGCGCGTGGTGGACGCGTCCACCTGCGAGAAGCTCTGGAACAGCCGCGACATCTGGTCGGCCGCGATGCCGATGCCGGTGTCCTCGACCGCGATGTGCAGCCGCACCGCGTCGCCGTCGACGGCCTCGCAAGACACCGACGCGAACACCTCGCCCTGGTGCGTGAACTTCACCGCGTTGGACAGCAGGTTGGTCAGGATCTGGCGCAGCCGCACCGGGTCGCCCACCAGCGCCTCGGGCGTGCCCTCGTCGATCTGGTAGGCCAGGTTCAGGTTCTTTTCCAGCGCGCGCGGCGTCACCAGGTCGAGCGAGTCCTCCACCACGCGGCGCAGGTCGAAAGGCTGGCGCTCGAGCTCGAGCTTGCCCACGTCGGCCTTCGAGTAGTCGAGGATGTCGTTGATGATCTCCAGCAGGGCCTGGCCGCTGCCGTGGATGGTGCGCGCGAAGTCGCGCTGGTCCTCGTTCATCGGCGTGTCCAGCAGCAGCGTGGTCATGCCGATCACCGCGTTGAGCGGCGTGCGGATCTCATGGCTCATGTTGGCCAGGAACAGGCTCTTGGCGCGTGCGGCGGCTTCGGCCTCGGAGCGCGCGCGCTCGATCTCGGCCGACTGGCGCAGGTTCTCGGTCACGTCGGTCAGGGTGCCGATCCAGCCCTCGGCGCGCCCTTCGGCGCCCGCCTGGGGCACGGCCTGCGCGTCGACCCAGCGCTCGCGGCCGTCGGAATGCAGCACGCGGAAGCGCTCCTGCAGCGGTTGCGACTCGGTGAGGCTGCGCCGCCAGGCCCAGCGCACCCGCGTGCGGTCGGCCGGATGCAGCGCCGACACCCAGCCCTCGCCTGCGGCCTCGCGCGCGGCCAGGCCGGTGATCTCGCTCCAGCGCTCGTTGACGTAGTTGTAGGCGCCCAGCGCGTCGGTCTGGAAGATGCCCACGGGCACCGCGGCGGCAAGCTGCCGGAAGCGCGCCTCGCTGGCCGCCAGCGCGCGCGCGGCGGCGCGGGTGTCGCTCACGTCGCGCAGGATCACGGTGAAGTAGGTGCGGCCGTCGAGTTCCAGGTGCGCGATCGAGGCCTCGGCGTCGAACAGGCTGCCGTCCGCGCGCTGGCCCTGGATCTCGGCGCGCTCGCCCATGCGCCGCGCGGCGCGCGGCGAGTCGGCGAAGCGCCGCATGTGCTGGTCGTGCAGCGCCCGGCGCGACGCCGGCACCAGGCTGGAAAGGGGACGCCCGACCACGGCCGCCGCGGAGCAGCCGAAGATGCGCGCCGCGCCTTCGTTGAACAGCACCACCTCGAGCGACTCGTCGGCCACGACCACCGCGTCGTCGGCGATCTCGAGCAGGCGCGCCAGCAGCGCGCGCGCGTCCGCCGGCGGCAGCCGGTTCAGCGCCGGCCCGCGCAGGCCGAGTGGGTCGGTGGTCACGTCGGCCATGCCCTCAGGACGGCCGGATGCGGGCCACGCCGCCGAAGCTGCCCACCCACAGCGTGCCGTCGCCGCCGGTGGCCATCGAGAACACGGCGTTGTTGAACAGGCCGTCGTGCGTGGTCATCACCTCGTAGCCGCCGCCGGCGCGCGCTCGCGCCAGGCCGTTGTTGGTGCCGATCCACATCGTGCCCTTCGGGTCGACATGCAGCATGAAGACATGGTTGCCGGGCAGGCCCTCGGCCACGGTGAACTGCTTCCACTCGCGCCCGTCGAAGCGCGACAGGCCGCCGCCCCAGGTGCCGGCCCACACCACGCCGTCGCGGTCCACCGCCAGGGACACGATGTAGTTCGGGTTGTAGGCCACGTTGATGTCGGCCAGCCCCATTTCCTGCTTCTGCCTGGCGTGGTGCTCGCTCTGCTTCGCGGGGTCGTTCTTGAAGTCGATCGCGTCCTTGACGCGCTCGTAGGGCGCACCCAGGCCCTTGGCATGGTTCCAGTTCTCCCAGCGTCCGCCCGCAAAGCGCGCCAGCCCGCCCTCGGTGCCCAGCCACACCTCGCCGTCGCGGCCCTCGGCCAGGCCGTAGACCCAGTCGTTGGGCAGGCCGCCGCGCGTGCTTTCCACCGTGTGCAGCTCCCAGGCCGAACGGTCGCCCAGGCGCCCGCCCTTGACGCGGTTGACGCCCGACCAGGTGGCGATCCACACGTCGCCGTCACGGGTGCTCAGCACGTCGTACACGAACGCGTCGCCCAGCCCTTCGGGCACGTTGAAGGTCTCCCACTTCTCGGTCTTCGGGTCCAGCAGCGACAGGCCGCCGCCGTAGGTGCCCACCGCGATGCGGTCGCCCAGCTTGCCGACGAAGAACACGCCGTTGGACAGCAGGCCGGTCTGGGTGTCGAACAGCTTGTAGCTGTCATTGCGCGTGTCGTAGCGCACCACGCCGCCCGACGTGCCGACCCACACCTGGTCACCGTCGACATGGATGCGCTTGACGTTCTTGTTGCCGACGCGGAAGTGGGTGAACTTCTGCGCCGCGTCGGCGCCGACCTTGCCTTCGCGCTGAGGTGCCGCCTGCGCCTGCAGCGGCGCATGGCCGGCCGGCAGTGCGGCCTGCGGCGCGACGTCGGCGCCACCTGCGCTGCTGCGCCCGAGCTGGTAGGCCCCCGCGAGCACGCCCGCCAGGGCGATGATCACGATGCCGGATGTCGCGAGTCTGGATGCCATTCGGGCTGTCTCCCTGCGGTTGCGTTGTCAGCGTGCGGCGATGCGCGCCACGCCTTTCTTGGTACCGGCCCAGATGTCGCCATTGGGGGCCACGGCGACCGCGTACACATTGCGGTCGAGCAAGCCCTCGGCGACTCCCAGGTTGCGGAACTGCTTGCCGTCCCAGCGGGACAGGCCCTTGTCGGTGCCCAGCCAGATGGCCCCGCTCTTGTCCTGCGCCAAGCTGTATACGATGTTGCCGGCCAGTCCTTCCCTGGACGTGAGATTGGTCCAGCGCTTGCCGTCCCAGCGCGCCGCGCCGCCGCCCCAGGTGCCGGCCCAGACGCTGCCGTCCGCGGCGCAGAGCATCGAGAACACGTAGTTCGGGTTGTAGGTGGCGGTGCCTTCGTTGCCCACCGACAGGTCGTGCCGGCTGCGCGTGCCCAGGCCGGTGTTGGTGGAAAACGGCAGCTTGTCCACGTTGGGCGCGCCCAGGCCGTCCTTGTGCGTCCAGGACTTCCAGCTGCGCCCGTCGTACATGGTCACGCCGCCCTCGGTGCCGAACCACACGCGGTCGGCGGCGTCCACCGCGATGCCGTACACCCATTCGTTGACCAGCTCCTTCACGTAGGTGCTGAACTTGCCGGTCTTGGGGTCGAGCCGGTTCACGCCGGCCCAGGTGCCGATCCAGAAGTCGCCGCGGCGCTGCTGGGCGAAGGCATAGATCCAGTAGTCGGCCAGGCCATGCATCGGGAAGAAGGTCTTCCACTGGCCGTCGCGGTAGCGCGAGACGCCGCCGGCATTGGTGCCGAACCACTTGTAGCCGTCGCGGTCGACGCCGACCGCGAAGACGTACTCGTTGGCCAGGCCCTCCTTGCGCGTGAAGGTCGTGCGCAGCTTGCCGCTGGCCAGGTCCACCTCGTGCACGCCCGCCGAGGTGCCCACCCACAGCGCACCGCGCGACGGCTCCACCGTCAGCGCGCGCACGTACACCGCGGGGCCGACCTCGAACGACTCGGTCACGCGCTGGGCCTGCGCGGCCTGCAGCGGCACCAGCGCCAGCGCGGCGACGAGCGCCAGGGTCCTGAGCCACGTCGGCGTCATCGCCGTGTCCTTGTCCGAAGGTGCCATGCCGGGGTTCATCTCAAGGTCCTGAGGTGGGCCACGACGTCCAGGATGTCGCGGTCTCGAAGCACGCCGTCGTAGGCGGGCATGGCGCCGCGGCCGCGGCGGATCGACGCCAGCAAGGCCAGGTCGGGCTTGAGCAGCGCGGTGTGGCGCGTGAAGTCGGGCGCGTTGGGCAGCACCGGGCGGCCGCCCGCGCCGTGGCAGGACGCGCAGTGCTGCCGGTACAGATCGGCGCCACGCGCCGGGTCGCCCGCGCTCGCCGGCACGGCCGCGGCCACCGTCAGGGCCGCCACGAGAACGCGTGCGCGCACCACCTGGGCGGTGCCCTGCGTCAAGGCCGGCTCCCGGTCGCCGGGGTGCCGGCGCGCTGGCGCCGCAGCGTCTCGGCGCGGGCGCGCCAGCGCTCGGCCTGCGCCGCGTCCGGCGCGAACCCGAAGGCGCCGCTCGCATGGGCCTGGGCCAGCGCATCGATCGAGGCGAGATGGCCGCGTTCGGCGGCGCGCAGCAAGGCCGCGCGCGCCGCTTCGGGACTGTCCATGCCCTCGGGCATGCGGCGCAGCCGGTGCGCGTCGGCCACCTGCTCGATGGACGCGGCATGTCCCAGGTCCGCCGCTTTCGAGAAATGACGCCATGCGGCCTTCTCATCTTTGGCAATGCCGCGGCCGGTCAGGTAGGCGCCGGCCAGGCCGGCGTGGCCGTCGGCGTCGTCGCGTTCGGCGGCCGCGCGGTACAGGCGCGCGGCCTCGGCGGCGAAGTCGGCTCGGTCGAGGATGAATGCCAGCATCGTCTGCGACGGCACGTATCCCGCGTCGGCGGCGCGGCCCAGCTCGCGCATGGCGCCGACGACGTCGCCGCGCTGGTAGGCCTGAACGCCGCGCGCGTGGTCATCGGCCGGCGCCGCGCCGGCGGCGCTTGCACCTGCCAGCGCGAGCAGCAGCATCGCCGCGGCGCGGCGCACTGGAGCATGAAGACGGGCCCTCATGGGGGCCTGGGCAGCGAAAAGCGTGCCAGTGGAAACGGCGCGAACCCGCGGCGCCGCCAGCGCGGTGGATCAGCCCTCGGCGCGCGACTCGGCCGGTGCTTCCTCGAGCTTGCGATACAGGCTCGACAGCCCGATGCCCAGGCGCTGCGCCGCCGTGCGGCGGTCGCCGCCGGCCTCGTCGATCGCGCGCCGGATCAGCGAGATCTCGAAGCGGCGCACGCGCTCGCGCAGCGTGCCGTCGCCCGCCACGGCACCGTCGGGCAGGACAGCGTCGGCCACGCGCGCCACCTCGGGCGGAAGGTCGGCGATGCGGATGCGGCCGCCGTCGGCCAGGATCGCCGCGCGGTGCAGCACGTTCTCGAGCTGGCGCACGTTGCCCGGCCAGTCGAAGTTGACGAGCAGGTCCTCCGCCTCGGGATCGATCTCCAGCCGCGCCGCGCCCGAGGCCGTGCCGCGCCGCGACAGCAGGTGGCGGATCAGCGCGGGCAGGTCGGCACGCCGCTCGCGCAAGGGCGGCATCGGCACCTGGAACATCGACAGTCGGAAGAACAGGTCTTCGCGGAATCGGCCCTCGCGCACCATCGCCGGCAACTCGCGGTTGGTGGCGGCCACGATGCGCACGTCGATGCGTCGCGTGGCTTCGGCGCCGACGGGGCGCACCTCCTTGGCTTCCAGCACGTGCAGCAGCTTGGTCTGCAGCGACAGCGGCAGCTCGCCGATCTCGTCGAGGAAGATCGTGCCGCGGTCCGCCTGCAGGAACAGGCCCTTGCGCGCACGGTCGGCGCTGGTGAAGGCGCCCTTGGTATGGCCGAACAGCTCGCTCTCGATCAGGTTCTCGGGGATCGCGCCGCAGTTCACCGACACGAAGGGCCCGTCGCGCCGCAGCGACAGCTCATGCAGGCGGCGCGCGGCCACGCCCTTGCCGGTGCCGCTCTCGCCGGTGATGAGCACCGTGCTGTCGGTCGGTGCCACGCGCGTGACCAGGCGCTCCACGGCCTGCATCGACGGCGACGCGAACCGGAAGGCCGCCTCGTCGCCGCCCATCACCATGCGCCGCAACGTGCGGTTTTCCTCCCGCAGGCCGCGCAGCGCGTCGATCTGCTCGAGCCGGCGCAGGATCTCCTCGTTGTGGACCGGCTTGGTGATGTAGTCCCAGGCGCCGGCCTTGAGCGCCTCGATGGCGGAGTCCACCGACGCGAAGGCGGTGATCATGATGAAGGTGGCCGCATGGCCGCGGGCGCGCGCCTGCTTGACCAGCTCGATGCCGTCGGTGATGGGCATGAAGATGTCCGACAGCACGACGTCGTAGGGCGTGCGCTCGAGCTTGGCCAGCGCTTCGGCGGCCGAGCCCGCGCTGTCCACCGGATAGCCGGCCTTGGTCAGCGCCGAGGACATGACCTGACGGATCGCGGGCTCGTCGTCGACGACCAGCACGTGCAGTTCCGTCATGGGGCTCCTCAGTGGTTCTCTTCGCCCCGGATGGGCAGAGCCAGCTTAATGTGGCTGCCCCCCCCTTCGTCTTGAGCGAACGCAAGCTGCGCCCCATGCGGCGCCAGCGCGGCGCGTCCCAGCATCACGGTGCGCTGCACCTCCTCGCGCATGAAGTCCAGCCGTGCCGCGAAACCGATGCGCACCTCGATGACGTCGTCGCGCAGTCCCAGCGACAGGGCGATGCCGGCACCGGCCTCGCCCTTGCGCGCCAGGGCGTCGCAGGCCAGCGTCAGCATCTGCATCAGCACGAGCTGCACCGCGTCGGCGCTGCCCCAGGCCGCGGGCAGGCCCGGCGCCGCTTCCAGCGCGATCGGCACGCCGCGATAGCGGCGGTCGTAGCCCATCCACTGCCGGGCGCGTCGCACCAGCGCTTCCAGGTCGAACCAGTCGCGCACGCTGGGCTGCGGCGCCGCCACTTCGGCCAGCGTGCGCGCGGCCTGCGCGGCACGGCGCGCCTGCGCCAGCACGCGCTCGGCCTCGGCCGCGCCGTCCTCGTCGCCGCGCTCGCGCGCCGCGGCCTTCATCGCCTCGGCCGTGCCGGCGATCACCGCCAGCGGGTTGTTCACCTCGTGCGCCACGCCCGAGGCCAGCGCCGCCACGGCCAGCATCTTGTCCTGATGGGAGCGTCGCTGCCCGTCGAGCTCGATGCGGCGCTCGCGCTCGTCCAGGTCGACGGCCATGCGGTTGACGGCGTGCATCAGATGCCCCAGCTCGTCCTCGCGGCGCACCGCGAGGCCCGCGTCACGGGAGCCCTGCACGATGCGGCGCGCGTGCGCCTCGAGCCGGCCGATGTCGCGCGCCAGCCTCGCGAAGAACCACGCCGCCAGCGAGCCGAAGGCCACCAGGCCGACGATCGACAGCAGCATCGTTTCCACCGTCACGGCGTCGTAGCTGCGCTGGTAGGCGGTGGTGAGGGCGTCGCGCTGGGTCGCCAGCACGCCACGCCGGATCTCCAGGTCGGATGCGGCGCGGCCGAGCGCCTCGCGCAGGTCGATCCAGCTCGCCCGCGCCGGGGTCGCCTCCAGCGCCGCGTAGCTGCGCACGATGGCGCGCTGCAGCCTTGCATAGCCCGGGTCGAACGGCTCGAGCGCGCTGAACAGCTTCTCGCACGACTCCATGTACAGGCGCAGCTCGACGGGCGAAGCGGCGTCGGGCTGGGCGGCGCTGCTGGCCTCGTTCACGTCCACCAGGGCCGCGCCGACGGCCGCCTCGGCCAGCGCGAGAGCCTTTTCGTGGCGCGACAGGTCGGCCATGGCCTGCACGCTGGCATGGATGCGGTCGCGCTCGCCCGCCACGTACAGCCCCGCGACCACCACGTACAGCAGCAGCGCCAGTGTCGCGAGCAGACCCCTCGCGCGCAGCGACTTGTGCGGCGGCAGCGGGGGGACGGCGGCGGTGTTCATGCGAACGGTCTCAGGGGGCGTCAGGCGGGAACGGCGTTTGCATCTTGACCGGCCTGACTGCCCGGGCGCCGCCCGGGACCCACCCGGAGCCTGCCCATGCCGTCGCGCCGCCTCGTTGCCATGTCCGTCCTGCTACTGCCCATTGTCGCCGCGCATGCCGCGCCGATGGACGACGCCCTGCAGGCCGTGCAACGCAAGGACTACGCCGCCGCGGTGCGGCTGCTGCAGCCGCTGGCCGAGGCCGGCGACGCGCGCGCTCAGGTGCAGCTCGGCACGCTGTACTACCACGGCCACGGCGTGCCGGAAGACGACGCGCTCGCATTGCGCTGGTACGACCGGGCCGCGCGCCAGGGCCATGCCCAGGCGCAGTACCTGCTCGCCAACCTGTATGCGTTCGGTCATGCCGCGGTGCCCGAGGGGCACGACGCGATGCGCCTGGCGGCTCAGTGGTATTTCGAAGCCGCTCGCCAGGGCCACATGGACGCGCAGTACAGCCTGGGCCTGCTGTTCCTGGCAGGCAGCGGAGTGACCCAGAGCGCCGCCGAGGCGCGCAAGTGGTTCGACCGCGCGGCACGCCAGGGCCATGCCGACGCCAAGGCCTACCTGAAGGCATCGGCGCGGCGCTGAGTGCGCCCGGCCGGCGGCTACAGGGGCTTCTTGTAGGTGACGGCGCCGCGCACCCGGCCCAGCGCCACGCCCAGCGCCTTGTCGTGCGGATACTCGTGCGCGAGCTGGGCGCGGATCGACTCGGAGATCTGGTCCGCCGGGCCGTGGCAGTGCATGCAGGCGGCCTGCATCGGCAGCGCCCGCATGTAGCGCAGGTAGCGGCCGCTCGGCTCGTTGACGACCTCCCACTGCTCCATCGCGTCGGCCTTCTCCCCCTTGGCCACGCGATCGTCGAAGCCCATGAGCACCTTCTGCTCCCAGGCGTCGCCCCAGCCCAGCGCCGGGTTGCGCGGGGCCAGCGACACGCGTGTCACGCGCGCGCCGTACTTGCGCGAGATGGACGACGAGATCTCGGGCACGGTGTACTTGCACACCACGATCGCGCGCAGCGGGCCGCTCGCCTCGATCGCCTTGAGCAGCTCGCCGCGCACGCCGGCCACCAGTTCGGTCGAGGCCTTGCGCGCCTCCTCGAGCGCGGCGCGCGGCGGCTCCTCGGGCGTGGCAGCCACGGGAAGGGCCGCCAGGACCAGCGCGGCAGGCAGCAGGATCGAATGCAGTGGTGTCATGGAAGGCCTGTGCGTCGAGCTGGCGTTGCATGGGATTGTCGCGCCGCGATGTCGGTGGCGGCAACTCAGGGCTGCACGCGATCGATGACGACGCGCAGGCCCTGCGTGCCGGGTGCCACCGTGCCGCTCTGGCCGACCAGGTCGCCCGGCTGCGGCGTGGCCTGGCCGCTGCGCGAGACGCGCACGCCCACCACCACCGACGACGCGCCCGACAGCTTGGCCTGCGGCGACATCGCCAACGTGTCGTCGAGCGTGAAGCGAAACGGCAGCACGGCGTCCCGTCGCAGGATCGCCAGCGGCATGCGCGGGCCCTCGGCCGCGCGGGCGAACACGAACAGCGTGTCGCCGGGCCTGAGCTTCGAGGCCAGCGCCGGGTCGATCACCACTTCACCGCTGACCGCGCGGCTGCCGGCCGCGGCAGGCGGCGTTGCGGCCACTGCAGCCACGGTGCCCGCAGCCGCCGCCTTGCCCGCACCCGCCGCCCGCGCCGTGGCATCGGCGAGGCTGCCGCGCACCGACTGCGCCAGCGCCGACTCGGCCGGCACCACGGCCAGCAGCCGTTGCCAGTAGCCGCGCGCCGCGTCGAAGTCCTGCACCTCGAACGCCACCGTGCCGGCCAGCGCGAGCGCCTTGCGGTGCGCCGGGTCGATGTCCAGCGCCTGCTGGATCAGCCGCGCCGGCTCGCCGGCCAGCTTGCGGCCCTGGGCCATGCCCAGCAGGTCGGCCAGGTCGGCCAGCAGGTCGGGGTTGCCCGGCGCCAGTGCATTGGCGCGCTGCAGCGCCGTGGCCGCATCGCGGTGACGGCCCAGCGCCACGTACGACCGCGCCAGCATGGTCCAGCCTTCCAGGTTGTCGGGCTCGGCCTTCAGGCGCTCGGCCAGCATGGCCACCATCTGCTGCATCTGGGCCGGGCTGCTGCCATGCCGCGACGCCGTCTGCTGCGCGTCCTGCAGCGACTGCGGATGGCCGAGCCATGCATACATCGACAGGCTGACAGCGGGCAGCCAAAGCGCCAGCGCCCACGCCGTGCGCCGCGAAGGCCGGGATGCGACGGCGGCGCCGTCGGCGGCCACCTCGCGCGCACGGCGGTCGATCTCGGCGCGGGCCTCGGCAAGCTGCCGGACGTCGAGATTGCCCGCCTGCACGTCGCGGTCGAGTTCGTACCACTGGGCCCGATGCACCGCCAGCGCCGCCTCGCCCGCGCCGGGCTCGCTGCCGGCCCGCGACCGCAGCACGGCGGGCAGCACCAGCATCAGCGCGCCGGCCAGGAACATCGCCACGACGATCGAGAACACCAGCATGGATGCGCAACCCCGTTTGTTGCCGTTCGCGGGAAGTCGTTCCCGATTCCGGGAAGCCATGCCGCGCGCGACCGGCGGCCGATGCCGCCCGGGCCCTGCGATGCAATTCGCCGGCCAGCCCGGGCCGCGCTGTCCCCCCGCCTGCGGGGTCGATGCCCGCGCCACCGCTCCTCGGCGCGGTGGCGTCCGCGCCGCGGCGCCGGTCAGCGCGGTGCGGTCGGCGCGGACGCGGCCGCGCCAGCCACGGCTGCGGGGCGGGCGCGCTCCCACTCCCACAGCGCGGCGCGCGCTCGCGCCAGGTGCTCGGGACGCTCGTCGCGCGCCAGGTGCAGATAGGTCCGCATGGCGCCGGTGGCCGAGGCGAAGTCGCCGCGCGCCTCGTGCACCAGCGCCAGGCCGTAGTAGGCGTTGGCCTGCGACGGCGCCAGCGCCGTGGCGCCCTCGAAGAAGTCGTGCGCCTCCTTCAGTCGCGCCAGGCCGAGCATCGCGAAGCCCATGTTCACGTGCGCCTCGGGCAGCTTGGGCGCATAGGCCAGCACGCGATGCAGCGCCGTGGCCGCCTCTTCGTAGCGGCGCGCATGCAGCATCACCACGGCGGCGTCGAACAGCTTGCGCGTGTCCTGCGCGTGGGGCTCGGGCGCCGGCGCGGGCAAGGGCTCCGGCGCATGCCAGGGCTGCATCTCGTTCAGCGCCAGGCCGCCCGCGGCCACCAGGCCGACCGTGAGCCACAGCGCGCGTCGGCGCAGGTCGGCGCGGGCGCCGATGCGCGGGCCGCTCACACGGCCCCCGGGCATGAGGACGGGGCGCCGCTCACACGGCCCCAGGGGCTCTGGGAATGGGTGCCGCTCACACGGCCCCCTTGTGCGGCGCCGTGGAGATGAACGGCACGCCGAAGAACGTGAGGAAGGCCAGCAGGAAGACCCCGGCCAGCAGGGCGCCGAAGACGGCGGGCGACGGGCGCAGGGTGCTGCGCGCGTGCAGCGCCGCGGCCAGCGCGATCCAGCTTGCGAAGGCCCAGGACTCCAGCGGGTCCCAGGCCCAGTAGCGGCCCCAGGCGTCCTGGGCCCACACCGCGCCGACGATCAGCATCAGCGTGTCGAACACGAAGGCGAAGCCGGCGAAGCGGTGCGCCAGCGCGTCGAGCCGCAGCGCCGCAGGCGAGTCCGGCGGCAGGCGACCCAGCCAGGGCACGGCGCCCGCGGCCACCGCCACCAGCAGCAGGCCCAGGTAGAGCTTGCCCACCACCGTGTGCAGGTACAGCAGCGGCGTGTCGTAGGTGGGCGGCAGATGGCCGGGGCCGGCGTCGCTGGCGGCCAGCCACGCCACCAGCACGGCCAGCGGCACCATCGCCGCCCACAGCGCGTCGCGCAGTTCGCGCAGCGCCAGCACCGACACCGCCACCACCAGCGCCAGGCTCCACAGGTTGCTCGACAGGATCTCGTGCAGCGTGGTGAACGGTCCGTGGCCGAGCGTGGCCCAGCGCAGGCCGAGTGCGCCGGTGTGCAGCAGCAGGGCCGCGGCCAGTGCCGCCACGGCCAGCGTGCCGGCGGGCTGGCGCCGCAGCACGCCGCGGCCGACTGCCACGGCGCAGGTCGCATAGGCCGCCAGGGCCAGCAGCGTCGCGATGGTCTCAGCCATGGCCGCCTTCCGCGGACCGCGCGGCCGTCGGCGCGCGGACCGACATGACGGGCGCGCCCGGCGTCGGCGCCACCGCAGGCACACCTGCCAGGCGCGGCCAGGCCAGGGCGGCATAGTGCAGCGCCAGCGCGAACGCGGCCGCCAGTGCCGCGGCCAGCAGCCATGAAAGCGTCGGATCGCGGCTGGCGCGATAGCCCATCCAGGTGCGCAGGCCCTCGTACACCAGCGTGCCGCCGTCGGCGCGCCAGGCCTGCCCCGGCGCCAGTTCGACACGCGCGTCGCCCTGGCGCAGCACGACGCGATGCCGCTGCGGCACGCGGAAGGTGTCGGACGCATCGGGCGCGATCAGGTTCTCGTCCACCTGCAGCATCAGCCACACGCTGCGGCCGTCGGGCAGCGTCCACTCGCTCGACTGGCGCAGCTCGTGCATCGGAAAGCTCGGCAGGTGCACGGCGCCGACCACGGCCGGCGAGCCGTCGGCGGGTTGCCAGCGCAGCACCGGCGCGAACCCCTTGTTGGAGCTGGTGTAGATGCGCCAGCCGCCGACCTGCAGCGGCCGATGGTCACCGATCACCGCCCGTTGAACCGGTCCGCCGGACGGTGTCCAGCCCACGGTGTTGCGCGTGGCGCCGCGGCGCCGGCCGGGGGCGTAGTCGATGGTGAAGCCCTCATGATGCAGACCGACGGCGGCCAGCGCCGGCACCGCCACGCTGGCGCCGTCCTCGCGCAGCAGCACGCCGTCGAACGGCTCGCCCTGCAGCAGCTCGAAACGGCCCTCCACACTGAGCAGGCGCCCCGCGCCGGCCAGCAGCACCAGCGCCAGCAGCGCGACATGAAACACCAGCAACGGCAGACGGCGCCGCAGCAGCGGATGCACCACCAGCGCCGCCAGCAGGTTGGCGCCGAGCGCGCCGAACACCACGGTCAGCGACGGCGCGTCCGGACGCAGCAGCGCCACCAGGCCCAGCAGCAGCATCAGCGCGAGCGCAGTGCGCAGCGATCCCACATGCGCGAGCAGGCGCTGGCGCACGGCACTGGGCAGGATCGACCGGTTCATCGCGCAGCGGCCCTGAAGGTCATGGCGGATTGCTGCAGACGCTGCGCATCCAGTCGCGCCCGTTCTGCGTGTCGTTGCCATTGGTGCCGAAGGTGGCGGCCGAGTTGTTCGATCCGCAGTTGGTCTCGACCCAGTTGCCGCTGGTGGCGAAGGTGCGCACCTTGAGCTTGGCGTTCAGGTAGTAGGGCTCCTGGTTGAACGCCTGCGCCGACGCGTTCATGCGCCACTCGCGGTTGCCCGCGGGCTGGCCGGCTTCCTCGCCGACGTCGTTCAGGTTCACCAGCAGCGCCTTGTTCTTCCAGCCGTGCGGCACCGCCACGTGGCACCAGTTGCAGCGGATGCGCTCGATGCGGTCGGTATGCAGCGCATGCAGGTTGCCGCGGTCGCCGTTGGAGAAGCCGGTCTGGCCGCTGCCGTTGCGGTTGGCATAGGTGGCCGGGTTGTGGCACTTGAAGCACAGGCCGTTCGGGCTCGGGCCGCTGTCGCCGCGGTTGTCGGCGCCCACGCTGCTGTTCCATGCGCCCTTGAGCAGGAAGTTGTTGGCCGAGCCGTGCGGCCCCCAGGGCGTGCCGTTGTCGCCGCCGGGCGGCACGATGCTCGTGGCGGGCGTGTTCTCGCCGTGGCAGTCGCTGCAGTACATCGTCTGCGTGCCGATGGCATTGCCCCAGGGCAGCCGGAACGCCGCGGCATTGGGCCCATTGCGGCCGGTGGCCTGCATCACCGGATGCCACGAGCGGTGGTTGTTGGTGGCGTAGCTGCTGCCCGCGCCGCTGTTGGGCCGCGTGCCTTCGCCCTGGTGCGACACAGGGGCCTGGAACTCCTTGGCCTGGTTGGTGTAGACGGTGAGGTTGTTGGTGCCCGGCGGCGTGCCGCCGCTGCGGCCCAGCGCGGGCCGGTTGCCGCCCGGATAGACGTTGTTGTCCGGGTAGCCGTAGTCCGAGTGGCACTTCAGGCAGATCTGGTATTCGCGCGTCACGTAGGACGCGGCCACCGACGTGTCGGCGCTGGCGCCGGGGTCGCCGCGCTTGACGGTGTAGCCCGAGGGCAGCGACTGGAACGAGGTGCTGCCGTACACCGGCTCCACGCCCCACGCGCCGCGCAGCACGCCCGACGCCAGGTTGGAGCGCGCGTAGCCGGTCGTCTCGTCGTGGCGGTGCGTGCCGGCCGCGTCAGGGATCGCCGCGTTGCCGTTGAACAGCCGGTTGCGGATCACGCGGTGCGGGTTGTGGCAGTCGGTGCACTCGGCGTGGCGCTGCGCGAGGCGGCTGCGCGGCTCCATGAAATCGGCGCCGCAGCGGTTGGCCGGGCCGGTGCAGTCCACGCCCGCCTCGGCGAAGTTGGCCGAGATGTCATGCGCCTCCTCGCTGCCGCCGCCCTGGTCTGGCGTGGTGATCGGCATGCGGATCGCCTGCTGGAACGAGGTCTCCAGGTCGGGCACCTGCGTCACGCTGGCCAGGGCCGAGCGCGCCGCCGCGGTGTGGCACTGGTAGCAGGTGTTCTCCAGTGCCGGGTTGCCGCCCTGGCGCGCCGACAGCGGATTGCCCGGCGCCGCGGCGCCGTCGGTGCCTTCGCGCGTGAGGCGGCGCGCGCCCTGCACGGTGTGGGTGTCGTGGCAGTTCAGGCAGGCCGCCTTCCACACCGGCAGGCCGGTCGGGAACTCGCGCAGCTGCGCGGCCGCGTCGCGGTAGGTCTCGTCGGCCACGTCGGGACGCGCATGGGCCGAGTTGGCCCACACGCCGTTGCCGAGCGACTTGTCGTGGCAGCTCAGGCAGATGATGTCGCTGGCCGGGTTGAAAGTGGCGCCCGGTGCCGCCTCCTGGAAGCGCTGCGCGCGCAGGAACTTGGCATTGCCCTTGGCCGCGTCGAGCTCGCGGATGTGCGGGTCGTGGCAGGTGGCGCACTGGATCTGGCCCTGCCCCGTGGTGCCGGTGGGTTCCAGCGGCAGCAGGGGCTTGTAGCCGTGCGAGCGCACGCCGATGACGCTGCCGCTGCCGGCCGGCCAGCGCTGCTGCGCGTCCACTCCGCGCAGTTCGCCGTCGCGCGTGGCCAGCGCGCTGTCGTAGGTGAGCGAGATCGGATGGTCGTTGCGCAGGTCGGTGCCGAGGTTGCGCGTGAAGCCGCTGGCGGTGCCCTCGCCGGCGGGCATGGTGCCGCCCGGCCCGGTGCCCTGCATCGGCACCTGCGCATTGGCGCGTCCGCCGAGCACGTTGACGTTGCCGATGGCCATCGTGCCGTCGTGGCACGACAGGCACAGCTTCGAGCTGCCGCCCGGCGTCGCGTTCAGGCCGTCGAGGATCGACTGCGCATCGAGCGAACTGGACGTGTACGGCGTGTAGGTGGCGCCGTCGGGCACGCGCCGGTTCCACAGCGGCCCGCGCAACGGGGCCCCCGCGGCGTCGGCCTGCGTCGCGCCGTGCGGCGTATGGCAGAACACGCACACCTCGGTGGTGGACCCGGCCTGCGCATGCGTGCCGCCCGCCCCCAGCGCCGACAGGTTGTGCCGCGTGTTGCGCACGTCGGACACGCGCTGCGCCCAGGCCGGCCAGGCACATGCCAGGCCAACGAGCATGGCCAGCAGGAGCTGCAGCCCACGACGCGGCAAGGCCCACCGCAAACCACCACTCGCACCGCTGCGTGCCCCGCACCCCGAACCCCCCAAGCTGACGCCGCGGCCGGGCTCCGCCCGGTCGCAGGTGTCGCCCCCTCGAGGGGGAGCGCGGAAGGCGCAACGGGGGTGGTCCATCATTCGCCGAGGAACTGGAACAGCACGACACGCCCGTTGAACATGTCGGCCACGTGCACGCGGTTGCGCGCGTCGACCCACACGCCCGAAGGCAGG
>WBZX01000579.1_pt1 | contig 32459 bp, 24 predicted proteins | sample 5204211 | NCBI WGS metagenome assembly WBZX01 (sample SAMN12344362, study PRJNA552823) | activated sludge metagenome | biome: Activated sludge suspended growth; feature: Nitrification reactor; material: Wastewater; isolation source: activated sludge from nitrification reactor of wastewater...
GGAGCCCAAATCTGCTATCCGTGCAGAGCAGCATGAAGACATCAACCTGATCACCTTATTGGTAGGTGCATCAGCCGGCGGCCTCCAGATTCTAGACCTGAAAAACCAGTGGCTCGACATCATCCCGGGTGAAGATGAAATCGTCGTCAACGTCGGTGATATGCTCCAGCGCCTCACCAACAATTATCTCAAATCAACAACACACCGCGTCGTCAATCCTCCCCGTGAGGAATGGCATCGCCCAAGGCTTTCGATTCCATTCTTCCTGCATCCCAAGAGTGAGATGGATCTGAGTTGTCTGGAAAGTACAGTGACTTCTGAGCGGCCCTTGGCTTATGAACCGATTACGGCTGGTGAGTATCTGAATGAGCGTCTGAGAGAAATTGGCCTTAAAAAGTAAGACCACGGATCTTTAAGAAAAAGAAACATAGTCGACCAATAAAGAGCATTTTTATAGAAGGATTGGATGAGTTCATCCATTCAATACACAGCCAGGATTTTGGCATGATTTGTAAATGGATGAAATTTATATCTTGTACTTAGGTCAACGAACTAAAACTTGTTGAGTGCTGATCACAGCATTTCCATCTGTCATAACCATAAAATATAAACCCGGAGCTAAATGGTCGACTGGAATGCTATAGGTTGCACCTATTTCAAAAGAATGCCAGCTATGGATCTCCTGGCCCAGTGCATTACTTAAATGTATCGTCGCACTTTCAGGCAACGATGCTGTTATCAAAACATTAATAACATCCGATGCCGGAACAGGATAAATTTTCATCGGTGAGATAAGTAATTCATTTCTTTCAGGACTGCTTTCAGTTGATGAAATCAATTGACAACCCGGAACCATGCATCCAAAACTATCAGTCATCAATAGCCATCCAAATTGTCCCTGGTCATCACCAGGCCAACCATTAAATGCTTCACCTACAAAGCTGTATCCCCCATCAGGTGTAATCTCAGCATCTACGAGGCGGTTTGATTCAATTATATCTGTAACACCAAAATACTTTCTTAACCACAAGCTGTCTCCTTCATTAGAAATCTTTCCAATAACTCCGGGATTAGCCCAACACTTGTCGATAGTATCCGTTCTGCAATCAGGTATTAAATCATACCCCGCGCCACATATAATATAGCCATCCCTTTCAATACTTGGCATAATATCTAAATGGCTATTATCAAACATCGGTGCAGCATCTCCGCCAGAAAGTCTTGTTTCCCAACTTTTCTCCCTTGTCTTTAAATTAAATTTATAAACCCCGCCTGTCCACCAAAATTGACAATTCGCCAAAGGATTATTTGGATCAGAACACTCCTCAACTCCCATTCCGGAAGCTACTATCAGGGTCGTATCATTTTCAAGGTAGCCAGCAGAAGTTGCCTCGATTAGATTTGGTGATCGCCATTCCCATACCAAGTTACCATCGGCATCCACTTCAAAAATGTATCCTCGATGATAGGCATTCCCGGAACCACGAAAAATGCCAGTATTGTCTAAGTCCGTACTGTTTGAGAGCACAACAAAATGCCCGTTACTTAGGGCGAAAACCTGAACAGGCATTTCTTTGGATTCATTCCCATAGCATCTCCTCCAAACTACATTGAAAGACTCATCCAACCTCAAGAGGCAACTTTGAGCATTTTGATTGTCTTTCCAAGACAATTCTGCAATCACATAACCATCGGTCAGCTTCTCGAAAGAACGAAAGTCGACCAATTTTACCCCCGAATAGAAATTTTTAAAGGAGACCGAGTCTAAGAAATTGCCATTTAGGTCTGCTTTTATCATCATTCCTTCAATTTCGTCATCTGCCGCGAGTCCTTTTGCAGCTGTATGCACAATAGTCCCACTATCTATTAAAAGCCCTTTATTCCAAAAACCAAAATTATATGCATTGCTTGTATCTGGAAGGGAGACATGAGAAATATATGACCCATTTTGGGCAAATTTTATTATGGTTGCTTTATAGCTAACTGCGAATGCACCTGAGTTGCCTGTCACATATAAAGTATCATTATCCCAAACAGATTCTGTGAAAATTGCAAATTGTTCATCCAATTTGAAAATATCACTTAAATATGTTTGTGCTAGTCCAGGAATTATTGAACTAAAAATGCAAATCAGGCAAACCAGAGATCTCATCACTATTCAATTTTTAAAAACTTTGAATTCAATCGGATGTCCTCATTGACAAAAGATACGTAATAAACTCCTTTAGGCAAATGGTCTATTTTGAATGTATATGTGTGACCAACACTTAACAGATATTTAGCCACCACACTCCCAGATATATCCAAAATACTTACGATGGCTTTTCATCCTTAGGTTAAGACAGTGTGGCACACCTAGGTGTGCCACACTGTCCTTTTATACCCTTTCACATTTCACTTTTCACTCTTCACTCTTCGTTTTTCTCTTCTACAGGCCTTCCCACTCCCCTTTTTTCCCGGTGGAATATTCCTTCCTGGTCCTGATCTTTTCCTTTTGTCGATCGATGATGAGCTTTGCTATACCACGAGCCGGCGGCATGTCCGAAGACCTAAGGGCGCGCTGTATTTTGTATTCTTCCACATCAAGACGGTAAAGGGAACTAAGGAGAAGACCGAGATCATCCCTCATCAATTCCTCAACACGGGTAGTAAAAAGATCAAGCAATGCTGGTTCGTCAAGGATCGATTCGCTTTCCGGAAGGATGTTTTCAAACAAGCTGGGTGATTTTTCTTCTTCCATCAGGAGTGCGGTGATTAAACCGTTTTTTGCTGGGTGAGGGGATGGCTGATCATCTCCAGGACTTCTTCGAGATACACTCTCTCGTTGGATAGTCTTGGGACTTTGGCCTGGCTGCCTGACTTACCTTTCTTTTGGAGCCATTTCCTGAATGTGCCCTTCGGCAAGACGGTCAGCTTGAGTGGATCCAGGGCCATACCCAGGAAGCGCTTGGCTTCGTAGTCACTATTGAGTTGCTGCAGGTTTTTATCCAGTAGATCAGCAAAGTCAGTGATACTTTCTGGTGCCTGGTCAAATTCCACCAGCCAGTGATGTCCGCCTCTGCCATTAAGAGTCATGTGCACAGGCGCCACAGTATAATCGCTGACAGTAGCTCTAAGGGCCTTGGAGGTCAGTTCGATTGCCTTGTCTGTATTGTCTACCATCACTTCTTCGCCGAAGGTATTGATGTATTGCTTGGTACGTCCGGTGATGCAGAGCCTGTAAGGATTGGTGGAAGTAAACATGACGGTATCGCCGATCTTATACCGCCACAGACCTCCATTGGTCGTGATGACCATGGCATAAGGCTTACCGATTTCTACTTCGCGCAGGGAGATGGCTTCCGGATTGGGGTGATGCCACTGTCCTTCAGGGATAAACTCATAATAGATGCCCGTATCCGGAAAGAGCAATAGCCCTTCCTGCCGATCAGTAGTATCCTGCGAAGCGAAATATCCCTCAGAGGCATTGTATATCTCCTGGTAGGCAAAACTATCGGAGGGAAACATGGCCTTGAATTGCTCCTGGTATGGGCCGAAGCCAACCCCTCCATGCATATATACAGAGGCATGAGGCCAGACTTCATGCATATTGGATTTACCGGTCAGTTCGAGCATGCGGCGGAAAAGGACCAGGGTCCATGTGGGTACGCCTGCAAATACACCAACGTTTTCTTTACTGCATACCTCGGCCATGATTTCGATCTTCTTGTCCCACTCGGGGAGCAGGGAGGTATTGAAATCAGGGGTAAAAAACGGGCGGCCGATCCAGGGCAGGTGATGGAGCATGATCGCGGATACGTCACCATAGCGGATATCCGGGTGTGGTGTCCTGGTGATACTGCCGGTCATGACCAGGTTCTTGTCTGCAAAGACCCGGACCTCAGGATTGCGATGGTATAGTAGTGCCAGCGTGTACCATCCGGAGCGGGTATGTGTGTGATTGAGATGTTCGGTAGTGACGGGGATAAACTTGCTTTTATCGGCAGTGGTGCCTGATGATTTGGCAAACCAGGTGACGAGGCCGGGCCAGAGGACATTAGTCTCTCCCTGCATCATGCGCTGGATATGGTCCCTGATGGCGTCATAATTGCGCACCGGAACCTGGCGGGCATAATCTTTATAATTCCTGATGGTATGGTACCCAAACTCCTTGCCGATCTCCGTATGCTTTGCTTTGTGGATGAGGGACCTGAGCATGGCATCCTGCTGTTCATGTATCCTTCTCTCCCTGTACTGCAACCTGGCATACAGGTAGGAGAGATAGTAGGAAACGGAGGAATTGAACAGACTTCTTGGTCTCATCTTTTCATTCGGTTGGAGGCTACCAGCAGGAGCCAACCGGCTGATAGTTCCACTAAATTATTAAAAAACCTGAAAGAAAGGACTTTAGGGGTGGTTCAGGGCTAGTTTAGACAGATTACAGGGCCTTGGTCATGATCTCCCATAGCACTTCGAAGGGGATGATCTCCACCTCGATGTTTTCACCTGACCCTGCCAGGGTGACATGGCCGAGTTGCTTGCGGAGGTCTGCGGTATAGCGGGCGGTGCGGATGGGATTGAAGTCGGCCTTGGTCATCTGGATGACCATCTTGATCATACAGTTGCTCCGGAAGGAGTCATCCTTGCGGAGATAGCGATAGGCGTATTGGTTGAGGGAGTCGACGCGGTCGATGATCGCATTGTAGTCCTTCCGTTGGAGGAGGAAGGCAATGTGCATGAGGAGGATACTGACATTGATCCCCCGCTTGTCCTTGCTGAATACCGGGGTGGTGTTGAGGAATTTTCCGAGTTTGAATTCGGGAATAATATCTGCATATTTTTTTGGCTCTCCAGCTACTCCAGAATCCACAACTACGTGAATGTAACCTAATGTAGTATAAAATATTTCTTTAAAATTCTCTTGAACTTTTGGGAATCTTGGATTTGCAAGCATTAATGAAATCAACTCAATTGCTTTGCCATAGTTGCCACTATACAAATGTGCCTTTAAAGTATAATGAGCGATTAAATACCATCCTAAGGAACCATTGACCAATTTACTTAAATCTTTAGAACCTATTGATACCACTTCAGCATATCTACCAGCTTGCAATAAGGCAAATACTCTTCTCAAATTTATACCAGCAAGTACTGTATTAGATCTAAATTCTGGTGTATTAAAATCCTTATATGCTTTCTCAGAAATCTCAAGCAAATCACTGTACTTTTTAGTGTACTCAAGATATGCTGCTTTAACTCGATAACGAAAAAGTATAAAATTGTAGGTAGGTATATCGTCTGCACTCTCAAGCTCATCGATATATCTCTTCGCTTTCTGTATTGTCTCATCACTAGGATTAGCTAAAGATTGAAGCTGCCCCCTTTGAAGTTCTGCGTAGTATCTCTCCGCCTTAACTTCCCAAGTATAATAGTTAAAGTACTTTTCTTGAATAGAAGTGTACTTATTGAACTTGTATTTATTAAATTCAGCTTGCCCATAATAACTAACCAAAAATCTAGCTTGAAATAAGACACTTTCTGCAGAATGATATTTTATGGATTTTACAATTGCCTTCTCCATCATATCAATACCTAAGCTAGATCTTTTAAAAGTCAATAACCTTGCTATAAATACTTGCCTATATCCTAAAATAGCCTCATTATTTCTTGAATCCATTGGTTCAAGATAATTATGTTGCAGTAGAAACACTTGAAGTAGTACCTCCTTTAATCTTGTTTTCAATCTTGAGAATGCAGAGACATTTTTCCTTCCATAAATTGCTTTCATACAATCGTAATCATCTAATTCCGTTTCAGAAAAAACGATTTCACAAAGCTTTTTTAAAGGGCTTTCTTCAGTTACTGGCATTAATGCATCGATAATTCTCTTTTGCTTCTCTGTAAGCTTTGCAAGTTCATATAATATTTTCATAGATTACAAATGATATGTGATTGAATATCTGATAATTACATAATTTTTTAATCAAAAAAAACGAATATATGATGTAAAAATATATCGCATATACTCTTTTCACAAAAAAAAGATGTCCTGATATTTACACTGCATCACAACAATATGATTATTAATAGGTTATGATGAAATTTTGTCTGTCCTTGGCATAAAAAAGGTTCTTGGAAGAGCCTACGAAGCCTTAAAATCAAAAAAACCTTAAGCCATAACACCATGAAACAAATGCTAACCATTTAGACTTCAAAACAATCCATTGTGGGCTAAGAAATCAAAGCCAAAGAAGGCAGAGAATCTGTAAAAAGGCAATAGGTGAAAAAGTGAAATCAAAAGGAAATTCACAACCGCAAACATTGAATAGGGTTTAGTAAATCAAAATTCACCATAATATGAAAACAGTACTAACAGCAGCAGTTTTATTCCCAATGACATTTTATTTTATTTCATGGGGATTAAACACGATCATTCCTAAGCAAAAAATTCATCTTAAGCAGGTGCATGAGACTAAATATGATGAATACTGCGATTCCCTTAGTTACTCAGGATTTGAGGAAACTCTATGCACCTATTTATATGAAAAGTAGTTAATCGTATTTCAAGGCAACCACCAATTGCGCCAGTCAATAGTGAAAACAAATCAAACTTCATGCTAGATATTGGATCCGGATCTAACCTACCAAGTTAATCAAGTATACCCTACTAAATTCGAATCCTAGAATCTAGAAAATGACAACACTTCAGATATGCTCAAAAATGCATACCTCGAAGTTGTTGTTATTACATTCAATTGAAAACTATTACATAAGTTGCTTTCAGCTGCTCTTTGAAATTTAGTTTATTAGCAGCCAATGTTCAATTAAACAACTGTGGGCTACCTGGTACCCATCAACTTATTGGGCTAAACATTTATATAATTGGAACTGATCTATGGACATTAAAGACACATTGAAAGGGTATATTTATTATATATATCAAGCAATCGAGCTCAATATTTTTACGAAAAGCTGGAAATTATTTGGTTTAAAGGTCTAATTACCGGTTTTTGGTTGATTTTACACAAATATTTTCTTTCATTCTTAATACTTTAATTTATTGTTTATCAATACATTACATATCTACTATTTAGAATTATTACTCATTATTGTTGTATAATCTTTGCAGTTTTTTTATTGAATCTTAAAGCTAACCGCCCAATCTTTACACTGCCTAAAAGACATTTACCTATTTGATGTAATCTCAACCAATAAGTGGTTGATTACAAGCTATTTAGTTTGACATATATTGGATTTTGTGGCCAAAACAAGTGTATAATTTTGTTAGTTTTTGTTGCTGTGTTAAGAATTGCGGTACGGTAGATTTGCATCAACAAAAACACAAAACACATGCAAGCTCTACAAGTTATCCTCTGTCTGATCGGTATCATCGGTGATGATTACGACGGTTTATAGTTATAAATACCATCAAGAATTAGTCTTGATGTCTATATAAGAATCATTAGTTCTTTTTTGGGTGTTATGCAATGACCACCTGCTTCTTCTTATGCGGATCCCTTCTTGTGTAAGTGGTAGGTGGTTTTTTTTTGACTTTACGAGACACTATATATACAGTTCCTGCCTCAAAAAGGCGCCCGTATGGCTAGTTGGGTGGCTAGCGACGGTTTCAGGAGAGCCCGAACACACTATGGAACCACCCTCTTTACCCCCATTCAATCCTACATCAATAATGTAATCCGCTACCTTGATCACATCCATGTGGTGCTCGATCACGATAGCGGTATTGCCACGATCCACCAGGCTCTGGATCACATGCAACAGATACCTAATGTCCTCAAAATGAAGCCCTGTCGTAGGCTCATCCAGGATATATAAGGTCTGCCCCGTATCCCGCTTAGCCAGTTCTTCAGCCAATTTTACCCGCTGCGCCTCCCCCCCGGACAAGGTCGTCGCCTGCTGCCCTAGGGTGATATACCCCAATCCCACTTCCTCCAGGGTCTTCAGCTTGCGGTAGATGGAAGGTATATTTTCAAAAAATTCAGCCCCCTGCTCTACGGTCATCTCTAATACATCATTGATCGACCTGGCCTTGTAATGGATCTCCAGGGTCTCCCGGTTGTACCGCTTACCCATACAGGTCTCACACTCTACCATCACATCCGGCAGGAAATTCATCTCGATCACCCGCATCCCGGAGCCCTGGCAGGTCTCGCAGCGCCCTCCCTTGACATTAAAGGAGAACCTCCCGGGCTTGTATCCCCGAATCTTAGCCTCAGGAACATTGGAAAAAAGACTCCGGATATCCGTAAATACACCGGTATAAGTGGCCGGATTGGACCTCGGCGTCCGCCCGATAGGTGATTGATCCACCTCGATGACTTTGTCTATATGCTCTATCCCCTTGATTTTTTGATAAGGCAGTGGACGCTCCAGGCTGTTATACAGCTCCTTACGTATGATCGGGTACAAAGTCTCATTGATCAGGGATGACTTGCCACTACCAGAGACGCCTGTCACACATATAAAACACCCCAAAGGAATCTCGAGGGACACATTTTTGAGGTTATGCCCGGTAGCCCCGGTCAAAACGATCTTCTTGCCATTACCCTTGCGCCTGGCTTCCGGCACTTCGATCATCCGCTTTCCATTGAGGTATTTGGCGGTAAGGGTATGGGTCTTCATCACTTCCGCCGGTGTGCCGGCGGCCACCAACTCCCCTCCATGAATGCCAGCTCCCGGACCAAGATCTATCAGGTAGTCCGCAGCCAGCATGATATCCTTGTCGTGCTCTACGACGAGCACCGAATTGCCTATTGCCGCCAGTTCTTTCAATGACTTGATCAGCAACTGGTTGTCCCGTTGATGTAAGCCGATGGAAGGCTCATCCAGGATATACGTAATGCCGGTAAGCTGCGATCCAATCTGTGTCGCCAACCTCGTCCGCTGGGTCTCCCCGCCAGACATGGTCCTCGATGGGCGGTTCAACTGCAGATAATGCAATCCTACCGTCACCAGGAAGCCCAGGCGGTCGCGGATTTCCTTGATGACATCCCGGCCGATCATCTGCTGCCTTTCAGTAAGACGACCTTCCAGTCCTTCAAACCACAGCAAGAGGTCACCGAGATCAATATTGGCTAGCTCCCCAATATGCAAGCCGTCTATCTTGAAATACCTGGATTCTTTCTTGATGCGGTACCCTTCGCAGTCCGGACAGGGGGAAATCGTCATAAATCCCTCCGCCCACTGCCTGATCTTCTCACTGGTAGTGGTCTCATACCAGCGCTTGAGCATATTGACAATCCCTTCTGCTCCGAGGTCAAAGACCAGGTCATGCGGCAGGTAATCAGGAGCAGAGGTTGTCCCCGGACTTCCTCCATTGAGGATGATCTCCATCGCATCAGCCGGAATGTCCCCGACCGGGGTGGCAAACGTAAACTTGAATTTCTTGGATATCTGGCGAAGCTGCTTGAAGGTATGATTGTCCCGCACTTCGCCAAAAGGCGCAATCCCCTGGTCATTGATCGAACGCGTCGGGTCCGGGATGACCTTGTCCATATCCACCATAGTCACTTCACCGAGCCCATTGCAGGTAGGACATGCTCCGTACGGGGAGTTGAAGGAGAAGGAATTTGGGGATGGTTCTTCATACGAAATCCCTGAAACAGGGCACATCAGGTGCCTCGAGTACATCTTGGGTGCATCGTCTCCCACTTTCATCACCATGAGCAATCCTTCACCCATCCGCAAAGCAGAAGAAAGGCTGCTGATGATCCTGGCAGTTTTATCAGGTTGAACAGAAAGCCGGTCGACCACCAGTTCTATGTCATGGGTCTTGTACCGGTCGACCTGCATCTTGGGGCTGAGTTCGAGTATCTCTCCGTCCACTCTAACCTTGGTATACCCTTGCTTGCGCAGTTGATCGAAAAGCTCACGATAGTGCCCTTTTCTCCCGCGGACGACAGGCGCCAGGATCAGGATTTTCTCATTGGCATAGGAGGACAACACACTTTCATGAATCTGCTCCTCCGTGTATTGAATCATCTTCTCCCCGGTCACATAGGAGTAGGCCTCCCCGGCGCGGGCATATAACAGGCGGAGAAAGTCATATATCTCCGTGATCGTGCCTACTGTAGACCTTGGATTCCAGCCGGACGTTTTTTGTTCGATACTGATGACCGGGCTGAGGCCATCGATCTTCTCGACATCAGGGCGCTCGATCCCGCCTAAAAACTGGCGGGCATAAGCAGAGAAGGTCTCGAGGTAGCGGCGCTGGCCCTCGGCGTAGATGGTATCAAAGGCAAGGGATGACTTACCGCTGCCACTGATCCCGGTGATGACGACTAGTTTTTCGCGCGGTATTTTCAGGTCGATGCCCTTGAGATTGTGCTCCCTGGCTCCGACGATTTCGATCCAGGCGTCCTTGTCGTCGGTTTGATCTGTGGTTACGGGTTTCTTTTTAGGACTGGCCATGTGTGCTTTAAAAAGGGAACAAAGTTACGGAAGAAAAAGGCAGAAAAGGCAGAAGGGTGGAAAGGCAGAAAAGTTGTGAAGTATGGTCAAAAAACAATGTTTTTGACATAAATTGTCAACAACATTTATGTCAAAAGAAAAGCTTGGGGATTTACTCCGGAGATTGAGGCTCGAACAAAACTTGCCGCTGCGCAAGGTGGCAGCGCTATTGGACATCGATGTGGCTATCCTTAGTAAGATGGAACGGGGAGAGCGGAAGCTGAGTAAGGATATCGTGTTGAAACTAGCGGAGATCTATCATCACGACCGGGATGAATTGGTCGTCATGTATCTCAGCGAAAAAATACTTTACGAAATCGGGGATGAGGAGCTGGCATTGCAGGGGCTGCTTGCTGCGGAAGGGGAGGTTAGATACCGGGCTCGGCCGAAGGAGTTGATGAGGGAGGAAGTGATTTCGAGGTTCAAAGATTATTTCAAATCAGAGCCAAAGGTTTTGAAAGCATGGTTGTTTGGTTCTTTTGTCAGAGGTGAAATGAATCGTGACAGTGATATAGATGTGATGGTGCGTTTTGACAAATCACTACCGATAACCTTTTTTGACCTTGCCGAGGTCACAGAACAATTAGAAAAAATCGCAAATAGAAAAATTGATCTCGTAGAGGAGGGCATGCTCTCCCCTTTCGCATTAAAAACAGCCACCAAAGACCTTCTTGAAATATATGGATAAGCCTACACCTGTTGAAAGGATTTAACATATCCTTTCAGCCATTACCAACATCAGAGAATTTATGGATAGTGCTTCACTGGAAGCCTTTACATCAAATGATTTGCTCCAAAGTGCGGTTAAATTTCAGTTCCTGATTATTGGCGAAGCGACCCGCCATATTGATCAGGCTATGCTGGATAAATATCCATATCCATGGCACATCCCCATGTCATTCCGAAATTTTATCATCCATTCATATCACGGTATAAAAATTGACAGGATATATTTTGCAACTACTGATCTGGGTGGTCTCGAACAAGTGATGAAAACTATTCTAAAGAATGAGTTTTAGGGTGTTATAATCTCAAGAGTTTACTATTACCTGCTGTTAGAAACAGTTTTCATGACTTATGCCTGATGATGATCCCTTTGATCTGTCGTATGCAGGTATAGGCACAACCTATACCCAACTTTGTTTTTTACTATACGAACAATCGTTCGTATTTCCTATTTTTGCGGTCTATGAGCCGTTACCATCCGCTTAGAATCGCCCGCATCCAGCCCGAAACACCCGAATGTGTCTCTATATGGCTGGAGGTCCCTGATGACCTGAAAGATCAATTTGCCTTCAAGCCAGGGCAGCACCTCAATTGCCGTGCGATCATCGACGGTGAAGAAATCAGGCGTTCATACTCCATCTGCTCTGTGCCCGAAGACCCTTACCTGGTCGTAGCGGCCAAGCTGGTCTATGGGGGCAAGATGTCCACCTATGTCAACAAGCAGCTCAAGGCAGGCGACACTTTTGAAGTGACTCCTCCTGAAGGGAAATTTACCCTGCCGGACAATCTCCCTGAAGATGCTATGCTACTGTTTTTTGCAGCAGGCAGCGGGATCACCCCCGTAATGTCCCTGATCAGTCATTTCCTGTCCCACTGGCCCAAAGGACAAGCTGTGCTTTTCTATTCCAACAAGACGAGCGATTCGATCATCTTCAGGGATGAGCTGGAGGCGTTGAAAAACCAACACATGATGCGCTTTACGATCTATCATGTGCTGACCCGTGAAGTCACAGGTACAGAATTACTCTCCGGTCGCATCAACCATGAGAAATGCACTGTTTTTGCAAAACACTTTTTTGACCCTGCCGAGGTCCATACGGCCTATATCTGTGGGCCGGAACATCTGATCCATGAAGTCCGGGGCTCACTCAAAGAGCTCGGCCTCGACGACCATCAGATACGGTTCGAACTCTTTGGTACCGCAGGCGTACCCGCAACACCGCAGGCGGAAACCAGGAAAGTGTCCCACAGTGAAGACAAAACATCACGTGTAACCATACGCCTGGACGGGCATGAAACAGACCTTCAGGTTCATTTTGCCGGAGAAGCTATCCTGGATGCTGCAATGCGTACAGGGCTGGATATGCCCTATTCCTGCAAAGGCGGGGTATGCAGTACCTGCAAGGCACAGGTCGTCGAAGGAAAAGTATACATGGATGTCCATTACGGGCTCGAGCCTGATGAAATTGATGCCGGAATCATACTGACATGTCAGTCTCATCCGAGGACAGAAAGGCTCATTCTGGATTACGATATACTGTAAGAAGGTAAGACAGTGGGAAAGTAATAAGCATGAGTTTGAGGGTTGGAGATTTGAAATTAATTAGCATATCAGGTCCCCCGGTTGCTTAGCTGTAGCACGAGGTTGAGAGGAGTAGGTCGAACCATAGCAAAAGGATAAGAGATTGCAGGTCGAAGCATAGGGGATTTAGGGGTTATTATGAATACAACGAGAAAAGAAGAAATCCATACCGCAGCAGCAAAACTTTTCGGAGAGAAGGGATTTGCGGCTTCGTCCGTGCGGGATATCGCGCATGCTGTCGGATTGGGTGCAGCCAGCTTATACAATCACATGGGGTCAAAGGATGAATTGCTGACCTCGATATGTTTCCGGTGCGCCAATTCGTTTCTGGAAGGCATGAAGCAGATTGAACAAGCACAGACTGACCCGGTATCTAAAATAAAAGAATTGATCCGCCTGCAGATCCATATCGCGCTTCACGATGAAAGTTCGCTCACAGTATTCAATGATGAGTGGAAGCACTTGCAGGAACCCTTCCTTTCTTCGTTCCTGGAGTTGCGAAGGACCTATGAAACTGCCTATCTTAGGGTCATCAAAGACGGGATAGATCAGGGTCTATTGAAAAACACAGATGCCTACCTGATCTATCAGATGATACTCTCTTCACTGAGATGGCTGCATCTGCCTGGTGTCCGGAAAAGAAAACTTAGTGAACAGGAACTGACTGAACAAATCACTTCCATATTGATAAATGGTATAGAAATATGAATATAGTAGATATAGAAACCGGTTTTCAGGAGAAAATCGACAAGGACATCCGCATCGAGCCAAGAGATTGGATGCCCGATCATTACAGGCAGACATTGATTCGCCAGATCGGCCAACATGCCCATAGTGAAATCGTAGGGATGCTCCCTGAGGGCAACTGGATCACCAGGGCCCCATCATTGAAGAGAAAAGTAGCACTGCTGGCTAAAATCCAGGATGAAGCAGGCCATGGCCTCTACCTCTATAGTGCTGCCGAAACCCTTGGTGCAGAGCGTGATCAAATGGTTGAGGAACTTCACTCAGGCAAAGCGAAATACAGCAGCATCTTTAACTACCCTGCGCTGACCTGGGCAGACATGGGTGCGATTGGCTGGCTGGTAGACGGGGCTGCAATACAAAACCAGATCCCACTGTGTCGTTGCTCCTATGGACCTTACGGAAGAGCGATGGTGAGGATATGCAAGGAAGAAAGTTTCCATCAGCGCCAGGGCTATGAGATCATGCTCGTCCTGTGCCAGGGTACCCCCGTGCAAAAAGCTATGGCACAAGATGCCCTCAATCGCTTCTGGTGGCCGAGCCTCATGATGTTTGGCCCTCCGGATGCAGTATCGACACATACTGAGCAATCAAAACGTTGGGGAATCAAGCGCTTTACCAATGATGAACTGAGGCAACGCTTTGTGGACATGATCGTACCGCAGGCTGCACATCTTGGCATCACTATACCTGACCCGGATATCAAATGGAACGAAGAGACACAGCACTATGATTACGGCCAGATCAACTGGGATGAATTCTGGCAGGTGGTCAATGGCCATGGTCCATGCAATAAAGAACGAATGGAAGCAAGAGTCAATGCCTGGAAAGAAGGAGCCTGGGTGAGAGAGGCCGCAATGGCTTATGCTGAAAAACATCAACATCAAACCATTTCAAAATCACAAGCAGTATGAAATCCTGGCCTTTATACGAAGTATTTATAAGATCAAAAGCGGGCTTGCATCACAAGCATGCCGGATCCCTTCACGCAGCTGATGCACAGATGGCCATCGAAAATGCCAGGGATGTGTATTGCCGCCGCAATGAAGGGGCTAGCATCTGGGTAGTCCTGTCTGCGGATATCACTGCATCCAATCCGCAAGAGAGTGCTGAATTGTTTGACCCGGCTGAAGATAAAGTCTATCGTCATCCGACATTCTATCACGTACCTGAAGGGGTCAAACATCTCTAAGGCCCGGGCATGATTTTAAAAAGAATTCACACCATACTCATCCTTGCATCTCTCCTCATTGCAGGGCTGGCTTGTCAGCGTGCTCAATCTGCAGAGCAAATACCTGTGGCTGTCCCGGTCGCCCAACAATCGATACCGGATACTGTCATGACACAGCCACCGGCAGATACAGTAGCTATCCCTTTGGATCTGGACTATATCATGGGCCGCTTTGACCCGTCAAAGCATCCTGATTTTGTCATCATCGATCCCCAGTATGCTGACAAGACAGGCATGTATCTTCGTAAGGACACATACAAGGCCTTCCTGGAAATGTATGAGCATGCGAAGAAAGATGGGATCCAGCTCAAGATCAAATCAGCCACCCGAAACTTCTATGCCCAGAAATCAATCTGGGAAGCCAAGTGGTCTGGAACACGTACTATCGAAAGTGGAGAAAACCTTGCAGAGACCACGCCCGATCCTAAAGAAAGGGCCCTCAAGATATTGCGGTACAGTTCGATGCCCGGCTCAAGCCGTCATCACTGGGGCACAGATGTCGATCTCAACAATCTCGAGAATGGTTGGTTTGCCGAGGGTGAAGGCCTCGATATGTACAACTGGCTCAAGGCCCACGCCGGCGAACATGGTTTCTGCCAGCCGTACACAGCAGGAAGACCTTATGGTTATTTTGAAGAACGTTGGCATTGGTCTTACACCCCCGTCTCCGCCAAGCTGACAGCTTATGCTAAAGCGCATTTGAAAAACGAAATGATCGATGGATTCCTTGGCAGCGAGTCAGCTCCGATGATTGATATCGTCAAGCACTATGTGCTCGGCATCAACGAAGCCTGCAATTCAACAGATTAATCTGTTGGATACAGTGTTTAGAAAGTTTAGTTTCAAATACCAAAAATTAGAAATCCCGCTGCCCACCACTCACGATTCACACACTAAACACATTTTTCACTTTTCATTCTTCATTTAAAAAATGGCTTTTACCGAATCCACTATGTTACCCCTCGGCAGCGAAGCACCACCCTTTGCCCTGCCTGACACCGTCTCCGGCAAGACCATTCGCCTCAATGACATTGCATCAGACAAAGCGACTGTGGTGATGTTTATCTGCAATCACTGTCCCTATGTCATCCATGTCAATGATGAAATCATCCGGGTGGCCAATGCATATACCGCCAGGGGTATAGCCTTCGTGGCGATCAGTTCTAATGATGTGGTCAACTATCCGCAGGATGGTCCTGACAAGATGAAGGAACATGCGGAGAAATTAAGATATCCGTTTCCATATCTCTATGATGAAAGCCAGAATGTGGCAAGGGCTTTTGATGCGGCCTGCACGCCGGACTTCTATGTCTTTGACAAGGACCTCAAGCTGGCCTATCGTGGACGGCTCGATGATTCACGCCCTTCCAATGGTGTGGCCCTGACTGGAAAAGACTTGCGTGCTGCACTTGATGCCCTGCTTGCCGGCCAGCCAGTGGCAGAGAAGCAGTATCCGAGTGGTGGTTGTAATATCAAATGGAAGAAATAAGTGAAAAATGAAGAGTGAAAAATGAAGAGTGAAACTAAACGGCGGAAGGGGCTAAAGGAGCAAGGGAGCAAAGGAAAAATCACACTGCGGCGTTGCGCGAGAAATAAATTTGGAGGATTAAACGAACGATACAATTTGTGATATTTAAACTCCTAACTCTGTTTTCCGACATACATCACTCCGCTTTTAACATCAGCGGAGACTTCAAGCCTTATACTTAGTTTTTGATTATCCGATGTGGTGTGTTTCCAGGTATATACAAACTTGCTTCCTTCCTTTGTATAAGTTGGTTTTCCAAATTGGTTAGCCGCTTGCTTTCCTGCTTGTTCGACACTCTCTTCGCCTTTAAAGGTGAAAATCATGTTTTGGCAGACACCCTTCGGTGTTTCACAGAGCATCGTGCAATGCTTAATCTTGCCGATGCGGACATCATCATGTAGCAGGTAATCTGCCGCAGGACCATCCGTCGTTGGAGGCGCATAACATTGGCCTGCCTGGCAGTTTTCACCTATGCAGGTTGGAATCTCTTTGAATTTTTCATAGTTGGTGATCACCAGGGTGTCAGACATATCACGACTATATCCGATGATTGTTGATAGAAGACATATTCCTAAGAGGACCATTCGTGTCGATATAGAATTTGTATTCTTCATGATCGCGTTTTTACTTTTGTTTGTCCTCATTATATTTCGAAGCTACCATTTTGAGCGTGGCCATCTCTTTATACTTGGTCCTCGCTTCTTCAGCGGGTGACCCGAAATATGATTTTCCACCTTCCAGATCAGTGGTTACTCCACTCTGTGCGAGTATGGTTGTTTTGTCGCCAATGTGCAGGTTTTGTGTGAGGCCTGCCTGGCCATAGATGACACACCAGTCTCCGACTATTGTCTTACCGGCAATACCCGCTTGTGCAGCGATAAGGCAATTTTTTCCAATGACAACACCATGTCCGATCATCACCTGGCAATCGATCTTAGTGCCTGCCCCGATGATCGTATCTCCACTGACGCCTTGAGCGATCGTAGTGCCGCTCCCTATCCATACATCATCCTCTATGATGACTCTTCCACATCCAGTCCATGCCTGGTATCCTTCAGGCCATTTCTTAAAATAAAATGCCTGCGTCCCGATGATTGCTCCTGAATGAATCACGACCCTGTCACCGATTGTAGTGTATGGCCTGATGATGGCTCCGGATTGAATGTGAGTGTCCTTGCCGATGCGCACATGGGGCCCGATGATTGCGCCATCTTCTATCACTGCGGTCGGATCGATGTCTTGTTCATCCTGAGAAACATACCGGATCGGCGTAAAAGTCCTGTACTTATTTACAATCACTTCATACGCCAGGAATGGTTTTTCAACCACCAGCAATGCTTTTCCTGGAGGACACTCCATATCTGACGGAACGATGATGGCACTGGCTGCGGAATGCAACGAGGCCTGATAATATTTAGGATGATCTACAAAGGTGATATCGCCTTCCCGGACTTTATGTATCTCATTGATGCCTTTGAGTTGCAGGGCTTTATTTCCTGTTACCCCCGCCCCGATCCATCCTGCTATTTCTTCGACCGATAATGATTGTGGAAAATCCATGTTCCGATATTTGCCTCAAAAGTAATCAATGTCCGTCAGGGACAAGCAAGCCCAGGGGCTTAGCACAGCCGCTAATCCCGCTACCTGGTTTAGGGCGGGATCTTCGCTGCGCTTCGATTTTTCGCTAATTTGCGGAAAGAAAAGCTATCAGCTATCAGTTGTGTGGGTAGGAGTGAGGGTGTGTTTTAGCTATCAACATTTGACAATTACCAACTTGACATTAAATGCTATACTCCTTTTTACTCAAAATAAGATAAGCTTAATAAGCCTATAAGCTCCATAAGCATCTAACCCTCTAATCTACTAACCTATTAAGCGCATCAACTTAAATATACCAATCAACCCATAAACTCATAATCACCACATCAATGACAACAAACCTCTCCCGCAGATCCTGGCTTCAACGCAGTGCAATGGCAGCAGCGATACTTCCTGTAAGTCGCTGGTACCAGCCTGATCCGTATGCTTCAAAAACAGGATCACCATTTCCTGCGAGGATCATCAGGCTCAACTCCAACGAAAACGCCTATGGTCCAAGCCAGGCAGCCCGTGACGCCGTCATGGACAGCCTCAATGAGGCTAACAGATACCCAAGGCATTTCATGGCATCATTGCGTGAAGCCATTGCAAGGCGTGAAAACCTGACTCCAGACCATATACTGCTCACCGCGGGATCAACAGAATTACTCGGACTGGTTGGCCTTGCCTATGGACTGCAGGGTGGTGAATTGGTAGCGTGTAATCCAACGTTTGATTTCATGCTGCTATATGCAGAGAGACTGGGATGCAGGTGGGCAAGAACACCTTTAACATCGACCTATCAATATGATCTCAATGGGCTTGACAAAGCGACAGGCCCAAATACCAAGCTGATCTTTATCTGTAATCCCAACAATCCGACTGGCATAGAAATACCCACTGCTGAATTAAGGACATTTTGCGAAGTACAAGCGAAGAAATATCCAGTATATATTGATGAAGCCTACCTTGAGCTAAGCCCTGGCGGACGAGAAAGCAGTATGGCAGGGCTCGTGGACAGTAATCCAAATATCATCGTAGGACGCACCTTTTCAAAAGTACACGGCCTGGCAGGTTTACGCATAGGCTATGCCGTGGCCAATCCTGTCACAATTGAACTCCTCTCCAACTTTCATATCGGACGCGGCATGACGATATCATCAGCATCAGCTAATGCAGCTATAGCGTGCCTAAACGATCCTGAGTTTGAAGCCTTCAGCCGCAGTAAAATCATCGAAGGACGTGAAATGGTATGTAAAGCCTTCGACAAATGGGGTGTAGAGTACCTTCCATCCGCAACAAACTTTGTGATGTTCCGAAATGACAAATTCTCAATGGATCCTGTCGCTGCTATGGAAAAGGAAGATATCCTGATCCGCAAATACGATCACATCCCCGGATGGACAAGGGTAAGTGTAGGGACCACCGGAGAGATGGAGGAGTTTATCGCAGCTGCTCAGAAATATATCGTCTGATGAGACTGATGCTTTGAATCAACAGCCATTCATGCACCTGCGGCACAAGAATGTTTTTTCGAATTACAATGATACCGACCTGTAGCCCCGATGGGGCTGCGTTCATTCCAACCTATTTTGTCATGCCAATTTTATCACGTCTCACGTCTTATTTAAGTGATTCGATTTTTCCTCTGACTGCACTGACAACAGCTTTCTTGACAAAAGAGAGGATGACTAAAGCAATGCCTGCCAGCAACACCTGGATGCCCAGTAATGTAGTAACCCCTATGGCACCGATACCAATATTGCCCATCGTCATGATACCCGCTACAACAGACACTATCCCTGCGAGCAACACTATCCAACCCATACCACTGGCATCTTTAAGTGACCAGCCGGACAGCACAAGCCTGATGCCCGTGACAAACATCCATGCACCAAAGATCAGGGAGATAAACGCCATAGTGGCTAATACATTTCCCAGGATCAGGATGCCAAACACAGCCGTAAGAATGCTCCACAACATCGGGAAACCCTCGCGCTCTGAAGCAGGAGTAGCTAATGCAGCACCTACCCCCAGTAACCCTGTCAACAATACGGATATTCCAAACCAGATGGAAAGCCCGGCTAATGCAACAGCGGGATTCTGGAAGATATAGATACTGACCAGGATGAGTAAAATCCCTTGAACCAGGAGTACCCATGGCTTTCTAAGTAATGCGTTGAACATATCGTTTTGTTTTTAGTTACTGTTTAATAAGGTGAGATCACCTTCAACTACGCAATATCATGAGGCGTTAAAGGGCCATGTCCCCTCAGCGAAAACTCACCCGGGAGATTCTAAATTTAATAATAATTCCTTTGTTATATCTCCTTTACAAGAGATGCCAGGCCTTGCCAATATTTACCTGTTACAAACATCCTTTTATAATGGCCTTTTTGCAGGGGAGACGGGCCCCAGGCGTAGTAATAAAACTACATGTGATTTTTGAAAAATCAAGATTTCAATGCCTGCCCGCTTGAATAATTTATCTGTGGCGTCAGGAGACGCAAAACAGCTTAATTGAAATAATATGTAGGGACAAGTCGCGACTTGTCCCTACATATTATTTCAATTTTCCGCTAGTGTGCTTCAAGCCAATTCTCCCCGACACCCATACCTACCTCAACAGGTACAGGAAGATCTGGTAGTGCAGTTTTCATCTTGTCTTCTACCAATGCACGGAGTTCGTCCTGCTCTGACTTGTGGACATCGAAGACCAATTCGTCATGCACCTGCAGGAGCATCTTTGACTTGAGCTGGCGATGCACCATCTCATCATAGATATGGATCATGGCCAGCTTGATCATGTCAGCAGCTGATCCTTGTATCGGAGAATTGATAGCATTCCGTTCGGCCTGTGAGCGGACAGTTTGGTTTTTAGAGTTGATATCCCGCAAGTAGCGGCGGCGTTTCATGATCGTCTCAATATATCCATGCTTGCGCGCAAATTCAACCGTCTCGGTCATGTATTTCTTGATACCAGGAAATTTTTCAAAATAATTGTCAATGATTTCCTTGGACTCACTGCGAGAGATACCCAGTGTCTGTGAAAGGCCAAACGCAGACTGCCCGTAAGCCAACCCAAAGTTGACTGCTTTAGCCCTGCGCCGCATTTCCTTGGTCACATCATCCAGCGGCACGCCAAATACTTTAGAGGCTGTAGATGCATGGATATCCTCTCCCTTGCGGAAGGCTTCCATCATTCCCTCATCCTGTGTGATGGCAGCAATGATGCGCAGTTCGATCTGCGAATAATCCGCAGAGAGAATCAGATAGTCACTACTACGCGGGATAAACGCCTTGCGGATTTCTTTTCCACGATCCGTGCGGATGGGTATATTCTGCAGGTTTGGATTGTTTGATGCTAATCGCCCTGTAGCAGCAATCGTCTGTCCGAAAGTAGTGTGCACCCGGCCTGTCTTCGGATTGATCAGTGATGGCAATGCATCGATGTAGGTCGACTTGAGCTTGGTGAGTTCGCGGTAGTTGAGGATGTGATCGATGATCTCATATTTGTCCTTCAAAGGTGCGAGGATATCTTCGCTGGTGCCATACTGGCCTGTCTTGGTCTTGGTGCCTTCGTAGGGGATCTTCAGGTGATCAAAGAGGATATCGCCCATCTGCTTTGGTGAGTCGATGTTGAATTCCACGCCACTGATTTTATAAATCTTGTCGCGCATGTCATACAACTCCACCGCCAACGTCTTGGAATATTCATTGAGAAACGGAACGTCCAACCCGATGCCCTCAAATTCCATAGCCGTCAATGCATGGATCAGCGGAAATTCCATTTTATAGATCAGGTCCTCCGCATGGATAGCTTCTATCTGCTTGTCGGTAACGGACTTGAGTTGCAAGGTGATATCCGCATCTTCAGCCGCATACTCTGTGATCTTATCAAGTCCGATGTCCTGCATCGACAACTGGTTCTTTCCCTTCTTGCCGATCAGCTCCTCGATGGATACAGGTGAATACCCAAGATATGCCTCGGCCATGACGTCCATCTTGTGCCTGACATGCGTATCTGCGATAAAATGCGCCACCATGGTATCATAGATCGGATCAGCCACGATGACATCGTATAGGCGGAGCACCTTCATGTCAAACTTGATGTTGTGTCCGATCTTCAAGGCATCCGGATTGGTAAACACTTTTTCAAAAGACCTGACGACTTCCCTGGCCTTGTCAAACTCCGGAGGGCAAGGCACATAGTAAGCCTCACCTGGTGTTATGGAAAAAGACATTCCGACGATTTCCATTTCTACTTCGAGGCCTGTGGTCTCCGTGTCGAAGGCAAATTCCTTTGCTGCGAGCAATTTCTTGATAAGGTCCTGGCGCTCAGCTTCAGTACTTACGGCATGATAGGTGTGCGGCGTGTTGTGGATGTTTTTCCCGGCGGTCGCTACATAGCCTTCCTCGGCATCTTCTCCAGGTTGCTCAAAGAGATTGCCCTGCACAGCACCTGTATTCACCTTTGGCGCTGAAGCAGGCGAAGCGGCATTGACATCAAAGTTTTCACCCAGGATGCGCTTGCCCAGCGTCTTGAATTCCAATTCGGAAAAGATCGATGACAATTTTTCCGCATCAGGTGGATCCAGGATCAGGCGATCATGTTCGAAAGGAACAGGGGCATCTAAAAGGATTGTTGCCAGTTTTTTGGAATCAAATGCGGCTTGCCTGCTGGCTTCGAGTTTTTCCTTGGTGCTTCCTTTAAACTGGTCGATGTTGGCATAGATATTTTCGATCGTATCCCATTCATGGATGAGTTTGGCAGCGCCTTTTTCTCCGATCCCTTTTACACCTGGTATATTATCCACTGCATCACCCATCAGGCCCAGTATGTCGATGACTTGTTCGGGGCGCTTGATCCCATAGTTTTCGCATACTTCCTTTGGCCCCCATATTTCAGGGCCATTGCCTTGCTTGGCAGGTTTGTACATGAAGATGTGCTCGGAGACAAGCTGGCCAAAGTCCTTATCGGGAGTGACCATATATACATCATAGCCTTCCTGTTCTGCGCGCTTGGCAAGTGTACCGATCACGTCATCAGCTTCATACCCCGGAGCTTCGATGATAGGGATACCATAAGCTTCAATGATACTGCGGATATAAGGCTCCGCTAGCTTGATATCTTCAGGGGTCTCCTGGCGGTTGGCCTTATAATATGGGAATTCCTGTACGCGGACATTAGGGGACTTGTGGTCAAAGCAGACGGCTATATGCGAGGGTTTGCGATTGTTGAGCACCTCCTCCAGGGCATTGACAAAGCCAAACATGGCGCTGGTATTGAGGCCTTTGCTGTTGATCCGCGGATTGCGGAAAAAAGCATAGTAAGCCCTGAATATCAAGGCATAAGCATCAAGGAGGTATAAGGTAGGACGATTCATCGAAGTGGTATGTTTGAAAAGTATGTCTTGGGGTAAAGGTAAAGATCAGGAGAAAATGGAAAGGATATGGTTAAAAATCAGCATTTTGGGGCTGAGGGGCATGATCTCTTTAAATTTCCCGAAATTTGAATCTTTAACCCTACACTGTGGCAAAAGAAACGAAAAAGAACAAAAAGGAAGACATCCGGAACACCCTGTTTGGCATCCCAATCCACCTGATGGGCCCTGCACTGGCCTTGCTGGGTGCTTTGCTCTATGTGCAAACGGTCTCGTTTGAATACACCCAGGATGATGCGATTGTCATCAATGACAATATGTTTACCACTAAGGGGGTCAGCGGGATAGGCGGCCTTTTTAAGTATGATACCTTCTACGGATACTTTAAAGATCAATCCAAGACCCGACTGGTCAGCGGCGGGCGTTATCGTCCATTGACTCCGGCAATGTTTGCTATCGAATATTCGATTGCGGGGCCCAATCCATGGCTGAGCCATTTCATCAGTGCGGTATGCTATGGCTTGTTATGTTGGATCTTATTTGGGTTTCTTCGTGAATTGCTCACTCCCCGCTTGTCTTCGTCTATTGCGATACAGGTTGCCTTGTTTTCAACACTCGTCTTCGCCCTGCATCCGATACACACAGAGGCAGTAGCTAACATCAAGGGGCGTGATGAGATCGTCGCCGCCATGGGTGCATTGGGTGGATTGTGGCTGATGTTGCGAAGCATACAACATGCTAATCCAATGTTGTTGCGTGTACTTGCCTTTGTTGTGTTCCTGCTAGGCCTACTCGCTAAAGAGAACATCATCACTATGCTCGCCGTAGCCCCACTGACGCTATGGTGGTATGGCAAGAATACGTCTGTCAAATGGATTGGAAACCTTTGGCCAATCATCGCTGCCTCTGTACTCTTTATCCTCATCAGGGCATCTGTGACAGGACTGAGTGCCGGTGAGCCGCCAAAAGAGTTGATGAACAATCCCTTCCTCAAGGTTGAAAACGGAAGTTATGTTCCATTTTCACTCGGCGAAAAATCAGCGACCATAGTCTACACGATGGGGAAATATGTCCAGCTCCTGGTCTTTCCCTATCCGTTAACACATGATTATTACCCTCGCCATATTGAGATCCAGGATTGGAGTAAACCATTAGTTCTCCTTTCATTTCTAGTCTGGCTAGGCTTGTTGTACGCAGTCATCAAAGGCTGGAAGTCGAGGACATGGTGGGCCTATGGCATTATCTTTTATGTCTGTACGATGTCTATCACATCCAACATCGTCTTTCCGATCGGCACCAATATGTCCGAACGGTTTGCGTTTCTACCATCGGTCGGATTTGCCCTGATCGCAGGATATGCGATTTCACTTGCGCTCAATTCAACCAACCGTAAACTTGCCCTGAACATTAGCCTGGCATTGCTTTTACTCCTGGGCACCTGGACGCTTGTACGCAGCAGGGTTTGGAAAGACAACAGTACTTTGTTTACCACCGATATCAAGACCTCAAAGCGCAGCGCCAAACTGCTCAATGCGGTAGGTGGTGACCTCATCACCAGGGCAGAAGATGAAAAAGATGTGGCTATTAAAAATCAGATGCTCAACGAAGCCCAGGGATATCTGAAGCAGGCGCTAGAAATCCATCCCAACTACAAGCTTGGATACCTGCTGCTTGGGAATGCCTCCTTTCACCTCGGAGATATCGATCAGGCCATCACGTATTTCAGGCATGTACTCAAGATGGATCCGGAATATCCTGAAGGAAAGCGCAACCTGGGCGTGGCCTTGCGTGACCAGGGAAAGATACAAGGCGAAAAGAACCATAATCTAACGGGCGCTATTGCGTTATTACAAGAGGCTGTCCAATACCTGCCCAATGATTATGAAACTTACCAGTTGCTAGGGGTAGCCTACGGACAGGCTGGTGAGACACAAAAGGCGATTGAGTACTTCAAGAAAGAAATCGAGCTGGCCCCTAAGAATGCCACTGCGCATTTCAACCTGGGTATAGCTTTGAGGCAAATCGGTGATGAGGTGGGGGCTGCCGCCAGTTTTGAAACCGCCAAGGCCCTGGATCCTAACCTACCGCAATTTAAAAAGCAATAAGCGCGGACGCATGAAGAGACGCGGAGTACAAGATTTATTTACAATCCTATGCATGTTGTGGGCCTGCGCTGCCGTGGCACAGGATACTGCTGCAACTAAATGGGTGGACTCTGTATACCAGACCATGTCTCTTGATGAAAAAATCGGCCAGTTGTTTATCATTCGTGCACATTCAGACCTGGGCGATGACCATGTCGCTTCGGTATTGAGCCAGATCAGGAAATATCATGTTGGAGGACTTTGCTTTTTCCAGGGCACCCCTTCCAAACAAGCTACGCTGACAGCGCAATACCAAAAAGCAAGTGAGATACCGCTGATGGTGAGCATGGATGCTGAGTGGGGATTGGCTATGCGATTGAAAGACAAAGGGCTTGCCTTTCCGCGGCAACTGATGCTCGGGGCGATACAGGATGTCAAGGACATCGAGTTGATGGGATACGCCATCGGCAAACAATTGCTTGCACTAGGTGTGCAGGTAAGTTTCTCGCCTGTCGCTGATATCAATATCAATCCACTCAATCCTGTGATTGGTGACCGTTCATTTGGTGAGGACAAGGTAGAGGTAGCGCGCCATGCTATTGCCTATATGAAAGGGCTTCAGGCTGCAGGGGTATTGACCTCAGGCAAACATTTTCCCGGCCATGGGGATACAGAGACCGACTCCCATTTTGACCTGCCGGTTTTGAATTATGATATGGCCCGACTGAAGGAAGTGGAGCTCTACCCTTTTCAACAATTGATAGATGCAGGCTTGCAGGGCATGATGGTTGCACACCTGCATGTTCCGGCTATTGATCCTACGCCAAATATTTCCACCACGCTCAGCCCGAAAGCCATCAATGACCTGTTGAAAAATGAAATGGGATTTGATGGTATTGTTTTTACTGATGGGCTCGAGATGAAAGGCGTGACCAAAAATTACTCAGCTGACGAAGTGGCCATCATGGCTATTCAGGCAGGCAACCACATGTTGCTCTTGTCCGATGACATTGATCTGGCTTTTTCAGGATTGAAGACTGCTTTTTCAAAAGGCAAGCTTGACATCAATATACTCAATGACAATGTAAGGCGTATCCTTGCAGCCAAATACAGACTTGGCCTCGATAGCCTCATCCTGCCTACTCCTGAGTATGCAGCGAAGATGGCATTTGATCCTTATGCCGTTGGCATCAAATACAAGCTCATTGAACAAGCCATCACTGTTGCGCAAAACAAGCGCGCCCTGATTCCAATGGTTGATGTCACTAAGCCGAAAATGGCGCTTATGTCCATCGGGTCAACAACGATCACGAGGTTCCAGGGGCGGATGGATTCGTATATCAAGGCGGATCACTACAACATCAGCCATACCTTAAAGGATGTAGATGTAAAATCCCTGCTCAAGGATCTCAAGAAATATGACCGGGTCATCATCGCCCTCCATCAGATGACCAATAAGGTCGCCGGCAATTTTGGACTGACACCGGAAGAGCTCACCCTGATACAGAATATCAACCGACAGAATGAAGTCATCCTTGTCATCTTTGGCAGTCCATATAGCCTCAAGTATTTTGAAAACATAGACCACATCATCATGGCCTATGAAGACAGTCCTGAAGTGGAAGATATTGCCGCGCAAGGCCTGGTTGGTGTATATGGCTTTAAAGGCAAGCTTCCTGTGACCGCGAGTAATATTTTTCCTGTTCACCAGGGCTTTTCCACCCCTTCCCTGAAACGTATGGGCTACAGTGTGCCGGAGCGGGTAGGGATGAGTTCCGACAGCCTTGAATATATCAGGACGATTGCCAACTATATGATAGAGGTGGGCGCATCACCAGGATGCCAGGTGGTCATTGCCAAAGACGGGCGAATCATTTATGAGCAGGCATTTGGCAACCACACGTATGATGCCAATGACCCTGTGTATCTCACAGACCTGTATGACCTTGCTTCTGTGACTAAAGTAGCAGCGACGACACTAGCTGTCATGAAGCTTTACAAAGAAGGTATCCTGGATATAGACAAGACTCTAGGCGATTATCTGCCGTGGCTGAAAGGCAGCAACAAAGAACACATGGTCATCAGGAGGGTCATGGCACACCATGCCGGGCTACAATCCTGGATACCGTTTTATGAAAAGACTGTATCCCTGGAGGACAATTACTGGCTGGAGATGCAGCCGGATGTATACTGTGATATGGAGACGACACAACACTGCATAGCCGTAGCCAAAGACATGTATATGGATGGTATGTACCTCGACAGTATACGGAAGATGATCTGTGAAAGCCCGCTCAATGCTGATGGTACCTATGTATACAGTGACCTTGGTTTTATCATGCTGGCTGAAATCATCAAGCGTGAAACCGGCATCACGCTTGATCATTATGTGGACAGTGTCTTCTACAAGCCTATGGGACTCGATCGTATCGGGTATCATCCGCTCAACCGTTTTACCACTGACGAAATCGTACCATCGGAAGTCGACAATTATTTCAGATGCCAGGAACTGACCGGCTACGTGCATGATATGTCATGTGCGATGCTTGGTGGCGTGAGTGGCCATGCCGGTTTGTTTTCGGATGCGGAAGACCTGGCGATACTCTTCCAGATGTTGATGAATGATGGAGAATATGGAGGACAGAACTATATCGATTCAACCATCCTTCATTCGTTTACCACCCGATATGGAAAATCAACACGCAGGGGCATTGGATTTGATCTCAAAGAACTGGATCCTGAAAAAAGCATCCTGACCTCTCCGCTCGCTCCTTCAAGTACTTATGGCCATACAGGGTTTACCGGTATCTGCGTATGGAATGATCCGAAAAACAAACTCGTCTATGTCTTCCTGTCCAACAGGACGTATCCGACGATGCGCAATCCTAAGCTGACCAATCACAAAATCAGGGAGAAGATCCATAGCCGGGCATATCGATCCATACAGGGATATGATCATTACACCCTTGACCCCCTGCCCGGATGAGACTATCCTATACAATGCTCATTGCCTGGCGATATATCCTCGGCAAGAAAAGTTTCCAGGCCATCAATATCATCACCGGTATCTCGATGTTTGGGATCTCTATCGGGGCAGCAGCATTGTTGTTGATCCTTTCTGTATTTAACGGGTTTGAAGACCTGCTCAAGAGCCTGTACAATGCGATCTACACTGATCTCAAGGTCTTTCCGATAGAAGGAAAATATTTCACGCCGGATTCAGCAGACCTTGCTACTATCAAGGCCTGGCCGGAGATCCAGGCAGTGAGCCTTACGCTTGAAGAAACGGCATTGCTCGACTATCAGGGCAGCCAGGACATCTGTACCCTGAAAGGGGTGGATGATTCCTTCAGGAAAGTAACCGATATCGACAGTGTATTGCTGGATGGTGATTTTACACTTCATCAAGGGGATGTATCCCTGGCGATACTCGGTGCAGGGCTTGCTTCCCGCCTCAATGTCAATTTTCAAAATCCCTATGAATCCCTATCCATCTTCATGCCCAACCGTAAGCAACGGGGACCACTGGATAAGGCCTTCACTGAAAAATATGCCTTTCCTGTCGGCAGGTTTTCGATCAAGCAGGATTATGATTACCAGTATGTATTTGTATCCCTTGATTTCATCCGTTCTCTGGTAGACAGCCCGGATGCGGCTACCGGTATTGAGATACGCCTCAACTCCGGTGCTGACTCAGAGAAAGTAAAGGAAAAACTTAAGGCACTCTTTAAGACACCAGTCAATGTCAAAAACAAAGACGAGCAGAATGCGGCTTTCTTCAAGCTGATGAATATTGAAAAATGGATTTCGTTTGCAGTGGTGTCCCTCACCCTTATCATCGTCTCCTTCAATCTCGTCAGTGCGCTCTGGATGATTGTCCTCGATAAGAAAAAAGACATTTCCATTCTGCAGTCTATGGGCTCCTCTCCTGCAGATGTGCGCAAGATCTTTATGCGATCCGGCTGGATGATTTGTTTCCTTGGCCTCGTGATCGGTATTGTGCTTGCCGTTGGATTCTATCTTTTGCAAAAACAATTTGGCATCGTACCGATCCCCGAAGGCTTTGTAGTGGACTCTTATCCGATCGAATTACGTTGGATTGATCTGTTGATCGTAGGTATCACTGTGTTTATCATTGGCACATTGGCCGCCTGGTTGCCGGCGAGGAAGGCGTCGAGGATTGCGGCGTACATCCGAAAAGAGTAAGCCCCCTGGCCCCCTAAAGGGGGAAAAAGATCACTTCCCTGCTGCCTGCTTCAGCAATGATCCCTCGAGCTTGAAGATCAAGTATACATAAGCAGCCACCAACAATGTATTGACAAGCAGGATCAATGCGATCTGCCCTCCACAAAATCCGCGGAGCCATTCCATGAGAAAATACATGAGCAAGGCACCGGCCATCCATCCGATCATGCGGCCAAGCTTGTAGGGGATGGGAAAATATTTTTGCCCTTGAAGGTAGGATGTGATGCACATGAAGAGATAACAAGCCAGGGCGGCCCATGCGGATCCGATCACGCCTATGAGTGGAATCAAAACAATATTGAGGACTATGGTAATGATACTGCCCGCAATGGCTATGGCAGCACCGATAAAGGTCTGATCTGCCAGTTTATACCAGGCTGAGAAATTATAGTAAATCCCCAATAGCAAAAAGGAAATCAGCAGGATAGGAACCACATCCAGTCCCTGCCTGAAATTGCTCCCGAGGAGGTATTGAAACACATCGATATACCCCAGTAGCAAGAGCATGATGATCGAACCTGCAATCGTAAACGCGAGGGCTGCATCTGCATAAACTTCACGTGACCCTTCCTTGTCCTTGTGCGCAAAGAAGAAAGGTTCGGCTGCATAGTTAAAGGCTGTGGTAAATAAACTGAGGATGATGGCCAGCGAAGCGGCAGCGGCGTACACACCGCCCTTGGCCAGGTTGGTCATGACATCATCAGGTAGAAAGTACTTTTGAAACGCGATGGAAGAATATTGGTTGATCACCCCGGTGATGGCTACTAGTACCAATGGCCAGGAGTATCTCAGCATGCGCTTCAGAAATGCAATATCCCATCGCAACACCTGGTTTCGCATCAATGGCAGCATCAATAAAAAGGTGACTGCACTGGAGACCAGATTACTGAGGATGACATAGAAGAGCTTGCTGTCCTGATGGAAGTAGGTCTGATACCAAAGCTGATCGGATGCTACCCTTGGCAAAACTTCAAAAATGGTAAGCACAATGAAAATATTGAGAAAGATCGAACCCAGTTTGAGCGCCAGGAATCGTATCGGCCGGTTTTGTTGCCGCAGGATGGCAAATGGAACGGCGGTCATCGTATCAAAAAACAAGACCCCACCCAACATCAGGATGTGCTGGGTCATGTGAGGATATTCAAGCCAGGTAGCTACCGGATGAATAAATATCCACAGGAGCACCATAAATGCTCCGGAGAGCACGGTCAGCAGGGTCATGGACATAGCGGTCACGGCAGGACGATCTTCCCTGGCGTACCTGAAGTAGGTGGTCTCCATCCTGAAGGTGAGAAATACGAGGATAATCGCCACGTACAAATACAAATCCCTGTAGATGCCATACTGGCTGGTATCATGGTTGAATACCCGTGTGAGGTACAGGGTAAACACTACATAGTAGAGCACCCGGCTGAGGATGTAGCTGAATCCATAGATGGCGGTCTCGCCGGCGAGTTTGCGTAGAAGGGACATCAGGGGGTGAAAATAGGGAAGATTGTGAGACCGTGGGACCGTGAGAACGTGAGAACGTGAGAACGTGTGGGAGTCTGCGTGATTGCAAGACTGTTCAATTATGCTTCAGTCCTAAATGCAAAACAATGGATCGTTCAAGTCTCCTGACTTGAATGCATTATGGTTTGCGTCTCCTGACGCTAGAGTGAGCTCTTTCTCATGGAAGTTTTCATAAGTCTTCCCATTCCATTACCCCGGGAGGAGCATGTATATTGCCTGCAGCCAGGAGGCTGTCATAGCTTATCTCATGTGTTGAAATTGACCCTGAAGTTCCTTCATATGGCAGCCAGAATCTACCATGATCATTTGTTATTCAAATAAAAACATTTCTGAAATATTTTACTTATGATACTCAGATACCGACAGATGTGGTGCCGCTACGCGGCAAGAATTGCATCTTCATATCCCTTTGCTACCGACCTATAGCCCCGATGGGGCATTGACAAATATCCTTCTCTCCTTGCTCCCTGCTCTCCCGCTTTACGGCTTCGCTGCGTACGGGATCTCCGCTACACTGCGACCTGCCCTTCGCCGACATATAGCCTACTTCGACTACACCCAGCACATCGCCGATGGGGCTTGAAGAAAAATACCTCGCTTTAACTTATTTTTACTCTCCAACTGCCAACTGCCAACTGCCAACTGCCAACTGCCAACTGCCAACTGCCAACTGCCAACTGCCAACTGCCAACTGCCAACTGCCAACTGCCAACTGCCAACTGCCAACTTCTAACTTCTAACTTCTAACTTCTAACTTCTAACTTCTAACTTCTAACTTCTAACTTAATGTTCACTTTTCTCTTTGACCTACCTGCATACCAGGCCCACCGCATACCACAGCGGGTGGCCGGTGCCATGTGGCGCCAGGGGATCAAGGAAGAAATTTCTTCGGATCAGTTGGACGGACTGGTAAAAGCTATTGCAATCCAACTACTTGAACGGGGTGTAAAAAAAGGAGATCGCGTCATCATCCTCACGGATCGGTATAGTATCAAATGGCTGGCTGTGGATATGGCTATCATGGCAGCAGGCGCGATCTCAACGCCGCTGCACTATCCGGTAAAGAAGCATGAACTGGATCTCATCCTTCAACGGATCGAACCGGTCATCATCATCTACACAGCCGGCATCGAACATGATACGATTGAAGGCCCGGTCAAAATAATGCTTGACGATCTTGTTGCTTCAAGTGGTGTCCTCCGGGAAAATGACTTGATAAAACTTGAAGAGATACGCAATGGACTGAACCCCGATGACATCGCCACGATCGTGCATACTTCGGGCAGTTCCGGCGAACCAAGAGCGGTATGCCTGTCACATCACAATGTCATATCAAATGTGATCTCTCTCCTTTCCATTGTACCTTTTGTGCCAGGCACCAGGGTGATGAGTATCC
>WBZX01000580.1_pt1 | contig 32426 bp, 27 predicted proteins | sample 5204211 | NCBI WGS metagenome assembly WBZX01 (sample SAMN12344362, study PRJNA552823) | activated sludge metagenome | biome: Activated sludge suspended growth; feature: Nitrification reactor; material: Wastewater; isolation source: activated sludge from nitrification reactor of wastewater...
GTGTAGCAGACAACGTCGCAGCGCACGGGGCACCTGCGCGCCGTGGCTGGGCTCGTGCAGTCGCGATTGGATCACCGCGGCCGAGAGCTCCGCGAGGCTCTCGCCCACGAACGGCCGCTCGCCGAACAGCCCCTCCCACAGCGCAACGCAGAAGCCGAACTGATCGCTCTGGGCGTCGGCGCGTCGCGCCAGGTGCTGCTCCGGAGCCATGTACGCCGGCGTGCCGAGCACCATGCCGGTCCTGGTGAGCGGCGCTGCGGGGCCGAGCGCCGGCTGCGGGGCACTCACATCCTCGACGTCGCCATCCGACGACGATGCCATGTCGCCCGCGAGGCCGAAGTCGAGCACGCGGACGCGACCGTCGTGTCCCACCAGCATGTTGTCGGGCTTGACGTCGCGGTGCACGAGACCCGCTGCGTGGGCGGCCGCGAGGCCGCGGCCAGCCTCGACGTACATCGCCGTGATCGCGCGCCAGCCACGGCTGCGTTCACGCACCCACGTGCCCAGCGTCACGCCGTCGACGAACTCCATCGCGATGAAGAGCTGCTCCTCGTGGGTGCCGACCTCGAACACCTGCACGATGCCGGGATGGGACAGGCGCGCGAGCGCCTTGGCCTCGCGGACCAGCCGTGCACGACGCGAGGCTTCGCGCGCGGGGTCGAGCGTGTCGGCGTTCAGGAGCTTGAGCGCGACCTTGCGGTCGAGCGCAGTGTCGTAGGCGGCATAGACCACGCCCATGCCACCGGCGCCGAGTCGCTTCAGCACGGTGTAGCGACCGATGCGCACCGGCTCCACCACCTCGCCGAACACCCGTCGGTGGACGGCGGCGCGCACCCGCTCGACCGAGATCGTGTCGGGGGCCAGCCCGAGATCGTCGCCGGGTGTTGCGGGCTGGGCGGGTGCGCGTTCGATCGCGGCGGCGTCGACCGTGTCCGCCTGCTCGACCGACCCCGCCACCTCTCGAGGGTAGGAGTCGCTTCGGACAGGGGTCAATCGCAGGCGCTCGAGCAGTCGTGGCATGGGTCTCCCGCGGACGTCGCGGCCTCTTCGACCTGCCTGTGTCGCGCCGGCGCCGATCGGATCGAGCAATCTGCGAGGCCGGCGAATTCCGGTGCCTGCGTGGGCGACCGTCCTCCACCCCCGGGGAGGGGGCCGTCCGCGTGACGGCTGCGCGGCCGGACCGGCGTGCAAGTGCGCCCGCACCAGGGCCGACCAGCGGGCCCACGTGCGCGTGGATGGATCGCAGGACGGCGATGCAGCGAGCGGAGCGACGCCACGGCTGCGCGTCGCGAGTGTGGCCCTGGCGAGCTCGTGCGATCGCTTGGCATCGGCCGCGGCGGCGCTCCACGTCGCCGCGTGCTCGCTGCATCACGCGTCCGCAGGGCTCGCGGTCGTCGACGGGCGTGAGCGCGATCGGGTGCGCCGCGTTCGTTCGCCATCGGAGGCGGGCTCGTGCCGGTGAACGCCGCGAGGCCTCGCCGTACCTCGGCGCCCATGTGCCGGATGGCGGTCGCCGAGCTCGAGGGGGGCGCTAGCAGCCCGTGGTGAAACTCCGCGACGCGATAACACCGCCCTCGGACCCCTTGGCGGCGTTGCTCGGAGCTCGAAATACGCCCGGTATTCCTTCGTCCTCGCGTCTTGCCACGGGGTCCGATGACGGCGTTCTCGCGCCACGGAGTTTCACCACGGGCTGCTAGGCGGCGAATCTCTCGCGCTCAGCCGGGGCCGAGCGCGGCGAGGGCCTTGCGTACGGCGGCGTTGCCGGGGCGGGCGGCGAGCGAGGCCTCGAAGTGCTTGCGCGCGGCTGCGGTGTCACCGGAGCGCTGCGCGATCACACCGAGGTTGTACAGCAGGGCCCCACGCGCGGCGGGCTTCGTGGTCTCGTCGAGTCCGTGCTCGCAGGCCGCACGTGCGTCCTCGAGTCGACCCGCACGCATGTGCTCGACGCACCGCGTGCCCCACGAGACCGGGGTATCACCCACCTCGCACGTGGTCGTGCCGCTGGGTGCTCGCGCGGCCATGGTGGTGATGAGCGCTCGCGCATCGGCGTGATAGCGCACGCCCAGGATGTCATCGTCGTGTTTGCCCAGGGCTGCGGTGCCGCTGGCGCTGACGATGGCGAGCGTCCCGTCGCGCTGCAGCGTGAGTGCGTGGGTGCCGTCGTTCGCGATCCAGAAGCCGTCGGCGCGCTCGACCTGCGGAAACGCCGTGGTGCGGCCGCAGGTGTCCGCACTGCTCGGGCAAGTCTTCGGTGTGAGCGCGCGCGACGACCAGCGCCGCACGCCGCCACCGACGGTGTCCGCGTCTTCCTCGAGGTGCACGAGCTCGCCGCGCTGGATCGCGAAGACCTCGAGATTGGGGCTCATCGCGTCGCAGACGTCGCAGCCGCCATCGGTCTCCCGCGGGCCGCAGGGCGGTGGATCGGGTCGCGGCGCGAGCACGTCCACGCCGGTCGCGACGCCGGGGTCGCAGCCGCGCGGCTTCAGCCCCTTGCCGCTCAGCTTCGTCGGTGACGCGACCATCGTCAGCGGGTACCAGTCTTCGCCGTAGAGGTTCATGCCTTCGCACGTGTTGTGCGTGTCGACCTGCATGTACAGCACGCCGCCGACCAGCCCTGCCGGGCGAGGGTCCATGAACTCGCACTCGCCACCCTCGTCGACGCCGTCGTCGACCGGGCCCGGCGCGCGGCAGCTGCAGATCGGGCCCTCGCCGTCGGCATCGCTCACCTCTTCGCCACACGCGTCATTGCGATCGCAGGCGCAGGTTGGGATCGCTGCGCCGACGCCGGCGTGGAACGACACCTTCGGAGTTGCCGTCGCGTCGTCGAGCACCCAGATGCCGGCGACGCGCAGCGGCGCGATGGTGGGATCGACGGGCGCGACGATTGTGGTGTCGTGGCCGACGATCGCGAACGCAGCGATCGGGCCGGCTGGCAGCGGGGCGCGGAGCGCCGATGCGATCGCGTCGGTGGTCGCGGGCGGCACGGCCGGTGGTGTTTCGGCCGGTGGTGTTTCGGCCGGTGGTGTTTCGGCCGGTGGTGTTTCGGCCGGTGGTGCGTCGGCCGGTGATGTTTCGGGCGGAGGCGTCGTCGCGGGCGCTGCGGGGGCGGCAGCTCCACTCGGCGATGGCGTGGGGTTCGCGGCCGGCTCCGCACGGCCGCAGGCGAGGGCGACGAGCGCGAGCAGATGCGGGGTGAGGCGCACGATCACGAGGATCGCATGGACGCGCGCGCGGTGTCAGGCGACCGCGCGAGCGATGCACAGGGACCAGGAGACCGATCCGGCCCATGCAACCACCGAAGGACCGAGGTCGACGACCCCAGCCGCATGACGACACGCTGGGACCCGACGATCCAACACGTGCCGGACGATCGACCCACGGGTGGTGGCAGCCATCGCGTACGGAAGAAGCCATGGAAGGACGAGGCGAAGTACCGAACGAACGGCTGGTCGGTCGAGCGCTTCATTGGATGGCTCGCGACCACCCGCGATCCAAACGGCACATCGGAGGACTTCACCGACTTCGCTTCGCTCTCGGGGGGCCTGACCGCGGCAAGGGCCGAACTCGACCCGGCGGGCCGCAAGGCCGAACTCAACCTCGTCGATGGGCAGGCATCGGTTGCCGCCGTGAAGGCGACGCTGGTGCCCGGTGATCCAATCGAGTATGTCCCAACCGTCAAGTCGTTCGTCGCGCCGGGGCCATTCGCCGCGCGGGTTTCCGATCCGACCGTTCATGGCACGCCGCTGGCGCCCGGGATCGGCAGCACCAACGTCTTCATCGGTGGTCTTCCAGCATTTCGCGCGCGGATCGACTACTGCCTCTGCCCGCTCGTCACGCCGCTGCCACACGTGGGGGGCCGGGTCCTTCGCGGCGCGGACTCGGTGCGAGTCAACGGTTTCCCGCTCGTGCGTGCGGGCGATGTGGTGGTCGAAACCGGCGGCGGGCCGAATCCGGTGGCGATGGGATGCCCCCGCGTGAAGGTCGGAAAGCCGGCCCCGCCGGTCGACATGGTCGAGCTCGTCGCGGTCGAGCGGGACAACACGATCGACGTCTTGGGCTTCATCGAGATCCGACCGCGGGGGCCGCTCACCGCCGAGGCGTTCTACGTCGACGCGACGTTGAAGGCCGGTGCGAACGCCGACCTCAACGCGTCCACTGCGGCAGCGCGCACGAAGGCCGAGCTGCAGGCCGGGGTGGCCCGGGTGGCGCAGGCCGGTGAGATCATCGTTCATCTTCCGTTCGTGGATCGCGTTTTGCGAATCGGCGGCCGAGGAAGTGTCGCGGTCGCTTGTACCGGAGGTGAGCTCGACTCGAGCGTCGAGTACGTCGACGGCAAGCTGCAGCCGAAGATCGGTCGACCAGTGCTCGGGTCTCGCCCGCTGTGCACCGATGGCGAGATCTCATGGGCCGTGCAGGACGATCCCAGCGAGGACTGACCGTGACATTCGACCCATTCATCGATGGTGCCGCATCGCTCGCGAAGATCACCGACACGCACGATCTCGCGAAGGGTGGCCATCGCGACGACGAGTCGAGTGCGTTCGCGATGCTGGTCCCCAAGGGGTGGCTCTCGGCCACGACGTTCTCGGGTATCGAGTGCGGCCTCGGGAAGGCGGTGCCGCTCGGCGCGTTCCTCCTTCGAGCAGAGGAAGCCAGCCCGATGATCGTGGTGCGATGCACGCGGTTCGGTGCCGAGATCGGATGCGAGGACTTTCTTCGCTACGAGTGCGAGTCGGACGGTTGGCGGGTGGGTGCGAGCCGGTGGATCGAGGGTGCCTTCGGACCTCGGTTCGAGATCGCATCGCACCGCCCCGAAGACGACCCCGAGCTCCGGCTCTCGACCGCGCTGGTCGACAACGGGCGGCTGTTCGTCATCGACGCGATCTGTCCGTCGCGCTGGTGGGCATGGTTCCACCCGCTGCAGTGGCCCTGCGCCCGCTCGTTCGCACTGTTTGCCCCGAGTGGCGTCGAGCGTCTGGGCCGCACGACCATGGTTCGCGCCGACGGGCTGACGTTCGAGCTCCCCGCCGACTGGCGCTGCGACCTCGACGAGGGCGGGCGCATACACGCCAGGCTCGACGATGCCGGGCGGCGCATCGCGTGGCTCGGACTCCGACGCCCACCCGTGTGCCCCGGATCGCGTGGCAGCTCGGCGCCCGACGCCGATGTCCACGTTCGACGGATGTCGTCGCAGCTCGAGCGCCAGCACGTCATCGTGCACTCGGTGACGCCTGCTACGCCGCCGCAGGAACACGGCAACACCGTAGCGTTGGCGTTGGCCACGTTCGAGTACGATGTCACGTCGGCGGGAACGCGCAGGGTCCTGCGCTCCGCGCTGCTCCGCATGCGGGGTGTCGACATCGAGGTCCTCTGCGACGGGCCGAGGCGGAGCGACGATGCTCCCGGCTGGCACCGAGCCAAGCGCGCGTTCGATCTCGCCGCGTTGACGCTGCGGCACGCTTGAACTGCCCGGTCGCCAACGACCTCATCACCCACCGCAGTGCGCCCGGAGAGATTCGAACTCCCGGCCCTCAGGTTCGAAGCCTGATGCTCTATCCAGCTGAGCTACGAGCGCGTTGTGGGCGGGAGCCTATCAGCGACCCGCGACGCCAGCAACCGCGCGGGCGCGCGGGGGCGACGCGTCACGGGCAGACGCCACATTCGTGCAGCGCGACGTCGCCGACGCAGACGTCGTCCCAAGCGACGTCGCAGCAGTAGGGGTCGTGGTCGCAGACGCAGGCCGACACCTGGGCGTCGATGCAGCCGGCGCGCTCGGAGGCGAGACAGCAGTCGGTCGGCGGGATCTCGGGGCCGCTGCAGCCGCCACCACACTCGCCCCACGTTGCGATGCCCACGCAGGTGTCGTCCCAGGCGGTCTCGCAGCAGTAGGCATCGAAGCCGCAGACGCAGGCCTCGAGCTCGGAATCCTGTGCGCAGCCGGGCTCGATGCTGGCGCTGCAGCACACCGCGCCCAAGGTGCCGACGGTATCCGTATCGGTGTCGTTGCCGGTGCCGTTGCCAGTGCCGAGGTCGAGCTTGTACGGCGTGTCGGCCCCGTCCGAGCTGCTCGATGCGTCGGTCGGCATGCCGGCGCCCGCGCTCGAGGTCGCGAGGTCGTCGTCGGTGTCGCGGGGGCGCTCCGGTCCGTCGGGTAGCTTCTCCGTGCCACCCGTCGAGGTGGCGGAGTCGCTGCCGCCAGCGGCGAGGTCGTCGACGCCGCCGATCGAGCCGACCACCTCGCACGCGCCCGCCACGACGACGAGGCCCGCAAGACCTGCGAGGACGGCGAGGGACGCTGGCACAGTCGAAGACACGCGACGGGAGCATCGCGCGGCGCGATGGCGCGACGACGACGTGCGCGTCGCAGTTTCGCACCGGCTCGGCCCATGCACACCCATCACGAATCGACGTCGATGCATGGTGCCGTCGCGGCGAGTCCTTCGCGAAGCGGGGATCTGCGCGCTCGCCTCGGGATCGTCGTCGTAGGGCCGCCGATCGCGCCCGCAGCGGCCCACCGCGGCACCCCGCGATGCTGTACGCCTGCGCCCTGGCAGCTTCGCACCCGCGCGCCTGCTATTCTCGGATGCGATCGCGGCGCACTCTGCACCGCGACCGCCAAGACCGCCCCTGTCGCACGCGCCGGGGCTTCGCAGGGAAACACCGATGTCCAAGCTCCCGACTCTGCACCGCCGCGCACGCGCCGTCGTCGCGGGCATGTCCCTCGCCGCGCTCGGCGGCGTGTTGTTCGTCAGCCACGATCGCAGCGATGCGGGGCTTGCCGCCGAGGACATCACGCCCGAGTCCGTGACGGCGCTCGCGGCCGAGCTGGGCGTGGGCTCCGAGGCCACCACCGGGCGCCTCGTGCTCGACCTCGTGGACCCGCAGGAGGGCGAGGGCGCCTCCGAGGACGAGATCGCCGCGTGGGTCGCGGCCCTCGACGCGCGCCCCGACGTGCGCGTGCAGTCGGCCGGTTTCTACAGCGAGGGCGAGCACCTCTTCGTGCTCGAGGCCGAGGGCGCCACGCGCCCCGATCTCGCCGAAGCGCTGGCCGACGGCATCGTCGAGGGCTTCGAGCCCGAGATCCTCTACGGCCTCGACGAGATCGACGCCGCGCCCGCGGTCGACGACGAGCTCGAGGCGAACAAGGGCACGCGACTGCCGGTCGACGACCCGATGTTCAGGCTGCAGTGGCACATGGAACAGATCCACGCGCCCGAGGCGTGGACCACGACCCGCGGCGAGGGCACGGTGGTCGCGGTCATCGACACCGGCGTCGCGTACAAGGACGCCGACGGCGTGCGCGGCCTGCCCGATCTGAACAACACCGGCTTCGTCGAGGGCGAGAGCTTCATCGATGGCCTGCCCAAGGGCCTCGACGATCACGCCCATGGCAGCCACGTCGCCGGCACCATCGCGCAGAGCACCAACAACGGCATCGGCGTCACCGGCGTGGCCTTCGGTGCCAAGATCATGCCGCTCAAGGTGCTGTCGAAGGACGGCCGCGGTGCGGTGCCGGGCATCGCCAACGCGATCCGCTACGCCGCCGATCACGGCGCCCACGTGATCAACATGAGCCTCGGCGGCCCGCTGCCGTCGCGCGTGCTCGCCAAGGCCATCGAGTACGCCCACAAGAAGGGCGTCGTCACGGTGTGCGCAGCCGGCAACGAGCGCCGCTCTCGCGTGGGCTATCCGGCCGCCAACAAGTTCTCGATCGCCGTCTCGGCGACCGACTACGGCCGCGAGCTGACCCACTACAGCAACTGGGGCAGCGACATCGACGTCGCCGCGCCCGGCGGTGACACGCGCGCCGACAAGAACGGCGACGGTCAGCCCGACGGCGTCCTACAGAACACGATCCGCATCGGTCGCCCGATGGAGAACGACTATCTGTGGTTCCAGGGCACCTCGATGGCCTCGCCGCACGCCGCTGGCGTCGCGGCGCTCATCGTCTCGAGCGGCGTCACCAACCCCGACGAGGTCGAGCGCGTGATGAAGGCGACCGCCGTGCACCCGAAGAAGGTGAAGTGGGACGATCGCTTCGGCGCCGGCATCGTCGATGCGCAGGCGGCCGTGTCGGCGCAGCGGGACTACGCGCCCGAGCGCGCCGGCTTCACCGGGCTGCTCTTCATCGCCGCGATCGGTGGGCTCGGCCTCGCGCAGCTGCGTGGCCGCGCGCGTTGGCTCGGCGCGGCCGGCTTCGCCGGCGCGGTGACATGGACCAGCGGTGCGCTCGGCACCACGCCGATGGCGTACCAGGCCGCGTCGCTCGCCGGCGGCGGTGATGGTTGGCTCGGCTTCGGCTCGCCGCTTTGGTTCTCGGCTGCGCTGCCGCTGGCCGCGAGCGTCGCCTTGCTCAAGGTCCGCGCACTGCGACCGGCGCTCGTGGGCCTCGGCCTGGGCACCGCCGCGATGCTGCTGCACGGCGCGTTCGTGCTGCCGACCCTCGTCACGGCACTGCCCGGCGGCGCGTGGGTCGACCGCGCGTGGCTGCTCGGCAACGGCGTGCTCGCGTGGGCCCTGGCCCGTCGCGTCGGCCGGGTCGGCGGCACGTCGCCGGACGCGTCCTAGGCCACGCGACCCCCCTCGGCCCGGATTGGGGGCAGCCTCACGGCGGGCCCGCGGGCGCGAGCCCCTTCGATCGCCATCGATCGGCTTGCGCCCGGCGGGCCCTCGCGTTACATATTGGGTGGTTTTGAAAATCACTTTCAAGACCGCCCGGCCCCGCGGCCGCTGCTCCGACCCGGAATCGCGATCATGATCGTCTGCCTCTGCAAGGCCGTCTCGAGCCGCACCATCCAAGCGGAGATCCGCCGTGGCAACTGCACGGTGAAGGGCATCGCCACCGCGTGTCAGGCGGGCACGGGGTGTGGCGCGTGCGTGCAGCAGATCCGCGAGCTGATCCAAGGCTCGGCCGGCACCGCGCGCGGGCAGAGCGACGTTCCGCTCAAGCGTTGAACGGACGGGCGCTCGCCCGAGCGACTTCGATTTTCGTTCTCGATTGTGCCGCGAAAGGGGCATGGGCCGCGCCCGATCGTCAGCCGCTGCGCACGCGTGCTACGTTCGCGGCCGTGAAGGGCTCCGCCAACGTCATCGACGTCCTCAACGAAGTGCTGACCGCCGAGCTGACGGCGGTGAACCAGTACTTCATCCACGCCAAGATGTGCCAGAACTGGGGCTTCAACGTCCTGGCGAGCCACATCCGCGCCGAGTCCATCGACGAGATGAAGCACGCCGACGCGCTCATCGAGCGCATCCTCTTCCTCGAGGGCGTGCCGAACGTGCAGCGCTATCACAAGATCACCGTCGGCGAGACGGTGCAGGAGCAGCTCGAGCTCGATCTCAAGATGGAGTACGACGCCGTCGATCGCTTCCGCAAGGGCGTGAAGCTGTGCCGCGAAGAGGGCGACATCACCAGCGCCGATCTGCTCGAGACCATGCTGGCGTCGGAGGAGACCCACGTCGACTGGCTCGAGACCCAGCTGCAGCTGATCGAGCAGATCGGCACCAAGCACTACCTCGCGCAGCAGCTGAAGTAGCGCGCGGCGCAGTGGCCGGGCCGGCGTTCGTTCAGCCGGCCGGGTCGCTGAAGTCGAGCAGCTCGATCTCGAAGACGAGCGGACCTGCGGGCAGGCCTGGCTTGCCCTGGTAGGCCAGCGCTTCGGGGATCCACACGCGGATGCGCTCGCCCACGACCATCACGGCGACAGCCTCTGCCCACCCCGGGATCACGTGGGCAGGTTCGAATTCGATGGGTTGGTTGCGCGCGTAGCTGTCGTCGAAGCGCGTGCCGTCGTTGGCGGTCCAGCCGATGTAGTGCGCCCGGACCATCGCGCCCGCGGGTGGATGCGTGGTGCCGTGGCCGGGCTCGAGGACCACGTAGGCGAGGCCGCTCGCGGTGCGGATGGCGTCGGCGGGTGGGTTCGGTGGCACCTCGACGTCGCGGGGCCCGTCGGCCGCGATCGCGCCCTCGTGGGCGCTGACCGCGTGCGAGGGCGCGGCTGCATGGGTGCGGCGGTCGGCTCGCGCATGCGAGCAGGCGACGAGCAACAGGAGCGAGAGCGCGGCGCGGCTGGGCATCATCATCGCGCCGATGTCGTCGGGCCGCGGTCGCCTTGCATGCGTCGGTCTGCAAGGCGCCGGTGGCCGCGCGACATTGGGGTAGCGTCGACCGCCAGCACCGATGCGCGACGATCCAGACCGCCGGGCGCCGCTCACGCCTGCGAGCTTCGCAGCCGCGTTTCGCGGCGCGTCGTCGGCGTTGTGGTGCATTGCGGCGGCGGTGCTCGGTGAGCGCAGCCACGCCGAAGACGTCCTGCAGGAGGCCGCGCTCGTGGGCCTGTCGAAGCTCGATGACTTCGAACCCGGCACCTCGTTTGCGGCGTGGATGGGGCAGATCGTTCGCTTCACCGCGCTCAACCACCGCCGCAAGCTCGCGCGACGGGCCCACGGTGAGGGCGCGGCCATCGAAGCCTCGGCGCAGGCGGGCACACCTGCGTTCGCCGAGGCCGGGATCGATCCGCGGATGCTCGCGGCGCTCGAGACCCTCGGCGAGACCGCGCGTGCATGCCTGCTGCTCAAGGTGGTGCTCGAGCTCGACTACGCCGAGATCGCAGAGCTGCTGGCGATCCCGCAGGGCACCGCGATGAGCCACGTGCACCGCGCGCGCGCACACCTGCGGACCGAACTCGGCACCGCCGACCCCGACCTCGCGGAGCGACGACCATGAGCGACCCTTCGAACGCGCTGGACGAGGCACTGCGCCGAGGCTTCGCGGTACCCGATCTCACGCGCCTGCACGCCGCCGTCGACCAGGCCGCAGCGCTCGCGCCGACGCGCCGCCGAGCCGCCACGCGGCGACGTGTGGGTTGGATCGCGCTGGCTGCCGCGACGGTGACGATCGCGATCGTGATCGGCGTGTCGCGTCGCGAGCCATCGCCGATCGCGACGCCGATCGCGACGCCGATCGCGACGGTAGGGGGAACCGACGACGACGCGCGGCGTCGCGTCGGTGCAGCATTGGTCGAGCTGCATCGCGACGCGGCGACGCGGGCCGACGCGTCGGAGCTCGGCCCGGTCGCGGCGGCCGACTGCGTCGACGACGGGCAGCCATCGCCGCGGCTGACCGCCGCCGATGCGCTCACGCTCGTCGCCGTGGTGGCGCAGGCCAGCGACGACGCCTCGTGCTCGGGCGGCGCCGGGCTACCGGTCGCGCGCCTGTTCCACCTGCGGCGCGATGACGGCGTCGACGTGCTGGTGAGCGTCGACGCCGTCGATCAGGATCCCCGCCCGTTGTTGCCTGACGCGAGCGGGCTGCGGGTCTTTCGGCGGGAGCTCGCCGGATTCGTGCTCTACGAGCTCACGACCCTCGACGAGCCCCTCGCACTCGATCGCTTTGGCCCGTGATGCACACTCGTCGAGGCGGACGAGCTCGAACTCGACGGCGTTGCGCCGACGATGCGGCGCAGCGCCGTCGACGACGAGCTAGCCGGGGCAGACCACGCCCATGAACTCGGGCGGGACCGAGCTGTCGCCACCGACGAAGCCGTCGTCGCCCGGTAGTCCGACGGCACTGTTGCTGTCGCCCGGTGCGAGGCCGCCCGCGCCGCCGCCCACGTCGACCACGCCGGCAAACGTGTTGGTGTCGGCGAACAGCTTCACGCGACCGCCACCGCCGCCGCCGCCACCCCAGCCCCACGTCGCGCTGACGTCACCGGGGCTGTCGCCGCCGTTGCCACCGTGAGCATTGAGGACGCCGCTGGCCGCACCGGCGATCTCGGGCGCAGCGATGAGCAGGCCGCCGCCCGAGCCACCGCCACCACCGGGGTGAAAGCCACACGGGCTGGTGTCGCCCGGCGGCGTCTCGCCGCCCACCAGCACGACGCCGTCGATGTGCACCCACTCGTTGGCCACGATCGCCACGCCGCCGCCGCCATGTCCACCCCGGCCACCGGCGCCGCTGCAGCCCGACGAGTTGCCGCCCGCGCCGCCGCCGGAGCCGACGCTGATGTCGATGCCGTCATCGCTGTCGTAGATCGATCCGGCCGCGCCCTCGCAGTGGGCAATCGTCGCCTCGCTGCAGAGATCACAGGCGTTGTTCACGGCATACACGTCCCCGGGCGCGCCGCCGAGGCCTCCGTACGTTCCGCCGGTGCCGCCCTGACCCACCGAGTTGCCGGGCCCACCGCCGCACGAACCCCCGACGCCATCGCCCACGAAGCCGCCCAGCGTCACGCCTTGGCTGGGCGCACCGCCGAGAGGACCGGCACCTTCGGCATCGATCACGCCACCGTCCGCCAGCGCCACGCGATCCGCGAGGATCACCAGCGTGCCGGCGCCGTCGTCGGCCACCGCGGGCACGTGCAGCGTGCCGTTGATCTGCACCTGCGTGTAGCAGAGCAGCCCGCCGAGATCGACCACGGCGTCGACGGGGATGTACAGCGTCGTACCGTCGTCGATCATCTCGTCGTCGCAGAAGTCGCCGACGCCGTCGAGGTCGACGTCGCTCTGATCGGGGTTGAAGATCACCACGCAGTTGTCGGTGTCGTCGGTGACGGTGTCGCCATCGGCGTCGAGCACGGCGCCGCCGGAGCTCGACTCGGAGCCGGCAGAGCTCGAGCCGCCCGACGACTCGGCGCCACCCGAGCTCGAACCGCCCGACTCGGAGCCGCCGGAGCTCGACTCGTCACCGGTGGTGGCAGTGGTGGTCGACGTCATCGTGGTCGAGTCGCTGGTGCTCGAGTCGGCCACCGTCGTGCTCGTCATCGTGACGCTGCCGCTGCTCGAGTCGGCGCTGCCGCTGCTGCTGTCCGAGCCGGCGTTGGTCGTGGTGGTGGTGCCGTCGTCACCGCCGCAGGCAACGACGACGAAGCTGAGTAGACCCAAGGAGAGCGCGTGGCGTGAAGTCATTGCGAACTGGAATGCCACGGTTTCACGCGCGGCGTCGCGCTCGTGCGGGCCGACCCGAAGTTCGGTGGGACCTTGCGCCACCAGGCATGACGCGGCGAACCCCTCAGGCGCGTGCAACCGCGCGCGCCGAACCTCATGAAACGAAACACCCCGCGGGTCGCGAGCGGCGACCGACGGGGTGTCTGCAGCGGGGCGCCGGGAGGTGGCGCTAGTCGAGGCGGACGTACTCGAACTCGACCGGCTTGCCCTCGATGCCCTTGTTCGGCGCCGCGATCCAGTTGGCGAACTTCCCCGGCTCGTAGCAGGGCTTCATGATCGACAAGAGGTACGCGTTGTCTTCGGGCACCAGGATCCACTTGTGCTTGTGGGCCTCGTACTCCTCGCGGCTGATGAGGTTGCCCGCGGGATCGAAGCTGCTCTCGGCGTAGATGCCCTGGTGACGGTGGAAGCGACGGCTGGGCAGCGACAGGCGCGTGGGCGAGCCGGCGGCCTCGAGGGTCTTGTTCCACTTGCGCAGCGCTCGCTCGCAGTCGGCGACGTAGGCGTCGCGCAGGACCTCGTTCATCGCGTTGCGCACCGGCACGTCCTGCTCGATGAGCTTGCCGCCTTCGACGACCGGCATGCGGTAGCTGCCGTCGATGGCGCGGTGATCGGAGTACTGGTCCTCGCGGTAGCGGCCCTTCAAGCCGGTGGCGAAGAAGGTCGAGGCGTTGCTCGAGATCTCGCCGCCGAACAGGTCGAGGCTGTAGGTGTACCAGTAGTTGATCGTGCGCTGGATGAGATCGAAGTCGATGCCGCCCTGGTTGCGGACGTCGCCGTTCTTGTCGAGCTTCTGCAGCTCGGCGGAGCGCTTCACGATGCGGTCCATGCCGGTCTCACCGACGAAGAGGTGATGCGCCTCCTCGGTGAGCATGAACTGCGTGGTGCGGGCGAGCGGATCGAAGCCGCTCTCCGAGAGCGCCGCGAGCTGGTACTTGCCGTCGCGGTCGGTGAACATCGTGAACGCGAAGAACGACAGCCAGTGGTCACAGGGCTGGTTGAACGCGCCCAAGATGCGCGGCTTGTCGGGGTTGCCCGAGCGGCGAAGCAGCAGCTCGTCGGCCTCGTCACGACCGTCGCGGCCGAAGAACTTGTGCAGCAGGTAGACCATCGCCCACAGGTGACGGCCCTCCTCGACGTTGACCTGGAACAGGTTGCGCAGGTCGTAGAGGCTGGGTGCGATGTGCCCGAGCATGCGCTGCTGCTCGACGCTGGCGGGCTCGGTGTCGGCCTGCGTGACGATGATGCGGCGCAGGGTGTTGCGGTGCTCGCCCGGCACGTCGGCCCACGCGGGCTTGCCGGTGTCGTCGCCGCACTTGATGAGCGCGGCCTCGGGGCTCGGGTCGAGGAAGATGCCCCAGCGGTAGTCGGGCATCTTCACGTAGTCGTAGTGGGCCCAGCCACCGGCCTCGACCGACACCGCGGTGCGCAGGAACACCGGCTTGTCGGCGAAGTCGCTGGGGCCCATGTCGTTCCACCACTCGAGGTACTGCGGCAGCCAGGTCTCGAGCGCGCGGCGGAGCTTCACATCGTCGGCGAGCCCCACGTTGTTGGGGATCTTGCCATCGAGATCGACATTCGGAGTCGTCATGGTGTGCGGGTCTCTTCCTTGTGAGCGTGCACTTGGTGCGGTCGGACCGTCGGTCGACTACACGCGCTGCCAGTCGAATTGGGGCCGTTCCGGGCGCCCGTAGAGGGTGAGTGCGCCGGCCGGGCCGGTCGCGTTGGGGCGGATGAAGATCCAGTTCTGCCACGCGGTGAGTCGCGCGTAGATCTTGCTGTCGGGCGTCTCGGGACCGGGGAATCGCAGGTTCTGTTCCATGCCGGTGAGCGCGTCGGGCGACAGGCTCGCGCGCTCTTCGATGGCGATGCGGGTGTCGTCGTCCCAGTCGATGCCGTCGAGTCGCACGGTCACCAGGCCCGCGTCGTCGGCCGCCTCGGCATCGAGCGGGCTGCGGTTGCCGACCAGCTCCTCGAGCTGCGCAGGCGTGCCCAGCAAGCGCGTCTGCAGCCGTGTGAGCCCGGTGTGCATCGGCAGCGCGCCCTCCTCGAGCTCCGAGACGGCGACGTGCACCGGGTGGTCCTCGTCCTCGAGCATGTAGAAGCGATCGGAGGCCAGCGCGAGCTCGAGCAGGCAGCCGGCGAAGCAGGTGCCGGCGTCGCCGAAGGCGAAGAACGAGCGGCTGGTGTTGTCGAAGCGCCGCAGCACGCGGCCCATGTGCAGCAACACCTCGCGCGCGAACCAGTGCTCGCGCGCCTTCACCAGCGCGGCGTCGTGCGCGAGCACCTGCTGCAGGTCGCCGGTGGTTCGCACGATCACCAGGCCGACCTGCATGTGATTGACGCGCAGGTGCAGCAGCGCGTCGTCGAGCTCCCGCCACGCACGCAGCGACCACAGATCGCTGCCGGCCGCGCGCATGGCCTCGCCGCCGCGCTCGACCACCGCGACGTCGTCGGCGGTGGGGCCGGCGACGGTCAGCTTGGCCACGCGGGTGGTGTCGTCCCACTCGAGCGCGACGTGGCGGTAGCGGCGGCCGTTGTCGGTGATCTCCGGTGCGAGCTTGCCGAGCACGACGCCCTTGCGCTCGCCCGGCGCGAGCCCGACCGCGGCCTTGTCGGCGACCGCCTTGGCGCGCTCGAGCACCTTCTCGTCGAACTTCGAGCGGGGGAACACCGCGTCGACGAGGTTCCACTGCACGGCCTTCTTGCCGCGCACGCCCTCGGCGGTGGTCGAGAACACGTCGGCGCGGTCGCGACGGACCTTGCGCTTGTCGACCAGCCGCGTGAGCCCGCCGGTGCCGGGCAGCACGCCCAGCAGCGGCACCTCCGGCAGGCTGACCGCCGAGTTGCCGTCATCCTGCAGATAGATCTCGTTGCAGGCCAGCGCGAGCTCGTAGCCGCCACCGGCGGTGGTGCCGTTGCACGCGGCAACCCACACCTGGGCGCTCGCATCGGTGGCGTCCTCGATCTCGCAGCGGGTCTCGTTGGTGAACTTGCAGAAGTTCACCTTCCACGCGTGGCTCGAGAGCCCGAGCATGTTGATGTTGGCACCGGCGCAGAACACCCGGTCGTTGCCGGAGGTCAGCACCACCGCGCGCACCTCGGGGTGCTCGAATCGCATGCGACGGACGATGTCGGCCAGCTCGATGTCGACGCCGAGGTCGTACGAGTTGAGCTTCAGCTCGTAGCCGTCGCGAAGTGGCGCCGCCGGATCGACGGCCATCGCCACGCGTGCGATCGCACCGTCGTAGCTGACCTTCCAGTGGTGGTAGTGGCTGGGCTCGACTTCGAACTCTACAGGTGCGAGCACTGCACCTTTGGCAACGTCGTGCATCGTCGTCGAAGAAGCTAGCAAGGAACCTCGCGCGCGAAGACGTTGCGCGTGTCACGTCGCGAGTGTGGAGCCGCACGGCTGCGCGTGTGATCGTCGGTATCGCCACACGAGCGTGGCGCCGCGAGACCGCAGCGCACACGCATCGGCGGGCACCCGCAAGGCGCATGCGGGTCGGGCTCGCGCACGCGGCAATCGTGTGCTGTCGCACGGCATGAAGGCGCGCGCCGTCGGTGGGCGACACTCGGGTCCGACGCGTACGGTCCTCGCGTCGGACTCGGGCGATCGTGCGTGCACCCACGCGCGGACCCGCTTGCGCGCGGCGTGAAAGCCTGTCCTCGCCACGCCCGTCCTTGGCCGCTGCGAGCGCCCGCAAAGGATGATATGGGGAGGGAGCATGTCCCTTCGCCGCCTGCTCCCTGCACTGTCCCTCACGGCCCTGGTCCTGCCCGCATGCCAGCAAGGCGACAGCCCCGGCGACGAGCTGCTGTCGCGCTCGGGCATCATCACGGCCGGGTCGATCGAGGGCAAGTACGAGAAGCGGATCGCGTCGATGGACGACGGCACCGCGCGCATCACCCATCACGTGCACACGCCCGACGGCGTCTTCGAGCTCGCCGGCGAGGTCGAGCAAGACCTCGCCTACGAGACCTTCGTGCGCGTGTGGGGCGAGCCGCTCGACGAGCGGACCTACGAGATCGACGAACTCGAGGTGCTGGCACTGCCGCCGCAGCCGCTCATCGATCCCGAGAAGTACACCTACCGTCGCATCGCGACCGTGCTGCTGTTCTGGAACCCGGCCAACCAGGGGCCCAGCAACGGCACCGTCACGCAGGACATGTTCATCGCGGGCGACTCGACCAACGTGTTCTACGGCGAGAACTCGTACGGCAAGGAGACCATCGCCGGCGACGTCTTCGGTCCCTACCAGATCGACGACCCCGGTGATTGCTACGCCGACGTGATCGCCGATCGCGGCCTGCAGGCGTTCGTCGACCACGGCCACGATCCCGACGAGTACAAGCAGTTCATGTGGGCGTTCTATCCCGGCCTCGGCTGCGGCTGGGGCGGGCTCGCCACCCTCGGCTCGGTCGAGGCCCCTGCGCGCAACAGCTGGTACAACGGCAACCTCGGCTGCGTCGTGCGTGCGCAGGAGATCGGCCACAACTACGGCATGGGTCACTCGCACTCGTACGACTGCCCTGCCGGCGTGATCGCGCCGACCATGGACGGCGAGTGCGAGCACGTCGAGTACGGCGATCCGCACGACCCGATGGGCGGCGGCTGCGATCACATGAACGTGGCGCAGAAGGCCTACATGGGCTGGCTCGAGGGCTGCAACGTCGTCAACACCGAGAGCAGCGGCACCTTCAACCTGCTGCCGACCGAGCTGCCGTGCAACGGCACCCAGGCGCTCGAGTTCGCCTCCGGCGACGGTCGCTTCTACTACCTCGAGTACCGTCAGTCGATCGGCGTCGACGCCGGTCTCGACGGCGTGTTCCTGCACCTGTCGAGCAGCTACGACTACTCGCCGTCGCCGTACATCCTCGAGGCCGCCAGCGACGGTGGCTACTTCATGCAGCCGGGCGACTCGTACACCGACCCGACCGGCAACGTGTCGTTCACGGTCGTCGACATGCTCGGCACCCACGCGGTGATCGACGTGCAGTTCCCCGATGGCGGCAGCGGCTCGCCGACCTGCCGCGACGGCGGCGCGCCCGAGATGGCCGATGGCAACATCGGCTCGCTCGAGTGCTCGGCCGAGCCGTGGCCGCTCGACGTCTCGCCGCCGACCGCGACGATCACCTACCCGGAGGACGGCGCGGTCTTCGAGCCCGGCAGCGACTTCACGATCAACGTCGAGGCGATGGACGATCGGCTCGTGACCGAGGTCGAGCTCTACGTGCAGGTGGTCGGCGTCGACGATCAGCCCAAGCCGTACTTCAAGCTGTTCGAGGCGCCGTACGACTACGACGTCACCAACATCCCCGAAGGCACGTACATCTTCGGCGCGGCGGTGTTCGACGGCCCCAACCAGGCCTTCAGCGACGGCATCAGCGTGCAGATCAAGCACGTCGAGAGCGCCGACACCTCGGGTGGCGACGGCGGCAGCACGACCGATCCGACCGGCACGCCATCGGACAGCTCGGGTGGCAACGCCGACGAGTCGAGCAGCGGCGACCCGGGCATCAACATGGACGCGCCGGCCGGCTGCGCGTGCAACCAGCCAGGCGAGGGCCGCGAGGGCCTGGTGCTCGCGCTCGGTGGGCTCGTGCTGGGCTGGTCGACGCGTCGTCGCCGTCGCGCCTGAGCGGCGCGCCGCCGGTCGAACCAACGAGAAAGGCCCCGACTGCACGTGGCAGCGGGGCCCCTTCGCGACCGGAGTTCTCCCTGGTCGATGCTCGGATCGTTCGATCCGACTCGGCGTCAGATCTTGACGGCGTCGTCCCAGGTCTTGCAGAGCTTCTCGAGCGAGGCGTCGAGGTCCTTGTCCTCCATCGTGGCGGACATCAGGTCGACCTGAATCTTGCTGCACATGAAGGCGGCGTCGACCAGCGACGAGGCCATCTTGGACTGCATCTCCTCGCTGACCTGGAAGCCCTTCAGCTCGCCCATCTCCTTGATGCGCTTGGCGATGTCGTCCTTGTTGGCGTCGATGTACTTCTGCGCCTCGGCCACGCCCGCCTTCTTGTCGGTGGCGTCGGTGACCTTCGCCTTGATCTCCTTGCTGTGCTTGTCCAGCAGGTCGATGGTCTCTTGGACGGCCGAGTCCTTCTTGCACGCCGAGAGCGCGAGGACGGGGGCCAGCAGCAGGAACAGGATTCGATTGCGGGGCATGGTGGTGGTTCTCTCCGGTTGTGTTGTCTGGACGGGCGCACGCGCGCCGGGTTGCAAGCGGTCCCGCGGCGGCCGAGTGCGCAGCCTCGCGCGCAGCGTCGGCGGGGAACGAACGACGATCTCAGCGCTCGGGCGGGCGCGCTGCCGCGGGCGAGGCGGGCGGAGGCGTCAGCGAGGACAACGGCGGCGCGATCGTGCGCCCGTTGCCGGCCTTGGCCGCGGCAGGGGCCGCCGAGCCCATGTTGCACTGCCCCTGCAGGGTCCCGCCCTCTTCGATGTGGAGCGAGCGCACCGCGATGTCGCCCTGCACGAAGCCGCGCGCGGTGATGAGCAGGCGGCCGGACGCGTTCACACGGCCTTCGACCTTGCCGGAGATCGTGACCGCGGGGCCGGAGACGTCGCCGCGGACCGACGCGTCGGCGAGGATGGTCACGTCACCGCCGGCGTTGATGTCGCCTTCGACCGCGCCCGCGACCGTGAGCGAAGACGCGGTCGTGATGCTGCCCTTGATGGTGGTGTCCTCGGAGATGAAGTTCTGCGGGTTCGCCATCGGGCACCTCTTCTGTGCGTTCGATTGTCGCCCCAATCGCCCGGCGGCGGCAAGCACCCTCGTTCGGGTCGGCCGCGGAACCGTCGGTCGGCGCGGCACCAAGCGGCGCGGGCGAGCGCTTGGATCAGCTTCGGCCGACCAGCCAGACCACGACCTCGATGTGGTTGGTCTGGGGCAGGGTGTCGAACGCTCGCGCACCGATGAGCTTGTAGCGGCCGTGCTCCCCGGTGAGGCGGCGGAGGTCCTCGACCAGGGATCCGGGCGAGCAGCTCATGATGTGCAGGCGCGGAACTGCCAGCGTGTTGAGCTGCTCGCAGACGGTGGGGCCGAGCCCGCCGCGCGGCGGGTTGGCGACCACCAGCTCGGGGTGGCGATGCAGGTGGTGCGGGTCGGCGAGGATGCGCGCCAGGAACTCTTCGACCAGCTCGGGCTCGGCGCCCAGCGCCCGCGCGCTCTCCGGGAACGACTCGCACGGCGCGACCATCTGGAAGTGGCGTCGCAGCAGGCGCGTGGTCACGCCCGCGCCGGCGTAGAGATCGAGCGCGGTGCGTCCGTGCAGGGCGCCGCCGGCCGGCACCCGCACCAAGTCGTGGTAGGCCAACGACGCGACCTGCGGGTTCGGCTGCAGGAAGCCCAGCGCGCCGACATGGCTGACGATGGCCTCGTCGCGCAGCGGATCGGCGAACTCGATCTCGATGCTCTGGCGGCCACGCAGCGGTCGTAGTGTGGTGCCGCGCATGTCGTTGCCCATGCGCGCGTTGACGCCCCACGCGATGCCGACCGGGATCGTCAGCCGCGAGGCGACCTCGTGCACCGCGGTGTGACACGGCTCGGCCGTGATGATCGCGAGCAGCACGCGGCCCCGGCCGTCGGCCTTGAACCAGGCGTAGCGAAGGTCGCCCTCGCCGTCGGTCTCGTCGTAGGGCACGGCGTGCACGGCGTCGGCGGCCTGCACCAGCTCGTCGGCACAGGCCGCGATGTCGGGATGATCGACCAGGCAGCCGCCCATGTCGGCGACGTTGTGGGTGCCCCGCATGTAGCTGCCGAGTCGGATGTGGCCGGGGCTGCCCGCGAACACGCGCTTGCTCGAGTGGCGATAGCCGCGACCATCGAGGGTCTCGCCGACCATGCGGTCGATGAAGATGCCGTAGGTGCGCTCGAGCTCGACGCGCTTGAGCTGGCGCTGGCTCGGCAGGTCCATGTCCATCAGGCCACAGCCGTTGCAGCGTCCGTGGTGGCGGCACGGTGCCGGACGACGACCGGGATGGGTGTTGCGTCGCAGCACCACGCGGGCGTGGGCGCGCGGCTTCTGTCGGCTGACGTAGTCGATCTCGACGTCGCCGGTCTCACCGGGCAGCAGACCCGCGACGTGGATCTCGATGCCGCCCTGTCGGGCCACGCCGTCGCCGTGCTTCGACAGCGTCTCGGCCATGACGGTCAGCGTGTCGCCAGGCTTCATGCGAGGTCTCGGTCGGCAGCCGCACCCACTCACCTCGGGGTGCCATTCGCCGAAGTATCACGTCGAACGCGGCTGCGCGACCATCGGCAGCGATTTCGCGGGCGCACGGGCGCCTGCGCGCGGGCGCGGGCGCGGGGCTATCCGGGTGTGCGTTGCATCGGCACGCCCAGGCGGGCCAGCTCGTCGAAGTAGCCCGGGAAGGTCTTGGCGACGCAGGCGGGGTCGCGGATCTCGACCGCACCCGCGAGGCTGAACGCCATCGCCATGCGGTGATCGTCGTAGGTGTCGATCGCGACCGGTTGCTCGGGGCGCGCGCTCGGCGGTGTGATGCGTAGGCCATCGTCGAAGACCTCGACGCCGGCACCGAGCTTGCGCAGCTCGCAGGCCGCCGCCGCCAGCCGATCGCTCTCGTGGTGGCGCAGCACGCCGACCCCCGTGATGTGCGTGGGCCCGCGCGCGAACAGGGCCACGATCGCGAGCGTGAGCGCGGTGTCGGGCATGTCGTCGAGCGCGAACGTGCCGCCCTGCAGCGCCGCGCCGCCGTGCAGCACGGTGACATCACCGCGTTGCTCGACCTGCGCACCCATGCGCCCCAGCACATGGACGAACGCCGCATCGCCCTGCAGGCTGTCGTGGCCGAGCGCGTCGATGCGACAGCTGCCGCCGTAGATCGCCGCCTGCGCGAGAAAGTACGTCGCCGCCGACGCGTCGGGCTCGACGCGGTAGGGCATCGCCGTCAGCACGGTGGGGGTGACGAGGATGCGGTCCGCGGCCGACCAGCGCGCTTCGCCGCCGAAGCTGCGGATCACCGCCAGCGTCATGTCGACGTAGGGCCGCGCGGGCGTGCCCTCGCGCAGGACGATCTCGAGCGGGGCGTCGGCCAGCAGCCCCGCGAACGCGAGCGCGCTGACGAACTGCGAGCTGGCGGGTCGCTCGAGCACGATGGTGCCGCCGCGCAGGGCGGCCGGATGCGGGCCGCTGCGCAGCGGCAGCGCGTCGGCGCGCTCGAGGGCGGTCAGCACCGCGCCGCGATCGCGTAGTGCTGCGACGAGTCCGCCCATCGGTCGCTCGCGCATGCGTGCGCTGCCGTCGAGCACGAACACGCCGGGGCTCGCGGCCACCGCGGCCAGCAAGAACCGCGCGACCGTGCCAGCGGTGCCGACCTGCAGCGTCGGCGCGTGGTCGCAGGTGAAGGGTCCGCTTTGCCCGTCGATCTGCAGCGGCTGCCCAGGGTCCTCGCCACCGGTGATGGGCACGTCGAGCGCCCGCAGCGCGGCCACCATCAGGCGCGTGTCGTCGGCGTCGAGCCAACCGCTGATCGACGAGCGACCACGCGCAAGCGCGGCCAGCAGCAGCGCGCGGTTGGTGAGGCTCTTGCTGCCCGGGATCCGCGGCACGCGATCGCGCGCGGGGCCGGGGCCGACCCACAGGCTCGTTCGCACGTCATCACCTGAGTGCACCTGCTCGAGGATAGTCGGTCGGGTGTGTGCGTGCAGGCGAACCATCGTCCTGCCCGCACGCGGCCGCAAAGCCCGCGGCGCGCTCAAGCAGCCCGAATGGCCGCCGATGACCGGATCCGTGTCGGGTCGTTCGAGCCTCGCGGTCGTGTCTGCGGACCAGCGCACCGCGTTCCTGGGCGGTCCGCCCGACGACCCGGGGATGGCGTCCGCGCGCGCGGCGGGAGGCCGCGCCAGCGACCAGCGCATCGGTGCGTTGCTCGCCGACACCTATCGCATCACGCGAGCGATCGCCACGGGCGGCATGGGTACCGTCTACGAGGCGGTACACGTACGCCTGCAGCAGCGCTTCTCGATCAAGTTCCTCGAGCACCACCTCGCGCGTGATGCCGAGGCCTACGCCCGCTTTCGGCAAGAGGCCGAGATCGCCGCGAGCCTCGATCACGACGCGATCGTGCAGGTGTTCGACTTCAACACCGATGTCGACGGCAGCCCGTACATGGTGATGGAGTTCGTCGATGGCGTGACCCTCGACGATTGGATGCACGGGCGGCGGGCGACCCCTCGCGAGGTGCTGCGGCTGTTCGATCCGCTGTGCTCGGCGCTCGCGGCCGCGCACGCCGCCGGCATCGTCCATCGCGACCTGAAGCCCAGCAACATCATGATTCGCACGCAGACCGCCGAGGCCGGCATGCGCATGGGCGTGAAGCTGCTCGACTTCGGCATCAGCAAGATGAAGAGCGCTGCCGAGGCCATGACCCGCACCAACGTGGTGATGGGCACGCCGAACTACATGAGCCCCGAGCAGGCCTCCGGCAACACCAGCTCGGTCGACGCCACCACCGACGTGTTCGCGCTCGGTGCGATCCTCTACGAGCTGCTGAGCGGGCGGCGGGCGTTCGACGCCCCGTCGACCCCGGCGTTGCTGCACGCGATCGTCTACGACGCGCCGCCGCCGTTGACGACGCTGTGTCCCGAGCTGCCGCCCGCGGTCGCAGCGGTCGCGGAGCGCTGCCTCTCGAAGGCACCGAGCGACCGCTTCAGCGACACCCACACGCTCATGGTCGCGCTGCGTGCCGCGCTGCGCACGTCGGTCCAGCCCAAGCGCACCGCCGAGGTCACGACCATCGAGCCGGTCGTGCAGCGGCGGAGTGGTGCCACGCCGTGGATCGTCGCGTCGGTGATCTCGTGTGTGGCGACGGCCGGCGCGTTCGCGTGGGCGTCGTCGCAGGCGGGGTCCAAGTCCGCTGCCGAGGCCGTCGAACCGGTCGCGGCGCCGGCGAACTCGGCGGCCGCGGTGCCGGTCGTCACCGACGTCAGCGCGGGCTATCGCGAGGGGCTCGCGACCCCGGGCGCGCTCGTGCTCGAGAGCGGGACCTCGTTGTACCGCGCCGACGCGCGCGGCCTCAGCTACTGGGCCGATGCCGACGCCGAGACCGTGATGCGCCCGCTGCCGAGCCCCGCGTTGGTCACGTCGCTGTCGCGCGCGCGCGAGGGCGACCTGCTGGTCGGCCAGGCCGACGGCACCGTGACGCGCTGGGATCGAGAGCTGCGCGAGGTGCCGTGGCAGCAGCGCGTCGGCGCGCAGGCCATCCATGGCGTCGCCGCGGCCGCCGGCTACCTCGCGCTCGGCATCGGCAGCGAGGTGCAGCTCGTGCACAGCGAGTCTGCCAAGCTGCTGCGCAAGTTCGATGGCAACGGCGCGGCGATCGGCCTGGTCTTCACGCGCCACCCCAGCGAGACGCTGCTGATCCTCCGGCGCGGCGAGCTCGAGCTGGTCGACGCCGACAAGCGCAAGAGCCTGGGCGTGACGCCGCTGTCGGGACACGCACTCCGCATGGAGCTCGTCGCCGAGCCGATCGACGCGCCAGCCGAGGTCGACATCGACTTCCTACAGGGCGACTGGATCCTGCGCCGTCGCTACCGCGTGCACTCGGCGCGCCGCGGTCATCCGCCGCGGCTCGAGCCGGTGTCGCAGGTACGGCTCTGACCCTAGCGCCATCACTGCGCGAGCGCTTCGTACTCGTCGACATCGTGGGCGCAGAACAGACGCACGTCGGCGCGGTGCTCCGCGGCGAGCTCGCGCAGGCGAGCCTGGTTGGCCACGCGCAGCGCGTTGTCCTGGGCCATGAAGCGCTGGAACCACCGCAGTCCGACGGGGCAGCTCGGCGTGGCGGCAACCTCGTTGCGGTGGAAGTACGCGTCGCCACAATGCAGCAGCCAGCGCGCACCGGTATCGATCGCGATCCCGACATGCCCGCGTGAGTGGCCCGCGAGCTCGATCAGCAGCAGCTCGGGCGGCAAATCGTCGAGCGAGCGCACCGCGGCGAAGCCGAACCATGGCTCGCCCTGCGCCGCGTAGGTGCGGAACTTCGCGTCGTGGGCCCACTGCGCCGGGTGATAGCGCAGGCGATCGTCGAAGGTCGGCCGCGTGGTCGCGCGATCGAGCTCGGCTTGGCTCACGTGGATGCGGGCGTGGGGAAAGTCGGCGATGCCACCGATGTGATCCACGTCCATGTGCGTGAGCACGATGTCGCGGACGTCGGTCATCGCGAACCCGAGCGCCTCGATCTGGCTCACGGCGGTCGCGTGCGAGTCGAGCTGCGGCCGGATGCCGCCGAGGAACAGCCCACCCAAACGCGCGCGCGGATCGGCGATGTCGGCCAGGCCGAAGCCGCTGTCGACCAGCACCAGACGATCGGGCAGCTCGAGCAGCACGCAGTGGCACAGCAGGTGGCGGTGCCGCGCGTCCGCACCGAACACGAGGCGGCCCGCGATCGGTGTCATGCGGCCGCACTCGAGGTGGTGGACTCGAATCGTCATCGGTCGCTGGCATACCCGGTGGCCGCGCACGCGTCGAGGCCGAATCGACAACTCAAGAGCCGCCGGCGCGCAGCGCCAGGCCCGAGGCGATCGACATCAGCTCGTCGCCGCTGCGCAGCTTGTCGGCGCCGAAGCGCTGCTCGAACAGGCGCCGCACCGCGGGCACGAACGCGGTGCCGCCGGTCATGAAGACGCAGTCGATGGCTCGCGGGGCCAGCTTGGCCCGCGCGAGCGTGTCGTCGAGGGCCTTCGCGATGGCGTCGGTGGTGTCGACGATCCAGCGCTCGAAGTCCGCACGGGTGACCTCCGCGTGGATGTCGATGGGCCCGTCGGTGAAGTGGAAGGCGGCGTGTTCGTGGCGTGAGAGCTCGAGCTTCACGCGCTCGACCGACTTGTGCAGGTGGAAGGCTTGGTTGGTCTCGATGATGTGCATGAGCGCGGCGATGCGCTCGGGGTGCTGGGCGCCGCGGCGCAGCCGCTCGAGCTCGGTGCGCGTGCGCGTGCCGCCGAGGAACGACAGGTGATGCCAGCGCGCCAGCTTGTAGTAGTACGAACTGGGGATCGCCTTGCGCTGCCCACCCATCTCGACGTAGCTGTCGCCTTTGCCCAGCAGTGGGCAAACGATGTGATCGATGAGCGCGGCGTCGAGATCGTCGCCCGCCGCCGCCACACCGCCGATCGCCACGATGTCGCGCGACGGTGCGGTGTCGTGCCCGGTCGGGCCGACCTTCATCACGCAGAAGTCGGTGGTGCCGGCGCCGAAGTCGGCCACCAGCGCCAGCTCGGGACGCGTCAGCGTGCGCGCGTAGTGGTGCGCCGCGCCGACCGGCTCGAGCTCGAGCTCGACCTCGCGGAAGCCCGCCAGCGTGGCCGCGGTCCGCAGTCGTCGCTCGGCGAGCGCGTCGTCCTCGGGGCCGTGGCCACCGGCGAAGCGCACCGGCCGGCCGATGAGCGCGCGATCGATGGTGCAGCCGAGATCGGCTTCCGCGCGCTGTCGTAGCCGCAGCAGGTACAGCGCGATCATGTCCTCGAGCCCGAGCGCGTGGTGGGCGATCTGCGTGCGCCCGAGCGACTCACTGGTGAGGTGGGTCTTGAACGACTGCACCAGGCGACCCTCACCTGCGGCCTCGAGGTACGCCGCGATGGCCTCGGCGCCGGCGTGGTACTGCACCGGCAGCTCGACCTTCTGCGCATCCGGGTCGAAGAACAGCAGCGTGCGCCAGCTCGGGCCCATGCCGGTCGCGAGCGCGGCGGTCGGATCGACGCCGGCGGGGAACTGGGCGAAGCGCACGGCACCGTCGGCGTCGGCCATGGCGATCGCCGAGCTCGAGGTGCCGAAGTCGATGCCGACGCGGGGAGAGGGGGCGGTCACGGCGAGGGGCCGCGAGTGTGCCGGAACCCGGTCGGGCTTGCACGGCCGACGGCGTGGGCGTCGACGCGCGAGCGCTACGCGCGGGGCAGCGCGGCCAGGGCCAGGCCCTCGTACAGCAGGTGCGCCGCCAGCAAGCACGTCACGTCGGCGTGATCCAGCATCGGCGTGACCTCGACCAGATCCATGCCGCACAGGTTCACGCCCGCGAGGCCGCGCAGCAGGGCCATCGCCTCGCGCGAGGTCAGCCCGCCGGGGATCGGCGAGCCGGTGCCGGGCGCGAACGCAGGATCCACGGCGTCGATGTCGAAGCTGAGGTAGAGCGGCGTGTCGCCGACGTGCTCGACGATGCGCCGCGCCGCGATCGCGCACCCGACCGCCGCGAGGGCATCGGCGGTCCAGCGCAGGCTGCCGAAGCGCTCGACCACGCCGTCGTCGTCGCCCGCGTTCCACGGCCCGCGCAATCCGATCTGGTACAGCTTGCCGGGCGCGATCAGGCCCTCGTCGATCGCATTCTTGATCGGCGTGCCGTGGTGGTAGCGCTCGCCGTAGGCCTCGTCGCCGCTGGTGTCGAAGTGCGCGTCGACGTGGCACACGGCCACCGGGCCGTGCTGCGCCGCCAGTGCGCGCAGCACCGGCAGGCTGACCGTGTGATCGCCCCCGACCACGAATGGGATCGCGCCAGCCTCGAGCACGGCGGCGATCTCCGTGGTGACGCACTCGCGCGTGCCGGCGGCGCTGAACGGCGGCGTCATGATGTTGCCGCAGTCGCGCACCTTCAGCGCCTCGAAGACGTCGATGCGATGGGTGGGATGGAAGCTCGAGACCAGCGCGCTGACGCGGCGGATGTGATACGGCGCCAGCCGAGAACCCGATCGATACGTGGTGCCGCCGTCGTAGGGCACGCCGAGCAGCGCGACGTCGCAACCGCGGTAGGCCTCGTGGCCGAGGCGCTCGAGGTCGAGCGGTGGCAGGCGGAAGAACGGCGACATGCCGTGGCGAACGTAGGCGTCGACGGTGTCCTGTTGCATCGGCGTCATTCATCACAGCTACGCGTCGCGTTCGTGCGGCGCATCTGCGACGCGCGGGTGAACTCTGTGCGGATCGGTCGCCACGGCGCTCGGATGTCGCCGGGCGTGCATCTGGCTGTGACGTCGGCCGCTCTAGACTGCCGACGAGGAGAGCTGGCGACATGGCGAACTACGAGGTGCGGCCGCTGACGGCCACCGACCACGCGACCATCATGACGCTCGAGCAACGGATCTTCGGCGACGATCCGCCGGGCGTGTTGGGCCCCTATTACGTGCGCCTGTGCTGCGACGTCTACGCCGACTGTTGCTTCATGGCGCTGTGCGACGGCGAGCCGGTTGGTTACCTGCTCAGCTTCATGCGCGGGCGCGAGGCCCACTGCACCACGCTGGCGATTCTCGAGGAGTACCAGCGGACCCGCGTGGTCGCGCTGTTGCTGCGGGCGTTCGTGCGGCGGGTCATCGACGACGTCGACGCTTGTTGGTTCACGGTCACGCCGGACAACGCGGCCGCGCGGGCGCTGCACGCAACCCTGGGCGCGCACGAGGTGCTGACGCACCTGAACTACTACGGCCCCGGCGATCGACGCATCGCCTCGGTGATCGACGCCGAGCGCTTCGGTCGCCTGCGCACGCGCTACGAGCGGCTCGGCCTCGTCGAGCCCAGCGCGCGCCGACTGGAGGCGGTACCATGAGCGTGCCGAGCCTGGTGCCGCAGCCCCGCTGGCTGCGTCGATCGAAGGGCTCGCTGGCGTCGCTGACCCGCGTCGGTCGGCGGCTGTCGGCGGTGTCCGGTCTGCTGCTCGAGGCCGGCTACGACGCAGCGCTCGAGCGTGAGCACGGGTTCGACGATCCCGGTCGCGTGGCGCGGCGCCTGTCGTGGCTGGCGGAGAATCTCTGCGCGGTGCACGGGGTGCGCGTCGAGGTCGGTGGCCAGGTGCCGACTGGCCCGAGCGTGCTGGTCGCCAACCACGTCGGCTATCTCGATCCCATGGTGCTGCTCGCCCAGCTGCCGGCGGTGCCGATCGCCAAGCGCGAGCTCGGCGCGTGGCCGGTGGTCGGCCCGACGATCGGCGCGCTCGGGGTCGTGATGGTGCGCCGTGGCGATCCCTACGACGGCGCGCGGGCGCTGCGTCACGCCATGCGGGCGCTCGAGGGTGGCACCAACGTGCTGGTGTTCCCCGAGGGCACCACCTCGCGTGGCAACCGTGTGCTGCCGCTGCGCCGCGGCGTGTTCGGCATCGCACGACGCCTGGGCGTGCCGGTGGTGCCGGTGGTGGTGCGCTACGCCGAGCCCGGCTCGGCGTGGGTCGACGACGATTGGTTCCTACCCCACTACCTGCGCACGCTCGGCCGCTCGACCGTCACGGCGCACGTGCAGTTCTGCGACGCGGTCCAATCCGAGGGCGCGCCGGCAGAGCTGGCGAGGTTCGTGCGAGCGCGGATGCAGGCCGCGCTCGAGCAGCTGGTGCGGCTGCCGCTCGCAGCATGACGGGGGCCCCCGCGAAGCCGCCCGCGTCGACCGAGCCGCAAGAGCTCGTCGCACTCGAGCAGCTCATCGAGCGCTTCGGACCGTGGGTCCGCGCCGAGCGACTCACGCAGGTCGGCGGTTCGGCCTCGTTGCCGGTGTGGGGACTCGTGCTGGGGGCCGACGATCGCAGCCTGCCGACCTTCGCGATGGTCGGTGGCGTGCACGGCATCGAGCGCATCGGCACCCAGGTCGTGCTGGCGTATCTGACCACGCTCGCGTCGCTGCTCGAGTGGGACGGCATGTTACGGGCGGGACTCGAGCGGGTGCGCATCGCGTGCGTGCCGATCGTCAATCCGGTGGGGCTGCAGCGAGGGCAGCGCGCCAACGGCAACGGCGTCGACCTCATGCGCAATGCGCCGGGCATCCCCGACGAGCCGCCGTTGCCACCACCGACCCCGTGGGTCGGTGGGCAGGCGTTCTCGTCGCGTCTGCCGTGGTTCCGTGGCTGGCCCGAGCACGGCATGGAGCTCGAGTCCGCGGCGCTGTGCGAGTTCGTGCGGCGAGAGGTCTGTGGCGCGCGAGCGTCGATTCTGGTCGACGTGCACTCGGGATTCGGCGCGCGTGATCGCCTGTGGTTCCCGTGGGCGCGGACGCGTCGACCGATCCCACACCTGGCCGAGATGCGTGCGCTCTCGCAGCTGGTCGATCGCACGCTGCCCCACCACGTGTACGCGATCGAGCCGCAGTCGCTGTCGTACACCGCGCGCGGCGATCTCTGGGACTACCTCTACGACGAGCAGCTGCGCGAGCGACCGGCGCAGCCGTTCCTGCCGCTCACGCTCGAGCTGGGCTCGTGGGCGTGGATCCGCAAGAACCCGTGGCAGGCGGTCGCCCCGGCGGGATGGTTCGACCCGGTGCGACCGCATCGGCTGCGACGCACGCTACGGCGGCACCTCGCGCTGTTCGACGTGCTGCTGCGCGCCGCTGCGACACCCGAGGCGTGGACCTTCGTCGACGCGCACCACCGCGCGAGCGTCGCTCGCGATGCGTTCGCGGCGTGGTACGGGCGCTGAAGATCGTCGACGCCGCGGAATGCTGGCGGACCGCCCGCGGTACCGCGCGACCGTGAGCATGGCCGATCTGATGCGCGCACTGCTGGCGGGCGGCGCGAGTTCACTGGCGTTCCTGGTGGCAGTGCCGTTCATGTTCGGTGCGGCCGCGTGGATGCTGGCGCGCGGCGGCCATCGACGGGGCTCGCAATCGGTCGCCAACCTCGGCATCGCGGTGGGCCTCGGCGCGGTGCTGCTGGCGATCTGCTCGCTCGTGTGGATCTCGCAGCACGGTGCCAGCACGGTCACGGACGTGCCGGTGACCTGGCTGCTGGCGCCGGTGTGGATGCTCGGCGCGGCGATCGTGATCGAGCACCGCATCCACCCTGGGCGCCAAGAAGCCATTCGTGCGCGGGTGCGCGGCGGCGCGATCATGGTGATCGGCTTCGCGGTGATCTACTGGCTGCTGTCGGCGATGCGCGTGTTCATGCTGGTGCATACCGGCGTGCTCGGCTTGGTGTGTTTCGTCGCGGCACTCATCGGCCTGGGCTGGGTGATGCTGCGGCGCGTCGTGTGAAGCTGGAGTAGGATGCGCGGGCGCGTCGAGCGATGCGCCCGCTGCCATGTCCACCGCCGTGCGTGTCGCCTCCCTGCTCTGCTCGCTCACCGTCGCCTGCGGCGATGGATCCGCCGCCACCGCCACCGAGGCAGGCTCGACGGTGGGCACCTCGGACTCGACGCACGGCGATGGCACGAGCACCTCGTCGAGCGGCACCAGCGGCAGCAGCTCGGAGAGCTCGACCGGCGCGCCGGAGCTGCCATCGTGCCCGAGCTTCGCCGACGGCGAGCAGGTCGGTGCGCTCGTCGATCCGGCGATCGTCGAGACCTCGGGGCTGGTCGCGAGCCGCACCCAGCCCGACGTGCTGTGGCTGCACAACGACTCCGGCGACACGCCGCGGGTCTTCGCGGTGCGACCCACCGGCGAGACCATCGCGAGCTATCTGCTCGAGGGGGCCATCGCGCTCGACTGGGAGGACATGGCGCTCGGCCCTGGCCCCGAGGCCGACGTCGACTATCTCTACCTCGCCGACATCGGCGACAACGGCACCATCCGCGGCTACGTCACGGTGTACCGCGTGCCCGAGCCCGTCGTCGATGCGGCCGGCGGCGAGGGCCTGCCGCTGGGCGGCGTGGTGCCTGTCGATCTGAAGTACCCCGATGGGCCGCACAACGCCGAGACGCTGCTGTCGGACCCGCTGACCGGCGATCTGCTGATCGTGACGAAGGAGGACGCGGGGCCTTCGCGGGTGTTCCGAGCCGTCGCGCCGATCGACGTCGAGGGCAAGACCACGATGGAGGAGATCGCGACGCTGTCGTTCGGCGTCGAGCCGCTGCCGGGCAATCCGCTCGCGACCGGGGGCGACATCGCCGACGACGGCAGCCTCGTCGTCGTCCGCACCTACTCGCACGCGTTTGCGTGGCGGCGACCGGCGGGCCTCGATCTCGCCGAGGCCTTCGCGGGCCCGCCGTGCCCGCTGCCGACGCTGCCCGACGCCGATGGCGAGGCGATCGCGGTGCTGCCCGGCCTCGGCGGTCTCGTGACGATCAGCGAGGGCGCGATGGTGCCCGTGCGCCGCTTCGCGGCGCAGTGATGATCGCCGCGCCCCGGGTGAGCCGCGGGACCCCGAGGGAGGTGATGCGCTGGTGTGGTTGCGCTACGATCCGCCCATGCGTGCGCACGCGTTGCCCCTCGTGAGCTCGCTGCTCGCGACCGCCTGCTTCAACCCGTCGTCGAGCACGGGCAGTGGGCCGCAGGGCACGTCGAACGACTCGGGCACGAGCGTCGGCAGCACCTCGCAGGGATGTGCGGTCGGCGACGCGGGCTGCGACTGCTATCCGAACGCGACCTGCAACGACTCGCTGCTGTGCGACGCCGCAACCATGTTGTGTGTCCCGGACGACTGCGTGTCGGCGACACAGGGTTGCCCCTGCATCGAGTCCCAGTGCTTGCCGGGCTTGGTGTGCGACGCAGGGCTGTGCCAGCCCGGAGCCGCGGACACCGGCTCGAGCACGGGCGCCGGTGGGGACAGCAGCAGCAGCAGCGGT
>WBZX01000581.1_pt1 | contig 32361 bp, 29 predicted proteins | sample 5204211 | NCBI WGS metagenome assembly WBZX01 (sample SAMN12344362, study PRJNA552823) | activated sludge metagenome | biome: Activated sludge suspended growth; feature: Nitrification reactor; material: Wastewater; isolation source: activated sludge from nitrification reactor of wastewater...
ATCACCGAACGCAAGCGGACCGAAGCGCTGATCTGGACCCAGGCCAACTACGACACCCTCACCGGCCTGCCCAACCGCCGCCTGCTCAACGACCGGCTGGCCGAATTCATGAAGCGCACCCGGCGCACCCACGACTGCCTGGCGGTGCTGTTCATCGACCTCGACCGTTTCAAGGAGGTGAACGACACCCTCGGCCACGAGGCCGGCGACCACCTGCTCATCGAAGCCGCTCGGCGCATCGTCGCCTGCGTGCGCGAATCCGACACCGTGGCCCGTCAGGGCGGCGATGAATTCACCGTGCTGCTGCCCGGCCTGTCCGAACGCGCGCCCATCGAACGCATCGTCGAGGACATCCTGCAATCCCTGTGCCAGCCCTTCCAGCTCGGTGGCGACACCGCCTACGTGTCGGCCAGCATCGGGATCACCCTTTTCCCCGCCGACGGGCAAACCCCCACCGACATCCTGAAAAACGCCGATCAGGCCATGTACCACGCCAAGGAAGAAGGCCGGAACCGCTTCAGCTACTTCTCCCCCGACATTCAGGCCAACGCGCTGCACAACCTCCAGCTCGGCAAGGATCTGCGGCTCGCGCTGGCCGCCGGCCAGCTGTCGCTGCACTATCAGCCCATCCTGCACCTCGCCAGCGGCCGCCCCGACAAAGCCGAAGCCCTGCTGCGCTGGACCCACCCCGAACGCGGCGCCATCCCGCCCGCGGTCTTCATCCCGGTGGCCGAAGAGCTCGGACTCATCGACAGCCTCGGCAGCTGGGTCTTCGAGCAGGCCACCGCCGCCGCCCGGCGCTGGCAGCGTAGCCTGCCGCCCGGGCGAGACCCGGCGTCGGCGGTCCAGATCACCGTCAACACCTCGCCCCGCCAGTTCGCCAAGGGCCGCTCGCTCACGCATCTCCTCGACCGCCTCGCGGCGCTCGAACTGCCGGGCGCCTGCATCGCGCTGGAAATCACCGAACGCCTGCTCCTCGACGAACACCCGGCGGTCACCGCCCAGCTGGCCCACCTCGGCGCCGCCGGCCTGCGGCTGTCGATCGACGACTTCGGCACCGGCTACTCGGCGATGGCCTACCTCAAACGCCTCGACATCGACACCCTGAAGATCGACCGCTCTTTCATCCGCGACCTCACCACCGACCCCAGCGACCTGGCCATCACCGAAGCCATCATCGCGATGGCTCACAAGCTCGGCCTGACGGTGGTCGCCGAAGGAATCGAAACCGCCGCCCAGCGCGACCGCCTGGCCGCCGCCGGGTGCGACTACGGTCAGGGCTACCTGTTCTCCGCCCCGCTGCCCGAAGAAGAATTCTTCGTCTTCCTCGCCGCCCACCGCCCATGAGCCCTCCCGCCCGCGTCGCCCCGCCCCCTGCCGGCAAGCCGGCCTCCCCGGAGGAACTGCGTCGCTACGACCTGCTGCTGGCCGGCTTCGACCTGCTCGACCAGGCCATCGCGGTGTTCGACGCCACGCCCCGGCTGGTCAGCTGGAACAAGGCCATGCTGCGCCTGCTCGACTTTCCCGAATCGCTGGCACGGGTCGGCACCCCGTTCGAAGAGTTCGTCCGCTTCAACATCCGCCGCGGCGAGTACGCCAGCGACGGCACCCCCGAACCGGACGACGCCGAAGTCGAGCGCCTGGTCGCCGAACGCATGGCCTCGGTACGCGCCTTCCTGCCCCACCAGGCCGAGCGCACCCGGCCCAACGGCCGGATCCTGGCGATCCGCGGCGTGCCGATCCCCAATCTGGGTTTCGTCAGTCTGTGGACCGACATCACCGAACAACGCCACTACGAACAGCTCATCGAAAGCCAGAACGCCGAACTCGAAACCCGCGTGCGCGCCCGCACCGCCGAACTCGAAGCCGCCACCGCCCGCCTCGACAAAGTCGCCGCCCAGCTCGCCCGCAGCGAAGAACGCCTGCGCCTGATCCTCGACGCCATCCCGGCGATGATCGCCTACGTCGACGCCAGCGAACGTTACCGCTTCGCCAACCGGGGCTACGCCGCGTGGTTCGGGCTCGACAAAAACAGCATCGCCGGCAAGACCATCGCCGAAGTCTTCGGCGCCAGCGCCTATGCCCAGGTCCGCCCGCACCTCGAGCATGCCTTCGCCGGCGAGCAGGTCAGCTATGAATATTCGCGGACCGACCCGTCCGGCCGGCAGGTCTATGCCCGCAGCGCGGTGGTGCCGGAAGCCTCCGAAGCCGGCGGCGTGCAGGGCTTTTTCGTGCTGTCGATCGACATCACCGAACAAAAGGCCAGCCAGGCCGCGCTGATCCAGGCCCAGAAGATGGAAGCCGTCGGCCAGCTCACCGGCGGACTCGCCCACGACTTCAACAACCTGCTGACCATCATCACCGGCAATCTGGCCACCCTGCGCGACAAACTGCCCGCCCACCAGGGCTTCGAGGATCACCTCGAGCCGGCGCTGTCCGCCGCCCGCCGCGGCACCGAACTGATCCGCCGCCTGCTCACCTTCTCGCGCCAGCAACCCCTCGACCCCTGCCCGGTCGAAGTCGGCGCCCTCGTCCACGGCATGAGCCAGCTGCTGTCCCGCTCGCTGACCGAACGCATCGCGATCCGCCTCGAACTGCCCGCCGCCAGAATCCACGCCCTCGTCGACCCCCACCAGCTCGAAAGCGCGCTGCTCAACCTGGCCATCAACGCCCGCGACGCCATGCCCGACGGCGGCGTGCTGACCATCGCCGTCTCGCGTCGCCATGTTTCGGGCGGCCTCGCCCGGCTGGTCGAAGTACCGCCCGGCGACTACGTGCAATTCGACGTCTCCGACACCGGCATCGGCATCGCCCCGGAACTGCTGCCGCGCCTCTTCGAACCCTTCTTCACCACCAAGGCCTTCGGCGCCGGCAGCGGCCTCGGGCTGGCGATGGTCTACGGCTTCATCCGCCAGTCGGGCGGCAACATCCGCATCCTCAGCACGCCGGGCAAGGGCACCAACGTACGCTTCATCGTGCCGCAAACCGACGCCCCGCCGCCGCCGCCCGCGCCGCTGCGCCAGCCCGCCGCCAGCGCCGCCAACGCCAGCCGGCTGGTACTGCTGGTCGAAGACGAAACCGAAGTGCGCAAGGTCATCCGCCAGCAACTCATCGAACTCGGCCACCCGGTGCTCGAAGCCGGCAACGGCATCGAGGCGCAGGCCATGCTCGAAGCCGTCGACGACATCGCGCTGCTCGTCTCCGACACCGTCATGCCCGGCCTCGGCGGGCGCGAACTGGCCGCCGCCGCGCGCCGGCTGCGGCCGCGCCTGCCGATCCTGCTGATCACCGGCTACGCCACCGGCGAAACCGGCACCGCCGCCGACATCCCGACCCTGCGCAAACCCTTCGACCGGGCCGCGCTGGCCAGCGCCATCGACGCCGCCTTCACCGCTCCCACCGAACCCGAGCCCCCGGAGAACCCGGCACCATGACCGCCCCCGACAAGGACAACCCGCTGATCTTCGTCGTCGAAGACGAAACCGACATCGCCCGCCTGATCGCCGCCACCCTCGCCGAATACGGCTTCCGCAGCGAAACCTTCGGCACCGGGCGCGCCCTGCTCGCCCGCGCCCGCCGCGTGCAGCCCGAACTGGCGATCCTCGACCTCGGCCTGCCCGACATGGACGGCCTGCAGGTACTGCGCGAACTGCAGGAACAGCACCCCTGCGCCGCACTGATCCTGACCGGCCGCGACGGCCTCACCGATCGCGTGCTGGGCCTCGAACTGGGCGCCGACGACTACCTCGTCAAACCCTTCGAACCGCGCGAACTGGTGGCCCGCGTGCGCTCCATCCTGCGCCGCTACCAGAAAGCCGCCGCGCCCGAACCCGGCGGCCCCGGCGCGGTGCGCTTCGCCGGCTGGCACTTCGACATCGGCCGCCTCAACCTCACCGCCGGCGACGGCCGCGAAGTCTCACTCTCGGCCGCCGAAGCGGCGCTGCTGCAAACCCTGCTCAAGCGCCCCAACAAGATCCTGACCCGCGAGCAACTCATCGGCGAACGCGAACTCGACCCCTTCGACCGCAGCATCGACGTGCGCATCTCGCGCCTGCGCCGCAAACTCGAAGACGACCCGCAAGACCCGAAGATCATCAAGACAGTGTACGGCGCCGGCTACCTGCTGTGCGCGACCGTCGAGTGGGCGTAGGCGCGCGCCGCCGCGGCCCGGACAGCCCGCCGCGCCGCCTCGCCCCGGCGCCGCAAGTCCCGTAAGATTGTCGCTCTTGCACTGAGGGAGAAAAAACCATGACCAGACCATTCAAAATTCTCGGCATTCAGCAGATCGCCATCGGCGGCCCGTCGAAAGACCGTCTGCGCACCCTGTGGGTCGACATGTTCGGCCTCGAAGTCACCGGCAACTTCGTCTCCGAACGCGAGAACGTCGACGAAGACATCACCGCGATGGGCCAGGGCCCGTTCAAGGTCGAGGTGGACCTGATGCAGCCGCTCGACCCGGAGAAGAAACCCGCCGTCCACACCACCCCGCTCAACCACGTCGGCCTGTGGGTGGACGATCTGCCCAAATGCGTCGAATGGCTGTCCGCCAACGGCGTGCGCTTTGCGCCGGGCGGCATCCGCAAGGGCGCGGCCGGCTTCGACATCACCTTCCTGCATCCGAAAGGCAACGACGAATTCCCGATCGGCGGCGAAGGCGTGCTGATCGAGCTCGTCCAGGCTCCGCCGGAGGTCGTCGACGCCTTTGCCCGGCTGGCCGGCTGAACGCCGCGCGGGGCGGTACCGGACAACAATATTCCCGGCACCGCCCGGCAGGCGGAGCGGGGCTACAGCCCCTTCGCCTGAAAGGTGTTGCAGGCCGCCAGCTGACCCGACTCCATGCCGCGGCGGAACCACCGCACGCGCTGCTCGGCCGAGCCGTGGGTGAAGCTGTCGGGCACCGCGTAGCCCTGCGCCTGTTTCTGCAGCGTGTCGTCGCCGATCGCCGTGGCCGCGCGCAGAGCCTCCTCCACATCGCCGGTCTCGAGGATGCCGCGGGCCTGATCGGCATTCTTCGCCCACACCCCGGCCAGACAGTCAGCCTGCAGCTCGAGGCGCACCGACAGCGCATTGGCCTCCCGCTCGCCGGCCCGTTCCCGCGCCGCCTGCACCTTCTCGGAGATGCCGAGCAGGTTCTGCACATGATGGCCGACCTCGTGGGCGATCACGTAGGCCTGGGCGAAATCGCCCGGCGCATGGAAACGGCTCTTCAACTCCTGGTAGAAGCTCAGGTCGATGTACACCTTCTGGTCGGCCGGACAGTAGAACGGCCCCATCGCCGCCTGACCCACGCCGCACGCCGTACGCGTGGCGCCGGAGAACAGCACCAGCGTCGGCTCCACGTACTGCCTGCCGCCGGCCTGGAACAGCTGCTTCCAGGTATCCTCGGTTTCGGCCAGCACGTGACGGACGAACTTCGACTCCGCATCGTTGGCCGGCGGCCCGGCCGGACGCGACACCGGTGCCGGCGCCTGGGCCGCCTGGTTCAGCACCACGCTCGGATCGACGCCGAAGTACATCGCCACCAGCGCCAGCACGATCGTGCCGATGCCGATCCCGCGCCCGCCGACGGGCAGGCCGCCACCGCCGCTGCCGCGCCGGTCCTCGACGTTGTCGCTTTCCCGGCTGTTGTCGAAACGCATGTTGAATCCTTGGTCAAGAGTGAAGGAGACCGGAGCGCGCCGCCGCAAGACCGGTTGGCGGCCACCCTTTTCTTTTGCGCCGCAACATTTTCCTTGTGCCGCTCCGCCATTATCGCTATAGTCTCGGGTCCGGTGCAAAGCGGTTTGCACCGAGTCACATCGTCCCTGACCTTCTATATCTCCCGTACCAGACGCGAGGTTGTCCTGATCGGTTAGTGCCGATATGCCAGTCAGGCAGCCATCTTGCCGCGCGCAGCCCTGCGCCGCGGCGCGTTGCCGTTTTTCTTCGCGGGCACCGCATCCGCCTTACAAAGCAAGGAAGCGAACATGGATTTCGCCAGCCTCGGTCTGTCCGAGCACATCGTCAAAGCCGTCAACGAAGCCGGCTACACCGAACCCACTCCCGTCCAGCAAGCCGCCATTCCGGCCGCCCTTGCCGGCAAGGATCTCGTCGTGTCGAGCCAGACCGGCTCCGGCAAGACCGCCGCCTTCATGCTGCCGTCGCTGCAGCGCCTCACCGTTGAACCCACCGTCAAGGCCCGCGGCCCCCGCGTGCTGGTCCTCACCCCGACCCGCGAACTGGCCGTCCAGGTCACCGACGCCACCAAGGGCTACGGCAAGAACCTGCGCTACGCCAAGGCCGTCAGCGTCGTCGGCGGCATGCCCTACCCGGTGCAGAACAAGCTGCTGTCCAGCCCCTACGAAATCCTCGTCGCCACCCCCGGCCGCCTGATGGACCAGATGGAGCGCGGCCGCATCGACTTCGGCCGTCTCGAGATCCTGATCCTCGACGAAGCCGATCGCATGCTCGACATGGGTTTCGTGGACGACATCGAAGCCATCTGCGCCAAGCTGCCGGCCGAACGCCAGACCCTGTTCTTCTCGGCCACCCTCGACGGCCAGGTCGCCCGCATGATGCAGCGCCTGCTGAAAGACCCCGAGCGCATCGAGATCGCCTCCGCGCAGACCCGCCACGAGAACATCGAGCAGCGCCTGCTGGTCGCCGACGACATCGCCCACAAGAACCGTCTGCTCGACGGCATCCTGCGTGACACCGGCGTCGAACAGGCCATCGTGTTCACCGCCACCAAGCGCGACGCCGACGCCCTGACCCTCAACCTCGAGTCGATGGGCCACTCGGTCGCCGCGCTGCACGGCGACATGAACCAGCGCATGCGCACGCGCACGCTCGACCAGCTCCGCCGCGGCCACCTGCGCGTGCTGATCGCCACCGACGTCGCAGCCCGCGGCATCGACGTGCGCACCATCAGCCACGTGATCAACTACGACCTGCCGAAGGTCGCCGCCGATTACGTGCATCGCATCGGCCGCACCGGCCGCGGCGGCGCCAGCGGCATCGCCATCAGCCTGGCCGAACGCCGCGACGTGCGCCTCTTGCGCGCCATCGAGCGCTACACCCACCAGCCGCTGGCTGTGCACACGCTGCCCGGCCTCGAGCCGCGCAGCGCCATGCCGGCCGACGAGCGTCGCCCCGGCGGCCCCCGTCGCGACGGCCGCAGCTTCGGCAACGGCCCGCGCTTCGGCGACAAGCGTCCGGCCGCCGGCCACGGTGGTGGCCGCTTCGACCGCGAACCGCGCCGCGGCCACGGCGATGCCGACGGCGGTCGTCCCGCCAGCCCGTGGGCCGGCAAGGGCGAGGGCCGTCGCGAATTCGGCAGCGACACCCGGCGCGCCGACGCCGACAGCCGCCCGCGCCATCCGGAACACCGCACCGAGTTCCCGCACGTCGCCAAGCGCAGCTCGACCCACCACAACGCCGGTGGCTTCGGCGGCGCCCGCAACGACGGCGGCAAGCCGCGCACCGGTCGCACCTTCAACCGCGACCGCTGAGCGGCCAACCCGCACGCAGCACGAGGGCGCCCGCGGGCGCCCTTTTTCATGGCCGGGAAAGCCGCCAAAAAACCCCTTTCTTCTCCGGGTTGCTCCCCGGCGCGGCGCCTATCATGGAACGACGCACCCGGAGGCCGGACGCTTCGTCCTGCCCGCGCTCATTCCGAAGGGGGAAAAACCATGAAGATCACCAGTCCCGTCGCCGGCGAAGTGGACGTCTCGGCCGACCGCATCATCGACTTTCCGGCCGGCCTGCCGGGTTTCGAGGCGTGCCGCCAGTTCACGCTGCTGCACGCGGTCGAGAATCAGGCGCCGAATCTGTTCATGCTGCAATGCCTGGACGACCCGGAGGTGGTGTTCACGGTGACGACGCCCGATGTGCTCGGCCTCAACTACGAATTCGCCCTCACCGACGCCGAGGTCGCCGCGCTGCAGTTGGGCAATCCCGACGACGTCAGCGTGCTGCTGATCGTCAGCCGCAGCGCAGCCGGCGGCGCCTCGCCGGTGCATGCCAACCTGATGGCTCCGCTGGTCGTCAACATCGCCGCCCGCCGCGGCCTGCAGAAGATCATCGGCCGCGTCGACACCAGCATCACGCTGAAGGCCGCGGCCTGACCGGCGCCGGTCAGTACAGCAGGAACGGCTGGCGCACGTCCTCCCACTCGCGCTCGTCGGCCTGGGCCAGCGCGTCCAGGTCGCCGGGGCGGGACTCGCGGTCGTCCACCCATTCGCGCAGGATTTCCGAGCCGTTGATGAGATCGATCGCGAGGCGGTCGTGCTCGTATTCGTACGGGAATTCGCGCCACAGCGGATAGTCGCGGCGCAGGTGGCGGATGGCCTTGAAGGCCAGTGCCTGCAGGCGCCACGGCCGGAAGCGGGCGTGGTCGTAATGGGTCGGGTCTTCGACGTGGATCTGCACGCCGTTGCACAGCTGGCCGGCATGCTTGTGGAAGGTCGGCTCGAACCAGCAGTCGCGCAGCCGGCAGCCGGCCAGCCACTTGGGCGCGATGGCGCCCATGTGGGCGACGATCTGGCGGGCGTCGAGGTCGGGCGCGCCGAACAGCTCGAGCGGCCGCGTGGTGCCGCGCCCTTCCGACAGCGTCGTGCCTTCGAGCATCACCGTGCCGGCATAGGCGCGAGCCATCGACAGGTTGGGGGCGTTGGGGCTCGGGTTGATCCAGCTGCGCTCGCCCGACGGCCAGCCGAAGCCCGGCGCCGCGTCGGGCTCCCAGCCTTCCATCGTGACGACTTCGCACTCCACGTCGAGCTTCAGCGTGGCGACGAACCAGCGCGCCAGCTCGCCCATCGTCATGCCGTGACGCATCGGCAGCGGGCCGGCGCCGACGAAACTCTCCCAGCCGGGCTGCAGCAGCGTGCCTTCCACCGGGCGGCCGGCCGGGTTCGGGCGGTCGAGCACCCACACCGCCTTGCCGTGCTTCGCGGCGGCTTCCAGCACGTAGCGCAGCGTGGTGATGAAGGTGTAGATGCGGCAGCCCAGATCCTGCAGATCGACCAGCAGCACGTCGAAGCGGTCCATCATCGTCGCGGTCGGGCGCCGCACCTCGCCGTACAGGCTGAACACCGGAATGCCCTGGCGCGGATCGAAGTAGTCCTGCGACTCGACCATATTGTCCTGCTTGTCGCCACGCAGGCCGTGCTGGGGGCCGAAGGCGGCGGTCAGATGGATGTCGGGCAGCGCCGTCAGCGCGTCGATGGAATGGGTCAGATCGCGGGTCACCGAGGCCGGATGGGCGAGAAGAGCCACCCGCTTGCCGGCCAGTGGGCGGCGCAGGGCGGGGTCGGCGAGCAGGCGGTCGAGGCCGAATCGAATCATGGAGTCGCAGCTTTCAGGGCGAAGGCAAAACCGTCGCGATGGTGGAAATCGGGTTGGCCGGCCGAATGGCGCAGGGCCCAGTAGCGGTGGCTGCCGTCGGCGTGCTCGACGACTGCGGCAAGGCCGACGACGAGGTCGCCGGCCGGCAGATGTTCGACGCCGAGCCGCACCTGCAGTTCCAGCCGCCCCGCGTCGCGGCGGACGGCGATCTGCGGCGCCGGGCCGTCCGGCGCGGCAATGCGCTGGCGGTAGCCGGAAAAGTCGAAGCGCATCCACTGGCCGTTCGGCGAGAAGTTGAACTCCCGGTAGGCCGGCGCGCCGTCGGCGCCGGCGACGAACAGCTCGCAGCAGGTGTGTGCCCACAGGCGCGCCGGCGGCAGCGGGGTGGCGGCGTCGGGCACGCGCAGCGCGGCCGGATCGGCGTCGAGGCGGTAAGCGAGGGCGAGCGTGCCGTCGGCCTCGCGCAACACCGTCACGGCGAGCGCCCGCACGACGTCGTCCGGCAACGCCGGGTGACAGGTGAGGGCAACGGTGGACGGGGACGAGGGGACGGCGTGCATCGGGAATGACGACCTGGTTGCAGCCCGGCAGTGTAGCCGGTCTGGCCGGCGGGTTACACTCTGCAGCCGTCTCCGTTTGTAAGCATCTTCCGCCCGATGTCCGCCCCGCCCCGCCTGCGCAGCTTCCGCGACCGCCTGCGCCAGATCGCCCTGTTCGAAATCGGCGGACTGCTGCTGATCACCCCGCCCTTCGTGTGGCTGTCCGGCGTGGCGCCCGACAAATCGGTCGCGCTGCTGGCGGCGCTGGCCCTGCTCGCGGCGGTCTGGAACGGCCTCTACAACACCGCCTTCGACTGGATCGAAGGCCGCCTCACCGGCCGCCGCGCCGACCGCCGCCCGTGGCGCCTGCGCATCCTCCACGCCGCCGGCTTCGAAAGCGGCCTGCTGGCGATGAGCCTGCCGATCATCGTGTGGTGGACCGGCATGGCGTGGCCGGCAGCCCTCGTCGCCGATCTCGGCCTGGCCAGCGCCTACGTGGTCTACGCCTTCGCCTTCAACATCGGCTACGACCGGCTGTTCCCCATCGCCGACGCCGCCCCGCCCTGACCCCTTCTCACGGAGACGCCCGCCATGCCCACCACCACCCTCGTCATCACCGGCATGCAGTCCGACGACTGCCTGCGCACCGTCATGAACGCCATCCAGGATCTGCCCTGCATTGGCTATGTGGACGTCTCGATGGCCACCGGCGAAGCCACCATCGAGCACAGCCCGATGGTGTCCGAGAGCGACATCCGCGCGGCGATCGAAGACGCCGGCTTTGCGACGCGATAGGGCCCGCCAAATCGGGCCGGCTATAATCCGCCGCCTATCTTCCGCCAGGATTCCGCCGTGTCCGACCGCCTGAAAGTCCTCCCCCAATACCTGATCCCCAAGCAGGCGCTCACGGTGCTGGCCGGCAAGCTCGCCAGCGCACAGGCCGGCGGGCTGACCACCGGCGTGATCCGCTGGTTCGTCGGCCGCTACGGCGTCAACATGGCCGAAGCGGCCAACTCCGACATCGCCGCCTACCCGAGCTTCAACGACTTCTTCACGCGGCCGCTCAAGGCCGGCGTGCGCCCCTTCGCCAACGCCGGCTACCTGTGTCCGGTCGACGGCGCGATCAGCCAGTTCGGCCGCATCGAGCGCGACCAGATCTTCCAGGCCAAGGGCCACCATTACTCGACCCAGGCGCTGGTCGGCGGCGACCGCGACCTGGCGGTGCAGTTCCACGACGGCGAGTTCGCCACGCTGTACCTCAGCCCGCGCGACTACCACCGCATCCACATGCCCTGCGACGGGCGGCTGACGCGCATGATCTACGTTCCCGGCGCACTGTTCTCGGTCAATCCGACCACCGCCCGCGGTGTGCCCGGCCTGTTCGCCCGCAACGAGCGGGTGGTGTGCGTCTTCGAGAACGACGACGGCCCCTTCGTGCTGACCCTCGTCGGGGCCACCATCGTCGGCAGCATGGCCACCGTGTGGCACGGTCAGGTCAATCCGCCGCGGCCCGGCAAGCTCCGCGAATGGGATTACGCTCCGGGCAAAGTCAGCCTCAAGAAAGGCGACGAGATGGGCCGCTTCCTGCTCGGCTCGACGGTCGTCATGCTGTTCCCGAAGGGCCGCCTGCGCTTCACGTCCGACTGGGCGCCGGCGCGGGCGGTCCGCATGGGCGAGGCGATGGGCGACCGGCTGCTCGGCTGAGCACGGACGCGCCCTCAGTCCATCACAATCGATACGCCCCGCCATGCGCCCGCTGCCGCTGATCGTCGTCGCCCAGCTTTTCGGCACCTCCTTGTGGTTTTCGGCCAACAGCGCCGGCGCCGATCTGATGCGCGCCTGGCAGCTGCAGCCGGCCGACCTCGGCCACCTCACCAACGCGGTGCAGCTCGGCTTCATCGCCGGCACCCTCGGCTTCTCGCTCAGCGGCCTCGCCGACCGCTATCCGGCGAGCCGCATCTTCGCCCTCTGCGCAGTGCTCGGCGCCGTCGCCAATGCCGCCTTCGCGCTCCTCGCCGACGGCATGGCGGCCGCGCTGGCCTTCCGCTTCGCGGTCGGGCTGGCGCTGGCCGGGGTCTACCCGTTGGGCATGAAGCTGGTCGTCGGCTGGGTGCCCGAACAGGCCGGCGCGGCGCTGGCCTGGCTGGTCGGCATGCTCACCCTGGGCACCGCGCTGCCCCACGGCGTGCGCTTTCTCGACACCGGCTGGGGCTGGCAGGCGACGGTGCTGGTGTCGTCGGGCCTCGCCGTGCTCGCCGCGGCTCTCGTCGCGCGCCTCGGCGACGGCCCCCACCTGGTGCGCAAGCCCGGCGCGCCGCCGCTGCGCCTCGGTCGCGTGCTGATGACCTTCGCCGAACCGCGCTTCCGCGCCGCGGCCTGCGGCTACTTCGGCCACATGTGGGAGCTCTACGCCTTCTGGACGCTGGTGCCGCTGCTCGCCGGCCGGCTCGTCGACGGCCACGTCGCCGGCCCGGCCTTCGCGGTGATCGGCATCGGCGCCGCCGGCTGCGTGGCCGGCGGCCTGTTCAGCCGCAGCTTCGGCAGCGCCCGCGTCGCCGCCGTCGCGCTGGCCGTGTCGGCCGCCTGCTGCGCCGCCTACCCGCTGGTCGGCGGCGCCCCCGGCTGGCTGAGCGGCGCCGTGCTGCTGCTGTGGGGCGCCAGCGTGGTTGCCGATTCGCCGCATTTCTCGGCCTTGTCGGCCCGCGCCTGCGCGCCCGAGATCGTCGGCAGCGCGCTGGCCTTCCAGAACGCCATCGGCTTCGCCATCACGATGGCCTCGATCGCCCTCACCACCCGCCTGTGGCCGGCGCTGCACGAAAGCGTCGCGTGGCTGTTGCTGCCCGGCCCGCTGCTCGGTCTCGTCGCGCTGTGGCCGCTGTGGAAACAGGCCGCGCCCCGCCCCTGAAAGCCCGGTCATGTCCACCTTTCCGATCCGTTACGTCGAACCGGTGTTCCGCCCGCCCAGCGAGGCCGACTCACTGATCCTGCCGGTCACCGACGGCTGCTCGTGGAACCGCTGCACCTTCTGCGAGATGTACACCGCGCCGCAAAAAGCCTTCCGCGCCCGCAGCGAGGACGAAGTGCTGGCCAGCATCCGCGCCACCGGCGCGCGCTACGGCACGCAGGTGCGCCGCGTGTTCCTCGCCGACGGCGACGCGCTGGTGCTGCCGACGCGCCGCCTGCTCGCCATCCTCGCGGCGATCCGCGACCACCTGCCGGGCGTCCATCGCGTGTCGAGCTACTGCCTGGCCCGCAACCTGGCGAAGAAAAGCGTCGCCGAACTCACCGAACTGCGCGCCGCCGGGCTGGCGCTGGCCTACCTCGGCGCCGAATCCGGCGACGACGAAGTGCTGGCCAGGGTGAACAAGGGCGAAACCTTCGAATCCACCCGCGCCGCGCTCGACAAGCTCGGCGCTGCCGGCATCACCCGCTCGGTGATGATCCTCAACGGCCTCGGCGGCGAGGTGCTCAGCGCCCGGCACGCCGACAACTCGGCGCGTCTCGCCAACGCCACCCAGCCCGAATTCCTGTCGACGCTGGTGGTCAGCTTCCCCACCGGCGAAGCGCGCTTCCGCGCCGGCTTTGCCGACTGGGCGCCGCTCGACCAAAACGGCCTGTTCCGCGAGATGGAGCGTTTCCTCGCCCAGCTCGAACTGCGCCGCACCGTCTTCCGCTCCGACCATGCCAGCAACTGGCTGGTGCTCAAGGGCACCCTCGGCGCCGACAAGGCGCGCCTGCTCGACGAGGTGCGCCGCGCCATCGCCGCCCCCGACGCCGCACCGCTGCGGCCGGCATGGGCGCGGGGCCTGTAGGCGCCCGTCGCCGCAGGCCGGGCGCCTACAGGCCCCTCCCCGCCATGCTCCGACGGGTGCGCGTTCATCGATCGCGCCGTGCCGCCACCCGCCATCGCCTCATTTTCAGGCAAGCAGAGGGGTCGGCCGACCCCTGCTCCGACTCGTTTTCAGGCCCCCCCGCCTCAATTTGAGGCAGCCGCCGCTCGGCACGCCTCGACATTGCCCGACTTTCAGGCGCCCGCGGCTCGACCGCCCCCCGCGTTCGACGCATTTTCACGCACCTGCGATGCCGCACACCCCGGCGTCGGGTCGCGCCGCCCCGTGCACGGGGAGAGCGTCTCCGTTTTCGACTCCACGCCGATTCCCCAAGCCCGTCACGGAAGCGGGATGATCGCGGTGCTATGCTCCGCGGGTTCGCCGCGCGGCCCCGCCGCCACCGGCCACACCGATTCCGGAGCCCCACCCATGAAACCCGCCTTCACCCTGCGCCACGTGGCCCTCGCCAGCGGCCTCGCCCTCGCCGCCCCGGCGCTGTTCGCCCAGACACCGGCCCGGCCCGCCACCCCGGCTGCTCCGGCCGCCACACCGGCCCCCGCCGTGGCCACGCCCGCCGCCGCGGCGCCCGGCGCCACGCCCGCCGATCCCAACGCCCCGGCCACCCCGCCGGCCCCGTCGCCGCCGCTGTCGGACCTGATCCTCACCAACGGCGACATCGTCACCCTCGACGACAAACGCCCGTCGGCGCAGGCCGTGGCGGTCAAGGGCAACAAGATCATCGCCGTCGGCAAGAGCAAGGACATCCTGGCCCGCTGGAAGAGCGACGGCACCGAGGTCGTCGACCTCGCCGGCAAAACGCTGGTGCCGGGTTTCGTCGATGCCTGGGGCCAGATGTCGCGGCTCGGGCTCAACGCGGTGGCGGCGCAACTGCAGTCGCCGCCCGAAGGCAGCGTCGCCGACGTGAATGGCGTGGTCCGGGCGCTGCGCGAGTGGGGCAAGGGCGAGCTGGCCCAGCGTTTCGGCTGGATCGTCGGCTTCGGCTACGACGACAGCCGGCTGCGCGAACAGCGCCCGCTCAACCGCGGCGATCTGGACGCCGTCGCCCGCGACAAGCCGGTGCTCGCCATCCACCAGTCGGGCCGGCAGGTCGTCGCCAACGGCGAGGCGCTGCGGCTGGCCGGCATCGACCGCGACAGCATCGACCCGCCGGGCGGCAGCATCGGCCGCTGGCCGGGTTCGAAGGAACCCGACGGGGTGCTCGACGGCGCCGCCGCGGTGGCCCTGCTCGGCGCGCTGCCGCAGCTGGCCCGCGACGAGCGGCTGGCGATGATCCAGCAGGGCCAGAGCCTGATGCTGCAAAGCGGCTACACCACCGCCGTCGAGGCCCGCGCGACGCCGGACGACCTGACGCTGTACACCCAGGCCGCCGACAGCGGCATGCTCAAGCTCGACGTCGCCTTCTACGCCGACCTGGCCAGCGCCGGCAGCACCCTGAAGGGCCACAAGAGCATCGGCCCCCGCTATTACAAGAACCGCCTGCGCCTGGCCGGCGTGTCCTTCGCCCTCGACGGCGTCGCCGAAGACCGCAGCGCGTGGCTGACCCAGCCCTACCAGCTGCCGCCGCCGGGCAAGCGCACGCGCTTCGCCGGCTACCCCGGCGCCAGCGACGACACCGCCGCCGAACTCGCCAGCCGCGCCTACGCCAACGGCTGGCAGCTCGCCGTGCAGGCCAACGGCGACGCCGCAATCGACCAGTTTCTCGGCGCGCTGCGCGCCGCCGCCGCGAAGCAGCCCGGCAAGGACCGCCACCCGCTGCTGATCGGCGCCCAGACCATCCGCGACGACCAGCTCGACGCCCTCAAGGAAGCCGGCGCCGGCGTCAGCTTCGCGCCGCAGCGCCTGGCCTTGTCGCACACCGCGCTCGGCGACTGGCTGCTGGGCGCCGAACGCACGGCCCGCTTCGCGCCGGCCGGCGCCGCCGCCCGGCGCGGCGTGCCGGTGCTGCTCTTCGCCGACCCGGCCCTCGTCGCCCCGGCGCCCCTCGCCACGCTGGCCGCGGCGATCCGCCGGCCGGTCGGCGAAGACCAGCAGCTCGCGCCCATCGACGCGCTGAAGGCCCTCACCCTGCTGCCGGCCCGCCAGCTCGGCGAGGACAAGCTCAAGGGCAGCATCGCCGCCGGCAAGCTCGCCGACTTCGCGATCCTGTCGGCCAACCCGCTGAAAACACCGGCCGACAGGCTCGGCGAAATCCGCGTCACCGCAACCATCAAGGAAGGCGTGACGGTCTTCGGCGGCGTCCCGCTCGCCCGCTAGCTAGCTGTGTTGTGGGGGCGAACTTGTTCGCCCTTTGTGCGTTGAACGGAGTCCGCGGGCGAACAAGTTCGCCCCCACGGCCGATGTCTGCGCTGTAGATCGAACGCGTGCTTCAGAAAACGCCGCCGCCTACTTCAGACTCGACAGGTAGGCCACCACCGCTTCGATGTTGCGCTCGCCGAGCGCCGTCACCGCCGAGGTCATCGGCGGATAGCTGCGCTCGGCCGGATTGCCCAGGAAGCGCAGCAGGTTGCGGCGCAGGTATTCCGGCTGCTGACCGGCCAGACGCGGGAAGTGCTCGCTGCCGCGGGCGGCGGCGCCGTGGCAGCGCTGGCAGTTGCGGATGAAATGCTCGCGCCCCTCGGCCGCCCGCGGGCCGGTATCGGGCAACGCCGGCGTCACCGGCTGGGCCGCGTAGAACAGCGCGATGCGGGCCTGCTCGTCGGCGCTCAGCGCCCGCGCCAGCCCCTGCATGAACGCCCCGCTGCGCCGCCCGCTGCGGAACGCGTCGAGCTGGCCGAGCAGATAAAGCGGATTCTGTCCGGCCAGCTTGGGCACCTCGGCGAATTCGCCGGCACGCCTGTCGTCGTGGCAGTTGACGCAGAAACGGGCGAGCTTGCCGCCGGCCTCCAGCGCCGCCTTGTGCTCCGCCGGGCCGGCTTTCAGCAAGTCGGCGAGGCGTTCCCGCGCCTCCGGCGCAGCCGGCGCCGGCCACACTGCCGTAGCCACCAGCCCCAGCGCCAGCCCGAGCCCCACCGCGCGCAGCCTCCGGCCGCGCCGCTTCCGTTCCATCGACATCCTTCCGTTTTCCCGCCAGCCGCCGGCCGGCTCCGCACTGCCGGCGATTGTAACGACCCCCGCCGAACTACAATTCCGCCTTTGTCACACTCGCCTTCACCATGTCCGCCTCGTCCTCCCCGCCCCCGTCAGCGGCCCGCGTCGTCATCGTCGGCGGTGGCCCGGCCGGCCTGATGGCCGCCGAAACCGTGGTCCGGCTGGCCGGCGCCGGCACCCGGGTGGATCTCTTCGACGCCATGCCGTCGGTCGGCCGCAAGCTGCTGCTGGCTGGCCGTGGCGGACTCAACATCACCCACTCGGAAGCCTTCGACGCCTTCGCCGGCCGCTACGGCGAGCGCCGTGCGCAGATCGAACCGCTGCTCCGCGCCTTCGGCCCGCAGGCGCTGCGCGAGTGGGTCGAGGCGCTGGGGGTGACGACCTTCGTCGGCACTTCGGGGCGCGTCTTTCCGGCCGAAATGAAGGCCGCGCCGCTGCTGCGTGCGTGGCTGCAGCGCCTGCGCGAAGCCGGCGTGCGCATCCACGCACGCCACCGCTGGCAGGGCTGGAACGACGACGGCAGCCTGCGTTTCGCCACGCCCACCGGCGACGTGGCGGTCCATGCCGACGCCACCGTGCTGGCGCTCGGCGGCGGCAGCTGGGCCCGGCTCGGCTCGGACGGCGCCTGGGTGGCGCCACTCGCCGCACGCGGCATCGGCATCGCGCCGCTGCGTGCGGCCAACTGCGGCTTCGTCGTCGCCTCGCCGCGCGCCGCGCGCGGCTGGAGCGAGCATTTCCGCAGCCGTTTCGCCGGCCAGCCGCTCAAGTCGGTGGCCATGCGCCTGTCGGGCGACGGCGCCCCGCCGCGCCCCGGCGAAGCGATGATCGACGCCGACGGCATCGAAGGCAGCCTGATCTACGCGCTGTCGGCACCAATCCGCGAACGCATCGAGGCCGACGGCGCCGCGACGCTGGAACTCGACCTTGCCCCCGGCCGGCCCCTCGAGCGCCTCCGCCGCGAAGTCGCCCACCCGCGCGGCGCGCGCTCGCTGGCCAGCCACCTGCAAAGCCGGGCCGGCATCGGCGGCGTGAAGATGGCGCTGCTGCGCGAATGCCTCGCCGCCGACGCACTCGCCGACCCGGCCCGCCTCGCCGCCGCGATCAAGGCGCTGCCGCTGCGCCTGATCGCCGCACAGCCGCTCGACGAAGCCATCAGCAGCGCCGGCGGCGTGCGTTTCGAGGAAATGGACGCGTGGCTGATGGTCCGCCGCCAGCCCGGCCTGTTCTGCGCCGGCGAAATGCTCGACTGGGACGCCCCGACCGGCGGCTACCTGCTCACCGCCTGCTTCGCCAGCGGCCGTCAGGCCGGCGCCGGCGTGGCGGCGTGGCTGCGCCAAGGCGACGCGCCGCAGCCGGTCGGCTGAACGGCAGGTCAAGCACGGCAACATTTTTTAACGCTCCGGCCGGCGTCGCCCGGTTAGAGTAAAAGCCCACTCCCCACCGCGAGCACACATCATGGGCATTCTCTCGACCATCGTCATCGGCCTTGTCGTCGGCCTCGTCGCCCGCATGGTCAAGCCCGGCGACGACAGCATGGGCTGGATCAAGACCATTCTGTTCGGCATCGGCGGCTCCGTCGCCGCCACCTACGGCGGCCAGGCGCTCGGCTTGTACCAGGCCGGCCAGGGCGCCGGCTTCGTCGGCTCGGTGGTCGGAGCGGTGATCCTGCTGGTGGTGGCCGGCAAGCTCGGCGTCAAGTAAAAGGCGGCGGCAGGAGGCGCCCGCCGCGCCGTGTCACTCCGCCTTGCGGGCCCGGCGGCTGCGCTTGACCGGCTTGGCGGCGGCTTCGTCGGCCGGCGCCGCTTCCGGCTCGGCCGGCGCCACCGCAGCCTCCGGCGCCTTGCGCCGGCTGCTCTTGCGGCGGGGCGGGGGTTCCGCCGCGGCCGCGTCGGGCGCCTCGGGCAGCGGCGGGGTGTCGACGACCGGCGGCGTGGGCGGCGGCACGTCGGTTGGCGGGACTTCGCTTGGCTGCATGTCGGGCACCGCGGCCACCGGCAGCGACTCGGCGGCGGCCTTGCGGCTGCCGCGCTTTCTGCGTCCCTCGGCCTTGGCGGGCGCCGCCTCGACCGGCGGCACGGCGACGGCCGGCGCTTCGGCCACCGGCGCCACCGGCGGCTCGACCACCGCGTCAGCCCGCAGCGCGGCGCTGCGATAGACGTAGGCGCCGGATTTCTCGTCCCGCCCGAACTCCAGCAGGCCGCGCGCCTGCGCCTCCTCGAGCAGGTTGCCGAAGGCCCGGAAGCCGTAACGGGTTTCGCTGAAATCGGGCTTGCGGCGCTTGATCGCCTCCTTCAGCACCGAGGCCCAGATCTTGCCGCTGTCGCCGCGCTCGGCAACCAGCGCGTCGAAGGTCTGCACGGCGATGTCGATGCCCTTCGTGCGGCGCGCCTCGACGTCCTCGCGGCGCGGCCGTTCCTCGTCGGCACGGCGGGCCGGCGGGTTGTCGCGGGTTTCGCGGCGCGACGCGGCGCGCTGGGTTTCGCGCACCAGATCGTCGTAAAAGATGAATTCGTCGCAGTTGGCGATCAGCAGGTCGGAGGTGGATTGCTTCACGCCGACGCCGATCACCTGCTTGGCGTTTTCGCGCAGCTTGGAAACCAGCGGCGAGAAGTCGGAATCGCCGCTGATGATCACGAAGGTATTGACGTGACTCTTGGTGTAACAGAGATCGAGGGCGTCGACGACCAGCCGGATGTCGGCCGAGTTCTTGCCCGACTGGCGCACGTGGGGAATCTCGATCAGCTCGAAGTTGGCCTCGTGCATGGTCGCCTTGAATCCCTTGTAGCGATCCCAGTCGCAGTAGGCTTTCTTGACCACGATGCTGCCCTTCAGCAACAGACGTTCGAGGACCAGCTTGATGTCGAACTTCTCGTACTTCGCATCGCGCACGCCGAGGGCGACGTTCTCGAAGTCGCAGAACAGCGCCATGCTGACGTTTTCGGGAGAGGCAGCCATCGGGGTCTCCGGTCGTTTGGCGGCGATGAGCTTACTCGCAATCGGGCCACCGTGTTAGCTTTCGCTCCCCTTCGCACGAGCCCCGCTGCCCATGAAACGCGAACCGCCCCCCGCCGACGCGCGCGGCACCCGCGTCGCACTGATTTTCGCCCTCACCGCCGAGCGCCTGACGGCCTGGTACGAGCACGCCCAGTGGCCGACCGAGGCCCAGGGCGCCAGCCTCTGCGCCGACTGGCTGGCCCGCACCGGACGCAGCCTGCCGCTGGCCGGGCGGCGCCACCTGTCGGCCCTCAGCGACCGGCTGGCACGCCACATCGCTGCCACGCTGTCGCGCGAGGCGGGGCTGTACACCGTCCACGAGATGATGGAATCCCTCGACCCGAACCACGACTCCGAAGTCGGCCGCACGCTGATGGCCGAATGCGAGCGGCTGCTCGACGACGATCCGCCCCCGCCCGGCTGATCGCGGCGGCGCGAGCGGCACGGCGGGCGCCGACACGGCGCAGGGGTGCTAGACTGAATTCGTCCCCCCGCCCCGGAGCCGGCCATGAGCACCAAGACCCTGGATTTCTGGTTCGAGTTCGCCAGTTCCTATTCCTACCTGTCGGTGATGCGCATCGAGCCGCTGGCCCGCGCCGCCGGCGTCACCGTAAACTGGCGGCCGTTCCTGCTCGGGCCGGTGTTCCTGTCGCTGGGCTGGAACGATTCGCCCTTCAACATCTACCCGCCCAAGGGCCGCTACATGTGGCGCGACCTGTCGCGGCTGGCGGCCCGCTACGGCCTGCCTTTCAAGGTGCCGTCGCGCTTCCCGAGGAACGGCCTGCTCGCCGCCCGGGTCGCGCTGGTCGGTGCCGGCCAGCCGTGGATCGGCGACTTCGCCCGCGCCGCGATGAGCGCCAATTTCGCCGACGACCTCGACATCGCCGACCCGGCGGTGATCCACCGCCTCCTCGCCAGCCTCGGCCTGCCTGCCGACGAAGTGCTCGCCGCCGCCAACAGCGCCGACAGCAAGCTCGCCCTGCGCCGCCAGACCGAACGCGCCACTGAACTCGGCCTGTTCGGCGCCCCCAGCTTCATCGCCCCGGACGGCGAGCTGTTCTGGGGCAACGACCGGCTGGAGCAGGCGCTGGAATGGGCCGGCGCAGGCCCGGCAAACAGCATGGCGTAAAGTAGGGGCGAACTCGTTCGCCCTCGGACTTCAATCGACGCGCGACGGGCGAACTCGTTCGCCCCTACGCCTGCCCCGGGCGGGCCGTCGCGACCCGCTCGCTCACGGCTTCTTTGCTGCCTTTTCCGCTTTTTCGGCCTTCTTTTCGGCCGCCTTGCGGGCGCGTTCCTCGTAGTCGGCGCGGTCGCTGCGGGCCTGTTCGGCGCGACGGGCGGCGGTTTCGGCTTCCTCGGCGCGACGCGCGGTCTCGGCGGCCTCGTGACGGTTGCGCTCCTCGGCCTCGACCAGCGCGCGCGACTTGGCTTCCTGTTCGGCGCGGATCCGCTCGGCGTCCTTTTCCGACAGTTTCTTCAGCCGCTCCTCGGTGTCGGCGCGGCCGCGCGCTTCAGCCTCGGCGCGCTCGATGGCTTTCTGCGGCGCGACTTCGGCCTCGTCGGCCTTGCGTTCGGCATAGCGGCGGTTCTTGTCGGCCAGTTCGATGCGGCCGGCCTGCAGATCGAGCTGGCGCGCCTTGCGGATGTCGGCCAGGTGCCGGGCGCGGGCCTGGTCAAGGCAGCGATTGACGAGGAAGCGCTTGTAGCATTCGATCTCCTCGTCGACGAAGCGCGCTTCCGCCACCTCCCGCAGCGCGCCGGCCTCGTCGCGCATGCGGCCGGCGCGGGCCAGATCGGCGGCGGGATCGGCCGGCGGCGGCGCATCCGCCGCCAGCGCAGCGGCGGGAAGCAGAAAGGCGAGCAGCAGGACGGACGGAACGAGACGCATGGCTGGGCAGGGCGGCGGACGACGGGACCGCTTACAATACCGGATTTGTCGCTTCCTTTCCTCCGTTGCCGTGATCCAGTTCCGTAACCTGCGCCTCGCCCGTGGCGTCAAGACCCTCATCGAAGGCGCCAGCCTGCAGATCCATCCCGGCTGGAAGGTCGGCCTCACCGGCGCCAACGGCTGCGGCAAGTCGAGCCTGTTCGGCCTGTTGCGCGGCGAACTGCACCAGGATGCCGGCGACCTGGAGATTCCCGCCGCGTGGGTGATTGCCCACGTCGCCCAGGAAACCCCAGCGCTCGACTGCCCGGCCCTCGAATACGCCCTCGACGGCGACGCCGAACTGCGCCGCATCGAAGCCGCCCTGGCCGTCGCCGAAGCCGCCCACGACGGCGAGGAGATCGGCCATCTCCACGGCCGCCTGCAGGAGATCGGTGGTTACGCCGCCCGCGCCCGTGCCGCCGCACTGCTCGACGGCCTCGGTTTTTCCGGCGCCGACCTGGCGCGTCCGGTGGCCGATTTTTCCGGCGGCTGGCGCATGCGCCTCAACCTCGCCCAGGCACTGATGTGCCGCTCCGACCTGCTGCTCCTCGACGAGCCGACCAACCACCTCGACCTCGACGCCGTGATCTGGCTCGAACAGTGGCTCGGCGACTACCGCGGCACGCTGGTGCTGATCTCCCACGACCGCGACTTCCTCGACGCGGTGGTCAACCAGATCGCCCACATCGAGAACCAGCAGCTCACGCTCTACACCGGCGGCTACTCGAACTTCGAACGCCAGCGCGCCGAACGCCTGTCCCAGCAGCAGGCCCTGTTCGAGAAGCAGCAGCGCGAGCGCGCCCACCTGCAAAAGTATGTCGACCGCTTCCGCGCCCAGGCCACCAAGGCCCGCCAGGCGCAGAGCCGCATCAAGGCCCTGGAGCGGATGGAAACCATCGCCGCGGCGCACATCGACACGCCCTTCAGCTTCACCTTCCGCGACTGCGGCGCCGCCCCCGATCCGCTGCTGCAGCTCGAAGACGCCGCCGCCGGCTACCCCGGCAAGCCGATCCTCGCCGGCATGGATCTGACGATCCGTCCGGGCGAGCGCATCGGCCTGCTCGGGCGCAACGGCGCCGGCAAATCGACGCTGATCAAGCTGCTGGCCGGCTCGCTCAAGCCCAGCGCCGGCGTGCGCCGCGAAGGCAAGGGGCTGGCGCTCGGCTACTTCGCCCAGCACGCGCTCGAGAGCCTGCGGCCGGAAGAATCCGCGCTGCAGCACATGCTGCGCCTCGACCCGCAGACCCGCGAACAGGATCTGCGCAACTACCTCGGCGGCTTCGACTTCAACGGCGACATGGCGACGGCGCCCTGCGGCCCCTTCTCCGGCGGCGAAAAATCCCGCCTGGCACTGGCCCTGCTGATCTGGCGCAAACCCAATCTGCTGCTGCTCGACGAGCCGACCAACCACCTCGACCTCGAAATGCGCCACGCCCTCACGCTGGCCCTGCAGGATTACGAAGGCGGGATGGTCATCGTGTCCCACGACCGGGCGCTGCTGCGCGCCACCTGCGACCGCTTCCTGCTGGTCGACGGGGGCCGCCTGTCGCCGTTCGATGGCGATCTGGACGACTACAAGAGCTGGCTCGCCCAGCGCCGCGCCGCCGATTCCGCCGCCGCCCAGTGCCCCGACCGGGCCGCCGACAAGGCCAGTCGCAAGGCCGACCGCGAAGCCGCCGCCGCCGACCGTCAGGCCCGCCTCGCGGCGCGCCGCCCGCTGATGAAGGAACTCGAGCGGCTCGACAAGCAGCTCGCCCCGTGGAACGCCGAAAAGGGGCAGCTCGACGAACGCCTCGCCGACCCCGCCCTCTACACCGGCGCCGACGCCGGCGAAGTGCCGGCGCTGCTCAAGCGCCAGTCCGAACTGGCCGGCCGGATCGACGACGCCGAACTGCGCTGGCTGGAACTGCACGAGGCGCTGGAAGCGATCGGCGAGGTCGATTGAAGCCGTGAAATAAGTCCACCCCGCGCCGCTTTGCCGGTTGCCGGCATCCTGCCGTTCAACTAGAAATCAAAGGCGCCTGCGGGGACCGCTCCCCGCCAACGCCGCGGCGGCGCGCAAACGATCTCCGGACGGCGAGCCGCTGCACCTCCCCTGCACCGACAAACGGAGACGCTCATGAAACGTCTTGGCGATCTTGCCGCACGATACCGGACCTGGCCCCTCGCCCTCGTCCTCGCCGCCGCGATGCTGCAGGCGCCGGCGCAGGCGAAGGACAAGACCGCGCCGTCCTACAGCTATTTCGTGACCGGCACGCAGTATTTCGTCGCCGGCAACCCGGTGCCGATCAAGCCGCTGCCGACGCCGCGACCCCAGGCCGCGCAGCCGGTGGTCCTGATGGGCGGCGGCCCCGACGTGGACCCGGCGTATCGCTGGATGATCGAGCAGGCCGGCATCACCCGCGCCACCGGCGGCCGCTTCGTGGTGATCCGCAGCACCGGCACCGACGCCTACGACCCCTACTTCTACTACAGCAACAAGCACGACGCGACCGACATCCCGGCGGTCGACGGCTTCGTCGGCGGCGCCTACCTCGGCCTGACGGCGGCCGAGACCCTCATCATCACCAGCCGCGATGCCGCCAACGATCCCTTCGTGAACGCCGTGGTGGCCAGCGCCAACGCGCTGTGGATCGCCGGCGGCGACCAGAGCACCTACATCGCCCTGTGGAAAGGCACCCGGCTCAACACCACCATCGCCACGCTGCTGCAGAACGATATCCCGGTCGGCGGAACCAGCGCCGGGGCCAACGTGCTCGGGCAGTTCGTTTTTTCGGCGGCGAACGGAACGGTCACGTCGGCACAGGCCCTCGGCGACCCCTACAACCCCTACATGACCTTCGACCCGACGCCGTTCGCGGGCACCAGCTTCCTGAACGTTGCGGCGCTCGGCAACACCTTCGTCGACCCCCATTTCGACTCGCGCGACCGCATGGGCCGTCTGGTCAGCTTCGTCGGGCGGACGATCAGGCTGTCCGGCACCGCCGGCTGCGACGGCGGCATCCTGAGCACCCCGTGGAGCGCCAGGGGGATCGGCATCGACGTCGAAACGGCGCTCACCGTGCAGCGCAGCCAGGGCCGCTACCTCGCCCGCCGGATGACCAACGTGTCGACGACTTCGACTAGCGCCGTCCATTTCCTGCGCCCGCTGAGCGCGCCGGCAACCTGCAGGCCCGGCACGCCGCTGACGATGTATGGCGTGCAGGTGCAGCGCTTCGCCGATTCGACCACCACCTTCGACCTCACCAGCTGGTGGAGCGGCGGCGGCAGCCCGGCGGCCACCGAATACATCGTGGACGAGAACGCCGGCGTGCAGATGCCGGCCACGATTCCGTACTGAATCCCGGGCCCGGCAGGCCGTACCGATCGGCCGGCCTGCGCGGCCCCCGCCGGCGGCAAGCCCCAACTCTTCACGGACCGTGCGCGCCCCCTTTGCTAGAATCGCGGACTCATCGTTCAACCGCCGCAATCTGGAGTCCCACGCCGTGCAACTCGTCTGTCTCGACCTCGAAGGTGTCCTCGTCCCCGAAATCTGGATCGAATTCGCCGAACGCACCGGCATTCCCGAACTGCGCCGCACCACCCGCGACGAGCCGGACTACGACAAACTGATGAAGTACCGCCTCGCCCTGCTCAAGCAGCACAAGCTGGGTCTGCCGGACATCCAGAAAGTCATCTCCGAAATGGGCCCGGAGCCCGGCGCCCGCGATTTCCTCGACGCGCTGCGCCAGGATTTCCAGGTCATCATCCTGTCCGACACCTTCTACGAATTCGCGATGCCGCTGATGCAGCAGCTCGGCATGCCGACGCTGTTCTGCCACAAACTCGAGGCCGACGCCGAAGGCTACCTGGTGAACTATCACCTGCGCATGGCCAACCAGAAGAAGGAAGCCGTCCAGCGCTTCAAGGAAATCAACTTCAAGACCATCGCCGCCGGCGATTCCTACAACGACACTGCGATGCTCCGGGAAGCCCACGCCGGCATCCTGTTCCGGGCGCCGGACAACGTCATCGCCGAATTCCCGCAGTTCCCGGTCGAGCGCGAATACAGCGGCCTGATGGCCCAGATCCGCGCCGCCTCGGCCCGCATCTGATTCCGCCCCTTCCCTTCCGGACGCCGCCCGGCGTCCGCTGACAGCGCCATGCACCGCGAACGCTTCTATACCCTTTCCGCCTCCTGCCCCGACCGCTCCGGCATCGTCGCCCGGGTTTCCGGGTTCATCGCCGAACACCGCGGCTGGATTCTCGAAACCGCGCTGCACGCCGAACCGCCCGCCGACGGCGAGGGCGCCGGGCGCTATTTCATGCGCGTCGAGATCAAGGCCAACTCGCTGCCCTTCATGCTCAGCGAGTTCCGCGAACGCTTCGCGCCGATCGCCGCCGAACTGGAGATGGACTGGAAGATCACCGACTCGGCTGTCAAGAAGCGCGTCGTGATCCTCGTGTCGAAGCAGGAGCACTGCCTCTACGACCTGCTCGCGCGCTGGCAGTCGAAGGAGCTCGACATCGAGATTCCGTGCGTGATCTCCAACCACGAAACCTTCCGCGGCTTCGTCGAATGGCACGGCATTCCCTTCCACCACGTGCCGGTGACGCCCGACAACAAGCCGCAGGCCTACGCCGAGGTGCAGCGTCTGTTCGAGGAATCCCACGGCGACACGATGGTGCTGGCACGCTACATGCAGATCCTGTCACCCGACCTGTGCGCCGCCCATCCCGGCAAGATCATCAACATCCACCACAGCTTCCTGCCCAGCTTCGTCGGCGCCAAGCCTTACCACCAAGCCTACGAGCGCGGCGTCAAGCTGATCGGCGCGACCTGCCACTACGTCACCGCCGAACTCGACCAGGGCCCGATCGTCGAGCAGGACGTGATCCGCATCGACCACTCCGACTCGGTCGAAGACATGGTCCGCTACGGCAAGGACATCGAAAAAGCCGTGCTGGCCCGCGGCCTGCGCTACCACCTCGAAGACCGGGTGCTGGTGCACGGCAACAAGACCGTCGTGTTCCGCTGACGGCGGCAGCACCCGCCACCAGCAAAAAGCCGGCTCGAGGCCGGCTTTTTGCGCCTTGTCGCCGCACTCCCGCCCCGCCTACTGTCGCTTTACCGTCAGTCGTTCGACGCTGGCGCTGCCCTTGACGACGGCTTGCCGGCCGGCCAATACCGGCTTGTTCCGAAACTGGTCGTACATTTCCATCTGGTCGAGGTAGTGCCGGCCGACGCTGCCGTCCGGCGCAACGAAGCCGTCCTGCCCCGGCGCGGCGACATCCCAGCTCCGCACCTCGCGCTCGTCCAGCACGGTCATGTTGTTCTCGGTGCCGCGGTTCATCGCGACGTGGGAGAACTGGATTTCCTTTGCGCCGGCCTGCGGCACGCCGAAGAAATTGCTGGTGAAGAACGCGTTCTTCGCCACCGGTGCCAACCAACCGGCCATGTCGGGACCGAAGCGCCGGGTGAGCTCGGCGTCGGCATCGGCCAGCGCCTGCAACGTCGCCTCGTCGAGCGTGCGGCCCTTCAGGAAGTCGTGGCGCGGCGCTTCGTTCTTCTGCTGCGCGCGGATGATGCGATGCAGCACCTTGACGCCCGGCTGGATGTTGATCGAACCGGCCGGCGGCGCCTCGGCAGTGGGGTAGCCGGCGCTGAGGTAGAACTTGGCAAAGTCGGGCGGCAACTCGGCGCCAACGGTCGACCGCAGCATCGCCGTCAGCCACGCCGGCATGATTGCCGACGCCGGGCTGTCGTACCTGCCGTCGCGGTTCTCGTCGTCGTTCATGCGGTTCCAACCCGCCAGCAGCCCGACCATGCGGCGGCGACGGTCGTCGTCCGGCAGGCCGGCAACCGCCTTTTCGAGCGTCGGCAGGAAGTAGCGGACATTCACATCGGCCAGACTGGTGGGCTTGAGCAGCCCCCACATGGCGTCGGCGTCGAGGCGCGGCTGGACCGCCAGGCGCTGCTCCAGCTCATGGATACGATCCGCGCCACTCCACGACAGCCACAACATGTCGGGGTTGGGGTAACCCGCCATCGGCGCGTTGTTCCAGTTCACGAGGTAGCCGGTGTCGGGATTGTAGATCTGCGGATTGGTACGGAAAGGCAGCACGCCCTTCCAGTCCATCTCGCCGGTGCCCGGCACTGGCAGGCGCAGGTCGTGGCCGGGCTGGCGCTCGGGGTACTTGCCGGTATGCACGTAGCCGATGTTGCCGCGCTGGTCGGCGTAATACCAGTTGATGGTGATCGCGTTGCGCTCGGCCTGGCCCAGCCAGCTTTTCCAATCGGTGGCCTGGGCCTGACGCACCCAGCCGAACAGGGATTCCAGCTCACGGCCGCTCCAGGTGCGCGCCTTGGCGTAGGCGACGCCGGCCGTGGCGTCGCTTTTGACGACCACGCCATGCACCGTGCGGTAAACGTCGAGGCGCTCGGCCGGCGCGTCCTTGACGGCGATCGATTCGCTGCGCCTGTCCATCCGCTTCCACTCGCCCTTGTGGAAATAACGGGTCGGGTCGGCCGGATCGAGCTTCTCCGCAAAGATGTCGACGCCGTCGCCGAAGCCGGCCGTCGCCCCCCAACCGATCCTGCCGTTATGGCCGAACAGGATGCAGGGATAGGCGAAAGGCGTGTTGCCGACAATCTCGAAGCCGGCCCCGTGCAGGCCGATGCCAAAAGTGTAGGCCGGCGCAAACCAGCCGAACTGCGGGCCGTTGAGGAGGATCGAGTTGGCCCCCGCGGCGCGCTTCTTGCCGACGATCCACATGTTGCTGGCCGCCGGAAAGCCGGCCTGGCCGGTCATGCCGAAACTTTCGAGCTGGGCCAGCAAGGTGTCCTTCTGGTCGGCCGGCGGACCGCCCAGCAGCGCGCCGTCGGCACCTCGGGCGAGGCGGGCCAGACTCGGCGGCGTGTCGCGGTAGTCGGGCAACGTATAGGCGATGGCGCCCGTCGCGCTCACCGGCACCGCGTAGCGGCCGGCGCTCTTCGGCACGGTGGTCGGCGCGTCCGGATCGACGACCCACTTCAGTTCATCGAAAATCGCCTGACCCGCGGCGGCGCCGTGCTTGTCCTTCAGCGCGGTGAGCAGGCCGAGGTTGTCGATCTCGGTGTTGAAATCGGAGAAGCGGTTGGCCATCGTGCCGACGAAGACCATCACCACGTCGAAAGCCGTCCACGGTTCGGGGGCGAAGCCGAAATCGGTGAATTGCCGGGACATCAGCCGGCCCGGGTCGGCCTTCACCTTGTCGAGCCACGCATTGATACCTGCGGCGTAGCCTTCGAGGATGTCCCGGTCGGCCTTCGGCAGCGCGGCGATCTGGTCGCGGATCGACTGCGGCCAATAGTTGGAACGAATCCCCTTGTCGAAAGCGATGAATTTCGGCCCGAGCACCTCGGCAACCCGGCCCTGGGTGCTGCGCCGGGCCATTTCCATCTGGAACAGGCGGTCCTGGGCGACGACGTAGCCGTAGCCGTAAAACAGGCCGAAGGTGGAACCCGCATAGACGTGGGGCATGCCGTAGGCGTCACGACGGATCTCGATGCTGTCCTGGGCGCTGGCCTGCGGCGACTTCGCGGCGGCCGGCATGGCGGCGCCCAGCAGCACGGCGCCCATCGCGGCGGCCACCGCGGCCGTACGACTTTGTGCAAAACGGGGAAAGTTCATCGCGGTCTCCTCCACCCTCTGCCGGTGGAATTATGTTTAGAGGAATCAATTTCCGATAATACAAACCGCGTTAATATGTGTCCAATGCAAAAATCTCTTCATTTTGATAACGAGATGTAATCAATGAACCTGGGCCACCTGCGCCACCTTATCGCCCTTGCCGAGCACCAGTCCTTCCGCAAGGCCGCCGCCGCGCTGTTCATCACCCAGCCGGCGTTGAGCCGCAGCATCCAGGCGCTGGAACGGGAGCTCGGCGTGCGGCTGGTGGACCGGGTTGGGCGAAAAAACGTCCTGACGGCCTACGGTCAGGATGTCGTCGGTCGGGCCCGCAAGATCCTGTTCGAAGCCTCCGAAATCCGCCGTGGCGCATCCCTGACGACGGGCGGCGAAGTGGGCACGCTCCGCCTCGGCCTGGGGCCAACCCCGGCCGCGATCCTGGCCACGCCTTTTCTGATCCACATGGCGAGCCGGCATCCGGCCATCCAGGTCAAGCTCGCGCGCGGGTCCATCGAGCTGCTGTGTCAGGCGCTGCGCAACGAGACGGTGGATGTGATCGCCGTGGACTGCCGCGCACTGTCGGCCACCGGGGATCTGACGATCGAGACGCTGCCGCCGCTGCGGGCCGGCTTCGTGTGCCGCGCGGGGCATCCGCTGCTGTCTCTGCCGCGGGTGGACCTCGCGCTGCTGCGCCGCTACCCGGTCGCCTCGACACCGCTGTCCGAGGAAGTGTCCCGCGACCTGATGGCGGAACTCGGCCAGGACGCCCATCCGAGCCGCCTGGTGACCCTCAACAGCGAGGACATCGGCGGCCTTGTCGAGGTGGTCGAGAATACCGATGCGATCTTCCTGGGCGTTTTTGCTGCGGCGCAAAAGCAGCTGGACGCGGGCCGCCTCGTGGAGCTACGGTTGCAGCCCCATTTCGAACGCATCGGCCGCTATGCGCTGACCACTCTCGCCGGGCGCAGCGAATCGCCGGCGCAGGCGCTGTTCCGCGCCTTCGCGCTTGAGCATTTCCATGCTTAGCGGCCGCAGGCGCCGCCCGCCTCAGGCTTTCTTGACGAACTCCGACTTGAGCTGCATGGCGCCGAAGCCGTCGATCTTGCAGTCGATGTCGTGATCGCCATCGACCAGGCGGATGTTCTTGACCTTGGTGCCGACCTTGACCACCGACGACGAGCCCTTGACCTTCAGATCCTTGACCACGGTGACCGTGTCGCCGTCCTGCAGCACGTTGCCGTTGGCGTCGCGGACCACCTTGGCCTCCTCGACCGGCGCGGCCTTCGGCCATTCGTGGGCGCATTCGGGGCAGACGAAATTGTCGCCGTCTTCATAGGTGAATTCGGACGAACACTGGGGGCACTTGGGCAGACTGCTCATGCTGACTCCTGGGTCGGGGCGGCGCCGCGCTTCGTGAGCAACAGGCCGCACTCGAGGTGGTGGGTGTAGGGAAACTGGTCGAAGGCCGCGGCGGCGGCGATCGCGTGGGTGTCGTGGAGGGCCGCGACGTTTTCCTGCAGGGTCTGGGGGTTGCAGGAGATGTACAGGATGCGTTCGAAGCCGCGGGCGAGTTCGACGGTGGGCGCGTCCAGCCCGCTGCGCGGCGGGTCGACGAACAGCGTGCCGAAGCGGTAGCCGGCCAGCTCGACGCCCTTCATGCGGCGGTATTCGCGGCCGCCGGCCAGCGCGTCGCTGATCTCGTCGCTGGCCATGCGCACCATCGTCACGTTGGCGACGCCGTTGGCTTGGAGGTTGAAGTGGGCGGCGTGCACCGACGGCTTGCTCATCTCGGTGGCGAGCACCCGGTCAAACAGCGGGGCCAGCGCAACGGTGAAGTTGCCGTTGCCGCAGTACAGCTCGAGCAGATCGCCGCCGCAGCCGGCCGCGCAGGCGCGGGCCCAGCCGAGCATCTGGCGGTTCACGCCGCCGTTGGGTTGGGTGAAGCTGCCTTCGATCTGCTTGTACGTAAGGTGCCGGCCATCGAGTTCGAAGGCTTCCAGCAGCCAGTCGCGGCCGACGACGATCTTCTGCTTGCGGCTGCGGCCGATGATCTGCGCGCCCAGGTCGGCCGCCAGCTCCGCCGCGGCGGCCTGCCAGGCGGCGTCGAGGGGGCGGTGGTAGACCAGGCTGATCATCAGCTCGCCCGACAGCGTGGCCAGAAACTCGATCTGGAATATCTTGCGCTTGAGCGCCTCGCTGGCCATCAGGCGCTCGCGCAGGCGCGGCATGGCGGCGGCGATCGGGGCGGCGGCGGGTGGAAAGGCGTCGAGAGTCACGACGCGCTTCGGCTCCGCGGGGTCGAACATCGCGTAGTCAACCCGCGGGCCGTCGTGCCACATGCGGAACTCGGCGCGCAGGCGGTAGGCCAGCGGAGCGGATTCGAAGACGGCGGGTTCGGGCAGGTCGAAAGCGGCAAAATCGCGCCGGTAGCGGTCCACCTTGGCGGCGAGCTGGGCGGCGTAGTCGGCGGGGTCGAAACTGGGCAGGGACATGCTGCAGACAGGGTGGTGCGTAGGCGGAGGGGCGAATATACGCCTGTCGGACGATTCCAAAAACAACGGGCGCCGCAGCGCCCGTCGTTCCGGTGAAGCTTCTACCGCGCTTACTGGTGGTAGGCGCTTTCGCCGTGGGAGGTGATGTCCAGACCTTCCCGCTCTTCGTCTTCCGGCACACGCAGGCCGATGAACATGTCGACCAGCTTGTAGGCGATGAAGGCGACGACCGCCGACCACACGATGGTGATGCCGACTGCGGTGGCCTGCACGATGACCTGATCGGCGATCGAGTAGCCGTCGGCGACCTTGTTGCCGACGTAGTCCCAGATGCCGGCGCCGCCGAGCGACGGAGCCGCGAAGACGCCGGTCAGGATCGCCCCGAGGATGCCGCCGACGCCATGCACGCCGAACACGTCGAGGGAATCGTCGGCACCGAGCATGCGCTTCAGGCCATTGACGCCCCACAGGCAGATGACACCGGCCAGCAGACCC
>WBZX01000430.1_pt1 | contig 32284 bp, 27 predicted proteins | sample 5204211 | NCBI WGS metagenome assembly WBZX01 (sample SAMN12344362, study PRJNA552823) | activated sludge metagenome | biome: Activated sludge suspended growth; feature: Nitrification reactor; material: Wastewater; isolation source: activated sludge from nitrification reactor of wastewater...
ATTCTTTTATGAAATCGACCGGACAGTAGTGAAGCGAGAATTACAAAAATATGTCTGCGGCAAACATAGGTGATGGCGTACGCAAAGATTTAAAAGCGACGCAACGTACTTGGGTAACTACGAGAAGCAAATGTACCGATAACGCATGTTTGGCGAATAGCTACAAAAAGCGAATTGACGAAATTTGCGATTACCCTGTCCTATCTGGAATGGCACCAGCATGCAAGTCTTCTGCTGATGCAGAAGCAGACTTGGTCATGGCGAAGCCCTCCGCACCTCCGAGCCCTAAAACAATTACTACGTCTAAAGCAGGAACTAATAGCAGCAAAACGAACATCATTATTGGCGATGGTAATGCGCACGCGGTCGTACAATTTCTTGAGCTTTATCAAGGTTACGTGTTGGTCATCAAGGAAGCGCGCGCCAGTGGGCGATATAACAACAAAGCAACATGCCTTACAGAAACTAAAGCAATGTGGCGAAATGTCCTAAAAGACAGTCCAAGCCTGATCAACCTCGATTCCGTAACAATTGAAGGGAGTGAGTTCCCGGCTTTGTGGAAAGCCTGCACTTGATATTAGCTCCCTGAAGAACATTGATCGCCGTGTGGAGGGTGTCGAGCAAGCAATAAGCATTTCCTGCATGCCGGGGCCGCCCTTGGGGCCTTCGTCGCGGATGACTACCACGTCACCCGCGACGATCTGGTCGGCCAAAATACCTGCTACGGCATCGTCCTAGCTCTAAAAATTCGTGCGCGACCGGTGACTTGAGGATGCTGTCGTCCACGCCTGTGGTTTTGACGATACAGCCGTCAATGTGGTCTTCGTCCAGTGTCGGGTAACGCATGAACTGGTTGAAAGCTGCGGATCAGGCCAGCACGGTCAAGTTCGCCGAGTGTGCCCATCACACCGCCGACGCAGTGCACGTCTTCCATGTGTATTTTTGCGTCGCCGGGGCAACCTTGCTCAGGCACGGCACTCGGCGCGAAATCGCATCGATATCCGCCATGGTGAAATCTATCCCGCCTCATACGCTACTGCCATCAGATACGGCACGGTATTGGCCGAGCCGCCCATAGCCACGGCCAGACTTATCGCATTCTCGAAGGCCTCGAAACTGGCAATTGAGAAAGCGGGTGGTCCTGCATTTTCGTAGACATTTCCCGGGATGCTTATCAAGAAAGTTTGTAACGTTGATTAGTTCCATCGAGTGAAATTCGCGCCGCATCGGCTAGGCGTCGCCCTCGCAGGCAGTACGTTTGGTACGGCAGCAGGGCTGCCCAACGTCAGTGAGTTCAATTTTATGCCGCAGTGTTCTGCGTCTACACCCGTATATATAGTTCCCGCAACGGTTTTTCGTCCACCTCTTTTGGTGTCTTTATCAGCGGCAGATTATCGAGCCAGATATTCAACCGAAGGGTTTCCTGCCAACAGCCCTGCCACGCTGATGTCCTCATCAACCTCTGGCCAGTGGATGCCTTCGCCATTACCAAGAAGCTCATAATGGGTGCGGGCAGCAGGTGGTGCGGAGAGCAGACGTGGGAACCAGACCAGCGGCGTGGAAAGTACGCGCCCATCCACTAGGCTGACGACTAGTTCTGCATCGGTCAGGGTAACGGATTGCGCCAAAGGGTCAACGTGCAGTGCCAAAGAACTCATTCCATGCCTCCTTGAATAACTGTTCGTGCTCGCGCACCAAACTGTGCAATTTGGTCAACTCCTGCGCTGCAAAGCCTGTGCTGCTTGCCAGCGCAACAGGCTGTATCCAGAATTTCGCCAGACAGCGGTCTGTTTGGATATGAATATGCGCGGGCTCACCACCTTCGTTAGCATAGAAGAAAAAGCGGTAACCACCAATCCTCAATACGGTTGGCATCGCCTAATTCCTACACCAGGGCAAGCGGCGTTCATTTTACGCTGCAGCGTTCTGCTGCCGCACGCGTATATGCAGTTCGCGCAACTGCTTCTCGTCCACCTCGTTCGGCGCCTTGGTCATCAGGCACTGCGCGCGCTGGGTCTTGGGGAAGGCGATCACGTCGCGGATGGATTCGGCACCGGCCATCAGCGTGACCAGACGATCCAGACCGAAGGCCAAGCCGCCGTGCGGGGGCGCGCCGTATTGCAGGGCGTCGAGCAGAAAGCCGAACTTCTCCTGGGCTTCTTCGGTAGAAATCTTGAGTGCGTCGAATACCTTGGACTGTACGGTCTGGCTGTGGATACGCACCGAGCCGCCGCCGACTTCCCAGCCGTTGAGCACCATGTCATAGGCTTTGGAGAGCGCGGCACCGGGGTTGGTGGTGAGCAGGTCTTCGTGGCCGTCCTTGGGGCTGGTGAAGGGGTGGTGCAGCGCGACCCAGCGCTGGTTTTCTTCGTCTTCTTCGAACATGGGGAAATCGACCACCCACAGCGGTGCCCAGGTGCGGCCATCGACGTGGCCTTTCTCGTGGCCGACCTTGGCGCGCAGCGCACCCAGGGCTTCGTTGACGACCTTGACTTTGTCTGCGCCGAAGAACACGAGGTCGCCGTTTTGTGCGCCCGTACGCTCGATGACGGCTTGCAGCGCAGTGACGTGGATATTCTTGACGATAGGCGATTGCAGGCCTTCTTCGTTGAGCTTGGTGGTGTCGTTGATTTTGATGTAAGCCAGACCCTTGGCACCGTAAATCTTGACGAATTCGGTATAGCCGTCGATTTCACCGCGGGTGAGTGCTACGCCGCCGGGGATGCGCAGGGCGGCCACGCGGCCGCCGGAGTTTGCAGCACCGGAAAACACCTTGAAATCCACGTCCTTCATTACGTCGGTGAGCTCGGTGATTTCGAGCGTGACGCGCATATCCGGCTTGTCGGAGCCGTAGCGGTTCATCGCTTCACTGAACGGCATACGCGGGAACGGGTTGGGCAGGTCGATGTCCTGCACACTCTTGAACATGCGGCGGATCATTTCCTCGACGATGTCCATGATCTGGTTTTCGGTCAGGAATGAGGTCTCGATATCCACCTGGGTGAATTCCGGCTGGCGGTCGGCGCGCAAGTCTTCGTCGCGGAAGCACTTGGTGATCTGGAAGTACTTGTCGAAGCCGGCCACCATCAGCAGTTGCTTGAACAGTTGCGGCGACTGCGGCAGCGCGAAGAACATGCCGTGGTGCACGCGGGACGGCACCAGGTAATCGCGTGCGCCTTCCGGTGTGGAGCGCGTCAGCATCGGGGTTTCGACTTCGATGAAACCGGCCGTATCCAGGTAATCGCGCAGGGTCTTGGCCACGCGGTAGCGCAGCATCATGTTCTTCTGCATCGCGGGGCGGCGCAGGTCGAGGTAGCGGTGTTCCAGACGCACGGTTTCTGAGAGGTTGTCGTCGTCCAGCATAAAGGGTGGCGTCAGCGACGGATTGAGGATTTCGATCTCGCTCGCCAGCATTTCAACTTCGCCGGTCGGGATGTTGGGGTTGACCGTGCCTTCGGGGCGCGGGCGCACCTTGCAGGTGATTTTCAGTACAAATTCATTACGCACGGTTTCGGCATTGGCAAAGGCTTGCGGGGTGTCCGGGTCGATCACGATTTGCGACATGCCGGTGCGGTCGCGCAGGTCGATGAAGATCACGCCGCCGTGGTCGCGGCGGCGATGCGCCCATCCGCACAGGGTCACGGTTTGTCCGATATGTTGGCTGTTGAGTTCGCCGCAGTAATGAGTACGCATAAAAATAAAGGTAATGAATGTGTGTTGAATTAGTTAGTTAATCGCCAACGTAATTGGCGGCATGAGTCGCTTTGGTGGTGGGTAGAACAACGCCCATCGAGACAATATATTTCAGCGCTTCATCAACGCTGATATCGAGTTCTACCGTATCGCTTTTCTTCACAAAAAAGAAAAAGCCGTTCACCGGGCTGGGTGCGGTGGGGATGAATACGCTGACCAGGTCTTCGTCGCAATGCTGTGCGACTTCAGGTGTCGGCACGCCAGTCTGGAATGCCAGCGACCAGGCTTCGGGATGCGGATAGCGCACCAGCAGAACCTTGCCGAAAGTGTCGCCCGTGCCGGAAAACAGCGTATCGCTGACTTGTTTGACGCTGTAATAGATCGATTTCACCACCGGCACGCGGGCCAGCAGGCCTTCCCAGAACAGAATGATGCGCCTGCCGAAGAAGTTGGTGGCCACCAGCCCCGTGACCAGCACGATGAGCAAGGTTAGCAGCGTACCTAGACCTGGAATGTAAAAGCCCAATCGGGCTTCCGGCCGCCACTCCATGGGCAGCAGCAACAGGCTCTGATCCATGACGCCGATCAGTGACTTGAGCACCCAAACGGTAATGACCAGCGGTACCAGCACCAGCAGGCCGGTAATGAAGTATCTTTTCACGATTCACAAGCGAGGCAGATGCCCCGGTCAATTTTAATGGCAGGCGCAGTTGCCGCCGCATGGCGTGGCTGCAGGCGCACTTTCTGGCTTGGGCTTGGAGCCGCCCTTGAAGTCGGTGGCGTACCAGCCGCTTCCCTTGAGCTGAAAGCCTGCTGCAGAAACCTGCTTGGTAAATGTTTCCTTGTTGCATTGCGGGCAAGTGGTCAGCGGTGCATCGCTGATCTTGCGCATGACTTCTTTTTCGAAACCGCAATCGGTGCAACGGTAATCATAAATCGGCATAAGGAACCTCCTTAAAAAACAAAATTATACCTGAAGAGCCTGGATACTTTAAGGTTGGGGCCATGCCAAAAATCGCAAGTACCATAAACGCAGAAGCCGGCGGAAGTCGGCTCGCGTTTCACCCGTTTTATCCCTAGAACGGGATGTCGTCGTCCAGGTCGTCAATCGAACTGGACGGGCGGCTGTTGCTGGCTGCTGGCTGCTGGCGTGGCGCGCTGGCAGGCGCCGGAGCAGAAGAGTAGCCGTCTTCGCGGTCGACGACTTCAAAGCTGTTACTGCCGCCTCCACGCCCGCCCAGCATTTGCATGCGATCGGCGACGATTTCGGTGGTGTACTGGTCAACGCCTTCCTTGTTTTGCCATTTGCGGGTTTGCAGGCGGCCTTCGATGTATACGCTGGAGCCTTTTTTCAGATATTCGCCCGCGATTTCGGCCTGCTTGCCGAACATGACGATGCGTACCCATTCGGTGCGTTCCTGCTTTTCCCCCGACTTGCCCTTGAAAGAGTCGGTGCAGGCGATGGAAAAGTTGGCCATGGCGTCGCCGCTGGGCATGTAACGGATTTCAGGATCGCGGCCCAGATTGCCGATGAAGATGCATTTGTTGACCGATGCCATTTCAGATTCCCTTTTCTATCAGTTTTAATGCGGCCGTTTCATCCCAACCGGCCATGTCCACCTTTAGCAGTGCAACGCCCTCTTCGGCGAGCACCACGGCTTCTTTTACGCCATTCAGCACGGCCAGTTTTGCAGCTAGTGCTGCGGCAGCATGCGGGGTGAGTTCTTCCAGATGAAACATACGGCTCTTGACCGCCATCGGCGCCTGCATGCTGGAAGCAAAGCTCAGCCACAAGCCGATGAGCACGCTGCAGAAGATAAATACTGCAGCGTAACCTTGCGTGTGCGAAAGCCAGCCACCTATTGTGCCACCAAGAAAAACGCCCAAGGATTGGGCCGTATTATACACACCCATCGCGGTGCCTTTGGCGGCGGCTGGAGCGATTTTGCTGATGAGCGAAGGCAGGCTGGCTTCGAGCAGGTTGAACGCGATGAAGTAAGCGGTCAGCGATGCGACGATGCCCCAGAAATGGTGGATCGAACTGGCAAACATCAGTTGCGCGCCAAACATCAAGGCAATTGCCGATACGAATACCGGCTTGAGTTTGGCTTTTTTCTCGCCATAGACAATGGCCGGAACCATACAAACGAAAGAGATCACCATGATGGGCAAGTAAACCTGCCAGTGATGGTTGGCGTCCAGATTGCTGGTTTGCACCAGCGCAAACGGTACCACCACGAACATCGCCATTTGCGCGGCGTGCAGGGCAAAAATGCCAAAGTTGAGACGAAGCAGTTGGCCGTTTCGCAGCACTTCTTTCAATCTGGCGGGCGTTGCCTCTGCATCCGAATGAAAACGGCTGACCGCCGGATTGGGGACGATGAATTTGATAACCAGCAAGGCGAGCAGTGCCAGTACGCCGGTCATCGCAAAAATGCCAGGGATGCCGATCCACTGGTTCAGTGCCGGACCTGCGACCAGCGAGAATGCAAATGTCAAACCAATCGTCCCGCCTATCATCGCCATGGCCTTGGTGCGGTGCTCTTCACGTGTGAGGTCGGCCACCAGCGCCGTCACGGCAGCAGAAACCGCGCCGGCACCCTGAATTGCGCGGCCGATGATGATCCAGGTGAGGTCGTGTGCAGAGGCGGCGATAAAGCTGCCGATAGCGAACAGAAGGAGTCCGAAATAAATTACGCGCTTGCGGCCGAAACGGTCGGAGGCGATGCCGAACGGCAATTGCAGCAAGGCTTGCGTCAAACCGTAAGCGCCAAGTGCCAGACCGATCATGAGATGGCTATTGTCGCCGGGCAGGGTTTCGGCATAAATGGCAAAGATTGGCAGGATCAGGAACATGCCCAGCATGCGTAGCCCGTAAATTGAGGCCAGACTCATACTGGCGCGCAACTCCAGCGGAGTCATCTTTTCCTGGTCGTTTTTTGAATCTGACATAAAACAGTTGAGGGTGCGGCTGAAAATTGCTTATATTAGCAGGTTGACCTAACTGGCTGTAACTAATGGACACTATCCGCATCCGCGGTGCTCGCACGCACAACCTTAAAAATATCTCGCTGGACTTGCCGCGCAACAAGATGGTGGTAGTCACCGGATTATCCGGATCTGGTAAGTCCTCACTTGCGTTTGATACCTTGTATGCAGAGGGGCAGCGGCGATACGTCGAGTCGCTTTCGGCCTATGCGCGGCAGTTTCTGGACCGCATGGAAAAGCCCGATGTCGACCTGATTGAAGGGTTGTCTCCGGCGATTTCCATCGAGCAAAAATCCACTTCGCACAATCCACGTTCGACGGTCGGCACGGTGACCGAGATCCACGATTACCTGCGCTTGCTGTTTGCCCGTGCAGGTGACCCCGAATGCCCCGAACATGGGATCAAGCTCGAATCGCAGACGGTGTCACAAATGGTCGATACGGTGATGGCGTTGTCGGAAGAAACCAAGCTCATGATACTGGCGCCGGTTGTCGCCAACCGTAAGGGAGAGCAACTCGACCTGTTCGACGAACTCCGTGCGCAGGGCTTTGTGCGGGTGCGCGTGGACGGCAAGATTTACGAGATGGACGAAGTGCCCAAACTGGCCAAGACCGTGAAGCACGATGTGGATGTGGTGGTGGACAGGCTCAAGATCCGCGCCGACATCAAGCAGCGCCTGGCGGAATCGTTCGAAACCGCATTACGTCTGGCTGACGGCCGTGCGATTGCGCTGGAAATGGATACCGACAAGGAGCAGCTGTTCTCGGCCAAGTTTGCCTGTCCGGTTTGCAGCTATGCCTTGCAGGAGTTGGAACCGCGTCTGTTTTCGTTCAACAACCCGATGGGTGCATGCCCCAAGTGCGACGGCTTGGGCCAGATCAGCTATTTCGATCCCAAGCGGGTCGTGGCTTTTCCGCATATTTCGCTGGCATCCGGCGCCATCAAGGGCTGGGACAGGCGCAACCAGTTTTACTTTCAGATGCTGCAAAGCCTGGCGGCGCATTACGGGTTCGAGATCGATCTGCCGTTCGAGCAATTGAGCGAAGAAGTGCAGCAGATTCTGCTCAATGGCAGCGGCAAGGATGTTGTTCCGTTCGTCTATCTTGACGAGCGCGGCAAGGCCACCATGCGCAACCACGCGTTCGAGGGCATTCTGCATAACCTTGAACGGCGCTATCACGAGACGGATTCGGTGATGGTGCGCGAGGAACTGGCGAAATATCTCAACTCCAAGCCCTGCCCGGAATGCGCCGGAACGCGACTCAGAAAAGAAGCGCGTTTCGTCAAGGTGGGCAACCGCACGCTGCATGAGATCTGCGAAGAGCCATTGAAACAAGCGTTGAGCTTTTTTAGCGGCCTGCAACTGACCGGCCAAAAGCTTGCGATTGCCGACAAGATCGTCAAGGAGATCAGCAACCGTCTGTCGTTCCTGACCAATGTCGGGCTGGATTACCTGTCGCTTTCCCGCTCCGCCGAGACGCTTTCCGGCGGCGAGGCGCAGCGTATCCGGCTGGCGTCGCAAATCGGTTCCGGCCTCACCGGCGTGATGTACGTTCTGGACGAGCCTTCTATCGGCTTGCATCAGCGCGACAACGACAGGTTGCTCGACACCCTGCGCCATCTGCGCGATATCGGCAATAGCGTGATCGTGGTCGAGCATGACGAAGACGCGATCATGTCGGCCGACTACGTGGTGGACATCGGCCCCGGTGCGGGCGAGCACGGCGGGCAGATCGTGGCCGAGGGCACGCCCAGGGAGATCATGTCCAACGCGGCATCGCTGACCGGGCAATACCTGTCCGGCAGCAAGAAAATCGAAGTGCCGGGCAAGCGGCATGTGCCCGATGCAAAGCGTTGGCTCAAGTTGGAGGGCGTGAGTGGCAACAACCTGAAGGAAGTCACACTGGATTTGCCGGTAGGGTTGCTGGTCTGCGTTACCGGGGTTTCCGGCTCAGGCAAGTCTACGCTGATCAACGATACGCTATTTCGTGCCGTGGCCAGGCATTTGTATGGGTCCAGCACCGAACCGGCGCCTTACGTCGAGATTCGCGGGCTGGAGTTCTTCGATAAAGTGGTGGATGTTGATCAGTCGCCCATCGGCCGCACGCCGCGTTCCAATCCGGCGACCTACACCGGCCTTTTTACGCCGATCCGCGAACTGTTTGCCGGTGTGCCGGAATCGCGCGCGCGCGGTTACGGGCCAGGGCGCTACTCGTTCAACGTCAAAGGCGGGCGCTGCGAAGCCTGCCAGGGCGACGGCGTGATCCGGGTCGAAATGCATTTTCTTCCCGATATCTATGTGCCTTGCGATGTGTGCAAGGGGCACCGGTATAACCGCGAAACGCTGGAAATTCTCTACAAGGGCAAGAACATCCATCAGGTGCTGGCGATGACGGTGGAGCAGGCATATGAGTTTTTCAACGCCGTCCCGGTGGTGGCGCGCAAGCTGCAGACCTTGCTGGATGTGGGGCTTGGCTACATCACATTGGGACAGTCTGCGACCACGCTGTCCGGCGGCGAGGCACAGCGCGTCAAACTGGCGCTGGAACTTTCCAAACGCGATACCGGCCGCACGCTCTATATCCTCGACGAGCCGACCACCGGCCTGCATTTTGCCGATATCCAGATGCTGCTCAACGTAATACATCGCTTGCGTGACCACGGCAACACCGTGGTGGTGATCGAGCATAATCTGGACGTGATCAAGACGGCCGACTGGCTGATTGATCTTGGCCCGGAAGGCGGTCACGGCGGTGGGCAGATTATTGCCGAGGGAACGCCCGAACAAGTGGCTGATACGCCCGCAAGCTATACCGGTAAATATCTCAAGCCATATCTTGCGGCGGATAAGCGTTAACCGATCAGTTCATGTGGCGTCGTCGGCGATAAGCTGAAGAGTGGTTCCGGATCAATGGCCGGAGGCGAAGGTGGTTTCGGTTCCTTCGTCCCAGCCGTCCCATAGATAGTCGTCGGCTTTGCCGTCGGCAATCAGCCGCATGGCGTAGTTGACCTGCTCCTTGTAGAAAGCGCAGAACGCGCCGGTTTTGTCCATGCCGCCGTTCATCTCATATGCTTCGGCAGGGCAGGGCGAGCCGCAAAAGTGGCGGATGGCACAATTGCTACATGGGTCAAAGGTATCCACGTCGCGGGTGACGACAGGGCGGAAAGCCTCCGATGCGAGCGCTGCCTCGACCCCATCCGTGAGTAGATGGCCGCCATTAAAGCGAGGCAGGCCAATGAATTCGCTGCACGGATACAGACCGCCGTCGGCCGCCAGTGCAAAAAATGCGCGACCGCCGCCGCAGGGCGAAATATCGCACATCAGCCGCCTGGCGGTTGGAGCGAGGATGGCAATCAGAATATTGGCAAAATTGGCCACCATCAGCTTGCGCCCGGTTTCCCGATACAGTGCATGGGTGCGGTCCAGCGCGGCAAAAAAAGCTTGAGCCATGTCACCGTCGGCCGGTTTTACGCCGCGAGCGCCGGGCAGCGTGCAGCGTACGGTATTGAGCATGCAAGTCGGCACATGCTTATCATGAAAAAGTTCAACCATCTGCACGAGGTGCGGCAGATTCTCGGTAGTGCAGGTGGCAATGACGCTCCACGAGCCGTAGCCCTTGAGCTTGTCCATTGCCGCCAGTACCTTGTCGTGTACGCTCTTGCCGCCCCATGTACGGCGTGTGGCATCGGTGATGTCGGCAATCGGCCCGTCGAGCGAAAGGCCGATACTGACGTTGCGCGCCGTCAAAAATTCCACGGCCTCGTCATCGAGCAGCGTTCCGTTGGTTTGCAGGCCAAAGGCAAAATCGTCGGCATAAGCGTCGATAGCGGCAAATACGGCCGCCTTGTTCATCAGCGGTTCGGCGCCGTGAAAAATCGCCCGTGGCTTGCGGTCTGGCGGCATGACCGAGCGGAAGTAGTCGCGCAGTTTACTCAGGGATGCGATCAGGCTCTGCGTCGACATATGGCTGCCGCCGCTACGCTGATCGCCCGGCAGGTAACAGTAGGTACAGTTCAGATTACAACGTTCGGTGGGGTTGAGGTAAACGCCGGAAGGCTTGAGTCCGAAGCGCAGTGCGTGAAGCTCACGGGCAAAGCCATCTGCCTTGGCCCGATAGGCGTCGAGTAGGGGGCCGTCGGTCAGCGATTCGGCAAGCTGATTCTTGTCGACCAGCGCCCAGAAGGCGGTAGCCGGGTCGGTGACTGCGGCGTAGACGGTGTGGCCGATGTCCACGGGCACGAGTGTCGGGCGGATATCGGCCTCGGAGATAGTGGCGGCGGTCATTTCGCGGCTTTTCTATCCATCAGCACATAGTGCGAAAGACCGATGCCATCGGGGTTGCAGCTTTTGCGTACGGCGATGGTCGGTGCAAAAGGCCGGTTTGCTGCCGCTGCTGCTGCAGGTTGGCGGGTTGACTGGTTTTTAACGGACTGCGTCATGATCCACTCCTCGGGAAAATAAACAAAACAAAAAAGGGCTCCGGCTGAAGACACGCGCGAGCATATCCTCAGCCGGAGCCCTTGCCTGGACTCCGAATCGGTTCGACACGTCTTCTGGCTACCGGATCAGCCGGAGCGCTGCGGCCTTCCCGCCGGGGTGATCCCCGGCAGTGGCTGGTCTTGCAACCATGCAGCGCCCGTCCCCGGATACAGCGGCGGGCCCGCCACGGATTTGCACCGTGTTCCGTTTCGTCGAACCGAACGGTGCCGAATTTTCGCTGACTTGAGTCGTCAGGTCAATACACCGGCACAGGACAAAAAAATCCCCCTGCGAGAGGGGGAAAAGGGGGCTAAATCTCCGTAGAGACTTAACATGGAGAGGGTCGTAACTGACCGATCGGTCAGTTACGGGTATGACAATTACAAACTGAATACGTTCATTGCGCCGCCACCGGGGGCAGCGTTGTACTTGGTGAGTTCCTTGTAGCCGCCGGCTGCACCCAGCCCGTCGGTTTCGTTGGTCAGGCCAAGGTTCATCGCTACGCCGGCCCAGCCGCCGATACCCGACAGCACGCCAACGTATTGCTTACCCTTGTGGCCATAGCTGATGGCATTGCCAACCACTCCGGAACCGACCTGGAAACGCCATAGCTCCTTGCCGTTTTTGGCGTCAATCGCCTTGAACCAGCGATCCAGTGTGCCGTAAAACACGAGGTCGGATGCCGTCGCCAGCGCTCCGCCCCAGGCCGAGAACTTTTCCTTGTTGTACCAGACCGATTTGCCTTTGAGGCCGTCCCAGGCCATGAATCCCCCCATCACGCCTTCCGGTCCGGGGAACATGGTCAAGGTGGCACCGACCCATGGTTGACCGGCAATGTACTTGGATTCGGTCGGCTCATAAGTCATGCAGACATGGTTAAGCGGTACGTAAAACAATTTGGTGCGCGGGGAATACGCAACTGGTTGCTCATCCTTTACTCCTAGCGCCGAAGGGCAGATACCTTTTGCGTTGTAATCCTGATGTGTGGAAAAATTCGGGTCCTTGATCGGGATGCCGGTCTTGAGGTCGACGCTCTTGGCCCAGTTGACGAACGGGTTCATTTTTTCGGCCACCAGCAGCGAGCCGCTGGTACGGTCGAAGGTGTAGCCGAAGCCGTTACGGTCGAAATGCGATGCCAGTTGCTTGCCCTTGGCTTCCCACAGCACGATTTCGTTCATGCCGTCGTAATCCCACTCGTCGTGCGGCGTCATCTGGTAACCCCATTTGGCCATGCCGGTATCGACATCGCGGGCGAAAATGGTCATCGACCACTTGTTGTCGCCGGGACGCACGTCCGGGTTCCAGGTACCGGGGTTGCCGGTGCCGTAATACACCAGGTTGAGCTTGGGATCGTAGGAATACCAACCCCAGGTCGGGCCGCCGCCATGTTGCCAGCCATCCTTGATCGATTGCGGCTTGAGCCAGGTCTTGATGCCCAGATCGGCTTCAGGGAATTTCAATTGCTCTTTCGACAATGCAGTAAACGAGCCGCCTTGCTTGTTGCCGCCGTTGACATCCTGATACAGCGACAGCGAGCTATAGTGCGGATTGTCCTTGTTGAAGTCCTTGCCGATCAGTGCCTCGGCATCCGAGCCAGTGCTGTAGGCACGCCAGAGCAACGCGCCGTCCTTGATGGCGTATGCCGAAATGTGGCAGCGCACACCATACTCGCCACCGGAGCAGCCGGTGATAACCTTGTCCTTGATAATGTGTGGCGCGTTGGTGTTGGAAGCGCCCACCTTGGGGTCGTTTACCTTGACCTCCCAGATCTTGTCGCCAGTCTTGGCATCCAGTGCGACCAGCAAGCCGTCGTTCTGTTGCAGGAAAATCTTGCCATCACCGTAGCCCAGACCTCTGTTCACATTGTCGCAGCACAGCACGGCCTGTACTGATGGATCCTGTTTGGGAAAATATGCCCACTTGATTTTCTGATTGTCATTCAAGTCGAGTGCGTACACATTATTCGGAAACGCCGTATGAACAAACATGGTGTCGCCGACGACCAGTGGTGCCCCTTCGTGACCACGATTCACGCCGGTGGCAAATGTCCATGCGAGTTTCAGGTTCTTGATGTTACTTTTGTTAATCTGGTTCAGGCCGCTATAGCCGGTATTGCTGAAATCCTTGCGTGGATGAGCCCACTGGTTGTCGTCCTTCATCAATTTCATGAGTTCGTCATTTGCGTGTGCGGGCACGCAAAGCATGCCCAGTAGCGCGCTACCGATTGCAAGTTGCAGTTGATGGTTTTTCATGCGAGGTCCTCAATGCTGATTAATTTATATTCGTTGTTCACTGGCACACCGCTTGCGTTGATGGCCGTAACGCAAGTCTTATCGCAAGCGGCGTGCCAAGCGTGTAGAATGCAGGAGAAATTGTTTTAATTTCCCAATTAATCAATTGGTTGAAAGTGGTTTTGGCGGCCGGGCTCAGGCGTTGCACGGAGTCGGTTGGTGTTCCGTCGTTGCTGCAAAAATGAACAGGTGCTAAATTGGGTTACAGATGTAATTATTTGATCGAGGCAAGTATATGCGGCATTCCACATTCGTCGATTCAAGCACAGTGAAACTCGCGAGGCAGAGATTTCTCGTTGATGGCGACTTGCAGGACGGCGTTGTTGATGCCGTGATCGAGCGCTCCTGGCGGAGGTGCCTGGACAGCGGCCTCGATACGGCTGCGGCACTGCATAATCAGATCGAAACCGCATACGAATACCAGTCCCGTTGCGAAAAAAACGAGCTATTGCTGGCGCATGCCATGCCCGAGATGGCAACGCTGAACGAGCAAATCGCACATACCCGCAGCGTTGTACTGCTGACGGATGCCGAAGGTGTGGTACTGCATCGCCTGGGTGACGATCATTACATGACAGCGGCTGAAAAAGTCGCGCTCATGCCCGGGTGTTCCTGGCACGAGCGCGCACGCGGCACCAATGCAATCGGCACTGCATTGGCCGAAGGCGCACCGGTAAGCGTCCGCGGCGCGGAGCATTACCTCGAACGCAATCATGTGCTGAGTTGCTCGGCGGTACCGATCTTCAATCCTGGCAATAGCGTGCTGGGCACGCTGGATATCTCCAGCGATTACCTGGTGCCGCAGCAAAATACCCTGCTGCTGGTCAAGATGGCCGCGCAGATGATCGAGAATCGCTTGTTTCATGCCAGCCATGAGGCGAATGTGGCGGTACATTTTCATGCGCGGCCCGAGTTTATCGGCACGATGTGGGAAGGTGTAGCGTTGTTTGGCGATGATGGCCAACTGGTCGCAATGAACCGCAGCGGGCAGTTTCAGCTTGGACTGAACCCGGCCGGCCGGCAGATTTGTTTCGAAGACTTGTTTGCTTGCCGCATGGACGCGCTATTGCGACAGCCGGCAGCCCGTGCCGGATTGATGCCCCTGCATGTGCAATCCGGTATGCGCGTCTTTGCGCAGATTCGGCAGCAGGAGATCATCCGGGCGGTCAGCCGCACCGCAACTCCGCTGAAACCGGCCCATGCCGAGACGGCGCTGACGCGCCTGAATACCGGCGATGCGCAAATGGCGCTGGCGATTCAGCAAGTCAGCCTGGTGCTGGATCAGGATATTCCGGTGCTGATCGAAGGAGAAACCGGTGCAGGCAAAGAACTGTTCGCGCAGGCCATCCACGACACCAGTACGCGCCATTCCGGCCCGTTTGTTGCCGTTAATTGCGCAGCTCTGCCCGAAGGCCTGATCGAGGCCGAACTGTTCGGGTATGAAGAAGGCGCCTTCACCGGGGCGCGGCGCAAGGGTTGTACGGGCAAACTGGAGCAAGCCAATGGCGGTACATTGTTTCTTGATGAAATCGGCGACATGCCGCTCTCGTTGCAAGCCCGCCTGCTGCGCGTACTGCAGGAACGAAGGGTGACGCCGCTGGGCAGCAGCCAATCGCGCCCGCTGGATATCGTTCTGGTCAGCGCTACCAACCAGAATCTGCGCGAAAACGTCGAAAAAGGCCAGTTTCGCCGCGATCTGTACTATCGACTCAACGGCTTGTCGTTGCGCCTGCCTGCCTTGCGCGAACGCACCGACCTGTCTGCACTGGTTGCCGCCATTCTGCGCGAAGCGCGTGCCGAGGATAAAGCGATCAGCCCGGAAGTAATGGAAATGTTCACCAGCCATCCATGGCCGGGCAACATCCGCCAGTTGCATAACGTTCTGAAAACCGCCATCGCACTATCGGCAGGCAAAGCGGTCATCGGACTCGCACACCTGACTCAAAGCTTTCTCGACGACTTGGTTGTCGAATCGCGCGATGTGCTGGCGGCACAGGCCCAGCATTCGCTGGACAAACTTACCCACGAGCTCGTCCAGACCACATTGCAGCAACATGGCGGCAATGTGTCGTCGGCTGCAAGGCAGTTGGGGATTAGCCGGAATACCCTGTACCGCAAGCTGAGGATGCAGTAAGGATGCGGCTGTTACCACTCCTGCGACTGCTGGATAGCCGCAGGCGAGTGGTAAGATACCGCGATTCCCTGATGGCCGACCTTCCCCTATTTTTGCATGTCCGATCTCTCCAGCATCTTCGCGTCCGACGGCCTGTTGGCTGAAAATATCCCCGGTTATCGGCTACGTCCGCAGCAACTCGAAATGGCCGAGGCCATCGCGCGCGCCATCGACCAGCGCAAGGTACTGGTGGCCGAGGCCGGTACCGGCACCGGAAAAACCTTCGCCTATCTGGTGCCGGCCCTGCTGTCTGGCGGCAAAGTGATTGTTTCAACCGGAACAAAAACTCTGCAGGATCAATTGTTTGCCCGTGATTTGCCCGCCGTGCGCGAGGCGCTGAAAGCTCCGGTTACCGTTGCCATCCTCAAAGGGCGCGCGAATTATGTCTGCCATTATCATCTGGAGCGTGCCAAAGTCGAAGGACGGTTCATGAGTCGCGACGATGTGCATCATCTGCACGAAATCGGCCGCTTTGCCGAGCGTACGCAAAGCGGTGACAAAAGCGAGCTTGCCATCGTTCCGGAAAGCGCCATGATCTGGCAAAACGTGACCTCCACTCGCGACAACTGCCTGGGGCAGGAGTGCGGGCACTACAAGGAGTGTTTTGTCATGGAAGCTCGCAAACGTGCGTTGGCGGCCGACGTGGTGGTGGTCAACCATCACCTGTTTTTTGCCGACGTTATGTTGCGCGACGAAGGCGTGGCGGAACTGCTGCCTGCCGCAAACACCATCATCTTCGACGAAGCCCACCAACTGCCGGAAACCGCCGGGCTGTTTTTCGGCGAAGATATTTCCACCAGCCAGATCGTCGAACTGGCGCGCGACGCCCATGCCGAAGCGCTGACCGAGGCCAGGGATTTCAAAGCCTTGCCCGAAGCCACTGCCGCGTTGGAAAAAGCTGTGCGCGATTTCCGCCTGGTGTTCGGGCTGGATGCTGCCCGCATGCCGGTCAACAAGGCGCAGGGATTCAAGGATTTTTCGCTACATCTGGAAACCGTGCGCGGCAAGCTGGCCGAACTTGCCGTGTTGCTGGAGACTCAGGCTGAGCGCAGCCCCGGCATGGAGAACTGCTGGCAGCGTGCGTTGGCGCTACAGGCGCAAGTCGCCAACTGGCAGGCCGGGCAGAATGCCAATCTGGTCCGCTGGGTGGAAGTGTTCTCGCAAAGCGTGCAGCTACATGCCACGCCCTTGTCGATTGCCGATATTTTCAGCAAGCAGGTTGAAGGCCAAACCCGCGCATGGATTTTTACTTCCGCCACACTCGCCGTCAAAAGCAACTTTAGTCATTACCTCGGGCAGATGGGGCTGCTCGATGCCGAGACCGGGTATTGGGAAAGCCCGTTCGATTACCCCGAACAGGCCGTGCTCTATGTGCCACAAGGCATGCCGGAGCCGAACACGCAGGAATATATCGCAGCTGTCGCTCAGGCAGCGCTGCCCGCCATCAAGGCCAGTGGTGGCCGTGCATTTGTGCTCTGTACCAGCTTGCGAGCGATGAAGGAAATCCACGGTTGGCTCAAGGAAGCTTTCGAGCGCGATGGGCTGGAGTTCCCATTGCTGCTGCAAGGGGAGAGCTCGCGGAGCGAATTGCTGGATCGCTTCCGTAAATTGGGCAATGCGGTGCTGGTAGCTTCGCAGAGCTTTTGGGAGGGGGTGGACGTACGCGGTGAAGCGCTGTCGCTGGTGGTGATCGACAAACTGCCGTTCGCCCCGCCGGACGACCCGGTGTTGGCGGCGCGTATCGACAAGCTCAATGCCGAGGGCAAAAGTGCCTTCATGGAATACCAGTTGCCTTATGCGGTAATCACGCTCAAGCAGGGTGCGGGACGGCTGATTCGTGACGAAACCGACCGCGGCGTGCTGATGATTTGCGATAAGCGGCTGGTAGAGAAACAATACGGGCGGAGGATATGGCAGAGCCTGCCGCCGATGAAACGCACGCGGGAGTTAGACGATGTGCAGACATTTTTCGCAACTGCAGTTTAAAGAAACGTAGTCCGGACGATGGTCGGCCACTCGTTTTGCGTAATACTTGCCAAGCTCAATAAAAAAAGAAAAAAGTTTGTCAACGCGGACATGTATCGAGGCGTTGAATATCTACCGAGCATTGTTGAACCGGATGCACGGATTGCAGTTGGGTGAAATTTTGCAATCATTGCCTAACATGGTTATGATTAGTGGACAGAAATCAAGTGGTATCTGTTTTTTAAAATTAAATTACTAGGAGAAAGCATGAAAGCATTTTTGATGGCGATTGCCGCTGCCGGCTCGTTGATGGTTGCTGCTCAGGCAAGCGCTGACGCTAATAGTGATCTGGCTCAAAAGAGCGGCTGCATGGCTTGCCATGGCGTTGACAAGAAGATCATGGGCCCGGCATTCAAGGATGTCGCTGCCAAGTACAAGGGCAACAAGGAAGCCGAAGCCAAGCTGGTTGCAAAGGTCAAGGCCGGTGGTTCTGGCGTTTGGGGCCCGATGCCGATGCCGGCTAACAGCCCACGCATCTCTGACGCAGACATCACCACCATTGTGAAGTGGATTCTGACAATGTAATCAGGATCATCCTGAATACATTAAAAGCCGGTCAGCAATGATCGGCTTTTTTATTTTATCAACCCGGTCAGATAGGCAAAAATCGCAACGATGGCCAGGGGTGCGATATAGCGGATGGTAAGTCGCCATAGCTGGTAAGTCGCATTTGCCAGCCCGAGTTCTTCTTGCACATGGTTTGCCCGCATCACCCATCCGGCAAAGATGGCCATCGCCAGACCGCCCAGCGGCAGCATGATGGTGCTGGTGAGTTTGTCCAGCGTATCAAATATCCCGAGCCCAAATAATAGATGCACATCCTGCCATTTGTTGAAAGACAGCAAGACGGCGATTCCCAGCAGCCAGTCGGTGATACCGATCAACCAGGCAGATTGCTTGCGGGTGAGGCTGGTATTTTCGGTCAGCCAGGCAATCGCCGGTTCCACGAGGGAAATAGCAGAGGTCCAGGCCGCAAAAGCAACCAGCACAAAAAATAGGGTACCGATCATGTCACCCCCCGGCATGCGACCAAATGCTATCGGCAATGTCTGAAAAATCAGCCCCGGCCCTGCCGCGGGCTCTAGTCCGTTGGCAAACACCAGCGAGAAGATTGCCAGCCCAACCAGCAGGCCGACGCCGGTGTCGACAAGAGCCACATAGATACTGGTACGGGCGATGGAGACATGGCGTTGCAGATATGAGCCGTACACCATGACCGCACCCATGCCCAGGCTGAGCGAGAAAAATGCATGTCCCAATGCTGACAGTACGGCGACAGGCGTGACCTTGGAGAAGTCCGGTGCGAACATGAAATGGGCGGAGCGAGCGAAATCGCCGGCCGCCATGCTGTAGCCAATGAGCACCATCAAAATGGCAAGCAGGGTCGGCATCAGGATTTTATTGGCTTTTTCCAATCCGGCATTGACGCCGCGTGCCACCACGCCTAGCGTCATAAAGATAAACAGGGTATGCCAAAACAGCAGTTCCAGTGGTGCGGCGAGAAAATCGTTGAAGTATTTTTTGGCTGTTGCACCGTCGATTCCGTGAAACTGACCACTGGCGGCGCGAACGATATAATCCAGTACCCAGCCTGCAATGATGCTGTAAAAGCTCAGAATCAGCAGCCCGGCAAACAGGCCGCTCACGCCTACCCATTTCCAGGCGGTCGGGGCATGGGCCTCGTGTGCCAGCGCTTGCATGCCGTCGACCGGATTACGCTGGGCGCGACGTCCCAGCATGATCTCGCACATCATGAGCGGGATACCGGCAACGACGATGCAGGCGAGGAACACCAGCACGAAGGCGCTGCCGCCGTTGACGCCTATCATGTAGGGGAGTTTCCAGATATTACCCAGGCCGATTGCCGATCCCGCAGTCGCCAGCATGAAAGTCCAGCGGTTGCTCCATGAACTGCGATGACCGGTTGAGGGCATTCTGGTTACTCCTTGAAGTAGCGCTCGGTTTCCTGTTTGATGACCCTGGACAGCAATAACAGTCCGATCAGATTGGGAATCGCCATCATGCCGTTCATCAGATCGGAGAAATTCCACACGAATTCCAGCTTGGTCATTGCGCCGACGATCACTACGCAGATGAACACGATGCGGTAAATGCGGATGGATTTCGCCCCCAGCAGGTATTCAATCGCCTTTTCGCCGTAGTAGTTCCAGCCGATCAGCGTCGAATAGGCGAAAAGTGCGGTGGCGACCGCCACCATCATGGCGCCCGGGGTACCCAGTGTTTCGGCAATGCTGGCGCTGGTGAGTTGCTCCGGACCTACGCCTTGCTGCCAGGCGGTCGATGTCAGGATGACCAGTGCCGTCATGGTGCAAACTACCAGCGTATCGATAAAGGTTTGCGTCATACTGACCAGCGCTTGCTTGACCGGGTCGTTGGTGCGCGCTGCGGCGGCGGCAATGGGTGCCGAGCCTAAGCCGGATTCATTGGAGAATACGCCGCGTGCGATACCAAAGCGCATCGCAGCCGCGACGGTGGCTCCGGCAAAACCACCGGTTGCGGCGGCGGGTGAAAACGCATGCGTAAAAATCAGGCCGAAGGCATGGGGGATCTCCGGCGCGTTCATTAACAGCGCGGTCATGGTCGTCGCGAGGTAGCCCAGAATCATGAATGGTACGAGGAGAGAGGTAAACCGGCCAATCGAGCGGATGCCGCCGAGTATCACCAGCCCTGTCAACAGCATCAGCACCACGCCGGTAACCCAGGTTTCGACACCGAAAGTGGCTTTGAAAATGCTCGCTGCAGCGTTGGCCTGCGCCATGTTGCCGATCCCGAAGGTCGCCAGTGCGGTAAATAGTGCGAACAACCAGCCCAGCCTGGGCATGTTTGCGCCCTTGGCCAGATAGTACATGGGGCCGCCGCGCATGCCGTGCTCGCCATGCTCGCGGAACTTGACTGCCAATACGGCCTCGGAATACTTGGTGACCATGCCCACCAGACCGGTCATCCACATCCAGAATACGGCACCTGGCCCACCCATGGTAATTGCAGTCGCCACGCCGACGATGTTGCCGATGCCGACAGTAGCGGCCAATGCCGTCATCAGGGCGGCAAAATGACTGATGTCACCGTGTTGGCTGTGCTCCTTGTGAAAAATCAGGCGAAAAGCGAGTGGCAGGGCGCGAAACTGCAAGCCTTTCAGCAGCACGGTGAGATACAGGCCGGTGCCCACGAGCAGGGCAAGCATCGGCGGGCCCCAGACCCAGCCTGAAAGGGTGGCAATCAGTGCCTCGATGGTTTGCATTGGATGCGTCCCTTTTTTGAATGTCGTTATTGCGCCAGCCAGTCCTTGGCGATCAGGAAGTCGCTGTAAAGGTGGGCTTCCGGTGAATTGGTTTCCGGTCGCCAATCGTAGCGCCATTTGACGACAGGCGGCATGGACATGAGGATGGATTCGGTGCGTCCGCCGGATTGCAGGCCGAACAGGGTGCCACGATCATAAACCAGATTGAATTCGACATAGCGCCCGCGGCGATAAGCCTGAAAGTCGCGTTCGCGCTCGCTGTAAGCTGTGCTGATGCGGCGCTGCAGGATAGGCAGGTACGCCTTGAGAAAATGGTCGCCTACGCTACGGGTCATGGCAAAGCTCTGGTCGAATCCCGATTCGTTAAAATCGTCGAAAAAGATACCGCCGATGCCACGGGGTTCCTTGCGATGTTTGAGATAAAAATATTCGTCGCACCATGCCTTGAAGCGAGCGTGCAGGCCATCGCCAAAAGGATTCAGCGCATCGCGGCAGGTACGGTGAAAATGTTCTGCATCTTCGTTGAAGCCGTAATACGGCGTCAGATCCATGCCTCCGCCAAACCACCAGACGGGCGATTCACCGGTTTTTTTTGCCATGAAGCAGCGCACATTGAGGTGAACGGTGGGCGCATAGGGGTTGCGCGGGTGCAGCACCAGCGAAACCCCGGCGGCTTCAAATCCACGGCCGGCGAGTTCCGGCCGACTAGCGCTGGCGGATGGGGGAAGCCTGTCCCCGGTCACGTGGGAGAAGTTGACGCCGCCGCGCTCGAACACATTGCCTTCCTCAATCACGCAACTGATGCCACCGCCGCCTTCCGGCCGCTGCCAGCTATCGTGCAGAAAGTTCTTGCCGTCAGCATGCTGCAGGGCCTCGACAATACGCTCCTGCAAGTTGAGAAAATAATCGAGTACCGGGGCAAATTCCATGGAAATCAGTTTTCAGGGCTAATGCTGTGATTGTAGCTCACACATAAAAAAGCGAAGCCCCTTGTCGGGGCTTCGCCAGGTTTCATTAGCTGATGGCAGCTTATTGCGCGGTGTCGTTGGCAGCGGACTCATCGACCAACGGAGGTAACGGCTCTTCGGTGGAGGCGGTGGCCTCGTCGGTAGAGTCATCGGCATAAACTACCGGAGCGGTGAACAATGCGAACAGCATGAGAAACATAGCGAGAATCGACTTCTTCATTTGCTTCCTCCGTCATCATCTAATGGTTATATTGGGGTACTGCGGAAGCGCCAATCTACGCTTATTTTTTGCTGTTTACAATAGCCCGAAATTCAGTCGAAAGTTTCCTTTTCGAACAAGCTTTCTACGGTTTCGCGCGGCCTGATCAGCCGGGTCTGGTTGCCATCCACCATCACCTCGGCAGCGCGTGGACGCGTGTTGTAGTTGGAGCTCATGCTCATGCCGTACGCGCCTGCCGACATTACGGCCAGCAGGTCGCCTTCTTCCAGGCACAGCTCGCGGTCATGCCCCAAAAAGTCCCCGCTTTCGCAGACCGGGCCGACGATTTCAAAAGTCTCTTGCGGGCCGATGTGCGGTTCGACGGCAACAATATCGTGCCAGGCATCGTAAAGTGCCGGCCGCATCAGGTCGTTCATCGCGGCGTCGACAATGGCGAAATTCCTGGATTCGCCGCGCTTGATGTATTCCACCTTGGTCAGCAGGAGCCCTGCGTTACCCACGAGCGCACGTCCTGGCTCCAGCAATAGCTTGAAATTTCTGTTTTGTAATTTTTCCAGCAATGCGGCCGCGTAGATCGAGATTTCCGGTGGGGTTTCATCGCGATAGCGAATGCCTACGCCACCGCCCAGATCCAGATGGGAAATTGTCATGCCGGAAGTCTCCAGCCGGTCGACCAGCAGCAGCACCCGATCCAGCGCCGCAAGGAAAGGGTCAATTTCAGTGAGCTGCGAGCCGATATGGCAATCCACGCCATGTACGGCAATGTTCGGCATATCTGCTGCGCGTTGGTAAAGCGCAAAGGCTTCTTCGTAGGCCACGCCGAATTTATTGTTTTTCAGCCCGGTGGAAATGTACGGATGCGTTTTTGCATCGACGTCAGGATTTACCCGCAACGACACCGGGGCCACCATCCCCATCTCACCCGCGATGCGGTCAAGGTGGTGCAGTTCGCTTTCGGATTCGACGTTAAAGCAGAAAATACCGGCCTTCAGTGCCGCACGCATTTCGTCAGCAGTTTTGCCGATGCCGGAAAACACCACCTTGCCCGGGTCTCCGCCTGCGGCGAGCACACGCGCCAGTTCGCCGCCAGAAACAATATCGAAACCCGCGCCCAGCTTGGCAAAGGTATTCAAAATCGCCAGACTGGAATTGGCCTTTACTGCATAGCAGATCAAGTGGTCACACCCGGCGAAGCCTTCGTCAAACTGTTGATAAGCTTCCATCAGGGCGGTGCGGGAGTAAACATAACAAGGTGTGCTGAATTGATCCGCAATTGCGGACAGCGCAAGCCCTTCGGCGTACAGTTCGCCGCCTTTATTGCCAAAAACGTTCATTTGCTTTCCTGTTGCGGTTGCGGATATTGTTTTTCTGGGAGGTAAAGCGGGCCCTTTGCGCCGCAGGCGGTGAGTAGGCAAAGTACGAGCACGCTTGTGAGCATGGAACGCATGGAGATTTTTTTCTTGATCATTTCGGCATTAAAACATATTGGCGATAGTCATGCTAAGGAAGCACTGATTAATTTGCCCTTCCCGCGAAAGCGGGAGTCCAGTTCTTTGAGTTGACTAAATTCCCGCCTTCGCGGGAAGGGCAAGCTGAATAAATCAGCGCTTCCCTAACTTAAGGTTACCAACACTCTCCAGCAATGCTGCTTGTTTTTACCCCTGTACTGTTCAGTGTAAGTGTCCCGCAGTAAGTATCCGAAAAGTTGTTGGCAGGAGTTGCGGTAATGGTGTAAGAAGCAGGATTGGCGACAACTGCGACATCAATATTATATTTACGATCAGCCATGCTGCTGCCAGAATAGTTTTTCCAAGCTGTTACGGTCGGAGGGGCTGCCAGCGCAAGGTAGGCATAGTTGTTGGTGTAGTAACGCTCTTCGAGTTGAGCCAGATTAAGCATATCCGCCTTGGCAGCAGCACGCGCTGCCCTGACAGTGTATTGCTGATAAGACGGCATGGCAATCGCCGCCAAAATGCCGATAATCACGACGGTGATCATGAGCTCTATCAGCGTAAATGCTAATTGTTTTTTGCGTATAGTATGCATTTCATGCTTCTTTCTTGTCGTTAATCGGTAATCTGGCGCCACGAAATACGGCCAAACTGATCCGTACGGTACTTCCATTCACAGGTTGGTAATCCACCGCCAAATTGTGGAGGGCGGCAACTTACCACATAACGATTGGTCTTACCGCGTAGATTCATCGGGAATCCCCACCCAGGGAGATATCCTTGGTCTTCGCAGACACTGCCAGTGCAGGCCACAGTAGGGATGGTAGGGCGGTCAATATCACCGGACTCTATTTCCGGCAGGGTGACGGTACCACCCATTGATGCTTCTGTCATATTCGCATTGTAATAGACAGGATTGTCGCTAGCCCCCATGGTGGTTGTATGTCCGGAAGCAATGACTGCAATTTTTGGAGACGATGTGTCCCCCGGTATCGAGTTGACCATGATGATGCCTCCTTGGGTGCCAGGTATCCAGAATACCGGGACTGAAGGGGCTCCACCAGTGAGGATGCTCATATTGTATTCATATCCGATGGTGTTGCCGGTGCATGGATCAGCGGAGGGTTGTAGTGTTGAGTAAGTGACTACTGAGCCAGCCACATCGGGGCGACTGGAAAAGGTGCGTTCACCAGATGCAGGGAGATCCAACACCCAGCCGAGTTGAGCCTTGTTCTGCGTGTATGCGATATCCGATGGGCAAACGAGAGTTTTCTCGTTGGTTTGATTTTCATCTGTGCCGGGAACATAGTTCGGTACGCAGCTAGACAGGACATTTAAGCAACTTGCACCATCAGTGGTCGGGTCGCAGCTTGTTCCATCAGCAAATACAGACATGATGCGCTTCTGCTCCTGTAGCTGACTACGAGCGGTGACTCGCGTAGAACCGTTATCCTTATCCCAGATACCATATAGTGATTGAGTCTTAAATGGGGTCAAGGGATCTGTAACATCCACCCATGAGCCAGTTCCAAACGTGATCAGGAATCCGCCATTGGGATGTCGGACGACTTCTACACGGCTGGTGATTTGTTGCAGATTTGGAGTTGGAGATACGTCATCCTTTGCCGAGAATAGAGGTAGTGGGTCTGTCACTGTTCCAAAAGCACTACGCCAACTGGACGGGTTGGAATTCGATATGTCTACCTTCCAGAGGTTGCCGTTGCGGTCTCCGGCATAAATATAATCGGCAGTTCCATTAAAGTCCTTGTCAACCGCGACGACGGATGACAAGCCGTTGGGTAGTGTCCCCGTTGCCTCGCTGGGGGATTTGAGTTCTATTTTGAAGTAGTTGGTGTCTTTGACCCAAGTTTGCCCACTTCCCGGCCCGTCTATGAGCAGGACGTACAGGTAGGCTCGTCCTGTAGAACTGGTACTGGAGTCAGCTTCGGTGTTGTTATATCCATTGCCGAAAATGACAGCCCACTTGCCGGAGTTCAATTTGCGGATCACGGGTTGACTAAAAGTATAGCCCAAGTCGGCATCGTTCTTATCGGTGAACTCCCAAAGCGCCTTGCTGGCTGCGGAGCTGGGTGTGAACGAATCCGGATCTGTAACGTCGAGCGCAAACACGCCCTGCCCACCGGCGCTCAAAGTACCTATCAGAACAGTCTTCCAGTCGGTTACCTTGTCGTTTCCTGCGGCACAGTCACTACCGAAGCAGGCTTGTCCTACCACCGGGGTGGCGTCGACAAAGTATCGATGGCTGTAATTGGGCGCAGTGAGTTTGCTTAAGTGAGGGTAAACGGAGGACGGAACATAGGCAAAAACTTCCGTGCCACTGGTGGAGGTGACTACCGGATTGCCAGCCGTGTTGTAGCTAAAAGAAGCATCGAATGCGTGTAGCATGCCGTCGTTGCCGCCTACGTAAAGCATCGGCTTACGGTTTTTCCATGTGAGTGCAAATGCCCGGTAATTCTTGCCTGTAATCCCGGCCGGAGGAGCTGCGACGAAAGTCGGATTAGAGTGGATGAAATCGCCAAGCAGCTTTCCGTTGCGAGGTCTCCAGTTACGCCCATTGGGCGATTCATTGGTGGTGTCTCCGCGTAAGAAGTCGACGCGTTCGGCTCCGTCGCCATCGAAGGTGCCGAATTCGTTGGCGTTGAGGTTCGCTTGTTGGCCGACGGAAAGGTTGGCAAAATTGGCACTGCTGAAAAGTACGCCTTGGCGAGCAAGCGATGAGACTGTATCTGCTGAGCCGTCAGCATTAAAACCATCGTTGTATGTGAAGATGACACGACTGGATGCTGTTGGTAATTTTGCGGCAGAAGACCATGCCGGAGATGTGGCAATATTGCCCGCAGTATCGATAGTCAAAGCTTCTACATCGCCGTACCAGCCGCCGGAGTTATATTTTGCGCGATAAATATAAGCACCTGTCCCGGTATCCAGGCTGCCCGATGACTGTGCGAGTGCAGACTCGTCACCTACTTGTGCGGCAATGCTGGCAACTGCGCTCTTGACAGAGTTAATCATACCGGCTGGATCAGATGCCCGAAGCAGAGCCGCAGGCCAAGTGCCGGAGGCTGTCGCTGTTGAACTGTACCATGGCGGTGCACGCGATGAACAAGCTCCGCCAGGCAAGGTCATGGTGCTTGTCCATGGGTTGCCACTGGTAAGCCAATTGCCAGAGCTGTCATAACTCTCTGGATTGCCGTATTTAGCGGTTAGCCAGTATTGCGAACGGTAGCCGCAATCCTTACTTTCATTCACGTCGATGACAAACGATTTGACCGTTTGTTTGCCTACGGTGTTGACGGACGAGTTGTCCGGGCGAATATCTTGACTAGCCGCCCATTGCGCCAACCCAGCCATACCGTAGCCAGCGGAGGAGCCAGCACCGGTGAGGGTGGTGGCGATGTTACCTATCCCCTCAAGCGATCCCACTTTGTTAGTCTCTGTGGTGACGTTGACGCCGGTGTCGCCGCTCAAACTGCTGAAATCCGCGACATGGGCATGTCCGTTGGCATCGGTATAGGCATTGCAGACGGATGAGCCGACTGAGGTGTTGCTTCCGCCGGGGAGCCGTTTGTCGCACCAGGTGTGGGTGTCGCCCATGGTGATGATGTAATTTTTCTGGCACGAATACTGCTGCGGGTCGTCCCAGGTAGTTATTACTGGAAAACCGTCGTTGTTGGTGGCGGTCGCACCATTGTAAAAGTCAGTAGTGGGGGATTGTGTTCCGCGTAGGTATCTCAGCGTTTCGTAGTAGAGCTTACCTGTATCGTCGTAGGTTTTATATGTGTGTGAAGAACTACCAAATTTGTTGATGTAGTTGATAACGCCCGTGTTGGTCGGTGAGCCACCGGGGTATGTGCTCATTGTCGCAGTGTCCGTAGCATCTGGTGAGGAGTTCAGTGTGCCATCGGTAGCGTTCCATTCAGAGAGTGTATTGGCAATAGTGCCGCCGGACGACGAATATTTTTGCGGAGCTACGAATTTCAATTTGGAGCGTAAAACTGCATTGTCGATGTCGTTGGCTTGAAAGTAAGACATAACGCCAAACCGCATGGTGCCGCCGTTATCTTGAACGGTGCCAGTGGGTTTCCACGATGAGCCATACTGTTTGCAATTGCTTTCTAAACCGACACTACTGTCGCACACCTTGACCCGAACGTTGAAGGTTGTGGCTGTCGTGCCTGAAGACAACGAATAGGTGCTGTAGTAGGAATAAGACGTTGTTGAACTGCCAGTATAGGACGGTATGTAATAAATCGTTTGAGTACTGGTTGTTGCTGCTGTATAGGTGATGGATGTGGGTAAATAGTAGTACTTGCTGGAAAGGGATACTTTTGTCCCGCTGTTTGTTACGGTGGAGAATGCTGCTGCGGGCGTGCCGGTCATCGACCAAGCTGCACTTGAATTGCAATAATAGGGGCTGGATGAGGTGCCAGATCCTTTGTTGGCCGTACATGAAGCTGTCCGTGTAGCGTCACCAGAGACATTAAGAGGGCAACTGATGGTTTTTCCACTGACTGAACACGAGAGCGTGTTGTCGGTGAAGGTGTTAGTTGTGCTAACGGAGGCGGAAAAGTTGCTAGCTGCCGCCTGGCTAGACGCAGCAAAGGACTGGGTGCCAAAACTGCCGAACGTAGCGCAGTAATAGGGTGCGCTGCTTGTGCCGCTGCCTCCCCAGCTATTGCAGCTACCATTAGTGCCGCTGCTGTTGGTTAAGGTGCAACTGAAGCTGCCAGCGCTATAGCTGGGGCTGCTGCATGTGACGGCTTCACTGCCGCTGAGAGATGCGGATGAAATGGTGTTGGCACTGATGGAAGAATAGGTTTCGCCACCAGACCATGCGCCAAACGTAGTACACCTGTAAGGGGATGTGCTGGTGCCTGTGCCGGTGAATGTCGTGCACGAGCCGGTCTCGCCGTTAGCTGGGATGCTGATGTCGCAGCTAAATGTACTACCGCTCAAGGATGGATTAGTGCATTCGGCTGTAGGAGAAGTCGTGCCCGAGATATAGACGCCCAATCCCCGTCCGTTGTTTTGGATGGAACCTATAGACGATGCAAAAGGGAATGGTGCCATGCCGCTGCCAGTATAGCTTTTTATCGGGAAGTTGGATGATGCACTCCCTTGCACGCTTTGGTACGAGCGCTCCAGGACGGTGACGGTTGATGTATCTACCACGCGATTGCCGCCAGTCATCGCATAACGGAACTCATCCAGCCCCGTCATGGTGGCCCAATTCAGGAAGTTGCCACTCCAGGCATTGGTGCACAAATGAGAGTTTGCAAGGCTGCTTGGCGCAAACCATCCGCTGATGCCGTTGATCGTAGTGGAGCTGTCGTAGGTATAGCATTTTTCTGGGTCGAAATACCCTAGATAAGTGCTGCTAGGGGAGTAACTGTTATCCATATAAGCAGCAGTGATCGCTGTTGGAAACTCCACGGATAACGCGAACATGACATTGGGAGGAACGCTGCCTTTTAAACTCAAAGGCGAATCAGCCAAGGTGCCACTCATTGCTGTTGCGGGGATGAGGAGTGCTAAGGCTATGCCTGCGATTTTCCGGACAATCAAACGGATAATTTGATTTTTCATCGCTTTCTCCAATAACAAAACGATACGAAAATATAGTGCCATAGCCTAGTTACTCCAACTCATTGGGCGAAATGTAAATTTCTTGCAAGACTATGCGCGTATTGTCGGATTGGCCGACTGCTTGGGCGGTAATCCGGAAAATCTTGTTGCTTGTGGTGCCAGTGACTGAGCCGAGTTTGGTTGGCAAGATTTCGATCAAGTAGCGCGGCTGGTCGGCTACATGCAGGACTTCTGGCGAACCAGTCACGCTGCCGATGGCAATCGCCTTGGTGCCAAAGCCGGTGCTATCTTCGAAGAAATTTAGTTGGGCAGCATTGACGGGTGCTGTCGACAGCGGGTCGCATAAGCCGTTGTCGCAATCTGTATTGAAGTCAACCAGCTTTACCGCAGCATATGGCCATTGGTATGCACCTGAAATATGCAGTTCTGCATCGCGTAAAGCGGCTTCTGCGGCGGCATATGCAATGTCTTGATCGCGGATGTTGCGTCCTATGCGCTCTTCCAGCGTGCCAGAATTTGATAGTGACACACCGATGAGCGTCAGAATTACAAGAAAAATCAGGGCGGTGATCAATACCATCCCTTTTTGATCGGCGGTTGACGATGGCTGAAGTGTTTTCATGGGAGAGCTACAATGCCCCACAATAGCTGAAGTTACGAATCGCGATTTCCGTTGCGAGCATAGTTCGAATTCGGCGTAGATTGGTTGAGGCAGTAAATTTTGCGCCAGTGTCAATGTTGTCGGCAAACGGGTAATCGAATCCGCTGACGCTGAAGTGTTTGAATACTTTGGTCGTTGGGTTTGGGTTAGTGTCAGTGTCGGTCAGGCTACGCGCGACAATGGATGTCTTGACACCCATTATATGGTCCGGGTTAAAGGCGCTGTCGATGCCCCATGGGACATAACGGTTGATAATGGTGTTTTCGTCGTTCTGATCGGCATCTTCGCCATATAGCAGTTGCAGGCTCTCCACACCCGCTACCAGAGGAATACTTCCAGGGTGATTGGTTTTTGCTGGTTCTGGGTTGCTGGTGTTACAGAAGATTGTGGGTTCATTGTTGTTATTCGGATCTGCCGCGATATAGAGCGTGTCTTCAACCAAAGTGTTTTGTGCGACTGGGTATCCATGACAATCCCGCACCGAATTATCACTCTCCCCGTAATACCGGATACGGAGGACGTCGCTTTTGTTGACAATGGCGATGCTGGTTCCTGTCAGGGATGCAGCGTTAGGATCTATGCTATCTGGATCGTTGAGTCCCTGAATGTGATTAATGGGTGTTGATGCTATTGCTGGTGTGTTGCAAAAGTCCGTAGCTGTTGATGTACTTTCCCATGCGTTGCGATAGCCAGCCTTGCGTAGTTCTCTAGCAATGAGTTCAAATGACAGGCGCGCTGTTTCATTCAGACGCGTTACGTCGGTTTGCGCGCGCTGCGTACCCAAGCCGCTCAAGTAAGTTTGAGTGACGCCCAAGGTGATTAGCATGCCAAGCAATATGGCCACCATGAGTTCAACGATGGACATGCCTTTTTGCGTCATAGATTAGTCCATGTGCATTGCTCGCCAGCTACAGCGGATGGGCTGTTGCTTTCATTCCAGCAAATTTTGACAACGAATTGGCCTACGCTGTCGCACTTCCAGTCGGTAGCGTTGAAACCTGAGTCTTCTGGGGTGCTGTCTCGGCAAATCGTGCCATCGCCACTTGGCAGTACCGTGGCTAGCTGGTTGCGCCACAGGGCGAATGTGGTTTGCAGGTAGTCCATGTTTTCGCATCCTGCGGCTTTTGTACATGATGCGGTGAATGCCGGTGTCGGTCGGTCGATTGCTACGATTAGTTCTGGATTTGCGCGCAATACTTCAGCAATAGAATAAGCTTGCTGCCCGGCGACGGTACGGTGGTTGGAGGATGCACTCAGCTTAAGGCTGTTGATCAGTAGGCCTAGCATGCCGAACAAACCAAATGACAAAATCAGAATGGCAATTAGCACCTCCAACAAGGTGAATCCTTGGCTGTTGACCTGATGTTTTCGTATAGATCTCATGGGCAACTCACTTTGGAGACGATAGGACTACCATTTACGTTTAAGGTGACTTTTTTTCCAAGCTCCGAAGTGGAATCGCAGAACTTGAATGTCCCTTGATCTCCGAGCGGCTGTAGTCCCCCATAAGCGTTGTAAGTGAGCGATGTGTTGTTGTTAAAGTTCGTGACAGTGACGGACAAACTGCCTGGTGGTGTGTTGTTTCTGGTTTTGATTAGTAGTTCGGTATCTTGCCGAGTGCCGTCCTGATTGACATCGACAAAAATAATGCTGCCTTTGATCCAATCGTCACTATCGACTGAGCAGCTTGAACCGTCGGTGCTCGGGCAGAGGGCAATCCATTTTGAGCGAGTCGCTGCTTCGCTGCGAGCGTAAAGAAAGTCTGTTGCCAATTCGGCGGCTTGGGAGTCAATGCGGGTTTTGGTAAGAAAGCTTCTAAAGCTCGGAAGCGCTAGAGAGGCAAGGATGCCCACGAGGGAAAGAACGACCATGGCTTCGATGAGCGTGAAGCCATGAGTGCTCGGACTGGAATAATGGGCGGTAGGCATGGTTCTAAGCGTTTGTCGAGGACACTCCACCAAATTTAGTGGTGAGTATAACGTGGATTGTCTGGAGTGAAAAAGCCAAGATGATAAGCGGTTGCTGTCAGGGGATAAGCGGTGTATGTATCGTTCCTCTGTTGGTGTTAAGGAGTTAATGGTCTATTTCGAGCTGTGGGGGAAATAGGACTTCAATTCTGATTTGGCTTTTTACGGGCCAGCCAGATTTTATCCCTGCTTGGAATTGACGATGCAGAAAACCTGCTTTGGCAGCCTCGTCGAACACTTTAGGCGGGTTTGCATCGATGACCTCGACATCTTCGACTTTTCCGTACTCGTCTATGCGGAGTAGTAGTGTGACTTGCCCTCCAAGGAGCGATGACGCATCTACATTTTTTGGGTATGCAAGTTCGATCTGTTCGATGGCGTATGGAATGACGTCTAGTTCACTGGCTTTGTAAAAAATGGCAGGGGGTGATTCCTCAGGGGGTGATTCCTCAGGGGGTGATTCCTCAGGGGGTGATTCCTCAGGGGGTGATTCCTCA
>WBZX01000583.1_pt1 | contig 32238 bp, 10 predicted proteins | sample 5204211 | NCBI WGS metagenome assembly WBZX01 (sample SAMN12344362, study PRJNA552823) | activated sludge metagenome | biome: Activated sludge suspended growth; feature: Nitrification reactor; material: Wastewater; isolation source: activated sludge from nitrification reactor of wastewater...
AGCGATCTTCGTTGTCCGGCGGCGCTGGCTGCGGAGCCCCGATGACTGCGCCGATGGGAGCGCCGACGGCGGTGAGTTCCGGAGATTCCGGATCGGTGACGCCGGTATCGTAGTCCTCTTCGCGCGGCAGTTCGAGCGCACGAACTGGCGTGTTTCGGAGCGCCGTCGGCATGAAGCGCGCCCAGATTTCAGTTGGCAGCGAGCCGCCCGTGACGCGGCCGGTTTCGGTGAAGTTGTCATTGCCGGCCCAGACGCCCGCGACCAATCCTGGCACAAAACCGATGAACCAGGCGTCGCGATAATCGTTGCCTGTCCCGGCATTGACTGTCACCGATTCTATCTGCTCAAAGGCTATGTTCTGATCAAACCTGATCGGCCCAATGAACCGTAGAGCACGTGACTTAACCGCACCTCGACCACTCACCCCGCCACTGACTTCATAATGACGATTGGTCGTGGTTCCCTGATCGAGAACTGTCAGCTGATCATCACCACCAGTGTCAAGTACTTCGAGTGAAGCGATGTTCATGAGTCGATTGCTGGTATTACCGATGGTCACTGAATCATCGCCAACACCGGGGCTGAGCGTCAGGCTTGCGCTCAGATCTTCAACACGGATCGCGTTTCCACCACTGCCACCGAGGAGGGTCAGCCTTTCTGTATTAGCATGCGACAGGAACAACTGCTCGCTGCTGACATAGGGCGCAGTTGCTGAGCCAAATTCAAAGCCGAAGCGATAGGCATCAGCCGTGGTGCGACCCTGATCGCGGATGTTGATGACATCGTTGCCACCTTGTCCATCGACCAGAATCCGACTCAAGCCGACGAGTTGATTGGAGGAGTTGCCCAGATTCACCACATCACTGCCAGTACCAGCGAAGACACTGAGACCGAAGAAGTAGGGCGCGGTAGGATTGGCCTGCACATTGGTCGTATCCTGTGCGCTGCCTTCCCTGAGAATGAAGCTCCACAGGTTGCTCATGAAGACCGGAGCGGCCCCGGTGCGAGTATATCGGTCGACTTGTACCGTGTGGGTATGGATGTCCGCAGCCTTCGAAGCTCGATCATCGATTTCCAGGCTATCAACGATTCCCTGACCGTTCACTGTGACGATACCCTGGATGCGGTTCATGCCCGCAGCCTCTGAACCCACAATAACGCTATTCTGCCCATGCTGAGTGTTGAGGATGAGGCTGCCGCTCGTGCCATTGACACGAACTGCATCGCTGCCAGCGCCCAGGGCTATGGTGGTAGTCATACCGGGAGCATCACCTGGTGTGTCATGAATGCGGAAGGTATTACCGCCACTGCCGCTTGTTACCTGCAGAGAGTTGATATCCGTACCCACCATGACAATGTCGCCCGAGGGAGTTAGCCCACTGAGGTTGTAGTTCTTCCTGTCCTTGTAGAGGATGACGGTGCGTGGTGCAGTATCGTTGGAATCATCCACGATCACGCCCGTGTAGCCCCGGGTGTTGCTGATTGTGACTTGGCCTACTATGGAACGCACGCTGCCGTTATTGCTTAAGGTCACCGTGTCATTGCCATCCTGACCATTAATATTGACCGCTCCCGAAGTGGAACGAACGAACACGCGATCCTGGCCGGTTCCGGTGTTAAGTGTCACGGGCGCACTGGGGGTGCCCACCACCAGGAACTGATTGCCCCGGCTACCACCGTTGATTTGGAATTTGGAGAACGAAGTTGTGGAGTTCCAGGAAACCGAGCCAGGAAATCCATCGACAAACCCACGACGCAGCCCAATGTTGCGGGCAGCATTGCCGGCGGAATCATCGATCGTCAAGTCTACAGGCCCATTGGCCAGGATGTTGATGCCATAGACAATCTGATTGGTACCACTAGGGCCACCCACATTCACGACACGCGGAAACGTTACGTCGAGTGGGTTGCCGAGCGCCTGTACGTTCACCGTGCCGACGCTATCCACGCGGTAGAGTGGTATGGAGGCTTGTGCTACTGTCAGCCTGGAAGTGTCAGTGCCTGAAACCTGTAATCTCTCAAGTGTGGAATCGGGGTTGAAGTTGATGGCCCGGTTGCCGACAGTCATACTCGTGGCATTGAGAGTGGTATTCTTCCCATTGATGAATACCGTTGCATGGTCAGAGTCGGCACCGGCATTGATCGTAACACTGCTGCCACGTACACCATCGATGTTGAAGGTGTCGTTTCCTGCATCGCCCAGCACAGTCACGCTGAGCCGTCCGGTATTGTTGACCTGGAAGAGATCGTTACCGCCTCGCCCATGCACCCATACTTCATTCACTCCTTGCATAGTGCGGTGCATAGTAGCCCCACCAATGGTAACCACGATCTCGCTGCCATCACCCGATTGACCGATAATTATGTTGTCATTTCCCTGTCCGCCATAGACATGCATGCGGCCATTGATATCGAGTACGTATCCTAATCCGACTCCGTAGAGCGATTGAATACCGGCGATGTCATCTGCCGAGAGGAACGAAGTGCCAAGTCCGTTGTAACTCCATTGACGGGGGGTACCGCCACCAATGACAGCGTTCATGATGTCGGGAGAACTTGGTGGGAAATTGCCATTGTCATCTACATCTCCAGTTGTGTGAAGCATCCCCAACCCATGTCCCAATTCGTGAACTGCAATTTCGAGTATCTGGTTGATTGGATGAGTTTCCCCTGAATCAAAGTGAATGTCACCATCTTCGCCATCGCCGCCTGGGAAATCAGCCACATGGCCTAACTGGTTGCCATTGGTATCGCCCGGACGAGATCCGTTTCCGTCAATGTCGTGATGCCCCCACCGAATGGTTGGGTGGTTGGCACGAGCATAGCTTTCGACGGGAGGTAATGGTCCTGAGTCAGCCCTCTGGAAGAATGCAACCGCTGCGACGGATGACCAAACTCCCATGGCTTCTTCAGCGGCAAGTTGAAGAGCAGTATTGGGTGACATGGAAGTGGGAAGGTTGCTGACTTGAAGTGCGCCATTGAACCAGTTGCTATAGCTGTAACTGATCGTGCTTGTGCCCCACGGATCCGTGGTGTTATAGGGTGTCAACCGTTCTTCCAAGTGCTCTAATTGCAGCCGCAACTTGGATTTTTGAGGAGGGCATCGGCGAGAGTTTGCCCCAGTCGTGATAGCGTACAACGTGCTGAGAATCGATTTCATTATAATCTCCCGGATAGCGTGTGAGGCATGCTGCCACTGAATGGTGGCCGGTTACTCATGCGAGAAACCTGGCACAACCCCCTCACACTTCGGGAAATATCATTTGATCTCCATCAGAAGTTGTTGAAAATCGTCTCGACTTCTTAAGGCATTCAGCTCTGTGTCATTCTTCAATCTCACTATGTCTTTGAAGCCATGTGCGATTGCATGGCGAAGTAGTTTGACAGATTCTTCTCCATACCGTGCTACCAAGATCTTCAATTGCTCCTGATCAAGCTTGGCATTTTGCTTGACGATCGGGATGCAGAGTGCCAGCGCGCACGCTGCTTGATACGCATCGTTGGGAGTGTCATACCCAGCATCACAAAGCTTCTTCGCCGTTTGTATGGCCTCATCCGCTTGGTTCATTCCAGCGTACGATCTGATCAGGGAAACACTATGTCTTTGATAAAGCTGCTGACAATCGGCATTCTTAGGATTGGCTTTCAGAGCGGCTAGCACATGGGGTTCTGCTTCCCGTAACAAGTCTAGTGAGTCAGCATAGGCTTGATCCATCAGGAACAGACCAGCTCGATTGATGAGCGTGTTGGATAAGCCAAATCGCAGATCAATATTCTGTGGAAAGTCCGCGAGGAGCTTATGACGCAATACGATGGCTTCACCGTAGGCTTGTGCTGCTTCGGTCCAGTTCCCATGCATGACATGCAGTTCACCCAGGTTGTGATAGGTCCTAGCCAATTCCTGTCGGTATTCGGGACGGGCGGGAAAGTCGTTCGAGAGTTGTTTCAGCGTTTTGATACTATGGCTGTATGAAGCCTGTGCCTCGTGCAGGAGTTGCAGATCAAGCAGTAAACTGGCCAGATTGTTGGATTGTCGAGCGTGTTCAAGGTGGTGTTCCGGTATGTTTGGATAATCAATTGTCAGTTGTTTGTACTGAGCGATACCATGCTGCATAGCATCTCTGGCAACTGAGAGCTTGCCCAGATCATGTAAGAGCACTCCCAAGTTGCACGAAACGGCAGCCCATTCGACGTGGTATTCTAAACGTTGTGGAAAATCCGTGATGAGCTGCTGAAGTAGCTGAAGCGATGCACGTCGTGCTTTCTCAGATTCGACAGGCCTTCTTGTAGCCCGATAGAGGATGCCCAGGTTATTAAGTGTTCGCGCCAGCTCTTGTCGATAATCAGGGACTTGGGGAGACTCGTTTACCAATTGCTGTCGCAGCGCAAGTGAAGCGTCATACGCCGTCTCGGCCTCGGGTAATCGTCCCAGCAAACGAAAGAGGTTGCCCAGGTTGTTCTGCACTCGTGCTAACTCCTGACGAAACGATGTTCGTGTGGGATACTCAGTGGACAACGTGGCATACATTCTCAGCGAAGCACTTAGTGCTTTCTCCGCCTCTTGATATTCCCCGAGTCTGTGCCTGAGTAAACCAACGCGTTGATGCCCTTCCGCTTGAATGGCTCTACTCTCGACCGAGTCACTTGTGATGGCAGCAAAGCCTTCGTAGTGCTTGATGATCCTGACCAGAAACTCTCGAGTTTCGCTTGTGAGTTGCTCACGGCGAAAGAGCTGGTTCTCCATGATCTCATCAGTCATGGCTCGGAGCGCTTCCATGGTCTTGCCACGTGCTAACGTCTCGGCATGCAGTGCTTTCTCAGATATCACCAGTGCCTTGCGCTTCTGCTCCGCCTCAAAGACCGCTTGCTGCTCGGCATCCCTCGCCTTGAACATGGCTATGGTCGTTCCGATGATGCCACCAATCAGGCTCAAGGCCACCGCGCATACTGCCCAGGCGAGGTGTCGATGGCGACTGACGAATTTGCGGAAGCGATAGGCCATACTCGGCGGTCCTGCCAGTACCGGCTCATTGGCAAGATAGCGCTGGATATCCATCGCCAGTCCATAAGCTGTTTCGTAGCGCCGGTCCCTTTCTTTGGCTAACGCCTTCATCACAATCCAGTCCAGTTCCCCCTGTAATGCCAACTGGAGCTTCCTCGGGTCAAGCTTGCGGTTAGCAGCAATCATCGGAAGCTCTACCGTCTCGATCAATTTGGTACTGGGTTTGGGCGGCTCCACTTCGCGAATCATTCGAATCATTTCCGTTAAGGCAGCTTGACGGAATTGCTGATTGCCAAAAGGTGGAAAGCCTGTTAGCAGTTCGTACAGGATGACACCCAGTGAGTAAATGTCAGCCCTGGTATCGATATCCACATTGTTGAGTTCCGCTTGCTCTGGTGACATGTATTGAAGGGTACCAACGAGCATGCCTACCTGGGTAAGCTCGGTATTCTGCACGTCTCCAGGGAGATGACCTAGCTTCGCAACTCCGAAATCGATAACTTTGGGCACTGGCTTGCCATCGCACTGCGAGATGATTAGATTGCTCGGCTTGAGATCGCGATGGATAATGCCTTTAAGATGAGCATGTTGTACTGCCTGGCAGACCAGCATGAAGAGTTCGAGCCGCTGCTCAGGCCTCAAGTGAAGCTCATCGCAATAGCGGGTGATAGGCAACCCTTCAACATACTCCATAACAAAGTATGGTCGGCCATCAGGTGTGGTACCGGCATCGTGTACTTTAGCGATGTTTGGATGATCCATGATCGCTAAGGCCTGCCGCTCGGCATCGAATCGTTGCATGATCGCACGCGAGTCCATGCCGGCTCTCACGATCTTGACAGCAACCTGCCGGGCCAGAGGCTGAGTCTGTTCAGCCAGATAGACCGTTCCCATGCCCCCTTCACCTATCTGTCGAACCAGGCGATACTTCTCGGCCAATTTCCAGGTCAGTTCCACTTTTGGCACGACTGATTCATTTAGCACCGCAGGTTCTTCCAGAAAGCGGGGAGCTTTTTCGTGAGCTCGTAGCAACCCATCCAATCGCTTTCGTTGTTCCGGATCCTCGACACACTCGGTATCCAGGATGCGGGCACGCTCCTCTGGTCTGGATATACCCAACAATCTGGCAAAAAGGGCATCATCGGTCATAGTGGGAGCCTGATTCGGGCGTGAACTTGCATTGCTCTATGCGACTTATCCGTGTCCATCCCCTCAATTCTCGGTGGATAATTGTTGAAAGAGCCAGGCCTTCGAGTAGGACCAGTATCGTTCCGCAGTGGCCAGCGATATATCCAGCAGTTCCGCAGCTTCAGGCAGACTGCATCCCGCGTAGTAACGAAGTCGCACCAGTTCGGCCTTTTCAGGCGACTCCTGCTGTAAACGTTGCAAGGCTTCATCTAATGCGAGCAAGTCACTGGGGTGTAAGGGCTCGGCACTTGCCAACTGCTCCAGCGGGCTATGTTGACGCTGTAGGGCACCATGTTTCTCGGTCTGCCTCCGCCGGGCACGGTCAATCAGGATGCGGCGCATGGCCTCTGCTGCGGCCCTGAAGAAATGCTTGCGATTCTCGAATCCAGCTGCATTGCCAGGGCCAATCAAGCGCAGGTAGGCTTCATGCACCAAGGCTGTCGGTTGCAGTGTCTGCCCTGCTTTCTCCTGTGACAATTGGATCGCCGCGTGACGTCGAAGCTCCTCATACACAAGCGGCATCAATGCCTCAGCCGAAGCGCACTCACTTTGCTGTAGTAATTGTGTAAGCTGATGCATGGAACCACGATAACGGAATTCCAGTTGTTTCGCTAGTAGTTACAGTCAGCTTCCTACTGTGAAATGCCCTATGTGAGGATCAGGTTACGGCTGAGGCTGATACCCACAACAAGGTCGCCACGAATCTAGCGAAGTTTGGTTGTCTGTGGCTAGGATCGATGGTGGCGAGGTTACATTAGGTGACAAGCCATCGCCTGTGAAACCGTACTAAGGTCCCACAGGCAGAAAAAACCTTGTCTTGGTCACATCTCCAAAGGGTGGTCGAGACTCTATGAGATGCGAATCAGACCAACCAAACGGTCAGGAGGAGAAGTCGTTAGGAAATGTCAAATAGCGGCGAGTGGATTTGAACCACTGACACGCGGCTTATGAAGACTGCTAAAGTCTAACGGTCAACCAGCATGAAGTCTCACTGAGATGCCTTGAATGTAGGCTTGTTTTGCAGAATTGCAAGATGTGCATACGTGCTCATTCCTTTACACCGGAAAGCGGTATTCGCATGCTTTTCCGGTAGTAATCCGATAGTAAAACGGTAGTCGGTTTGGATGGCCTAGCAACATCTTTTCCTGGGCGGTTGTACTCAGATGATATCTCCCACGATCATCGGCATCACTTTGCTTTTGAGCATGATGCCGTAGTAGTCGGTTGGCTTCTCCATCAGTATGAATACCGTTGGCGTTCCATGTTCAGTACGTAAGTAGATGCTCTTGATGCCTTCCAATATCGGGAACCACACTCCTCAATGCAATGCAGCGTTTCCAACGATTAGCACTTCCTGGATGTCAGCATGCTGCCAGCGTCTGCCCCATGAGAGGATGTACTGAGCCATCTTCGACTCTTGGCTGGATGGTGGGGGATCAGCGTGATTTCCCCGAATTGCCACCAAAGGGCGTCAGGCTGGAGATTCGCGAAGAGAACTGAGTTGTCCATGTGAGTGGCACTCTTACCTGCACATCACGATGCTGACACGCCAAGAACAGCTTTGGATTGAAGGTATCGCAACTCAGAACGTTGTTCTACTTTATGGTGCTATGCCACCGGAGCAAGCCTGCGAGTACGCCCCGATCGAGCTTGCTTTGGGTCAACTGTGTTTTCGGTTGGCAGTCGCTTCGATGGCCCGCCACTTCCCAGTGCTCATTGGGCGGTTGGGGCTCTAAACCCTTAGGTGGATCAGAACGCTTTCCGCCTCTCATCTATGCACTGGCTGGTTTGATGCTCGCTAACAATCAGTGATTACTTTACCGGTGCCTAGATAGGCATCATTGATGGCGATTCACTACGTGGGATTTCTGGATGAATACTCACGATACCTGGTGCACTTTGAACTCTTGAGGAGCATGGATGGGGCGAGTGTGAGTCAGGCGGCCAGCGGGCCATCGAAACATTGCCATGTGATGAGCGCGGTGAGTTGCAGGTGAGGCCAGAGGTTCGTTCAGACGATGGCAGCGGCTACCTGTCGAAAGAGTTCCGCCAGGTGCAAGAAGAGAATCGGCTGCGTCACGTGAAGATCAAGCCAAGCTGCCCGGAGGAGAACGGCTTGATGGAGCGTAGTAACCGGACGGTGCGAGAAGCCTGGGAGCAGGAGATTCCACCAGAGGATGTGGAATCAGCGGTGAAGCTCTTGAAGAAGATTCAGAGCTGGTACAACGAGGAACGGCTGCACAGTGCCTTGGGGTACTTGCGACCGGTGTACTACTACTGAGGTAACCCGGAAGCCTTGAAAGAAGAGCGTGGCGTGAAGATGGACTTCGAAGATCTAAGGCAATCAGTAAAAGCTAATTGCTTGGTTCGACATTTCCATTGTTAGAGCAACGGAGACTGCAAATCTCTAGTAAACGGTACTGCGGATTTTGTCCTTCGCAAAACACCACAGGCCCAAAAAACGCTAATGACGCATAACTCCGTTAGTCTAGCCCCCTGCCTCCGCGACGGGAAAGTGCGTCGATCCGAGAGAAGTAATTTTTTGAATTTGATATTTCGGGGAAATACCTGCGGTATTGCGAATAGTATCCGCTAGATGGAAAACTGCTCTGCGGCGAACGATGTCGGACAATATGTCGTCGGGGCAAACCAACTCAACTCGTTCTGGGTCGGGTGCCCATGCGAAACGCACACACTCGACGAGGCCGCCGCTATTGGTGGTTCTTAACAGCGCATAGGCAGCTTCGGGAACGGGTGTGACCGGTCTGACGACGATTGCCAGCACCAAGTCCAGATCCTGCCCTGCTGCGACACCGTCAAGCGTCAGGCGCAATACAAGATTGTCTTCGGCTCGTATTTCCCCTTTGCCAATGTCTGTGAGATCCAACATTGCCAGTTCATTCATTTGGACGTTGATCGTCGCCAGTTCAGCCAAGCCGCGGTCGCGCACGCGAAGAACCTTAACCCTGCCCGACAGTCCTCCAGGGTCAGACGAACGAGGAAGATCGCGGGTATACACAAGCTGGATCTTATCTCCGGGGTAGTACTCCGTTCGATCGGCGGCGAACGTAATTGTGGCACGAGTAGGTGGCGTAAGAGCGATGTTTAGCGACGCCTTGGCCGGAACCGAACTCAGACGCCGGTTGTATTCAGGGTCTTCGAATTTCAGATATCGAGGTGAAAACACGCGTCGGTCCTGACCTCCGGGCGGCGTTTCGTGCGCCAGATCGAAGCGGCGGAAGCGGAGCAGGAACGTCAAGGTCTGCTGGTAACCTTGGACCAGGAAGACGGGAGGTGCACCCTCTTGGAACTTTACGTTGATTGCCACACGGATTGGCATGCCTTGCGGCGCCGCTGCCAGCGAATCACGGAATCGCTTTACAGCATCGGGAAAGCTGGCGGTGTCGGGCACCAGCAGGAACAAGCATTTCTTCAGTTTGCTCCACAGTACGCCGCCCGCCACGGGGAATGTCGCCGCGTCGGGGGCGATTTCTTTGAGTGGGATGGAAAAGTCACCGACGGTCAGTGTTCCGGAAAGCGTCCAAGTCCGATTGGGGTCTCCCAGAAGTTGGCGAGTACCGACGATCCTGCCGTCCCAACTGAAATTGACTTCACCAGGAATCGCCAGCGGCGCGAACATCGTGGTCAGGTCGGGAGCCAGCGCCTGCCGCGCCGTCGCGTCAATACCTGCGTCGTCGAGTTCGACATCGGTGGGGCGAACCAACGTAAGGCGCAAGCCGCCGGCTGGAAGAAATGATGGACCCGGCTGCATGAGAAATGCATCGTCATGCGGTTGAGGTTCAACGACAACGGTGCGATCAAGGTCGCCCCCCGCATCCAATTCGAACCAATGTCCCCACGTGCGCAACGCTATTGACTGCAGGGCTGTTTGCGATTGCGGGATTAAGACAGGTCGCGGCGGGCGATGCTGAACCGGAACCGACGCCGATTGCACGACGTGATCCGCATCGGTGACGAACAGGTCGTTGGGAGTTGCCGGTTTCTTGAGCAGTTGAGTCGTAAGCTGTTCGCGAAATGCGAACGGGACCCCCGGTCGCGAACCTGTGATCAGTACATGACGACCACCTGGCAGGATCGACTGCCACGGGAATGAATGCGCTCTAACATTTGTCTTTGGTTCACGAATCCACTCGTCCAAAGCGTACGATGGCGGCAGCGGTGTAAGTGGCCAAGTCGGCAGGTACCCCGGCAGAGCAGGCGCGCGGAACAACTTCGGCAAGATCTGTCGATCGGCCGGATTGGAGAACTGCACAGGCTGGGCGAGCGACTGCCACCAGAGCACACCATCCGTCATGCCGTCGAATTGCGGTCCCACCACGCCCAGGGGCGAATCGGCGTCACGTTGATAGGCAGTAGATATCCGCAAACCGGCAAAACCCCAGGGCCAAGCCGGCACGCCCTCAGGTGGAGCGTTCACACGTCCGTTCAGGCGGACCGGCTGCACTCCATCGACGAGTGGTGGCGCCAGTGCGTAGTCCGGCAGCACACCTTCAACGAGTGGTATCGGGATTCGTGTGCCACGAAACTGCCCTTCGTGCGTGCGTAGCTGAGGCGGCGCGGCGCGCAACGGTAAAGCGCGTACGACGAGATCGCGCTCATCCGGGTTGACATCGACGTCAACAAACGAAAAGCTGCGCGCAAGTCCAAGCAGTGCGCCGTCTTGGTCCTTTACTGCGAGAAGCTTGCGCAGCCGCACCACAGCTACACCGGAATCGGCAGCCATCTGTGCGTGAACCACGGTGCCCCATTTCTTGAATCCTTCAATGAAATCCGTTCGACCCACCGAGGCATAGCTAATTTGCGAATCGATGATAACCGCGTGGTGACCGAGAGGGTCAAAACCCACCAGTTCGCCTACTGCCATGAGGGGCTTCTGAACAACTGAATCTCCGCTTAAGTCGACAGTATCAATCGACACCACGGGCGACAACACGAGGCTGACCGGATCGAGTGTTTGACGACCGTTGGAGAAAACCTGTTTGCCGTCAGTCCCCAAGACGGGTGTGCCGTCGGGATTGTAGAGTGGCACGCGAATCAAATCGCGTGGCACCGGGAGCAACGTCGCCGCCGGATGGCGTCGAACTTTCTCTTTACCTTCGAGGAGCGTCGACTTTTGGAAAATGAGGGGAAACCCCATAAACGGAAAGGACTCATTTCCCTCCGCGCGCCGGTCGACGACAGCTCGTAAAGTTTGCAAGCTCTTCTGCGACCAGACGAGCGCATCGAATGCGGCCGGGCGCTTGGGAGACGGCAACTCACTGGGCGGAAGACTCATACGACGAGCATCGAACAAAGGACCGAGAGCTGAGCCGCGGGCAAGGAGCGTCGCCGCGTCGGAAGCCCCGACGCCTAACATTGGCGGCGGCTCCCCGGTATCGCCGTTGTCGGGGGATGTCGGATCCTGAGCGCTTACATCGCCCGTCGCCGTCTGCGCGTTAATTGCGCGAGTCACGTTTAAGCGGTGCCAAGCTTCGCGAAGCGAAGAGGAATTCAGCCTGCGGAACCAGCGTTCATTTGCAATATCCAGCGGCGCAGTGGCCAGTTCGACCGCGGCGTCATCGCCCCACTGGGCGAGCATGAGCGCAAGTTCCCGTTTCGCTCCACCGCCCGCGGCAACCGTCAGCACCGGATCCGTTTTGAGCGGCCCGCCGTCCCACGATTCTACGACTTGAGATCGGCCGAGGAACGGAACCAGCGCGAACAGGAACTGCTTATCGTCGGAATCTGTCAGCGATGGATCGGCCTGGTAGTCGGTCAGGTCCGCCAAACCGCCCCGTACGACGCCTTGCATCAATTGGACCAAGTCCGTACCGGGCGGCGTGTTCACTGCGGAGCGGCGAATAAACACCGCCGCACTCGCTTCGAAGATCAACGCTTCGCCAAGCGATGTTCCAAATTCAGACGCTTCGAAGTCCGTCTGCGAAGGGTTCTCGGTGTTCCGTACTCGCAGAGCCCGACAAAAGGCGCCGCCGTACCAACCTCGCAGTAGATCATTGAAACTCCCGTTCGGCCAACGCTCGCTATTGGACAAAGAATCGAACGTATCCCGCCCTCCCATGACGGCCAGATGGTCGTGGACCGCGCGCGGCGAACAGACACGTACTTGCTGGGCACACGTCCAACGTCGCTCGCAGAGCAGCTTGTCGACCGCTAAACCGGGCAACGAGGTGGCGGAGTCGGCGACCTTTCGTCCCGCGATATCTACCGAGAGCAACGTATGCTCGCAGACTGCGGCAAAGGTCCAAACCTCGCCCGACTTGATGGTCAGAAAGCATTGATCGGAACCTCCCTGAAGGATATTGTCGGGGAATTCATGTTCGGATAACACCAGCCGCATTGTGTGGCGCCAATGCCCTAGCGCCTTGCCTGCTTTCCGTGCACCCGGCACTGTGACTTTCAACCTGTCATCGATGGTCAGGTTGTTCGGCCACGAGATTAGGTTTTTGATTTCCACCAAGCCGGTCAGGATCAATCTTGATGTCCAGGCATCCGCCTCGTCGGCGCCCTTGAAGCGAATCGAATATTCGGCTGTCACATCGCCAGCCGATGACTCGAACAACGCTTGCGAGGCTGCCTCGCGGGTCGCGGAGTCGAGTTTTTTGCCCCATTCCCAGGACTCCGGCAACAACGACTTTCCCCAGCGACATTGGAACAACATGTCAGCGGTGGCACCACGCAGCTTGGACTCAACCGCTGCCGGCGCACCTACGATGCGCACGACGCCGGCCAGCTCCCAGTTAAAGATTGCGAATCCGCTCAGCGCTTTGGAGGACTGAGCCAGCCGAAAACCCGGCAACAGATGCAGATCGTCCAATTTGTCCCGCGCGGCACCGGTCCAGACGACTTGCAGGGCTCTACGGTCGATTACCTCCCGAGCCGTCAAATTCCAATTGACGTTGAGATCTACCACTCGACCCAAATGAATCAGCTGGGCCGATCGCGTTCCAGACACATCGTCCGCCTGTCGAAGGAGACGATCAGTAAGAGTTACCTGTACCTGCAGCTTCGCCTGATCCCCGCATTGAAATTGCCAGTCGACATCCAGGTCGTGCCGGTATCCATCGAACAGCGTCAGATTCAATTTCGTGATTCGTACGGAATCGCTTGCCGCTCCACCCACCGGTCCTCGAACCGTTGACAAATCAAAATCGGAAAACTCAACCTTATTCGAGCCCGCGAGCGGAATCGTAATCGGTTTACGATTGCCGCTGTTACCTGCTTCGAGTGCGGGAAAGATCGTCCAGGGAAGACCATGCCGTGTGTATTCGATGCGCCAGTCGTGGATGATGATTTTCTCTGCACCGGCCGCGCGATCATATTTAATTTGATTCCAGAGAATTGCTGGCGTCTCGGGCTTTAACGTGGGATCAGCCGGCGACCAACAGTGCGGCCTCACCTTTCCGAGCGGTCCTTGGTCGGCATCCGGTTGAGCGACGTAGATATCGTGCAATCGACCCGCTTGAAAATCGAGAAACACCGCTGCATCAAGATTGGATAGTTCGCGATTGATCCAAGCTGTGGGTTTCTCAGCCACAGTATCGAGCAGCACGAGTTGTAGCCGGCCGAGGACCCGCAGCGCTTTAACCGCACCATTACTGTCGAGTTCGGCCGATTCGAGTTCCAAAGGATAGAAATGAAACCGTCCCAGATCGAGAAACGGGCTGACCGTGTCCGTTCCTTCCGCAAGAACCCACTCATACCCGTTGAGATGTCCGTGCTCACGATCCATTGCTCCGACGTCATTGACTCCGTTCGCGCGGGATACGCACAAGGAACGATCGAACTTGAACCCGCCGCCGGCCGCCTGCATCGGCAGGCCTTTGAACCAGAACCGCAACGCAACGTGCCCAGCGGCTAGCGCGACTGGTTTGCGCAGGGTGAACAGATCGCAGGAATCGGTTTTCACCGTTCCCGTTTGCGGATCCCTGCTCTTCAACTGAAGCGGCGTGCGCAGCGGCACATCAGCCCCGCCGGCGAGTAACGCCGACGCGCCGCGCAACAAGCCGCGCTGATCGCGAACCAACGGATCGCCATTGGACTCGATGGTTGCCGTAAAGCTGCCGCCCACAAGACGCACCGGCTGATCCGTCCACTGCGTCGGATCGGTTTGTACGTCCTTTAGCTGCAGGTCATCCGACGTTGCCGTAAACCCACCGTCGAATCCTCGGAGGGCGTCGGTATCCGCAGCCTCACCGGACAACTTGAGCTCGACGTTGCTCGTTTTGTCTTTGAAGATAATCTCGCCGGGATATGCGTCAAGTTTGGGTGAAACATCCACCTTCCATCGCAGGGGCTCGACCACATTGACAATGAATGTGCTCGCCTGATCGCGGATAATTGACTCGACCGCGTCCGCCGCCGCTAGGAGGCCTTTGTCATTGAGGTGACGCCAATGCTCGATGTAGTCATTGCGCTGGAGCGCTGGCGGAGGAGGCAAGGGCTGAGCAGGCGTTGGGGCGCTCGGCAATTCCGCTAGAGCATTGGGTTCATCAAGATATGGCAGATCAATTCGATACTGCAAACTTTTAAGGAAGTTCGACGGATCCTCGACTCCACCCTCGTGGGTGACAACCATCGGATTCGTTGTTAGGCCCAGATTCCCCTGATTTGTAGAAGCATCACTCAATGTCATAGACATCAGCGACGGGCCGGCACTGTCCGCTGTCAGGATAATCTTGCCGGATGGGTCGAGGGTCGCTCTGCCACTGGTGTAGGTCGCATCCAGGAAGCTGACCAGATCGCCCAGGGTGGAAGTGGGTGTGACGTTGAAGGTGGCCCTGATCGGGTTGCCGTTCGACTCCGTCCCGCCGATTTGAATCTTGTCCCCAGAGACGTAGGCACCCGTCAACCCATCCAGTTGATTAAGCTGCGTCGATATCGTGGCTGCCCCCCTCCCCTTGGTCCATGCCCGGAACGACTGCAGCTGACGTCTGATCGCATGCAGAATCACACCGGGGATTCCTAGGGATACCATCGGCAACAGCGGGAAGAGGGTCCAAGGATACGTCGCCTTCACATCCTCGATTGTGGGCCAATCGGCAGAGGCGATCGAGGTTTCAATCGACTTAAAAGACCACGTGCCGGGTCCGACGAGAATCACGGACTGGGTGCCATCGGCCGCCAGCAGGATCTTTCTCGAACTAATCGCGAGCTCAAACGGCGCAAGCTGCCGACTCGGGCTAAAATGATTCGGAGGAGTTGCATTCTGTGTGAGTGGCAGTGCCTGGACAAATGGATGATGCGGATGTCGCCGCCACGCCAGCCCCGGAGATTGCGTGCGAGCCACGGCCGTTTCATTCACAATCACTCGCTCATCTGCCGGCTTCACCTTGGATATGTTCCAAATCTCCGCTTGGAGCAATCGACTGCGAGGCAACGCGGTCAACCAAACGGGAACCTCCGTCGAAAGCGTGACTAGCGGCGCGGTTTCCGGGTCGGCTGGTTTGGGCAGATTCAAGATGCGGTAATCACGATCGGTGCCGCGATGCAGAATTGTGGACCACTGATAGTCATACTTGACTGTGGTGAGGGAGGCCTCCGCCATCTCCACCGCGATCAGGCGATCGATGGATACCTGCACCTTCTTCAACAAGAATGGACTTGGATACGGATCCGTCGATTCAAAAAACGGACGTCCGCTTTCATCAAGGCGCCCATCGCGCAAAGCCCGACTGCGCGGAGTTCTCAAGGGAGCTTGGATTAGCGAAGCAAGCCAGTTGTCTTGATCGGGCAAAGCATCGAACCTGGTGGGAGGATCGGTGGCCAACCAAAACAAGCCTTCTGTCGAGACGACGGGATCGTCCAGCCGAAGCGAGGCCGATTGCAGGCCATCGTTGCCGAGCATCCAGGTACCTTCGTAGTTTCTCGCATCCGTTAGGATCATGTTCCAAGGGATGTGCCCCGGTCCGCGCAACGGGGCTTCGCCGTCGTTTCCGAATAGCACCGCGCCGCGGAATAAAGCGGCGCGGCGTTCAGCCGGTGGTGGAACCGCAGGGTCCGGAAGACTGCCCACAAACAGTTGCTCCGTCATATTCAAGAACGGCAGCTGGGCCCAACCGTCATGCAGCGGTGTGAACCCCCAGAGCACAGGCGGATCAATGTTGCCGTCGCTGAAGTCGGCTACCGGCGCAGTTCCCGCGAGCAAATCGCTGGAAGTGGGCGTTTCAAAGTCGTCGGTCCGCGGTGTTCTCAGGCCGTATTGCGTCCGCAGCTGCCGTGCCACCTCGACAGCGTCATAACCCAGCTCAACTCGTCGCAGGGACACGTTTTCCGACCACCCCTTTTGTTGATCGAAAGTCGCCTTGTATTCAGCTTCAGGGCGTACCGTACTCAACGAATCCCACAGCAGATCACCCCCGCCATCAGGTTTTGCCCTCACTTCGAATTGGTTGCCCGTTGCCTTGATCCCGATTCGCGGGCTCGTGACCAGGACGCTGCGCGGAATGATGCCCGTCATGCCGGAAGCCTGGTCGCTCAGCGTTAGCCGCCACATTCCTTGCGCAAATTCAAACTCCTTCGGGACGCTCCGAGTTGCTCGCCACTGGAACTCCGGAATTCGCATCGGATCGGCCAAGTCGAGCCGCGACCAGCGAAGCAGTGGCTTTTTCGAGACGGCGTCGGTCGGGTTCAATCGTGAGACCAGATTTGCAAAGTAAGCCCGTAGTGAGGATTCCCCCTCCGGATATCGCGGCAAACGCTCGCGATCGAGGCGGACAAGAACAGTGCCACGAGTGTTTGTCGGCAAGTCGCGTGCCGCATTGGGCACCGGAAGCGGAAGCTCGACTTCAACCAAATACGGCGCATTCGCGACGGGAGCGGAGCCTGCCGGCATTCTTGATCGCGCGGAAAAAGACATTCCACCGGCTGTTGCGCGGAGATCCTGAATTCTGGCAACATCGTCGACAACGTCACGCAACATGTCCTGTATCGGGCGCGGCATCGTCGACGTGGAAAAGAACGGCTTCAACGGAAACTCACCCGCTAGGCAATATGCCCGGCGAAGATGCCCGTCGCCAAAGCCGTCCGTAAACCAGTCCGAAGTATCTGCTCCCAGGAGCAACGTCGTCTCAAAGCTGCCGTTGCCCGCGTCAACATCGTCGCCGTAACGAACAGAGGCTTGAATGATGCGACAACGTGCAACGATCATGGTAGGAACGAAGGGTGCATTCGCCCGTGGTACAAACACGGGACGCGTCCCTCGATGAATGTTCGTGTCATTGTTCACTTCAACGTGATGGTGAAGCACTTGAACGATGCACGACCAGAGTGCTTTGGAGTCCGTCCAGCGCGGGCCCATCACAGTCAACTGCATCGGACTGTCGTGTGAATCGGTAGACATATCGGCAAGGTCCGGTGGTTAAGGGTTAAGGAGCGACATGACTTACACACCAAGTACGTCAAGTGAAATCGAGCTTGCCGAGAAGCGCACTCGAAAACGGCTGCGCGGATCCGCGACGCACGACCAGCTTTAGCGTGCCTCCGCCCAAGCCACCATTAGCGGCCCTCGTGAACAACGTAATGACGGACGCCTTGTCCGGAACGGTGAGTCCCGTAAGGTCGCGTATGACTCGTCCTTCTTGAAGGGTCATCAGCCCGGTGAACCCGACAACACCGTTGCCAAACAACAACCGTGCGCGAATCGCGGCGTTGACGGCTGTCGAATACTGCGTAGGACGCGGACGCCAGTACGACTCGACCACACGAGTTTCTGTTTCCACAGTCGCCAGCCCGCCCACTCGGTCGATTAAGGCCTGCATGGCTGGTTGCTCGGTTGTCGGCAGCGCATTGAGGAGGTTTGTCAAGTTCGTCAGTTCAGCCGTCGTCGGCGGCCCCGTGAGCGGGGTTTTCCATTGCAAGCGCTCGCTGCTCGTTCTGGGAACGATCGATATGCGATGATCGAGCTGATGCGTTGTCAGTAATGCGGGGCTGACAGTCCCCGTCGTCAAATCGTCGGAGAAGACTTCATAGTCCGTCAATCTTGTCAGCAGGGCTTTGAACGTTTCGCCGAAGAGACTCGTTCGCCGCCACTCCTCAAGCACCAGCATTTGTGAAGGCGTGAGATACCCAGTCCAAGTGATCTTTCCGGACCCAGGAGTAAACGGACCACCAGAAAACTCCGGTTCAACTTTGACGGTGTTATGAATCTCCTTCAACTGCTCCAAGCCGACACATGCTTCGGCGGTGCGCTCGAATCCGATCTGTTCGATTCGCCGCACGCTAACCGCCGTCAACAAGCGAAGTATCGGCTCGGCGTAGGAGATGTCGCATTTTGCGGCCAATTGTCGCAAGGCATCCGCTTCAGCAGCGGTGAACTCTTGAACGGGATCGCCTCCTTGTGCGTCCGGCCCAAAGTGCCAGCGCAGAGCTGCTGTGCGCGGGAACATTAAGTCATCGAGTGCCGGACTTTGTTTCGCAGCCGGCCACCTGCGCGGTCCCGCGGGTGCTCCCAAGAAGGCGATCCGACTCGAAACGATTTGCACCACTTCTTCTAACTGCGCACCGCCACCGAGCGAGAGAAGAATCGTCTCTAGATTGAATGGATCGCGGAGCGGATCCGCATGCGCGGGATCTTGCGTCAACGCTACTGTCTCGCCGCGGAATGGAACCGGCAGCGTTCTCGATTCGAACCCTGTGGGTTCACTGGGGTTAAAGCGATATTCGGCGATCGCTTCCACATTCCCGCTTTCGCCCCGCGCAATGACTACCGTGTAGGTCATGCTGGGATCGATGATCGAACTCGGTCGACGCACCCCGGTCGCTGCCGTTTGGGGGTTCTCCATTGCCCACTCAGTTTGAGCCTCCAGCGTCAGCGCATCCCAAAAACGTCCTAACGGGAATACGATCTTGCGATAACGCTTGCCATCCGCCCCAGCGACACCTTCCAGCGTCCCTTCGACGTCAGGCGTGATGTACTCGAAATCTTTCTGATCGACGACAGTAATGGGCGAAACGACATGTGCCGTTTGTGCAATGAGCAGCAGCCGGTGCGTGTAGTAGAACGGCAGACGCTGGTATTGAATCGCCGTCAGCCCTTGGCTGAACTGCGTCGACCGATACGGAAGATCAAGCGACGGCGCGTCGTCGCCGAGGTTTTTCCAATCGACATGATCCGGCTGCGCGGGAATTGTCGGCAGGCGGGCAGGTTCAGTCGGGTCCGACACCGGCGCAACGATGATCTCACCCGACAAATCGATCGGCGGCGCCACCAAATGGCGCGGCGTCGTTTCGTCGGTTGCGAGCCTGATATGCGCATTCGGTTCAAACTCAAGGAGTTCAGGATCTGGCTTGATGACGAGTTGGACGCCGTTTGTGAGCGTTCCGTCGATCACCGGGCGAATCATCGCGACCAACTTCGTCGTGCCCTTTTTCAGGTTGATCTCCGTTTCAACCTGGGCCACTGTGCGACCGCCGGCTAAGTCAATCTCCTCAGGCGCCCCATTGCGGAAAAACAGCTTGAGCTTGGCGACGCCGGGCGCGATATCTGCTGCGCTACTCGCATAAATCGGACTGAGAGCCGGAGAGAACGCTCGCTGGAGGTCGGGCAGACGCGATTCTTGCGGATCGAAACGGCGGACGATTGCCTGCGACGTTTGACGAAATTCCAAGTGATTTACCAGCGATCGATTGCGCTCGATCAGGTCCTGTTCGGTATGCTTGACAACGAGCACTTCCCAGGTCTTGCCGGGAACCGCAGTCACACCGGGCGTCGTCGGTTCATCAAGTCGGCGCGAAGAGAGAACCAGCGGGGCTGCTACAGGACGGATTCGCGCCAGAGCGACGTCAGCGCCGCCGGGTTCAGGCACCAACAGCGTTTTTTGTCGGGTTTCCAATTCGCCGATCAACGCTTCGTTGACGAGCCTGTGGGAACGGCCAAGATCTTCCCATAGCAACTCGTAGCGGCCGCGAGGACGAACGAAGTAACGGTAGGCATGCGCCCATAAGTCTTCGATCGGCCGGAAGCCGGTGATGCGGCCGGCGGTGTCTGGGGTAAGCGGCATCGGCGAAGCGGCGCGAGGATATCCCGACGCGATCCAGTGGTGCGGCGCTGTGCTCACGACAGCCGAGCCGTCATTCGGTGCGATGTCTCCGCCATGCAAAAAGAAGCGGTTCTGCCAGGAGAGCAGTGCAGCGAGGTTTCGCTTCCCAATGTCGTCGTTTTGGGCTGGCGTGGGATTCATGTCGCTGTGACTGATCGTCGGCTCGGCAATGCGTACATAGCGGCGGAAGCGCGTCCAAGCGGCATGGGCGTCTAGAATGCTGCCTCCAGCCCAGGGGGCGTCTTCCTGGAAAGGGAAATTAACCGCGGGCCAGTCGGTCGGCGAGACATAATCGTGCCGGACAGACCAGAGAACTTTTACGGCCTTACCAATGTTGCTCGCGTCCTTCGCCATGGCATTTTTAGCCGGATCCTTCACGTTGAAGAATTCGATCTGGAGGTTTCCGTTGGCATCGGTCGCCACAACAAACGACACATCTTGGGTGCCATCGGCAATAGGCGTCTTGGTACCTGCGCCTCCCACCCACACCCGATACCATGCCCCTACCGATGGCGCTTTGAAATGAAGCGAAACCGTGATGTTCGTGGACGGATTCGCCTTGATCAGGATGCCAGTCCCCTCGGGGTTTTCTATCGTTGATAAGTTATCAAACTTAGAGCCGAACTTGAGCTTGAACTTCAGCCCTTCCGCATCCTTGAGTCGCACAATCAGGTTGAGCGGGCCGGAGGCCGGCATCGTGTAAGTGATAGTCGTCGGATCAGTCAGTGGAGCCGGCAAACCACTCAGCACACCGGTCTGCTGCAAGACGGACGCAGACGGGCCGGTTTGCGAGAACGTGACCTGCACCGGAATGCCAGCTTCGAGCCCGCCGAGCGAAAATCGGCGGTAGCGCAAGAATTGCTTGACCGCGGGACGCAAGCTGAGCTGAACCAGCGCCAACATTTCTTCTGGATCAGCTGGGCCAGCATGAACGTCCTCGTCCGCCGCGATTCGAATCCGCTTCCCGGGCTGGAATAGATACTCAACGTGCAGATGCTGATCGACGTTCATTTCAGCACTTTGCGCTGTACCACTGCTGCCAAGACTCACGGTCGGCTCGCCGCCCCAATAGGTCAACGTCAACGATGCGTTCGATAGGCCATTGATCTTTACCTCCGCCCCGGACGACAGGCGCGAAACCGGAGCTGTAAAGTCGTTAGAAAGTCGATAAAAGGTATCTTTGCCCGCCGGCGCCTTCAACATGACGATGCCGTCTTTCGGTGTCACAGTTTTCTGTTGGCGCGTCTTCTGCAGTTCGAGTGCCGAGTGCAACAGGTTTAGCAAGTCACGCCCTACGACGTATTCGCCGACAGGATAGTCCCGCGAAAATTGCTTGCCGGACGTGAATGGTATCGGCGATCCCTTCTCAATCGACTTACCAGTGCGTACGCGCAGGCCCATGGCCAGACCCATGCGTTGCAAAATGCCCCATCCATAAGGATCGGCGTCTGGCGCTGTGCCTTTCAAGAACAAGTCTAACTTGCCCGGTTTGCTTTTGAGATTGACGTTCCCTTCATCGGTCACGTTTTCGCGCGGCATGTCGGAGCCACGCGAGGGCTGCGGGCCCGCTTCGGCAAATAGCGCCGGGAATGGATCTGCGTCGGCATTTGCATCCGCCATTCCAATCAACGATCCCACGTCGAGTAAGAAGGGATGAAATGCCGCGTTACGCTTTACGACAACATCTTCACTCCCGTTGGTCTGGACGGAAACCAGCTCTCGTGGATCGATCCACTCAAGAAAAGATTCGCTCCACGAGTACCAAGGGACTTCGCGAACATTTGTGCCTGCCGGCCAAGGTGTACCGTCGTCTTTTAAGATTCCTTCGACGCGCGCGATTTGCTGGCGCTTGATCAGCAGTCTACGTGTCGCCGACGGATACCAAGCCTCCCACATTAATGGATCGCCGGCATTCTTGGGAAGCTTCGGCAGGTCCGAAGCTGGAACGAGATCAACTTCTTGTACTAACCGCAAGTTCGCTCGCGCCGCCCATTCACGGAAATCAATCTCGGTAACTCCGGCTGGCGTGAGAACGTCGCCGGGATTGGAGAAGACGTCGAACTCGTAAACTTGATAGCGCGCGTGTAACGACAACGGATGGCGCGGGTTGTCGGATGGTCCTTGATTCCAACGAACCTTTACAGCGCGCATCCGCGCCGGGTGCTGTTCGAAACGCAAACTGCCGAGTCCGTCACCGGTTCCAGCATCATCGAGTCGCCAGCTCTTGATCGCAGCATCGACTCTCGTCGTATCGTCCAAATCATCTGCCAGGGGAAGTTGCGGCATCGGCACTTTGGCAAATCCAACTTCACCATCACAGTCGGTTGGTCCCAGCAGATTGAACCGCACCGGATTGGGAACCCACTCGAGCAATCCTGCCTGCCGTTCTTCGAATCTTGACTTATCTGGCATCAATGTACTGCCGTTACGATTCCCCCGTAGAAAACGTAGCCGGATAACGACAGGGCTGAGCGAAGAACGAATACCCTGCGGCCGACCCTCACCGGACTCCGACTCGGTTTGGATGAAGACGCGCCAGCCTTCTGGACGCCACACTCGTTTTCCATTGGAACTTGGTGATATCACACCGTGTCTTTGCAGTTCCGCAAGCGGAATCTTTTGAACCCGTATCTTGCGCCCACTTTCAGCGCGGTCGCCCGATGTTCCGTCATCAATAGGAGGTGGGAACGAAATTACGATGTCGGTGCGGCGAACTCGGGCGTTCGTTATCGCCAAACCACGCCCCTGCCCTCCCCGGACGTCTTCATCGGCTCCGTAGAAACCAACGGGCAGCGTCGCTTCGCGACGGAACACAACGTGATATTTATTGACTGGGATGAACGTTTGATTCGGCGGCTCGATTGGATCCGAAAAGCGTAGTTCGAGCGCGTCGCCATCAATGTTGCTGATGAATGGCTCATCGCTAATGTCGATTTCTCTTCCCAGATCCTCCGGAACCACGTACGCCACCCTCAACTCGCCGTCGGTAGGCACCTGCGGCGGCGTAGCCGGAAATCGTGTAGCGACGACCGTCAAAGACTGTGGACTTGCATTTCCCGCCAGGTCGATTGGCGTGACTGTATAGAGATACGTCTTCCCTGCAGCGGTGAGCGGGGCAACGCCTTCTCCCTCCTGGCCACGGAACTGATCCGAGAATTGGAAACGCGGTCGCAGCCGCACGACGTGGAAACCCTGGCCTCCGTCCTTCTTTTCCTTATGCAACACGTCGCCTGCTTTGACCGTGACAACCAACGGAGGGTCGTCGCCATCTATATGTTCGCGGGTGATCACGTAGTGGCGCAGTTGCTGCTCCGGATCGTCCATTGGGTCGCCGAGACTTTCGCTTACTTCGGGGTAACCCAACCGCCAATTGATCACGATCAAGTCTTCGTGTGCGTAAACGCGAACATGGTTGAAGTTGGCGGGACGGGTCAAGAATGAGCAGCGCGGCGGATTGAAGAGCGTAACCGGCACGGGCGAACTCAGCGTTTCATTGTCACTCAGTTTGAAACGCTGTTTGATCTCGCCGAATGGTGAAGCACCACTGCTGGTGTTTGTTTTGTCCAAAAATCGTCCAAGGTTAGCGCGACGTTCGTTGGCCGTAGTACCAGTTCCCGTCACTCGCATCACTAGCCCCAAGCGGAAGGCGAGAGAATTTTTCTTGAGGTCGTCTTGGGCGTTCGTGTTGCCCGTTTTGCTCGCTTCTGCAAAGTCCATGAAATCACGAACAATCGCCTGAATCAGTGAACTGCGTAACTCTATGGCTGCTTGATCCGCTGTTGGAGCGTTTTGGTTTTTTGCACCGATGTGAGGGTTCTTTCCCTCGGCAGTGTAAACGCTCGTTGCGGCATCACAGGCTTCTCTCAGCGCCCGGTCGTATTCGGAGTTTGGATCGAACTTAAAGTGAGGGCCGGCGAACTGTTCTGCGGCGCCTCGGGCCGCCGACTCGTACGCTGCGTTCGTGGGACTGTCCACTCGATGGTCCGACCGGCGAGCCCCCGGAGCGGACGAAGGTACCCACGAAGTGCTCGGATCGCTCTGCGGCACTACGTCGCCGATGGCTTCTGACGACTTCGTGTAAACATAGGAATATCGCAAGAAGCCGCCGAGGGTGGTGTTCTTTTGAGGTTGCGAACTGTCTTGCTGCAAAGCCTTAAGCTCGAAATCCCAGTCTATCTGCCATGTGCACGGAGTCGTGAAATTGGTATGTGCCTTAAAGTCGCCTCCTTGTGGATGGGAGTGCGATGGATCGAAGTGCGCAAAGTCAACCAGTGGATCTTGGACGAGCGTCCAGGCAAAGTCGCGTGTGGGAGTGGTGGTGCCCGTGTTGGGAGGAACTGGATAAAAGCCGTCGCTATCAGAAGGCGACTGCGGACTTTGTGGCACGAGCAAGAAGTACGCTGCGTCTTCAATGGTTAACGCGCCGTTTTGGTGTTCGTAGCGACCGGGGGCCATTGCAAGGTTGTAGTTGGCAACAAAGAATTCGCCGGGTGTGGCGGCAGCGGCTGGTGCCGCAGCTATGGGAGCGACAGCCACTGGTGCACCGGCAACAGGCGTAAGGACTACTGGCGCTGGGCTTGGAGGAGCCGCGCCCGCCGGCGTGGGAGCAACCAGCCCCAAAGGTGAGACAACCGGCGTCGGTCCGCTTAGCGTCGAGCTGGTCGTGCCGGGCACTGGTTCGACATCCTCGGCTTCCAGACCCATCTTGAGGAACCGCTCGGTTCGACCACGAGCGAATTCGACCATTCCATCGTTGATGCCAACGCGAACATTGAAGTTGCAATTTCGGCCCGCGACGGAAACGCAGAGTGTGGCCGTTCCGAGAGCTCCAGGCAACTTCGGCGGAATGGGTACCGCAACTTGTAGCGCCGCGGTGAATTGGAGGTCGAACGAGACGCTCAGGTCAATATCAATTTCGTAGAACTCAAAGTCGAGATGCAGCCAGAAATGCACAAATACCTTCACGCGAATGTCGATTCCAACAGCGCCGTAGAAGACGGAACCGTTCAGTGGATCGGCGAAATCAAGCACGCCAATGTAGCGAGCGCCGTAGGAGACGTCGGCGAGAGCGGTCATCTCCGCGCCAAAGAAGCCGGCGTCAAACTCGGCCGATAACTTCAGCTTGCCTCGGGCCAGGAAGCTGTTGCCAACGACGAGCTCGCTTCGCGATAGGCGAAAGATCGTACCGCCTCGGAACTCCGCCGTCAGCGGACCGAGCGTGTCGCTCCAACTGAGTTGATTGGGCCACCCCAGTTCGTAGTGCACCAAGCCCGGTTCGATCAGCAAGGTGGCGGAAAAACGGCTTTGCCGAACCGCACGCTTGAAGAAAGATGGCAATGGAGGATGGTCGCCATACTCGGCTGATGGATTGCTCGAAAGGTTAGCGAGGAAACGGCTTTGCTTCACCGAGAGCATTGCAAAACCGCTGAGCAACGGGTTGGAGTGCAGCGTGCCCTTGTTCCGAACTGATTCTGCGAAATCATTGTAGTTCGTATTCAGCCACCCGCGAGCGGCGATAAAGAACGTCAAATCGCTACGTACCGCGATTACAGCATCCATGACGTAGAGGCACGCTAGTTCTCTTTCCTTTTCTACGTCGTATCCGGTGAATGGAGATGTTTGGGCCGACGACGCGGCCAACAGTGCACGGAATGCGACCGTCCAGCGAGCATCTTCACCGGGGCCTTCCAGATCGACGCGCCATTGCTTACGACTTGAAAGATTGCCCTGCGTGAGTGACAGTTCTTTGAGCCGCTTCAGCAGCAAGCGGACATCCGTTGTTTCGTCAGCAGCCTTAAAGCTTGCCAGGGTATAGCGATAGCCGAAGCCGAAGCCGATTTCGCGCAGATAGATCTCCAGTACCGGAATGCGAAAACTCAGTTGGCGAGCTTCCAGGTATAGGAACCAAGCCCGCTTCCAGGTGATTGAGTCGGGGCTGACACGAAGGAATGCGGTCGTGGCCGCGATCGGCGGAAGTCCTTTGATCGTGACCGTACCTTCGCCGGCAAATCCATCAGCCTTGATTCCTGGCTCAATTTCATCCCCGGCATCCGCGCTAAAGAAGTCGACCACCGCCTCCAGACAAAAGGTATCGCCTTGCGCGATGCGAACCCCTAACTGCTTGAGATACAACCGGGGAATCAACTTGCCCGGCGCCGGGCGCGCAACGAACAGATCGTGAAAATCAATCTTGGCGTCGATCACGTCGCCGACATCGCCAAACTTGATCTGTCCCGAGAGCTGCATCGCCGCTGTGTCGTCACCGAAGCGATCGAACTGCGGAACGAATCCAATCGCCCGAAGTTCCATCTTGAAGCAGCCCATCAGATTGAACGAGATTGGTTTCGGCAGCTCGATCAAGAATCGGACGTGCTTGGCGATGACACGGGCGTTGCCGGTTAGTGGGCAGTCGAGCAGCTGGATTTCGATTCCCGGTAACCACGCCAACGGCCCGCTCGAGTTGTCGCCCGCGCCCAGTTTGTAGCGTGCTTTTCCAGACAAGGTGAAATAAAGGTGATCCGCACCTCCTTCGTGAACGAACTCCAGCCCGATCCCGTCCAGTTCAAACTCGAACCGAGTCGCCTTGCAACTGAGGAGCTTTGGGCCGCGAATCTTGGCGGAACCGCGGATCAGCCGCACTTTGCCATCGACCTGGGCAAACTGCATCGCGATGTCGGCAACGGCATCGCCCACCAAATCCGGTGGCAGTGGCCCGGTACCGGCGATCGTGAAGCCGGCAACACGATTCTCCTTGATCTGGAGAACGCCTTCGGTGAATCGAAACCGAGTCTCAAGGCCGTTGAGCCGCGCAGGCTTGTCGGAAATGGTGGCCGTCAGATCGAGGCCTTTCGGCGTCAGGGCAAAATCATCGACATTGAAAAGAATGGGCTCATCGGGTCGAGTCGCTTTGTCGTATTTAACGAAGAACTTGGCGCCGGGAGCCTTTCGCAACGAGAACGCTCGCCCATCGATTGCGAGAATAAAAGCCGTTTTCGCTTCGAGTCCCAGCGCGTCGTCCTTTTTCTCCAGCCCCTGAAGCTCCCACTTGAGGCCAAGGAAATCGCCTTCTTTTTTCGCATCTAGGAGAAACGGAATCCCCTTCTTAAAAGCTGTCGCATCAAGACTAAAAGCCATGCGCGTCAAGTCGAACGTCAACGTAATCGTCGTCTTCGCGTGCAGATCGTTGCCAATTTGCACCGTTAGATCGAGAACAGCGCCGAATTTCAGCGAGCCGGGATCGACGATCTTGCGGAAGTCCGAAATCTGGATGAACTGATTGCCCTCGATTGACGGGAAGTTCAGGAACGGAAACTCGAACGGATTGGCAACATTGACTTTGAAATCGAGATCGACGTCGCGATCGCTGGGCCCGTGAGTGCTGCCGCTAGTATCTTGAATTTGAAACGTCAGAGATTTCAGGTCGACGTCCGATGTTGGGCACCCTTCAAAAGCACCGCGTACAAAGTCGAAGACATCCGGTGTCGCAGGATTTTCCGGATCCTCAACTCCGACGGCTGTCTCTTGCAGCAGCAGCGGGGAGAGCGGCGTCTGTAACGCTTGAAAGTACCGTGGCGGTGAGTTTGAGCCGCCGCGGGTAGGGAAATCGAACACAGCGACACTCAATGGCTTCGCCGCCATAGCCGTCACTTCGATCAAGCGAGTTTTTGGACCATTCTGATTGGCATCCGGGAGCAACTCGCGATTTCGGTTGCCGCCTTCATCGGGCCAGGTAAAAGTCGTATAGGCTTTGAGACCCTTGCTTTGCGAGAACGTAGCAACGAACGTCAACCTCGTTTCACGATCTTCAGTTGACGTACGACGGAACAGCAGCGTGAGCATGTCCGGTGCTTCGGCTTCCAGTGTGATACCTGGCAACAGTAGTTTGCGGTCGGCAGCGAACGCCCAATCGAGCCGGATCTCGTCAACTTCGCCGTCTTCAGCATGAACGCGAAGCTGAAAGTCGCCAGCAGGCGCGTTCGGATCGTCGAGCAGATCGTGGCCGAACAATTTCAGAATGTTCGACACTCCAGTGAGATTGCCATCGAATCCGAAGCATCCGTCCGCCAACGAAACGACTCTCAGTCCGCTCAACGATGGCAATCCATCAAACTGGACCTGCACGATGGTGACCGTGCCGTTAGGCGCCCATTCGAACGTGATCGAACCCTGTAAGACGCCGCCTACTCCCTCAATGCGAATTCGATGCAACCTGACGACGACCTTTCCTGTCGCATCAATCGAAATCTCGATCAGTTCCACACCAAAGCGAATCGGTACGCCAGGCACGTCGAACGACACGGCAGGAAGCTTGATACCGTTGATGAACGATGGGAGCTGCGGAAACGAAGGCCAGGGGATTGTCAGCTCTGGCCAAGGCAATAACTCGGGTGGATGAATCATCAACGACGGCAATACGTCGGCCGTCGTCGGTAAATCGTCAATTCGCACGCAATATCCGATGCGCGCGCCAGCATAGACCGGCCCAGTGGCATTGGCCTCGATTCGCCCGGTCGCACAGAGCACCAAATACGGGTCCCGTATGTCCATACCAGTGATGGGCACGTGGAGTTCGAGAATGATCGACGCCCCGGCATCAAATTTCACTCCGAAGTACTCGCCCGTGCCCGTCGCGAACACCCATTGAGCTCGTACGACGAGCTCCTTCGTCGCATGCCGTTTTAGCTTATAAACACCGGACGTTGTCGTCGGATCGAGCAGTTCATTGTCGATGCGAAACGAAGAACCGACGAGTGAGAAATCCTGCGTGTGACCTGCCACGACGAGTGTCAACTGATTAACGTCGACCGCGTCCGTTGGCGTCGGCTGGTTACCAAAGAGAGTCGCCTCCGCGCCCGCAGTATGACTCCATAAGATGACTTTGACCTGCGGCATGAGCCGTTCTCCCGATAGTAACGTATCTTAGCAAGCACCGCACACGTCCCGCGAATCAAGGCGTAAAGATTGCATCCGACAAACCAGCGTCATTCAGGATGAAGTGGGAACGATCGGCGCGAGCTCGGACGAACACAGGTTGCTTGGGGAACAACGTCTGGATCTTCTTCTCCGCCTCTTCAGCTAATCGTTTTTGGAGCGTGGACTGATCCGTGACGCCCGGCGCAGCCTTGGCAGCCAACCTTCGCAGTCCGCCATCCCCGAACTGGTTGGCGATGTCGAGGGCCAAGGCCACCGACTTTTCCGATTTGAGCAGCGCCAAGTCTGTGGAGAACGCGCTGTGTGAGGCTTGAAAGGCCGCGACCGCGGCCTGAACCTGTACCTTCTGCAAATCGGGATGAAGGCACACATCGGTGAAGCGCGACTTCCACGGGTCCCGAATTAGATCGTAAGCAGCGTTCGTTGTTTCCCCAGCGGCATTCGTGCCGCCGCGTGCCGATTCCAGATGAGTCATCAACGCATTGAAGCCCGCGTCGTCGCCGACTTGAAAACCCAATAGCGGACGGACGACTGCTTTTGTTGCGTTAGTGGTGTCGAACTTTTTCGTAATTTCCGCCAAGCGCTTCGGCTTCTGCGCCCATTGAATGATCCCGATTGAAAGGCCTGCTTTATCTGGATTTTTCGCTATGGCAGCGAACTTCCCGGCCCCTTCGACAATCGCCACGACCGAGACAATCTTCGGGTAACCCGAGTACGGTATGTCAAGTACATACGTCAAATATGGGCGAGTGATCACTGGCCGCGATGCAGGTTCCTTCACCAGTCGCTGAAGAGTCGCTTGTGTTACTGTTTCCCCATTTCCGAGATCGAAACGAGCTCGGAAATCTTTCACAGCACGCTTGGTCGCCGGTCCATAGTTGCCATGCCCAGACATCCGCATGAGAGGCATTTTGTATCCGTGCCCGTGAAGCAACTCTTGAATAGCAGCATTCGCTTGCGGATTGCCATCGCCGGGGCCAATCTCAGCGACGGTACCGGCCTTTAGTTTGTCAAGCAGTTCAATTCCGCTATCGGCCATGCTCTTCAACCTTTCAGTTCAGCCCTACTTATACTTCGGACCAAGGTTACTGCGAGGGAGCGCCAACTATTTTATTGTGTTCCCGCTCGCATTTAAGCAGAAGAATTTCGATCGGTTGGAATTCAGTCGAAGAATGCTTACCACTATTGCGTGATAAAAAGCACCAGCCGCTAACACTAATTAACGTGAGACTGGATTACAAATCAATTATTGGTGAAATGCAGAAATTTTTCGTTGAGCCCAAAAAGCGTAGTAATTTTCTAGACTTCCATCTCAATGATAACTATCTTGACCAATACGACTTAAGTTTCGCTTAGGAGATTAAAAGATGGCAACCCAGTGGCTCGGACAGACTACCGATGGGTGGATCGTTACGTTGGATTCTGCCGGCCGTCGTCGCTCGTTACCATCGCACATCAAACTCAACGTCACAGGCACAACATCAGGACGTGACCAATTCCAAGTTCTCGAAGGTGTAAATTCCGGAACTGATGGCACAATCGCGACAGGCTCGGGTTTGTTGACAACGGTAAATCCCCACAAATCGGCAGCGACAGTTCGCTTCCGAAACCGAACCGGTGGTCCGACTACAATCGCAGGGGTTACATACGACAAGGAACTCGTTATCGAGTATAATGACGGTAGTGGTTCTCAATCGGCAGGACCGTTCAATGCGGTCGGGGATTCGGCAAACCCAATCCCCGTAGGAAGTCATGTTCTGCAAGTACCAGATTATCCACATGACCTTGGGGCCTCGTACTCACAATATGGGACTGTTTGGTTCCGGATCGGTACTTCAGGTGATCGGTATTTGCATCCCGGTAGCATTTCTGCGGGGTGTGCGACCGCTCAAGGCTCAACCTGGGTTCAGATTTACGAGACGATCGTCAAACGTCGCGATGCTAGCAATAATGTTGGCACGCTGATAACAACATAAACGATGAGTTGCACCTGATTGGCAGAGCATGCAGGCGTTCCCAGAGTTCAAACGGAGATCACAAACTCTTGTGAAAACTGCGACATGGGTTCTTGCCACACGAGTTCGTAAAGTTCATTCCGAGGCAAGGACTTCATTTCGCTCATAAGTCTTCCTGCTTAACCCATGCCAGATATTTTGCATCAATTCTACGCGGTCATAATGAGTCGATCCATCCTGTAATGTTTTTACCTGTACTCGGTCAATCGGATCAAGGAGTATTTGCAACTGTTTACAAAGATATAACCGGAACGCTAGTACAAGGCATCCCGAAAGCCCAAACAGGATCAGAATTTCAGATTGAGCTGGCCTTCAGTAACTGTCGGTAAGCCATCGAAAAGTTCGCTGTTGGGATCGATAGCAAATAAGGTGATTGCCTCTTTTTGGACAGATTTGAAGGCATTCCACTTCCGCGATTTCACCCAACTTACAAGCCCTGATGGGTCTTCTTGTGGAATGGTGGAAACTGTTCCAAATTTTCGTTTCCGTCCGATGAACGCCATTCTTGACAGGTTTGTTAGCCTCGATCTCTTTTCAACTTTGAAGGAGACGAGGAGTGGCGAATCGCATGCGGAGTGAAGCGAAGGAACGGTATTGGCGAGGGCAGGTGTCTGGTTGGCAGTCGAGTGGGTTGGGAATTCGGGCATATTGTCAGCAGCAGCAGTTGAGTGAAGCGAATTTCCATGCGTGGCGTCGGGAGTTGGTACGACGTGATCAGTTGACTCCTCCCGCGAGCACCACAACACCCCCATCATCAGTCAGCGATGCATCAGTCGCCCCACCGAAGGAATCATCAGTAACGTGGATGCCCATCACTCTCACGGAGCCAATCTCACCAGTCATCGAAGTGCAACTGCCCAGTGGAGTCCGACTGCGGATTCCCTGTGGCATCGAGAGTCTGGAGACCATACAAATGCGCTCACTGTGTCCCAAACTGTAAACGCCAACGTAAAAGTGTAGCGCGTGCCAGTCTAATAGTGCAGCGCTAGTTGACAAAGATAACCACCCGCAGGGTGGTTGTCGAGTTAATCCCAATCCAGCGGTT